>Ga0075423_10004476_pt1 | contig 12969 bp, 20 predicted proteins | sample SoiMethybrSBSTD2_FD_80114 | JGI IMG/M metagenome (GOLD analysis project Ga0075423, IMG submission 80114) | Bulk soil microbial communities from a Populus tree surrounding site in Tennessee, USA - Soil MetaG P. TD hybrid SBSTD2 | ecosystem: Environmental > Terrestrial > Soil > Tree plantation...
ACGAGTGCGTACTCGGCGATCCGGGTCATCGCCGAGCCGCTGGGCCTGATCTACAGCGCGCTGCTAAACAACGACGGGCAGATCGTGGGCGATGGGGCGCTGCGGAGCGGGCAGATCGGCGTCATTGATCTGGGCCACCTCACGGTCGATATTGCGGTCGTGCGGCAACTCGCGCCGGTGCCATCGTCGCTCGACACCTGGAATCTCGGCACGTCGCGCCCGCTCGCAGCCATTCGTAGTCGATTGAGTGCGGCATTCGACCGCGAGTTGACCCTGCGCGAGACGGATCAGGCTGTGCGCGCGGGTCATCTCCGCACCGCTGGTCTCGATCGGTTGCTGCCGCCGCACTGGGATCAGCCGCTGATCGAAAACGGCCATGCGATCGCGGCGCGCCTGGTCGAGACGTGGGGCAGTGGCGCGCAACTCGACGCCGTGCTCATAGGCGGCGGCGGGGCCGAGCTTGCGCCGCTCATCGAGGCGATTGTCACACGCTTCCCGCACGCGCGCTGTGTCGCCGATCCGCAGCTGGCAATCGCGCGTGGCTATGCGCGACTCGCGCGGCGGCTGGCAGTGTCGTGAACGCCCCGATCCGTGTGCGCCTGAGCCCGGAGATGCATGCGGCGCTGGCTGGCCTGAGTCCGAACGTGAGCGCGGCGATCCGTGCGCTGCTACTCGTCGGGCTCGACAGCGCCGGCTATGCGCTCAACGCGGCGCTGAAACGCGAGGCGCTGCTGCTCGTCGCGGGCGGAGAGATCGATGCGCGCTTGGTAGCGGCATTGGAAGGGCTCTTAGGGGAGCGTAGGACAGGCGTAGGACATCTGTCCTACAGGGCTCCGATCGCAGAGCAGATCGAGCAGGAGGCGGACGATCCGCTCGCGACCGTCGGGATCAACGTGTAGCAAGATAGTGCGGCCGGCGCGACGTACGCCATCGCCCGACCGCTGACCCGCATTGGGTAGAGCAACGCGGATGTGCCGATTTTAGCACATCCGAAGATTAGGAAGGATGTGCTATGCAAACGGACATTGAACAGAGCGCCGACCGGCTCAAGGCCGCAGCTCGGCGCGGCTTCACCTGGCATACCCTCAGCCAAACCGCCGCCAAGATCATGCTGGCGCTGGCATTCGCGCTATGGGTCCGCGTCTATTGGATCGACATACGGCCGCAGATCGATCGGGGAGTCGATGGGGCACCTACGACCGATGGCGTCCTGGCGTTCGTCCTTGACGCGGCGCTCGTCGGCGGTCTTGCGTTCGCGAGCGCGACCGTACCGCCGATCTTTCTCTCCAGCCTGGTCGCCGACTCGCCGGCAGATGTGGTGCTTAACCGCGTACGGATGCGGGTCGGCAAGATCGGCTTCATGTTCGCAATGGCCGGCGCGGTCGCGCTTTCCTTCAACAGCTTGATCGTCCTGGTCGCCTTCTGGCAGTCGCGCACGCTGATCCCGACCTCGGATCTGTTCCAGGCAGACAACTGGACGGTCTGGCGCTTTGCAGCCGCGACTCTGCTGCTCATGGTCGGCTTTCCGGCCTGGGCGCTCAACAAAATGGCCCCCGAGCAGTGGGTCGATGCGATGATCCAGGCGCGTGAGGCCATGCGAATTCAGCGCATCATTGACTTGGAAGAGGCGGCTGGGCGTGCGCTGATCACGAAGCTCCACGCGCAACTCATGGCCGACACTGCGACCATGACCCTCCACGAGCGTGCGCAGAATAACGCGGAGGTCGCCGCGATCCTGGCCGCCTCCGAACGCGCTTTCGCCAGATCGCTCCGCATGATCGGACACACCTTCAAGTCGTTGACCGGCATGGATGTCCACATTCAGACCGAAAACGACCAGGCGATCACCGCACGCTATCAGCATATTGTCAATCTGTTCGATGGTGCAGCAAGCGTCAGCGCACAGACAGCAACCTACGCCGGTGCGCTGATCGACGCACCAACACAACCGTCCATAGCGCTTCCTGATGCAGAGATGGACGGTTCCGTGGACGCTGATGGACGACCGAACGATCCGTCCGTGGCGGACCACCACGGACCACCACGGACCATGGACGATTCGCTCGAGATCGCGCGGCGGCACTTTGGCGACGATCCCTGGAATCGCGCAGGACTCCAGGTGTTCTTCGCCAATTGCAGCAAATCGAAGGCGGCGCAAATGATCATGGAGTGGAAAGAGGATGGAGTCGTTCATGAGTTGACAGAACCAGCATATACCTATGTATTCGTGCAGGAGGTGCGGTGATGGGCGATGTACGCAATTGGCCACGGAACGGAGCCGGGCAGATCGTGATCGATCCACTAGCCGAGCAGGACGACGAGGCATCGGGATTGCAGCGGATCTACGAAGAAGCACGCAGCGCGATCGCTGGCACGAATGAGTCGCAGGCCACACCGCCGGAGGAAGCGACGGCACGGTCGTCTGCGCTGACAATCCGCCTCGACGACAGGCGCGTCTGGGCGGGCGTGCTGGCCGGGCTACTCGTCGCCGTCGCCCTGATCGCTCTGATCAGCCGCGCTGGTGCCGCCCCCACACCCCCGCTCGCCACGCCCGCGCCAGCCGCCAGCGCGCTCCCCGTTGCCACGCCGTTCGGAGCGCCGCTCGACGTGGCGCTCGTCGGCTACTTCGATCCGCACGACTTAAGCAGTGCAACGGCACTAGACAGCGGGACGAGGATCGATTCCGTCGCGCGACTAGGCCACGAGTGGTTGCAGCTCCGAGTCCACAACACAGCCGGGCCGCTCGTGTGGGTGCGCTGGGACGCGCTGCCCGCGCCATCGGCGGCGATCCTCGATACGCTCCCCGATCTCGCGCCCGCACCGACCGACGCCCCGCCCGCGCCGACGAGCGCCCCAGCAGCTCCGGTCTACGTGCCGACTGAAATCGACGTGCTTGCGCCGTCGTATCAGGCGACGGACCAGGCGCTGCTTCAGCAGATGCATCCGGCCACGCCGACGCCGGATGTCGTGGCTACGGCGCGCGCTGCGGTTGCGGCACAGATCGCGGGCACACACGTCGCGGTCTGTGCGACCGCAGCGGCGCTTGGTGCGCCCGGCGGCGTCAATGGTGCGTGTGGTGCGCCATGAATCTCTTTGAGCTTGTCGGCATCGCATCGAATCTCATCGGTATCGCCGGCGCACTTTTCGCGCTCATGGCCTGGCGCGCGGCCAAACGTACGCAGCGCGAGCTTGCCGCCGAGCGCGCACGGCTCAACGAGCCGATCGAGGTCGCGCTCGTGCTCATCTCTGGACAGGAGCGCCGCGAACTGCCGGTGGCGCTCCGTCGGGCCGAGCTCACGCGCGCCGAACTGCTCGGTAGACTCGGCATGCTGCCGATGAAGGAGCCGGGAAAGCGCTTTAGCCTTGCCTGGCTCGCGACGCCGGCGTTTCTGGCGCGGCTTGCGGAAGTGCAGGCCGGACACGGACGGGCGACGATCGTCATTCCGTGCAGTGAGGCCGAGTTCGAGCAGTTCGTGTAGGCCCCGCCGCACCTACATCGCCCCCGCTTGGCCGTCGCTGACCGGGCGGGGGCGATGTGGCGAATGGACGGAAAGACAAGCGGGCAGGGGGTTGACAGCCGGTGCTATCAATGCTATCATACAGTCATTTGATAGCATTGATAGCACCGGAGAAAGCCATGACAGTCATTACCCGCCAGCAGTTCATTACCGAGATCGAGCGCCGACTCCCGGATAGCCGTCCGACCGGTTATCCGTGGGGCAACGTTCACAAGTACGATCGCGCAGTGTCGCTCCTTAATCATCTGCGCAACGGCGGCGCACCAACAACACGCCAGACGGTCGGCTACTTTGGGCCGGGCGCGCGCTTCGAGGGGGCAACCAATGCCTGACATCCTCATCCGCAACGTGAGCGAAGCGACGGCGGCGGCGATCCAAACCCACGCCGCCGCCGCTGGACAGAGCCAACAGCAGTACCTGCAAGCGCTACTGGAAGGACTGACGCAGCAGCCGATCGTACGGCAGCGCTACACCGTGAAGGCGGTCGGTCCCGAGTCGGCGCGCTGTCATATCCGGCGCGATCATGCTGGCATCATCGGACGTGGCGCGACGGACTGCGGACAGTCTCAGTTCGCCGCCTACAAGCGCGCGATTGATCTCATAGAGCGCAATGCGCCGGGAGATCGGGAGCAAGCGATCGGTTTGCTGCATGAGCAGTTCGAGGATGTGTTCGAGGTGGCAGGGAACTAATTGTTGCCATTTTCGCGCGACCAGCGTGCTATGCTGGTCGCAGATCGCCGCGAGCACAGCGCCAGCGGCGAGAGCACTGAAATAGCGGAGGAAGACAATGAGCGATGCAATCTGGAACCTCGACAACGAGTATGGTGCGCGCAGAGACGCGATCAACAACGGTGAAAACGCCAGAAACAAGGCGCTTGAGCCACTGTTTGATCTTTCAAATCGTGACGGTCGCGCCGCCTTCCGCCATGCTTGCGGAGAAGAGACACGCCGGCTCCATGCTGAAAACACGGCATGGTATCGACAGGAGCGTCAGAAGCTGACAGGGAAGACCTACGAGGAGGAAATGGCAGAGATCGGCTAGGTATTCACCGCCTAATCAAAAGAGGTGTACATGAATCCTCAGCAAGTCATCAACACGGTGCTCGGCACGTACCTGACGCAGCCACAGCCGATGTATCCTCGTGAACTGCCGCCCGATCTGGCGGCCTGGTATTGTCACACGATCGACGGCGGTCACTCGATTCTTGGCCTGCTCGCGGCCAGCACTGAGCCGTGGCCGAATGACCCGACGGATTACCTCGTCCCGATTCCGGTCAAGAGCGTGCTGCGCGGCTATCGCGCAGCACGCGGCTATGTTGTCGCCACATCGCCGGAACTGCGCTGCAGCTCCGAACTCGGCCTCATCGTGCCCGAAGAAGACAATAAGTATTAGGGAGAGCAGCCATGGACCTGATCAGACACATGTGCGGTCAAGATCTCGAGCGCGGCGCAGGCCCGCAGGGCGCGTACTTCGTGCTTGTCTTCGCCAGCGAGGATGCCGAGCGCGGGGACTACGAGGAGGTCCAGGTCTGTCCGCAGTGCGGCGAGGATCTGTGCGATACGGATTGCACCGATCTTGGTGGTGTGCCGCTCTACATCAACAATCAGAGCAAGTGGAGCATCGAGCGTCGGCGCGCGCGCGGATGGTCGACGTGACTGACGACGCCGAGCGCGCCGCCTTCCGCGCCTACATGAAGCGCGATCAGCGTAAGCGTCGCCTCCTCCAGTACGCTGAGGAGATTCCGCTGTTTGAGGCGCTGCTGCCGCTCGTCGAGGCGCGCGAGGATATGGTCTACGCGCGCCGACTACGAAAGCAGATCGCGCATCGCCGGCAGCGGCTGGAAAGCGGCTGGCCGGATGAGGCATAACAAGAAAGGAACACACCAGTGATCACAAAATCACGATGGATCGGTGCTGAGGGCGCGGCCTTCGCGCGCGTCGGACTGGCGTTCGAGCAACTGGGCTACCGAGCCCCGCGCGCCGACGATGGGACGAACGGAGTCGGCGGCTACGCCATGAATATTGCGCGGCAGTACGCCGCGAACATGAGTGAGCGCCAGGCGCTGGCCGTGATTGCCTACGCACTCGACTCGAGCCGCGCGGAGCTTCAGAGCCGTACAAATGTCTCGCTCAACGAGATCGAAGGACGCTACGGCGAATAATCTGCGAAATCCGCCCGCCACTCCGTTCTATCATGTAGAGTGAGCGGCGATGCAAGACGCCGAAGACATAGAACGACCCCTGGCACATCGGCGATGTGCCAGGGGCCGCAGTGTCTACAATTGTAGACAAATTCAGTGCTGGCCGATCAACGGAAATGCCTGGCGCGACTGCACCATCACGGGCGGGAAGGGCTCGGCACCGGGCACCCGCAGGCGATACACTTTCTTCGCGTCCCATGGCGTTAGCCACAGCCCGCTGCGTTCCAGCGACAGGCTCGCCCGAGCGCTCGGCACGACTCCGATATCCACGATCGCGCAGGCCGGCGCACAGCGGAACACGCGCGTCCCCCACACCTCATCCATTTTGCCGTACGCGCTCACGTACAGCGCACCCGACGCGTCCTCGACACTGAACGCCGCCGCGCCGTCGAAGGCCGTGAACGCGGCTGGCAGCGGGATCGGCACGTAGGATGCCATGTCCGAGGCGAGCGGCGCATCGGCGGGCCACGAGGACGACGGCGTGGGTGGCTGTGCGCCGGCGCGAGCGGCGAATGCGGCCAGCAGGATCAGGATGAGCAGCGGGAAGAGGAGAGCGGATCGGAGAGAGGGGCGCGGCGGCATAGTATGCTCCTTGTGCTATAGTGGATTCAACAAAACAGAAAGGACATCATGAAACGACAAATTAGCCTATTCCTGCTTCTGGCCGTGTTGCTACTCTGCGCAGCATCGAGCGCACAGGCCGCGCCGATTGGCCTCCAAGTGACCGCGATATCGATCGACATCGCAGCACCTGCGACCGTCGCGTCTGGCGGCACTGTCGCCTACGCCGTCACGGTGCGTTCCGACAGCACGGCGTCTACAATCACCGACATCTCGGTTATCCTCGATCCGTCGCTCACGCCACTGAGCTTCAGCATGAGCGATGGGCAGTGCGTACTCGGCTTCCAGCTCCTCTCCTGCCGTTCCACCGTGAAAGACGGTGCGCCGGCGCAGGTGTTCGTCACCGCTCGCGCGCCAACCAGCGCGCACTGCACATCGTTCGTGACCTACGCTAGTTTTTCGGCCCCGCCTGCGAGCGGAATCGTGGAGTCGCTGGTCCAGACGAACGATGCGCGTTGCACCCCGCGCGTCTTTTTGCCGCTTATTGAGCTGGCTCCGTAGGCGCCGCCTGCTCTGTTGCGCCCTGCTGTTCAGTCTCAGGACTGGGCGGCGGGGCGTTTTTTTGTGCCCGCTCCAGCAATAATTCGAGGCCGCTGATCTGGCCGTTACGGAAGACAATCTCATCGTTCGCTCGCTCGACAAATGCATCACGCTCGCGCTGCATCTCGGCAAGCAGATCACAGATCTGTTGTTCGGTCATCGGAGTCCTCATTACACGGTATTACACGGTTAGGCCAAGGTTGTTGAGTGCGGTACGGATATTGTTCAGCAGCGTGATCGCCGCGTCGCGGTGCGCGGCGGTGTCCCAGCCACCCGCCGCTGTGCCGGTGCCGCCTGCCGGTGCCGCCGCGCCGATGGATTGCTGCACGACCCTCGTAGCTCCGAAAAAGCCGAGCGTCGGCGCGCTGCCATTCGTACCCAGTGTGAGCGGGACGCGGAATGATGCCGCATCGTAGGTGATGCAGATAATCTCACTTCTACGGCTCGCGTGTGTCGCGATCTCCCATCGTCCCTCGATCGTGCCAACACTTTGCAGCGCCGTCGTGCTGCTATCGGCCTGGAAGTCTACGCCAACGCCGAACGCAACGCCTGCTGTACCGCTTGTCGAATGGCCGATTCTGACGGGGTACACGCGCGTGGTTGTGCCCGCATCACTGATCACGGCCTTCACCTGCCCCGTCGTCGCGCCGGTTGCCGCGCCGACGTTGAGTCCGCCCGAAATAGCCGTAAAATCGGACGTGAGCACAATGGATGCATTGCTTGAAAAGAGATCGATGGATGCTACCGACCCGAGGTTGACCACTGTATCGATGTGGACGGCGCTCGCCTTGCCCGTCGGCGCATTTGCATTCAGGAACAGTTCGCTATCGCGCCCAGTCACGCTTGCCGCTTGTAGCTCGATCCAGTGGTAGCTACCCGTCACGAACTGCGATTGCAGGCGTCCAAAGATGTTCGTCCCGTCGTTGAACTTGTAGCCAGCCTCATCCGCATAGGCAGCAGAACTCGCAATAACGGCCTGGATGCCGCTGCTATCAATACGAATCTTTCCGCCGCCCGCATAGAACTTCCCGTCCGCTTTGCTCCACAGAATCTGGTACGTCCCGGTGCCAGCGACGGTGTCGTAGGTATCCGATCCGCTGTAGCCGACGAGTCCCCCGTTCGTGTCCCCCGAGAGCAGCACGCGCGCACCCGATGCTGCGGTCTGAATGTTCTTGCCGGTGATGGTAAAGGCGGCGCTGATCCGATCCGCCGTGATCGTCCCGGCGCGGATCGCGATGGCGGTCACCGACTCAGCCTCCAGATCGTCGGTCTGGACCAGCCGCCGGGCGTAGAACTCTCTGAGGAAGTAGCTGCCCGCCGTCGCACGATGCCCCAGCTTGACGAAGCGCGCGTCGGCCATCGCCGGCAGATCGACGCGGCCATCGCTCGGCAAGGCGAACGGCGCGGCCTGTGCCGCCGCTTCGCTGGCGACCGCCGTCAGCGTGCGACCGTCCGCCCCCAACGGACCGGCGTACCAGCTGTAGCTTGTGCCGTCCTGTGAGATGCCGATGTAGCCCTCGCCGCTGGTTGCGGAGAGGGTGATATTGCGCCGGCGCGCGACAAACGGCTCCTCCTGGATAGTGTAGTGCCATGCGCCGGGCAGCACGCTCAGGACGAACGGGCGGTGCTGCTGGATATTCGGGTAGGGGTAGGGGCGAAAGACGGCCATAGCGCGCTCTAGCCTAGTTCGCGAACGACGATGCCAGCGGTGAAGGTGTTACTCGTCGGCGCGGCCATGAATTTGAGCGCGATGATGCCGTTCACGGGCACGATCACACGCTCCTCGGGCACCGGCAGATACAACCAGCCGCCGACGTTGTTAAAGCCGTCGGGGTAGATCTCGTCACTGTCGGTCCCTTCTGCGGTCGCTGTAATGCCGGTTGCGGATGTGCCGAGCGACAGATCCGGCGTGCCGCTATTCGGACTGCGTTTCAGGACCGTCGTGCCAACAACGCCAGCGGTGACCGTCGCGGCACCTGACTTGCGGATCAGCGCAATCGCGACCTGCGCGCTCGTGGTGCTGGCGCTCTGGTTGCACCAGGCGCGGATGATCTCAAGTGGACTGTTCGCGCCGGCCTTGACCTGGATGATCGTGATCGCCGTCGCAACGACGATCCGCCGATGGACGATTGAATAGACATCTCCTGCGGCCATGGGATAGCTCCTTTATGTGCGATAGACGGCGTGTTTGTGGGCGGGCGCGCGGAGTGGCGACAGATCGCCCGCGCCGCTGCTGCCGCCGGCCAGCGGACGCAGCGCCACGAGCGCGCCGATATTGTTCTGGCCGGATGAGATGGTCGCGGTACGGGTGCCGGTCGCACCCGCCGCGCCCAGTGTCTGATCATCGCAGGTGGATGAGATCTTGGTGCCGCCACTTGATTGCACATCCCAGCGCTCACTCATCGCACCGTCCGCCGTCCAGGTCGGCCCGGCCTGTGCTGCGCCAAAGAACAGCAGCAGGCAGTCGGCGACGGTGGTGGTAATCGTCGGCGCAGTGACCGATGCCGACGACGCATTGCCTTGGGAGCCCGACGCGTCCACGAGCGTCGTGGTATCCGAGCCCTGCGCGGCGTAGATGCCGCCCGCTGCGTCGAACGACCCGCCGCTCCATGTGACCGTGTAGTTGGCCGGCTCGGAAGAGGCGACGCGGCGGAAGATCGAAAGTCGCGGCCCGGTGCCTTGATTCTGCGTCAACTCCTGTGTCCAGCCCGCCGGTGTATTGACCGTGGTTCCTGAGCCGCCGCGCACCGCGATCGCGAGGATCAAGCCGTCGCCGTTGACCGTCCCGGACGGCACGCTGATAATCAATTGCGTCACGGCGGTGTCGTTGGCCGTCGCGACCGCACGAAGACTGGGAGCGGTCATAGAGGCGTCCTAGCTGTAGCTGATGCCGCCGCTGGTCGTGTTGCCGTCTTTGAGCACGGCGAGCGTGAGCGCGCTATTGCCCATGTCGTCGGTGTAGGTTGCGCCGGCGCGGAGGCTCGTGATCGTGAGCGTGTCATGCACCACGCTCACGCTGGTCGTCGTTGGGCTGTACTGGCCGAAGGTGTCTTTCACGCGCACCGCCAGTGTCCAGGTGCCGTTCGTGGGGGCCTCGTACGTCTGCTCGCTGCCGGCACTCTCCTGGGTCAACTGCGCGACGCCTGCGAGCTTCCAGACATATTCGTAGAGCGCAAAATCGGCGGGTCCACTACTCGTCACGCGGCCCTGAATGAATCCGAATCCATCGGTCAGGGTCACGGACGGCGCGGCGGGCGCGGCGTTGGTCGCGGTCAAGGTCGCAGGAACGGCACTGGTCTGGCCGAGTGCGTCCACGGCAATCAAGGAAAGACTGAGCGCCGGATCGGGGGTGCCGCTATGGTCCGAGCGGTTGGTGTCGAGCGAGTAGGTATAATGGTCGGTCTGGCCGAGTGCGCGCGCGATGCCGTCGATTGTGAGGGTGTAGCGCAGGCCAGCGACGGCGGTCCACGAGATCGCGCAGTCCGGGCCGGCGGTACCAAGGTCGCTATCCCAGCTCGACGCGAGACCGCTCGGCGTGGCTGGCCTGGCGAGCGTGGCGCTGGCGCTGATCGCCGTTGAAAAAATGGTGTTCCAGCTGCGCTCACGGATTTCGACTAAGAGCGCGGGGTCGTAGGCACCTGATGTGTCCGCGCCGTTCATCGCCGCTGTGTACTCAAAGAGTGGGTGCGCCTGGTACGTCCGCCGATACAGCACCGCCTTGGTCGCGTCGGCGTAGATCGACACCTCGGTGTCGCGGCGATTGGCGCTCGTGGAGGGTGTCCAGGTGCTAATCAGTGATCCGTTGCTGTTCCATGTCGTACTGAGGCTACTTGGCGCGGTCGGGGCATCCAGGTCCTGCGCGGTATCAATGTGCGCCGATCCGGACCAATCCGAGAGCACACTGTTGATACGGGTCGCCACGCGCACGTAGTAGGTGTGGGTGACGGTTGCGGTGCTGGCCTTGAGCCCGTCGATCGTCGCGCTATTGGTCGAGGCGGGGTAGGTCGGCGTCTGGCCATCGGGGAAGAGTGCCGACTCGCTGACCTGAATGTAGTAGCCGGTCGTCACCGGGTCGGCAGCAGCCGGCGCGTTCCAACTCGCGGTGATGCGCGCGAGCGGCGATCCGGTGCTGTAGACGATCGACGTAGACAAGATGATCGTGTCGGGCGGCGGGATCGTGGGGTACGCCGGTGGTGCGGAGTTATCGGTCGTGTCAATGGTCGCGACGCCGACGCTGAGAGGTGCCTTGATGTCAAGTCGGGTGACTGGCCTAGCTTTGCGCATAGTGGTCTGCTATACTGAGGCTATGGATACTAATTGGCTTCGTCAGCTTACTTATATGGCTCTCTGGACTAGGGGTCATATGCTTTTTGTCGATTACCCCGGCCTTGGTACCGCCCCCGAATGGCATGAGTTTATCCAGCGCGATCGGGAGGTTCGTAGCCAGGGTTGCCCCGATCAGCGTTCGCTTGATCTCCTTCTCGCCGCGATCGAGCAACTGGAGTCGCTCCTGCCGTAGTCGCTAATTAAGCAACTCCTCAGCGTACTGCACATCCCCCGTCAGCACGTACAGCGTCCCCGGCACCAGGCCCTCGATCGAGTCAAGGTAGATCGTCCTCGTGTCGGCCTTGTCGCCGTCGATCACACTTGTGGTCTTGCCGTAGGTATGCGTGTCGTACTGCGGCCCCTTCTGCGGATCGCTCGGCACGGTGATCGGCCCAAAGGCAATCGACACACCCTTGCCCTTGACCACGAGCCGATAGCCCTGCCGGATGAGGCCCACGCGCGCCCGTGCGTCAAAGTTTCCTTGGGTATCCTCGCCGTTCTTCCCGAACCAACGCCGCACCGCCCGCGCGCGTCCCCAGATCTCGGGCCGCGCGTCGATCCGGGCTTTGGCGTTACTCAGCACCGTCGCGAGCGCATTCAGGCGGCCATTCAGCGTCGTCGCGCCGATGTTCGTTGCGGCGGTGAAATCACTCGGCATCGTGGCGTAGGGGTAGCCACTGCCGTCCGCTTCCGAGCGGCGCACCAGCAGGCTGAAGCGCGATTGTTTCCAGGCCGCCGACACCGCGCCAGGCGTGACGGTCTCTTCCCACACGCTCGCCTCGATCCGCTCTCCGAGCGTGTGCGTCAGCGCGATCGCGATCGAGATCGGCCAGGTGCCGGGGCCGTAGTTGCTACTGGTGTAAGCGAGACTGCCGCCGAGGTAGACCTTCAGCCGCTGCGCGACATCGGTGACGTTCGTGAATTCGCCGTAGATGCGCAGAATATCGTTGCTGTAATAGCGACCCACACTGCCGTACCAGAGCGGGCGGAGATTCGGGCTCGTGCCGAAACTACCGAGTGCATAGCGCATCACGAGGTTCGGCACGATCGGGGTTGCGGCCATGCGATTAAACAGCCAGATCGCCGCATTGGACAACTGATTGAGCTTCAGCGCGCTGTAGGTGCTGGAAAACGTCGGCACGCCGGGCCAGGGGGTCGCGTAGCTGATCGGTGACGCATAGATGTCATAGATCACATAGCGCCCTGCGGCTGTGCTCGATCCGGTGTTCTCGACCTTCAACTCGATCTGCACGATCTGTCCATCCGTGTAGCCGAGGCCACTAATTGTGATGTCCTCACTGAATGGATCGGCAGGCACGATCGATAGCGAGGACGTGCCGGACCCGTTGAGGTAGACCTTGATGACCTCGGTATCCTGCAGATCCGCCGACCCCTCGATCGTCAGCGTGGTCATGCCACTGCGAAAGCGAAAATAGCCGTTCCAATCACGAAACGGCCCGCTGGCAGGGTAATAGCCTGGCGTGTAGGTGTCGAGACCCGCGCTGGAGTCAAAGCACGGCATCTGGCGATAGGAGAGACCATCCACGAGCGCGGCGTTACGCCGGAGCGCGCGCAGCGCCGGCGCACTCTCGATCATGTTCACGCCGTCGTAGAAGGTCGGCACATCATGCAGCGCGATGCTCATCAGTACCCCAACTGCTTGGTCTGGCCGGTGTAGTTCGTCCCGACGATGTAAAAGTCGCTCGCCTTGGGCAGTCCGGTGATGGGCGAGACCTCATACGTGCCGACGACGCCCGCCTTAT
>Ga0075423_10004477_pt1 | contig 12966 bp, 9 predicted proteins | sample SoiMethybrSBSTD2_FD_80114 | JGI IMG/M metagenome (GOLD analysis project Ga0075423, IMG submission 80114) | Bulk soil microbial communities from a Populus tree surrounding site in Tennessee, USA - Soil MetaG P. TD hybrid SBSTD2 | ecosystem: Environmental > Terrestrial > Soil > Tree plantation...
CCCGTCATGGCACCCTCGGGCCGCAAAGGCGACGGGAAAGTTGACGGGAAGGGCAATCGACGGAAGTCGGACGCTCCGATCGCCCCGATTGTCGCGCCTGGATTCCCGGTCGCCCCGAGCCAGCGTCTCGAGGACGTCGCTCCCGAAGCGGTTCGTCAGCCCTCGCTGCTGTTCCCCGTGGTCTGTGTCGGCGCGTCGGCCGGCGGGCTCGAGGCGTTCACGCAATTGCTGGAAGCGATGCCGACGGATACCGGCATGGCATTTGTGCTGGTGTCCCACCTGTCGCCCTCGCACGCCAGCCACCTCGCCGAGATTCTGTCGCGCGCGACGCAGATGCCCGTCAACGAGGTGAAAGACGAGCCCAAAGTCCAGCCGAATCACGTCTATGTAATTCCGCCCGACCGCAGCATGGTGATTTCCAGCGGCTCGCTGAAGCTGTTGCCGCGCCGCCCGGTCCGGGGGCAACATCATCCGATTGATCAGTTCCTCGAGTCGCTGGCCGCGGATCAAGGCCACAAGTCGATTGCGGTCATTCTGTCCGGGACGGGCAGCGACGGCACGCTCGGACTCGACGAGATCAAGGCGGCAGGCGGGATCACGTTCGCCCAGGATCAATCCGCCGCCTATGAGGGCATGCCGCGCAACGCGACCATGGCGGGTGCGATCGATTTCGTCCTTCCGCCGGCGTCGATCGCGCACGAGCTCTCGGAGATTGCGCGGCACGCGTACGTCTCCCCCGGGGCGCCCCCGCTGGAGCAGCCGCCGCCGACCGAGGTGCCGCAGTTCACGCGGATCCTGACGCTGCTGCACCAGAGCACGGGTGTGGATTTCAGTCACTACCGGATCACCACGCTCAACCGCCGCATTGCGCGGCGGATGGCGCTGCACAGGATCGATCGGCTCGGCGATTATGCCGAGTTTCTCCGCTCCCGGCCCGCCGAGGTGGACGCGCTGTTCCAGGATATCCTCATCAGCGTGACGTCCTTCTTCCGCGATACGGAGGCGTTTGAGCTGCTGCGGACCAGGCTGTTTCCGCGCATCACGGCGGACCACTCGACCGACGACGCGATTCGGATGTGGGTGGTGGGCTGCTCGACGGGTGAGGAGGCGTATTCCCTGGCGATCATGTTCTCGGAGTTCATGGAGCGGGAGGGCCGGGTGCGGCCCGTGCAGATCTTCGCCACGGACTTGAACGGCACCGGCGTCGAACGGGCGCGCAACGGCCTGTACCCCAAGAGCATTTCCGAGCGCGTGTCGGCGGAGCGGTTGCGCCGCTATTTCTACGAGGTGGACGGCAAGTACCGGGTCGCCAAGTCGATTCGCGACATGTGCATCTTCGCCAGGCACAACATCGCCAGCGATCCGCCCTTCTCGCGGATGGATCTCATCAGCTGCCGCAACCTGCTCATCTATCTCGAGCCGGTGCTGCAGCAGCACATCATGCCGATTCTGCACTATGCGCTCAAGCCTACCGGCTGCCTTTGGCTCGGCGCGTCGGAGACCACGGGGTCGTTCCACGAGCTGTTCGAGGCGGACGACCCGAAGCATCGCTTCTACATCAAGAAGCCGCACCTGACCCGGGTGCAGGTGCCGCTGGCACTGACCCGAACCGCGCAGCGCCCGGCGCCGGCCGAGCTTTCCCTCGGTCAGGGACGGCGCGGTGAGGACGTCCAGCGCGAGGCGGACCGGATTCTGCTGGCGCGCTATACCCCCCCCGGCGTGCTGGTGACCGACGACCTCGAGATTCTGCAGTTCCGTGGGGACACGGGGCCCTATCTCGCTCCCGCGTCCGGACGCGCGTCGCTCAACCTCCTCAGGATGATGCGGGAAGGCCTGCTGCTGGCGGTTCGCACGGCCATCGCGCGCGCCAAGCGCGAAGGACGCGCCGTCCGCTCGGAGGGCCTCCACATGGAATCGAGCGGCGGCCCGCGCCTCGTCGACGTCGAGGTCGTGCCAGTCAGGATGGAACGGGGCGAGCGCGACTGTTTCCTGGTTCTCTTTCAGGAGCCACACCCCCGGGCGGCACATTCCCCCAAAGCCGAGCCACCCGATCTCGACATCGAGCAGGTGACCACCCAGCTCAGGCAGGAGCTGCTCGCCACCAAGGAGTACCTGCAGTCTGTAATCGAGCAGCAGGAAGCGGCGAACGCGGAGCTGCAATCCGCCAATGAAGAGGTGCAGTCGGCGAACGAAGAGCTGCAGAGCATCAACGAAGAGATCGAGACGTCCAAGGAGGAGATTCAGTCGAGCAACGAAGAGTTGGCGACGGTCAACGAGGAGCTCCAGACCCGCAACGCCGAGCTGGGGCAGAGCAATAACGACCTCATGAACCTGCTCGCCAATGTGCAAATGGCGATCGTGATGCTCGGTCCCGACCTGCGCATCCGGCGCTTCACCCCGGTGGCCGAAAAGATGCTGAACCTGATCGCGAGCGACGTCGGGCGTCCGATCACCGACATCAAGCTCAACGTCGACGTGCCGGACCTCGATACGATCCTGGTCGAGGTGGTCGACACGGTCCAGCCCTTCCAGCGCGACGTGCAGGACAAAAACGGGCGCTGGCACTCGCTGCGGGTGCGGCCGTATCGCACGGTCGACAACCGGATCGACGGCGCCGTGATCGTGCTGGTGGACATCGATTCGGTGAAGGTGACGGCCGAATCACTGCGGGTGGGGGCGGAGCGGCTGCGGATCATGTACGAGCGCGCGCCGGTCGGGATCTTCGAGACCGATCTCGAGGGCCGGTTCCTGCGCGTGAACGACACGTTCGCCGAGCTGACCGGACGATCGCGCGACATGCTGCTGGCGCTGCGCTCCCAGGATATTCGCCACCCGGACGACCTCGCCGCCGATCAGGAGTCGTTCGAGCGCATTCGGAGCGGCGCCATTCCCTCAGTCCGCGGGGAGACGCGCTACGTCCGCGAGGATGGTCAGCCGATCTGGGTCGAGCTGCACCGCTTCGGCGTGGCCGATGCGGCCGGCCGGCCGTCGTTCACGGTCGGGATCGCCGAGGACATCACCGAGCGCAAAGAGACCGAGACCCAGCTGCGTCGCCGCGAGGCGCAGTTCCGCTCGCTGATGAACACCGCGCCCGCGCTGATCTGGGCCAGCGGCATGGACGGCATGGAGTACGTCAATCGGGCCTACCTCGAGTTCCTCGCCGTCGAAGCGCAGGAAGTGCTTGGCGACGCCTGGACGTACTTCGTGCATCCGGACGATCGCGACGGCTATGCCGAGGCATACGAGCAGGCCAGGACCGGGCTGCGGCCGTTCGAGCACCAGTTCCGCTTCCGGCGCGGCGACGGGGAATACCGCTGGATGATGTCGGTCGCGCTGCCGCAATTCGGCGCGGCCGGGAAATTCTCCGGCTATACCGGCGCCACCTTCGACATCACGACCTTGAAGCAGGCGGAAGAGCGCCTGCGCACCGCCGATCAGCGCAAAGACGAATTCATCGCGATGCTGGCGCACGAGCTGCGCAACCCGCTGGCGCCGATCACCAACGCCGTGCAGATGCTCAAGACGGCTGACCTGGACCAGAAGACGCTCGACTGGGCGCACGGGGTGCTCGAGCGCCAGCTGCGCAACGTGGGCCGGATGGTGAACGACCTGCTGGATGTCTCGCGTGTCAGCCACGGGAAAATCCAGCTCCACCCCGAGCGCGTGGACCTCAACGACCTCATCCCGCGGTCGATCGACGGGCTGCGCCCCACGATCGAAGCGGGGCAGAAACAGGTCACCATCGAGCTGCCCACGGCACCCGTCGTCACCTTCGCCGATCCGGTCCGCCTCGAGCAGATCATCGGCAACGTGGTCCACAATGCGGTGAAGTTCACGCCGCAGGGCGGGCACATCACGATTCGCGCGGCGCTGGTCGATGGAAAACGGGAAGTCCGGATCAGCGTCCGCGACGATGGTGACGGCATCGCCGCGGACGTGCTGCCGCGCGTGTTCGATCTATTCATGCAGGGGAACACCTCGATCGAGCGGGCGCAGGGTGGATTGGGCATCGGCTTGACGCTGGTGCGCGGGCTCGTGGAGCTGCACGGCGGCACCATCGAGGCGAGGAGCGACGGAGCGGGGTTGGGCAGTGAGTTCATCGTTCGGCTGCCGCTGCATGACGTCCCAGAGTATTCCGCGGAGCCCGGTGCGAAGCGTGGCGACAGCGGGCCCAAGCGCATTCTGATCATCGACGATAACGTCGATGCGGCCGACACGCTGGCCGCGCTGCTGCGCCTCGATCGACACACCGTGATGGTGGCGCACTCCGGTCCGACCGGTATCGACCTGGCGAGCGACTTCCGGCCGGAAGTCGCCCTGGTCGATCTTGGGATGCCCGGCATGAACGGTTATGAAGTGGCACAACGCCTCCGTGCCGCCGGCCACAGCGATCTGATTCTCATCGCGTTCAGCGGCTACAGCGGCGAGGAGAGCCGCAGCCGCGCCCGCGATGCGCAATTCGACGACTACGTCGTCAAACCGTTCGATGCGCAGGCCTTCGAAGCGCTGCTGAGACGCCACACTCGGTCGCCCCACTGAGGCGGCATGCTCGCCCTCGTCTTCGTGCTCGCCCAGGTGGCGATTCCCCCGCCACGCGGGTACGTCAACGATTTCGCCGCCGTCCTCGATTCCGCGTCGATCCGGCACATCGAACAGGTGATCACGGAAGTCCGGAACGCGACCCGCGGCGAGATCGCCGTCGTCACGCTCCCCGACATTGGCGATCGGCCCGCCAGCGACGTGGCGGTCAAGATCGGGCGGCAGTGGGGCGTCGGAGCGCAGGCCGAGGCCGGCGACCCTGCGAAGAACCTCGGCGTGGTCGTGCTGCTGGTGCCGCGCAAGAATCATCGGCCGGGTACGGGCGATGTCTTCATCGCGACGGGTCGCGGCGCGGAAGGGTTTCTGCCCGACGCCGCCGTCGGCCGCATTCGCGACGCGATGCTGCCCGCGCTCGCGCAGGAACAGTACGGCGCCGCGCTGGCGCTGAGTGTCGATCTCATCGCCCAGGCGTTCGCCAGGGAATTCGGCGTGACGCTCACCAGCCCGGAATTCGCGCAACCGCCGCCCGTGCAGAACCCCGCCGGAGAGATTCCGATCGGCTGGATTGTCACTGCCATCGTTCTGCTGATCATTTTCAGTCGCGGCCGGATCTTGCTGCTGCCGTTCTGGCTCAGCGGCATGGGGCGGGGAGGTGGAGGGGGAGGCTGGGGAAGCGGTAGGGGCTGGGGTGGAGGTGGGGGCGGGGGCTTCGGCGGATTTGGGGGTGGCGGTGGCTTCTCAGGCGGTGGCGCGGGGGGGAGATTCTGATATGGCGCGAATGTCGGTCGATCGATTCGCGGAACAGCTGGGCGCTGCGCTCGGCGATCGGCTGGTGACGCTGCTCTTGTACGGCTCGGCCGTGAGGGAGCAGGCAGCGGAGCGCGGGGCGCCGGCGATGAATACCTTGCTGATCGTCGCGAGCGTCGACAGCGAGCTGTTCACGCGCCTGGTTCCGCCGGTCCGGGACTGGGTGAACGCCAAACACCCCGCCCCACTGGTGATGACCGAACAGGAGTGGCGCGATTCCGCCGACGCCTTTCCCATCGAGTACGAAGACATCCGCGCCCACCATCGCGTGCTCGTGGGGAGAGATCCCTGGGATGGCATCCGGGTGAACCGGGAGCATGTGCGCCGCCAGCTGGAGCACGAGCTGATGGGGAAGTTGATGCACCTGCGACAGGCCTATGCAGCCGAGTGGGGGAACCCGAAGCGCCTGGCTGACGTGGTGCGTGGCACGTGGGCGGGTTTCCTGACGATGTTGCGCGGGGTACTGCGCCTAGCCGGCCGCTCGGCGCCCGCATCGACCGAGGCATTGACGCGCGACGCCGCGGCGCTGATCGGGTTTGCGCCGCAGGGTTTGACCGAGCCGGCAGCCTATCTCGACGCGGTGACGCGCACTGCGCAATATGTCAACCGCATGGAAAGGAACTCTCTGTGAACGCGCACACCCGCCGCACCGCTCTCGCGTTGTCCCTGCCGCTCGTCCTGAGCCTGGTCGCGGGCTGCGGCTACAACACGATTCAAACGCTCGACGAGAAGGTCAACGCGGCCGAGTCGCAGATCAAAGTGCAGCTGCAGCGGCGCGCGGATCTCATTCCGAATCTGGTCGAGACCGTCAAGGCATACGCGAAGCAAGAGCAAACGGTTTTTCTCGGCGTCGCCGAAGCGCGTGCCAGGCTGGCCGGCGCGGTGCAAAGCGGCAACCTCGACTCGATGGCCGTCGCGAATCAAGCTCTCAACGCGCCCCTCGGTCGTCTGCTCGCGATCGCCGAGAATTATCCGCAGCTCAAGTCGAACGAAAACTTCCGCGCGCTCCAGGACCAGCTCGAAGGGACGGAAAATCGCATTGCCGTCGCGCGACAGGATTACAACGAAACGGTCAACTCGTACAACGCGTACATTCGCCGCTTTCCGCAAGTGCTCACGGCGAAGGTACTCGGAAAAAAACCGCGGAGCTATTTCGAATTGCAGACACCCGGAGCAGCCGAGGCGCCGCGCGTCGACTTCTCGAAGTAAGGCTGAGCGGGCGTCCCTAGGGGCTTACGGGGAGGGGTTGGCCGACCACCCACTTTATGATGCGCCCGGGCTCGAGGGGGGTGCTTGCTTCAACCTGGTTGATCAGCGCGAGCGTCGCCACGGGAACGGGCGAGGGACGCTGCCGCGCGAGCTCGGTGATGGTCGTGCGCCGGTCGAGGGTGAATAGTCTGATGCGCTGTGGCTGCACATTGAGCAGCGCCGGATCGGTGAGCGGTCCAAAGCTGCTCAGCGCGCGCTGCGCGGCCTCCTGATGGTTGGCCCACGTCGCCTCGGTGCCGTAGGCGAGTAACCGGTACACATTGTTGTCGTACTCGACGAACACGGCATTGCCGCGCAGCGTGCCTTGCTCAGTAGCCGCCGCGAATGGTGCCGACGCGGCCGTGAGTCCGTTGACCTTCGCGCCCGTGAGCGTGCCGGCCTCCACGCCCTGTTGCGACAGGAACGCGCGCGCGGCCGCGTCGGCGCTCGATCCCGATGCCAGCTTCAGCTCGATGATCGCGTCCTGCTGTGGGCTTTGCGCCCCGACGGTTTGTTTGGTGTTTGCCGTCTGCCAGCCGCTGGGGAAGGCGATGCGAAACTTGAGATCGGGTTGGTAGAACTCGGTGCCCTTGAAGAATCCTTCGCGCGGATTCATGCCGAAGATGAGGCCGTCGATGCGCCGCTCGTAGCCCTCGCGGTTCACGGTCCCGTGAGAGAAGTCGGTCTGCGTCCCTGCGAGGATCGCGTTGATGTGCTCGATGCGGTTGGCCGGGGCCGGATGCGTCGCGAGCCATTCGGGCAGCTTGCCGCCACTCTCGGTCTCGATCTTGTCGAGCATCTGCATCACATGAATCATCTCGCGCGAGTCGTAATTGGCGCGGCTCGAGTAGCGAATGCCGAGCTGGTCGGCCTGGCTTTCGTCGTCACGCGAGAACTTGAGGAACAGGACCTGGAGCGCCTGACTGGCTTGACCGGCATACTGCGCGATCCGAGAGCTGGCAATGGTGCCGATCGCGAGGCCCAGGCCCGCGAGCTGCTGCTGGGTCATCTGCTGCGCCGTGTGGCGTGCCGTGACGTGGCCGATTTCGTGGCCCATCACCGTCGCGAGCTCCGCTTCATTCGTGATATGCGCGAGAATGCCGCGCGTCACGTAGACGTGCCCGCCGGGAATGGCGAAGGCGTTGACGCTAGGGTCATCGACCACGCGGAAGGTCCACGCGAGGTTGGGCCGCTCGGACGTCGCCGCGAGCTTTCTGCCGAGGTCCGCAACGTAGGTTTGCAACGCGGGATCGGGGTACACACCGATCGACGTGACGACTTGGCTGTCGTACTGCGCGCCCATCTGAATTTCCTGGCCTTCGCTGACGAGCATCAGCTGGCGCTTGCCAGTCGCGGGATTGACCGCGCATGCGGTGAACAGCCACAACCCCACGGCGAAAATCGGGGCAATGCTTTTCATTTGCCCTCCAGGCGTCGCTGGAGATTACTCCCTTGCGTTGGACGTTCCAAGGGTACTTCCGGGGCGGCCCGGCGCGGGGGGGGGGGAAGGGGGGCGCGACGCCAGCTAGCGGACGAACTTGCGCCGGTCGCCTTTGGGCGGCGTCTTTTTGTGCGCGTGCGCGGCAATCTGCAGCCGGCTATGCAGCGCCAGTTTTTCCAAAATGTTATGGACGTGGCTCTTCACCGTGTACGTCGCGATGTTGAGCCGCTGCGCGATTTCCTTGTTGCTCAATCCTTCCGCGATCAAATCGGTGATCTGTTGCTCCCGTTTGGTCATGCGCACCGAGGCCATCATCGGCGTGTTGCGCAGCACCGAGGCCTGCTTGGCGATATGGGAGAGCAGGGTGCCGGTGAGTGCCGGCGGGACGACGTCGCCGCCATTCGCCACCTGGCGGATCGTGTTGGCCAGGTCCTCGAGCGTCGCATCCTTGGCGATGAAGCCGTTGGCGCCGCGCTTGATGAAGTCGATGACGTCTTCTTCCTCGGGCTGCATGTCCATCATGATGATGCGGGAATGGGGGGCGGCCTCCTTGATGTTTTCCACGAGACGCTGGCTGCGGTTACGGCCGAGTGCGGCATCCACCAGGATGACGTTGGGCTTGTGCTCCTGGAGCCGCTGCAGCGCCGCGGAGGCGCCCTCCGCGGAGGCGACGATCTTGAACTCGGTTTGCGACTCGAGGAGCGCCGCGAGGCCATCGCGCAGCAGCCGGTTGTCCTCGATTACCAGGATGTGAATTCTTTTCGTGGTCATTGGCCTGACGGCCCTCGTTCGCGACGAGGCGTACGGCGGGGTGGAGGTGTGTCCAAATTCACCGGTATTAGTCAAACCTGCCGAGAAGGTTCCCGTCTCATCCTTTGGGATGAGATGATAAAATTAGCGTCTAACCCTGGGAACGCCAGACCGGGCCCGAAAACGAACGCGGCGCTCGTGCGGAGCGCCGTGTCGCTGCGTGCCGTGAGCGGTTACAGCTTCACGACGTTCTGGGCCGCGGGGCCTTTCTGGGCCTGCACGATCTCGAACTCGACGCGCTGGCCTTCGGTCAGCGACTTGAACCCTTCCCCCTGAATCGCGGTGTGATGCACGAAGCAGTCCTTGCCGCCGTTCTCGGGCGTAATGAATCCAAACCCCTTTGCGTCATTGAACCACTTCACGGTACCGGTGATGCGTGCCATCTGTTCGTTACTCCTAGCTAGATGCGTTTCCGGCGGCGAGCAGCCTTGCTCTTGCGCCGCCGTTGAACGGCGGGACTCTCGTAAAAGCGTTTCCGCTTCATGTCCTGAAACAGCCCCGCCTTTGTGACGTCGCGACGGAATCGTTTCAGCACGACTTCCAGTCGATCGGTCTCGTTCAGCGTCACTTCCATGGGCCCTTCCAGGGTGAGAGCGCTCACCAGAATCGAAACGAGGACCGCAGGCGATAGCCCAGGTCCTCGGATCAGTCCACTGGTGTCCAGCACACGGCACCGTGCCGCGGCCCCTTCGCTCGCCCGAAGCATTACTAGAGCGCGGAGCGAAGTCAACTGGTTGTAAGAATGGGTGTCGCGTTGCAATTTAGTCGCCCATGCGCCCCTTCCTTATTGTGGCTGCGCTCCTGGGCGCTGCGTGTCGCAACCCGCATCCGGGAACTGCAACGCCCGTCCGTACGACCCGTGACACCTCCCGAGTGGTTCGGGATACGGCGCTGGAATCCCGCGCCGCGCGTCTCGAGTTGAAAGTTCTGGAGCAGGGGGCACAGGTCGAGGAGCTGCAGACTCGGCTCGACGACGCGCGGCGTGACGTGGTGCGCGCGATGGCGAAGCTGCAATCGCTCGCCACCCGCGCGGAGGCCGCGTCCGGAATGGCGGAGGCAGAGATCGCGTTACAGTCGCTGCGCACCGGTACCGGTGGGGGAATCGCACCGGCGCCGCCGGAGCTGAGCCAGGGGACCCAGCTGCTGCAGCTCGCGACCGTCGAATTCAATCGGCAGAATTACGGCGGCGCGCTGTATCTTGCGAACGAAGCCAAGAACGCCGCCGCCGCGGGGCAGGGGCGACTCGTGAGCGACGACCGGGTCAAGCCACGCGCCGGCGAGGTGCCGTTCGCACTGCCGCTGCACCTCCAGGCGACGGGGCGCGCCAATGTGCGCGAAGGGCCGGGCCCGAATTTCCGCGTGTCGTACACACTCGATGTCGGTGCAGAGCTCACGGCGTACTCGTACGTCGATCAGTGGGTCCGTGTCAACGATCAGATGAACAGGCCCGGCTGGATCCACCAGAACCTGATCGGGCGGCGGCGCTAGGGCGTTTTCGGGGCGGACACGCGCTGGCGACGCGCGACCATCACGCGATTGCCGCCCGCGTGCTTCGCTTCGTACAACGCGGCGTCGGCGGCGGCGATGAGCGCTTCGGCGGCGTCGCCGTTGCCGGGGAAGGCGGCGACGCCGATACTGACCGTGATCGATCCCGTGGCCAGCTGCTCATTCTCGAGCTTCGTGCGAATGCGCTGCGCCACCGCGACCGCGCCCTCGGTTTCGGTCTCGGGCATCATCAGCAGGAACTCTTCGCCGCCGTAGCGCGCGACGAAGTCCACATCGCGACTTGCTTCCCGCATGATCGCGCCGATGCGCCCGAGCACGACATCGCCGGCGGGATGCCCGTGCGCGTCGTTGTACTGCTTGAAGTGATCGAGATCCGCCATGAGCACCGCAAAGGGGTGGCGGAGCCGGCGGGAGCGGCGCACCTCGTTCTCCAGCACTTCCATCATGCGCAGCCGGTTGTACAGCCCGGTCAGCGGATCGGTGACCGACAGCCGCTCGAGCTCGACCCGGCTCTCGCGCAGCCGTACCACCATGTTGTTGAACACCTGCGTCAAGTAGCCGACCTCGCCGCCCCCGGTCACCGGCAGGCCGATGTCGAGGTCGCCGCCCGCGACGCGACTCGCCGCCTGCGTTAGGCGATCGAGCGGGCGCACGATGAGGAGACCGAGCAGATACGCGAGCGCGCCGACGACCGCGAGCAGCACCGTGACGATGCCCAGCGTCACGTTGCGCAGCCGCGTCACCTGGCGGAATGCCTCGACGGAGGGGATTTCGGACACGACGAGCCAGTCGAGCGCCGGGACGAGGCGCACACTGCCGACGACGCGCTCGTCCGTAAAGCTCGTGAACTGCACCGCGCGATCCATCCGGGCGAGCAGCCAGCGGGTGGACTCGGGTTTGTAGTGCTGCTGCATCAGCGCTGCCGAGTTGCCGCGCGAGCTGAGGAGCAGCGCGCCGTCGCGCGTCATGAGGTAGATCTGGCCCGACTCCCCCGGCGCAAAGCGGCGCAGCATATCGGCGACGGTGCGCATACTGACCCGCGCCGCGAACGCGCCCAGCACCTGGCCTCCGCCCCCCCCCCCTCCCCCCCTCATGCCGGCGCGACCGCCCCCAGCGCCCGTTTGAATCGGCACGGCGAGGAGCATCGTGGCCTGCGCGGAGCTGGAATCCCAGTACGGCGGGCTTTGCGTCCAGCCGCTGCTGCGCAGCTCGCTGGCCCAGTCCTTGGGGAGCGTGACGTCCCGGTGCCGGGCGGCGCTGGACGCCACGACATGCCCGTGCGGATCGAGCACGAGCAGCTCCCTGTAGTCGCGAAACTTGTCGCGCACCGAATTCAGATAATCCGTCAACCGCTGGTGGTAGATGCCCGACTGGGCCGGCTCGCCCCCCACCAGCGGCAGGCGCTCGAGGTTTTCCGAGACCTCGTAGGAGCTCGAAAAGACGCGCAGATCGTAGCGCAGCTCCTTGGTCCAGAGATCGACTTCCCGAACCGCCTGCGCGCTCACGCCCAGCAGCTCCTCGGACGCTTTTCCGGTCAGCGCGCGTTTGTTTTCGACGTAGGAAATCCACACGGTCGTTAGCGACGGCAGCAGCGTCGCGACGACCGCGAACATCAGCATCTTGGCACGGATGCTGGACAGGCGGGAAAATCGGAGCAAGCTCAGGGCGAGTCCCCTCCCCAGGATGCCACAAGATTCATGCGGGAGATTTTACCGCAAGTCTCGCCTTGCAACCGTGCGGGGAATCACGCGATCTGGCGCTGTCTGCCTCACGGAATCACACTACGTGACCCACACCGGAGCCCTTCATGACGGACAGTCTGAGTCGGCGGTCTTTCCTTAGATACGGGGCAGGTGCAGTTGCGGGATCGATGATACCGAAGCGCCCAGCGTCCGTCCCTGGCTCCCTCGCCGACTTCGATCTCGAGGAGGTGACCATCGCGCAGCTGCAGGACGCCATGCGCTCGGGTACGCGCACATCGCGCTCGATTTGCGCGGCGTATCTCGCGCGCATCGCCGAGCTCGATCCGAAGCTGCATGCCGTCCTCGAAACGAATCCCGACGCGCTCACCGCAGCCGACCGGCTCGACGGCGAGCGGAAGTCCGGCCGCGTGCGCGGGCCGCTGCACGGCATCCCCGTGCTCGTGAAAGACAACATCGCCACCACCGACAAGATGATGACCACGGCCGGGTCCCTGGCCCTGGTGGGCGCGACGCCGCCACAGGATGCCCCGCTCGTCGCCAGGCTCCGTGCCGCGGGCGCGGTCATCCTCGGGAAGACGAATCTCTCCGAGTGGGCGAACATCCGCTCCACGCAGTCGTCCAGCGGGTGGAGCGGGCGGGGCGGCCAGTGCGCCAACCCCTATGCGCTCGATCGTAACCCGTGCGGCTCGAGCTCGGGCACAGGCGCCGCCATCTCGGCCAACTTCGCTGCGGTCGGGATCGGCACGGAGACGGACGGCTCGATCGTGTGCCCCTCCAGCGCCTGCTCGCTCGTCGGTGTGAAGCCGACGCTGGGACTCATCGATGGCGCGGGCATCATTCCGATCGCGCACAGTCAGGACACGGCCGGCCCGATGGCTCGCACCGTCGCCGACGCGACTGCGCTGCTCGGCG
>Ga0075423_10004480_pt1 | contig 12963 bp, 7 predicted proteins | sample SoiMethybrSBSTD2_FD_80114 | JGI IMG/M metagenome (GOLD analysis project Ga0075423, IMG submission 80114) | Bulk soil microbial communities from a Populus tree surrounding site in Tennessee, USA - Soil MetaG P. TD hybrid SBSTD2 | ecosystem: Environmental > Terrestrial > Soil > Tree plantation...
CTGCGGCGCGAAGCGCTCGAAGTTCCGGTAGTGGGCGTTCACGATGACGTCGGCCCCGGCGGCGTAGAGGTCATCCCACAGCGGCTTGACCGCCGACCGGGGCGTGGTGTTGTTCGACGTGAAGCGCGGCTGGTGCCAGATGGCCAGCGTACATTGCTTGGTGTTCGCCGCCAGGTCCGCCTGGAGCCACTGTTCCTGCGGCGACCCATGCGCGGTGGGTACGTGGGTCCAGTTGTCGTTGAGCACGATGATGTGCCAGTCACCCAGGTCGTAGCTGTAATAGAAGCTCCCTGCCGGGCCTGCCGCGCCGCCGAAGTAGCTCGCGTAGCCAGCCGCGTCGGTGGTGAGATACTCCTTGTCTCCCACCGCCGGGCGGGTGCGCGCCTTGAACTGGCCCCAGGAGGAGGAGGGATCGTAGCAATTGGTATAGTCCGTCAGCGAGCCGTCCACCACCACATTGTCGCCTGCCGCGAACACCGTGCCCGGGATGTTAGCGACCAACGCGGCCGTGGCTTCGTCGTTCGTACGGTCGCACTGGGCGATGTTGCCGGCTCCGACGAGCACGACGCTCGTCGTGGTCGAGACAACGGTCACCGTTGCCGTCTGCGTGAGCGGGGTCCCGTCGATCGTTGCCGAGATGGTCTTGTTCTCCTCGACCGTCGAGCTGAGCGTGCCACTCGCCAGGCCGGTCGCATCGGTCGGCGCGGAGGGCTGCGTAAGCGTGTTGCCGCTCCCCGTCGCGGACAGCACCACGGTCGCCCCACTGATCGGATTTCCGTAAGCGTCGTTCGCCGTCACGCGGATCGTCGACGTCTCGCCTCCCGGCGCAATCGATGCGGGCAGCGGCGAAAGGGTCGACTGCGTGGCCGAGAGCGCGCCGGCCGTAACGGTCACGGTGGCCGTCTGGGTGATTGCCAACCCGTTGGCCGTGGCCGACACCGTCTTCGCTCCGGCGGTGATCGAGCTGATGGCGCCCGTCGCGACTCCGTTCGCGTCCGTCGGCGCCGATGGTTGGGTGAGCGTCTTGCCGGGCCCCGTGGCGGTGAGTGCCACCGTTACCCCGGGGATTGGGTTGTTGTCTACGTCTCGCACGGTCACGGTTATGGTTGCGCTGCTGCCTGCTGCGAACGTGGTCGGTGTGGCGACCACCGTCGACTGTGAAGCGGAAAAGCCGCCTGGTGATACCGACACCTGGACCGTCTGGGTGATCCCAGTCCCGCCGATCGTCGCCGAAACGGTCTTCGCCTCGGGGACCGTCGAGCTGAGGGTCCCTGTGGCCACGCCATTCGCATCGGTCGGAGCCGAGGGCTGGGTGAGGGTGTTTCCACCGCCCGTCGCGGCGAGCACCACGGTCTTCCCGCTGATCGGGTTACCGGCGGCGTCCTTGGCGGTCACCGTGATGGTGGACGTGCCGGTATTGACCGCGATCGTGCTCGGCGCAGCCTCGACCGTCGACTGGTCGGGCGAGACACCGCCCGTCGTCACGGTGATGACGGGCTGTTGGTTGAGCGGGATCCCGTTTGCCGTCGCCGAGATCGTCTTGGCTTCGGCGACGGTGGAGCGCAGGGTACCGGTCGCCACGCCGGCGTTGTTGGTCTTGGTGGCGGGTTGTGTGAGCGTGTTGCCGGTGCCCGTGGCGGCCAGCACGACCGTCGCGTTGCTGAGCGGCGAGCCATTGGACTGCTTCACCGTGACGGTGATCGTCGACGTACCGGTCCCCGCCGCGATGGTGGTCGGCGCGGCCGCGACCGTCGAAAGCGAGGCCGACACATTGCTGGGCGTCACCGTGACGCTGACGGTCTTGGTGATTAGGACCCCCCCGGCGGTGGCCGAGACGATCTTGGTCTGCGGGACGAGCGAGCTGAGCTTGCCCGCCGCCACGCCGTTTGCACTCGTCAGGCCGGGCTGCGTCAGCGTGTTGCCGCTCCCGGTGGCCGACACCACGACCGATACGCCTGCGAGGGCGTGACCGCCCGCATCCTTCACGGTTACGGTGATCGTCGACGTGGCGCTGCCGGCCATGATGGAACTCGGGTTGGCCTGCATGTCGGATTTTGACGCGGAGGGTGTGCTCACGACCACCGTCGTCGTCTTCGACAGCGCCGTCCCGTTTGCCGTCGCCGAGACGGTCTTGGTTTCCGCCACGGTGGAGCTCAGGGCGCCGGTGGCGATGCCGTTTGCGTTGGTCACGGCACTCGGCTGCGTGATGGTGTTGCCGCTACCGCTGGCCGACAATGCGACCAGCGCCCCGACGACCGGATGACCGCCGGCGTCTTTGACGGTGACCGTGATGGTGGACGTGCCGGTGCCCGCCGCGATAAAGATCGGCGCCGCCGCGATCGCCGACTTGGATCCCGACGGCGGGGTCGTAACAGCCACGGTCGCCGTTTGGACCAACGTGATCCCGTTCGCCGTAGCTGAGATGGTCTTGTTGCCGGCCTGGGAGGAGCGGATCGTCCCGGTCGTCACGCCGTTGGCGTTCGTCGGGGCCGGTTGCGTGATGGTATTGCCGGATCCAGTCGCGGAGAGCGCCACCGTGGCTCCGCTCACAGGCTGTCCGGCGCCGTTCCGAGCGGTGACCGTGATCGTCGCGGTCTGCGTTCCCGACGAGATCACCGCCGGGGCGGCAGCCAGTGTGGACTGATTGGCCGAAACGCCGCCCGGCGCATCGTGACAGGCGTAGCTCCCGGAATCAGTGGCGGTCTGCCCCGCGACCGGGATGAATTTCCAGGCGTAGCTGTTCGAGTAGAGGTACATCTTGATGACACCCCACACGGACGCGATCCGGACCTCGGAGTTCGGCGCCACGTTGGTGGGGAACTGGAAGCCGGGGCCGCCCGTCCCCACGATGATCTCGCGGATCCCCCGTGCGCTATCGAGTACGCCGTCGGGGTTTTGGGGTGCGAAGCGCTCGTACCAGTGCCGGTGGCCGTTCAGGACGACATCCGCACCGGCGTTGTACAGATCCGTGACCAGCTGCTTGACGGCCGGATTCACGATGCCACCAGTGGCGCTGTCGGTCCACGAGGAAATCTGGGGGTGGTGCCAATACGCGAGCGTGCAGAGGCTCGGATGCGCCGCCAGGTCAGCCAGGAGCCACTGCTCCTGCGCTGAGCCTGCGTCCATCGGGACATAGTTGTTGAGTGCGATGAGGTGCCAGGCGCCCACGTCGTAACTGTAGTAGCCCTTGGTGGGATCGCCCGCGAGAGCCCCGAAGTAGTTGTAGTAGCCCGTCGCGTTTGGCGTCTGATAGTCATGGTTGCCTGGCACCGGGCGCGTACGGGCCTTATGTCGCCCCCAACTGGCGTCGTAGCATTGATAGTCAGCGTCCGAGCCGTCTGAATACGCGTTGTCGCCCAGCGCGAGCACGGTGCCGGGTATCACGTCCAGCAAATTGGCGGTCTCCTCGTCACCGGTGCGGTCGCACTGTGCGATGTCGCCCGCGCCGGCCAGCACGTCTGGAGTGCCGGAGAAGAGCTCGGCGCTGGGCCTCGCATCGGGAGCGTCGAAGGGATTCCGCTGCTCGGTGCACGTCACGATCAGCAACACGAGCGCGGCGACTGCCAAAAGGCGATAAGTCACTGGTGTTCTCCTGCAAGACGGACGGCGCACAGTGCGCCCAGCTCGAGCCGTGGGGTGCAGTCCAGCTGACGCAGGACGCGTGCGCGGCGGTGGGGCCGCTAACAGCTTGTCGGGTAATTGATTACGCGTCTGCGGCAGGGTCTCGGGCGCGCTCCTGCCACGCGTTCCTTACAAACGCGCTGCAATCCTGCGACGCTATTTGACGGTCGGCCCGAATTGTGATCAGTACGGAGGCGTTTGCGCGAAGCGCAGTTGCCGCCGGGCGGCGGTGGACCGTTGCGCGACCAGACTGCCCGCAGCCGCAGCGTAGGCCAACACGAGCCAGTGGAGTTTGAACGCGATATAGTTGCTGCTCATGTTTGCGCTCATTACGGCGGCGGTGAGCGCAAACGGCAGGGTGCCATAGACGCCACGCCGGGCCCGCCACGCGCCCCAGATGCACAGTCCCGTGCCGAGCGCGAAGGGGATGGCTCCGAGCATTCCAACGGAGGTCACGACCTCGAGTATCAGGTTGTGCGTGTCGCGTCGATCCCACTCTTGTCCGGGCAGGCGGTAGGCGAGCTCATACTTGTTCTGATTCGGGCCCCAGCCAAAGAACGGTTTCTCGAGAAACATGCCTGCCGCAGTGGGGAAAATGATCTGTCGCCCGGCGAGATTCCCCTCCTCGGCCCGCTCGAACCGCGACCGCAACAGCGGCGTGTAATACACGGCCGAGGTCAGGAGGACAAAAGCAAAGAAGACGGCGAACGAGTTACGGATTTTCGTGTAGAGGCTCGGGGCGCTGATGGTGAACGTCCACAAGCCGACGGTGAGGGCCAGGAGACTCCCGCGCGAGGAGCCCTTGAGTTCAGCCGCGACGATGATGACAAGCAACGGCCACACGAGAAAGCGGTGCTTGAACACGGGACGGGGGCGCGAGTACACCAACCCCACGAGCGTGATTGCCCCGCACGCCAGCACGAGGCCGGCGCGATTGGCGTTTTGCTCGAGCATCGCCACTCGCCCTGAGGCCCTGGCTGCTGCGAGATCCGGGTTGTGGCTACTGACGACCGTCAATGCGGCGATCGCGGTGGCGGCGAGGGCGTACACGATCAATGCCTCGGTCGCGACGCGCTCATCACGGAGCAGATTGTAGGCGGCCCAGAAGATCAGCACGAGCTGGAGAAGGGTGGCGAACGACTTCAAGGCTTCGTCGGGGTATGCCGCACCGCCCATCGCAAAGGCCACCCAGAACCCGTACAGGAAGACCATAAAGGCCCACATCGGGGACGGCGCGCGCCCGAAACAGCGCCCGAGCTGCAGGCCCGTCGCGATCAGAAAAATGCACCCCGTGATCGTCGTGATCTCGAGCGGGATCGATCGCCCGGGGTACTCGAAGGGGATGGATGCCACGAAGAGGTAAAACGACCAGCGCACCAGCCGATGGACCGTTTCGGGCGATGCGGACGCCGACCGCGTGGCGGGAGGCCGGGAGCGGAGGCGCGGCGCTGCTGCGACTGTCATGCGGGGCCTGAGTGCAGAAGCCATGCGGGGGGGCGACGCAGCTAAGTGATTCAGAGGCTGGCCGTTAGGCGTGGCGGATGCGCGTGCCAGGGACTGGTTGTGTCATCCCTGCCACAATCTCGCGAGCGTACCGCCACGCACGCTCAGCTGGGACGATAGCCCAGGGCCATGAGCGTCTCGTCGATCCGGGCGGACCCGAATTCCTGCAGCAGCCTGCCGAGATCCCGGCGCATACGGCCGCGCCCCGCGTACGCCCGAAAGCGCATCGTCGCGGGCAGCCCCGGGGGCGGCAGCTCCTCGACGTCGAGTTCCCACGGATGGAAGTAGAACATGAACCACGAGCGACGGGCGAGGCGGTGGGCGACGCCGCGCCGGTACAGACCGTAGGGGATGACACGGAAGTACCCGCCGCCCGCCCAGGGCAGCGTCATCGGCCCCCAACGCAGCCGGGTCATCGGCAGCTCGAGCAACCCCGCGCGGACCTCGACCACGGGCTGCTCCGGATCGACAGGAGTGGTGAGCCGCCCGTAACGGTCGTGCAGGCCGAAGGCGTGATAGCTTGAGTCGTACCAGTAGTTGGCCTCGGCGAGACAGTCGAGCCCCTCGTCCGTGATCGTGAACGCGGGCGCGCGCACTCCCAGCACACGCTGACCGGTCAGCTGCTCCAGCGTATCGCGCGCGCGTGCCAGATCCGCGACGAGCTCGTCACGCGATAGGTCGTAGAGCCGGTGGTGCGCATCGGTGTGGCTCGCCACTTCGTGTCCCTCGGCGACAATCCGGCGCACCAGGTTGGGATGGCGACGGGCGATCCATCCGAGCACAAAGAACGTCGATCGCACCTGCGCGGCGGCGAGGATATCGAGCAGCTCGTGCGTGTTACGCTCCACCCGCGAATCGAGACGCGACCAGTCGCTGGTGGGGAGGCTCGGCTTGATGTTTTCGGCGTGGAACCAGTCTTCGATATCGAACGACGCGAGAAACCGACCCGTCACAGCATGCGCCTCCCGGCGGCGCGTAACTCGCGCGCATGCTGGCGGGTCGGGAACCGGAAGTAGCGTTGCTGGGCGCCATTCATCGGCCGCGCCGGCACCGGCTCGGTCTGCAGACGACTCAAAAGCCGAGCCACTTCGCGGCCGGCGAGCTGCTTGGCCCGGACGGCCAGATCGAACGCGGTGTCTTCGGCACGCACGGACACGGGATATTCGGCGATCACGTCGCCGCGGTCGATCTGTGCGCCCATCGTGTGTACGGTGATCGTGATCTCCCGCTCCCCGCGATGCAGGGCCCAGAACGTCGGCATCATGCCGCGATACTCCGGCAGCTTCCCGCAATGAACGTTCAACACCAGGGGAGCGGAAGTGAGCGCGGCGGATCGAAAGATCTCCGGTGCGGCGACGGACAGCAGCACATCGACGCCCCGCAGCGGCAGGGTTCGGAGATACTCCGGGTGGTTGATCGTGGTCAACGCCCGCGTCGGGATCGCCCACTTCGCGGCCACCGACTCGACACTCCTGGGAGTCCCGAGGCGCTCCGCGGCATGCGCGTACGCGTAGCGGCCCGCCAGCCGGATCATGTCGATGGTTCCGTACAGCTTCCACAGCCTGGCGGCGAGGGCCATCCGCGATTCGTTGAAATTGCGCAGGAGGATGATCTCGATCAGCTCCACCCCCTGCGTGCGACATTCCGGCAGGAACGTCTCAAAGAACCGGCCCGTGAAGAACGGGTCGCTCTGGGTTACGGCGACAACGCGCAGCGGTTTCACCAGCCGCCCTTGTTGAGCACGACGGGTACCGTCCGCGCGAGAATACGGAGATCCTCCAGTACGGACCGGCGGGCGACGTACTCGAGGTCGAAGGACACTTTACGACGGACGTCGTCGATCGAGGTGTCGTAGCGCTGATTGACCTGCGCCCAACCGGTAATGCCGGGCGGCACACGCTGCCGTGTCTGATACCCGGGCACCTGCTCGCGCAGCCGCGCGAAAATCTTGGGCTGCTCCGGGCGCGGACCGACGACGTTCATGTCGCCGCGCAGCACATTGAGAAACTGCGGCAGCTCATCGAGGCGATACTTGCGGAGAATGCGACCGATCGTCGTCACGCGGGGGTCGTCTCTGGTCGCCCACACTTCCGGCACGGCGGAATTCGCGACGTGCATCGTGCGAAACTTGTAAATCGTGAACGGCCTCCCGCCTTGGTCCTTCTCCCGGCGGTGGTTGGAATCCCCGAACGCTGGCTGGCGGCGGTCCACGCCCACCCGTGTCTGGGTGTAGAGCACCGGGCCGCGCGAGGTCAGCTTGATTAGCGCGGCGATCAGGAACATCACGGGGGCCGTCAGCAGCAGGCCGAGTCCCGCGACCGTCAGATTCAACGCCCGGCGCGCCGTTTCGGAACCCTCGACGCTTGCAGGGGTCACCGTGGTCTGTTGCAGCTCCCAGCCCGTCACAATCGCCTCTCGAATGGTTGCGCTCTCGGTATGCACACGTCGTGCGCGAGCGGGCGAAGACGATCGGCGCTGTCGTGCAAGGAGTTATGCGTTCGCGTCACGACGACGTCACGAACTCATGACACGCGTAACACACAAGTCCGCTGGCGAGATGCCACATCGGCGGGTGCGGACGCCGTTCCGCGAAGTTGTCGCAGTTCTGATACATCCGCCCGCCCGGCTGCGCGTAACGACTGTGGGCGCATACGCTTCCGGCGGTATCAGGATTGCACTGAGTGCGGGCATCATGGAGAACGATGCCCGGCTGCTGCCTTCTGGCGGTGGCCACGACTTACCGATCCTCGCATCCTCGTTCCAACCTCCCGCGCCCTACGATCCGTGGCAGCGGCTGTTCGCGACTATCCGGCACAGCAAGTGGCTCGTGATCGGCGTGACCGTCCTCGGCACGGCTGTCAGCTTCGTCGCGACGCGGTTCTTGCGTACGAGCTACGATGCCCACGCGGTCTTGTGGGTTGAAGTGCCCGACCCGCGCAACCCCAACCCGCTCAGCACCGGCATGCTCGGGGTCAGCGGCTGGGTCGACTTGCTGCGCTCCCACGCCGTCTTGGATGATGTCGTCCGTGAACAGCGACTCAACGTCACAGTGCAATCGGACGAAGGCGATTCGGTGGTGCGTACGCTGAGGCTCGACTCGACCTTCACGGCGGGTACATACGAGCTCACGGTCGCCGCCGACGGGTCCTGGAAGCTGAAGACGGGCGACGGCACCCAGGTCGATCAGGGGAAGCGCGACGACGCCATCGGTCGAGCGGAGGGTTTTGTGTGGGCGCCGCCGCGGGAAGGGCCTGCGGCACTCCGTCCCGGCGAGACGATCGATTTCACCGTACAGTCCTACTACGACGCCGCGCTCGGCCTCGGCAGCGACTTACGGATCACGACGGACGTCGGCAGCAATTTCATCCAGTTGGCGCTCAGAGGCACAGATCGGGCCGGTGTCGCGGCCATCGTGAACGCCGTGGCAGAGCGGTTCGTCATCGTCGCCACGGACTTGAAGCGCCGGAAGCAAAGCGAGCTCGCGACGATCCTCGGTGAACAGTTAGGGCATGCCCGCAGCACACTCACCGAAGCCGAGGACGCGCTGCGGGCGTTTCGGGCGCGTTCGGCGCCGCTCCTCACCCAGGGGACGACTGGAATCACGAGCCATCCCGCTCCGACCGATCCGTCCGTCAGCGGGTATCTCGATCTCCAGTCCCAACTCACCGCTGCCCGGCGTGATCGCCAGGCCATGCAACGCATCCTGGGCGACGCAGGCAAGTCCGGGGAGTCACTGGACATGCTCAGCTTCATCGAGCCGGTGCAGAAATCCGAACAGTTGAGCGGGGCACTCCACGAATTGACGGCACGGCAGGCCGATATTCGGGCCCTGCGCTACCGGTATACCGACGACAATCCGGAGGTCCGCCGCGTCGCGAATCAGATTACCGAGCTCGAGCAGTCGATCATTCCCACGCTTGCGCGCGCGGTGATCGGCGAGCTCTCGACTCGGGAACGGGAGCTGAACCGGCTCATTGGCACGGCCTCCGGCAACCTGCGAGACCTTCCGGCGCTCCTCCTCGAGGACGCGCGCCTCAGCCGCGACGCGCAATCCGCCGAGGCGGTGCTGACGCGCATCGATCAGCGGTACGGCGAAGCGCGACTTGCTGAAGTCAGCAGCGTCGCGGACGCGCGGATTCTGGATCCGGCCGCACCGCCCGAAGTGCCGCTCGCGAGCCTGGCGCGCATTTTCATCGCCTTGGCGATGCTCGGGAGCTTTGGGCTCGGGGTGGGTGGCGCCATCATCCGCGAGCGCATCGATCCGACGGTCTTCAATGCGGGGCAGGTGACGCAGGGTTTCGGTCTGAGCATCCTGGGCGCGGTGCCGCACCTGGCGGCGCATGGTGGGAAAGGCTCGGCCCAGGCTATCGACGCGTTGCGCGGCATCCGCTTGAACGTGATGCACAGCTACGGTAGCGCCGGCCCGATTGTGTTTACCGTATCGAGTCCGGGCATGGGCGACGGGAAGTCGTTCGTCTCCGTCAATCTCGCTCTGGCGTTCGCCGATGCCGGGTTCAAGACCCTGCTCGTGGACGGGGACATCCGGCGCGGGCGACTGCACCGTGTGTTCGACGCGCCCCGCAAGCCGGGGTTGACCGACGTGCTCAGCAACGCCACGCCGTTCACCACGGCCCTCCGGTCGACCGGACGCGACAACCTGACGTTCCTGGCCTGCGGCTCGCGCACGCGCACCGGTCCGGAATTGCTCGGCTCTCCCGCCATGCCGGGACTGCTCGTGCGCCTGCGCGAGCAGTTCTCCGTCATTGTGGTCGACAGTCCCCCGCTTGCCGCCGGGATCGAGCCCTACGTGCTGGGCACGCTCACGGGCAATCTGCTGCTGGTGCTGCGGCTCGGCAGCACCGACCGCAGTCTTGCGGAAGGAAAACTCGACGCCATCAGCCGATTGCCGATCCGGGTGCTCGGCGCCGTATTGAATGGTGTTCGCTCGCCGGACGTCTATCGGCGTTACGCCTATGCACTCGAAGGCTACGAATTGCGCGACGAGGAGACCACGTGGGCCGACGCTCATATTCTGCGGGACCGCTCCTGACGCTGGGGCGGCTCGCCATCGGTGTCGGCGCTCTGGCCCTCTGGGCAGCGTCGAATCTCTCGGGCCAGGCCGTCGCCGAGGATCGCGAGGCGCGCCGGCTGTCGGCCACGCGGACCGAGCTCGTGGCACTGCAGGAACGCTTGGCGGCGAGTCCCAAGCCCGATACGGTGGTCGCGGCGGTTCTCCAGCGCCGCCTCTCCGACGGCGATTTTCACCCCGGCGATGGCATCGCGCTGACTGTCGAGGGAGAGCAGGTGTTCACGGATACGTTTGTGGTGAACACCACGCACGACATCGAGCTGCCCATGGTGGGAACGGTCCCGCTGCGCGGCGTCCTGTACCGCGAGATCGAGCCCTACCTCAGGCAGCAGCTGAGCCGTGTCCTGCGGGACCCGGTCGTGCACGCGCGCGGCTTCGTTCGCTTGGCGGTCACCGGAGCCGTGCCGCGCCCAGGCTATTACCTCGTTCCCGGTGACGGCCCGCTGTCGGAAACGTTCCGGGTCGCCGGCGGCTTGAATAGCAACGCCAAGTTGAACGACGCGCGCGCGCTCCGCGGTGGTCAGGAGGTCATGGACAAATCAGCGGTGCGTTCGGCACTGGCATCGGGGCAGACGTTGGAACAACTGAGCCTCAGCTCCGGGGATGAGCTGAGTGTCCCTGGAAGCAACGGTGCCAGCGCGTTCGAGCTCATCAAGACCATCAGCATCCTGCTCACGATTCCGCTGACCATCTATGCGCTGACGCAGATCGGCGGGAAATAGCCGGACCCGGACTGCGGAGGGCTACTTCTCAGGGCCGTTCAACAAGTCCCGTTGTAACCCGTGCCGCTCCATGAGCCGGTAGAACGTCGTGCGATCCACCTTCGCGAGTCGCGCGGCCTTCGACAAGTTTCCGCCCGCGCGAATCACCACGCGCGTCAGGTAGCGTTTGTCGAACTGGCCGAGCAGCCGATCGCGGGCGGCGTAATACCCGTCGTCCCCGCCTTCCTGCTCCGCGGCCTGGATCAGCTCGCTGTCGCTGCGCTCGTCGCTGATGAACGGGATATCGTCCACGCCAATCTCGGCACCCGGCTCGAGCAGCACGACCGCGTGTTCGATCACGTTCTGCAGCTCGCGCACGTTGCCGGGCCACGAGTGCGCGCGCAACGCCCACAATGCGGCCTTGGAGAACGTCGGCGGCTTCTCGTCCGCGTTGCGGTGACGCCGCCAATAGTGGTCCAGGAAGTGGTTGGCGAGCACAGGAACGTCGTCCGCGCGGTCGCGCAGCGTGGGCACCTTGATGGGCACGACCCGCAGCCGGTAGTACAGATCGTCGCGCAGCATACCGGAGCGTACGGCGGCCTCCGGATCCCGGTTCGTAGCGGCGATGAAGCGGACGTTGACCACGGCGTCCGTCTCTTCACTGCCGACGCGGCGCACGACGCCATCCTGAATCACGCGCAGCAACTTCGCCTGGATCGACTTCGGCATCTCGATCAGCTCGTCCAGGAACATCGTGCCGCCGTTGGCCGTCTCGAGCAGGCCGGGTTTGTCGCGGACGGCGCCGGTGAAGGCGCCCTTCACGTGCCCGAACATTTCCGATTCAAGGAGGGTCTCGGGAAGCGCGGCGCAGTTCACCGCCACGAGCGGCCGGCTGGCACGCCGGCTGTTGTGATGGATGAACTGTGCGATCATTTCCTTGCCGCTGCCGCTTTCGCCGGTGATGAACACCGACGCATCCGTGGTGGCGACGCGGCGGGCGAGGGCGATCGCGTCGCGGAACGCTTTTGCCGTACCCATCCCGACCGCTTCGTCGGCCCCGACCTCGGCCCCGCCACGCAGCGCTTGCGTCTCGCGCGCGACGTGCACCGTGTGGGCGGCGCGACCCACGAGGACCTGCAGCTGGCTCCCCGTGAAGGGTTTGGGCAGGTAGTCCCAGGCGCCCGCTCGCAACGTTTCCAGCGCGGTTTCGACCGTGGGCTTCCCCGTGATGACGATGACGATCGCGTCGGGATTGGCGGCCAGGGCCGCGCCGATCAGCTCTATACCCGCCGTCCCACTCATGTACAGGTCAACCAGCACGATGTCGAAGGTGCGCCGCTGCATGGCTTCCAGCGCCTCTTCGCCCCGGCCGCAGACCTCGACCTGGTAACCGTCGAACCGCAGCGCAGTTGCGCAACTGTCCCGCAACACCCGCTCGTCGTCGATGACCAGAATGCGCACGCTGGCCTTCATCGTGCTGTTCAGCGGGAGAAGGTGCGACATGTCGCGTCCCTCAAACGACGAGGGAAGCCGACGGGCCGTAGCCGGTCCGAATGTGCTGGGTGGATGCATAGGCGGCTGCAAGGATAGCCCTTTCGGTGTTGGTTCGTCCAGTCCCTGCGATACGCTGTGTTGCGCGTCACTGGCGAAGGTGCAACCTCTGCACCCCGACGCGGCACGCACAACTCGTTGTGATCACGTCGGTTTGCCTAAAACCGCAGAATTTTCTTCAGGAAATCGCAGAAAACTGCTGACAAGCTTGTCGCAATTGTGCACGAAGCAAGAAAGCGCCGTCTAGCGGATGGTAAAAGCGACGCCGACGCTCGTTGTGTTGTGGATCACAGTGGACGCCTCGACCGCGACAGCGCCGGCGAGCCACCAGCGGCGGGCGCGAGGCGGGAGCACCGCGGCAATCCCCAGTGTCGCGACGGCAGCCGCCGCCGTGTACGTGTTGATCCGCCGCACACTCGGTTCCTGCCCAAGGATCGGGTTGCTCTCATGGAAGTCCGTCCAGCCCTGCCTGGCGAGCGAGCGGGTTTGTGCGGCGTC
>Ga0075423_10004481_pt1 | contig 12962 bp, 11 predicted proteins | sample SoiMethybrSBSTD2_FD_80114 | JGI IMG/M metagenome (GOLD analysis project Ga0075423, IMG submission 80114) | Bulk soil microbial communities from a Populus tree surrounding site in Tennessee, USA - Soil MetaG P. TD hybrid SBSTD2 | ecosystem: Environmental > Terrestrial > Soil > Tree plantation...
CTCAGAACCTGCGGACACATTCCCGCGGTAGGTATTGTCGGGGTTCGTGATCCAGAAGGTGGACGCCGTGTTGTCGGAAGGAATCAACTGGTCGGTGGCATTTTGACCTTGACCGCCTCCTCCGTAGACTCCGACTACTGCATTTGTCGAATTACAGGCCCGGTTGGTATGGCACTTGGTCAGTATCCCCAGGTTGTTCAGATACTGGTTGCCGTGTTCCACGCCATCTTCGAGGAAGTAGCAATGACCGACGTTGTTGTAAGCCACATTGTTCTCAACCCGCACATTGTTCGTACCGTGTACCGTCACACAGCGGCTGTAGGTATCGTGAATCGCAGAGTTCTCGATGTATTGCCCCTGCGTATCGCCAACCAGATGCCAATGGATTGGATACCTCGCAAGGTTCTCGTGCTGACCCATTCGATAAAACTCGACACCGGAGACCTTCATGGTCGACCCGGCCATCGCCATCACATGCCCGCCACTGAATGATTTCTCTGCGTCGGCTGAAGCCTGGATTTTTATATTGCGTGAAATCATGCCGACTTCACCACGCTCATCCACACCGAAGGTGACTTGGCCGTAGTGCATGTATTCAAGTCTCTGATCCAGCGTAATCACTTTTCCAGAGATGCTGGAGATGGTTCGTCTCTCTGCCTGGTGGGGATCGAAATCCGTTGACGCGACAACAATCTCGTCACCTTTTTTCCAGTCACCGGCATTCAAGACTTCTATTGTGTTGCTGCCCGCGGCGGCTGTTTTTGCCAGCTTGGTCCAGGAGTCTTTCCGATTACCGTGCAGGCTCAAGCTTCCGCCCATGATCATGATCCCGCGGTCACCCATGGTTTCTATGTCTTCACCCGGGACGTTATTGGTCAGGGTAATTGTCGCCTTGCGCGTGTGGGGTTTGGCTTCAGTACCAATCTCCAACGTTCCGTGCAACATGATCCATTCTGTGGTCAGTTCAAGATCCTTATTGTCTGCGAAGCTCAGTTTGCCGTTGAGATTTAAACCGTGCAGCGGCGGCGAACTGACGTCGAGGACAACCTCCATGCCCTTGTCAATGGTGACAATGGCGCCTTCGGCTGGCACCTTCTTGTCTGCCCAGGTGGCTGAATCAGACCAGCGCCCCCCTTTGACCGCCGAAGAACTTCCTTGCTGAGCCTTAAGGACGGCATGTCCGCTGAGCAAGAAAAAGGCCGGAACGAGTAATGAAAGGAACGAGAGAGAGCGCATTCGCATGGCGTTAAACCCCCGTGATCGAGAAATGGATTCCCGTGTTTGGGAAACAACGACCGACTGATTATCTGGGGCGTAGCTTATATCAACGGATGGGAGTTTCAAGGGGCCTCGAGGGTTTACTTCATCGTTTTAGAAAGCCAGTCGTTTGGAACCCCACGGAAAATCGATTTTCGGTTGGATTCCAAGAACCAACGCGACACCTGTTCCCCGCTGACAGACCTGTCCTTGGCGAACGAGAAAATGACGCGCGTTGACAGTGTCACGCTCGACGAGCGCGGAGAAGGGACCTCACAGCAGCAGCGCCAGGTTCGAAACATTCTTTATGTGGAAACGATTGGAAACGACGGAATGGAAGGCCGGCTAAACTCTTGAAGGAAAGAGCGGGAGACGGGGATCGAACCCGCGACGTCCAGCTTGGGAAGCTGGCATTCTACCGCTGAATTACTCCCGCTTAGTTTCCAGATTCTACATCAACTCTTTTCTGGTAGAGGCGGGCGATTGCTATTTCTTTTTGGCGGGAGGAACGTCGACGCCGGTAAGTTTGGCACGATCGATCGAGGTCTTTATGAAGCCGGATGAGCGCATCTCTGCCATGAAAGCTTCGATTGCATCTAACTTCGCCTGATCGCCTTTCGCGACAACGAAGCACTGCTCGACGTCAAAGAAGCTATCGGGGAGGGCGCGGAGTTTGGAGCTGGATGCTGCTTGCGCTTCGAGAGAACGTTGACGATTGATGGCGAAGGCATCGACTTGTCCGCTCGTCAGCAAGCTTTCTAATTCCCGCTGAGGCGGCATGGCTTCGAACAGCCTGACGCGGGCATTCTTCAGATGACTGCTGACGAAGAGTTCTTGCGTTTGTCCCTTCACGGCAGCGACGTTCACGCCGGACCGGTCCACATCGGCTGTCTTTTGAATTGGAGAATCGGCGCGCACCAGATAACTACTGAACATGAGCAGGAAAGCGGCTCCGAAATCCGCTTCGCGGGCGCGCGTTTCGTCGTAGGCAAGAAATCCAATGTCGGCGCTGCCATTCTTCAATGCGCCGATCACGTCACCGGCGCCTGCCGCGGGAATCAGTTTGAATGGAACGCCAAGTTTGCGCGCCAATTCCCGTACAAGGTCTGGAACGGGACCATTTGCGGCTCCCGTCAGCGGATCGACTCTCGCTTGAACGGGATTGCTTCCAAGAAAGACTGCCCGCAGTGTACCGCTTGGCGCCAAAGTTGCAGCGCGCGACTGCGCCGTGGTGGTCGTGACCGTTATCAGACAGCAAAAAACGAAAATTTGTACGTATCGCATGACTAATCCCTGAACCGATAGAGTTTTCGCGGGTTGACCGTGAGAACCTGCGTCAACAGATTAGGATCTTTGTGTACGGATGGCCAAATCCAAAAATTCGCGATGTCTCCATCATTCGGCATTTTATTTGGCGGGTTGCCGCGGCCGGTAACGATGACGGTGTTCATATTTGGACGCGGTCTGTCCGTACCACTGATCACGTTTCCAGGAAAATGCTTCAGCAGTGCGTGCGCGAAAGGCAGTGCAACTCCCCAGTCCTCCGGACGCGAGGAGCGTGTATAGCGGTCCGGCGACGTCGCCTTCCAATAAATATCGTCGCGGCTGGCGCCGAGTTCGAGCAGGCGTTGAAAATATTCGTTTCTTTCCACGGGTATGTTGACGTCTGGTCGACCCATGTGATCAATGATGACCGGGGTCGGCAAGGAGCGTATTAGCGGTGCCATTACACCGAAGGTGTCCGGAAGAAAATAAAGGTCCGTATGCCAGCCTAAAGGCTGAATCTTCTTCGCGATACTTTGGATCACTTCGGCGGGCGTTGTTTCACTGGCGATGTGCGGCAGAAAAGCAAACCGTACACCGCGTACTCCAGCCTTATCCAGACGTCGGAGTTCTTCCAGACTGACATCCTCGTCCACGCTCACAACTCCGGCCGCTCTTCCATCCATGTGCTCCAGCGCATCGACGACGACCCGGTTATCCGTTCCGTGGCATGTGGCCTGAACAACGACGAATCCCCAGAAGCCGATCTTCTCAATCAAAATCTCCCGTTGTTCCTGCCACGTTGCTGCGAATGGACGATATTTCGATTTGGGCGACAGTGGAAACAAGTCGAATGGCCCGATCACATGCATATGCGAATCGATCGCCCTGTCCGGCATCGAAAATAGTAAGGCGTGCGGCTCCGGATCTTGTTTTACGTACGGTTCAGTGCTCATATTGTGGACCGAACCTACTCACGCGAACTGCGGACCACGGTCCTCGCTGCCGCTGCTGCAACTGCAAATTTTCGGTGATAGCTTGCAACATCGAGAATGATCTGCTGGAGTGTCAACTCGGCCTCAAAACCTATAAGTTGGTGGATTTTGGAAAGATTGGGGACTCGCCTCTCGATGTCTTCGAACCCGTGCTCGTACGCTTCCTCATAAGGAATATGTTCGATCGATGACGAGCTCTGCACAACGTCTTTCACAAGCTCGGCAAGCCCTCGGATACTGATCGACTCCTTCCCTCCGACATTAAACACCTCACCGATTGCTCCGATACATTCAGCCAGACCGATAATTGCGCGAATCGCGTCTTCAACATGAGTAAATGTTCGAATCTGTGTGCCATCGCCGTACACAGTTATGGTGCGACCGGATAACGCACAATCCACAAAGCGCGGTAGAACCATCCCATACTGTCCGGTTTGACGGGGCCCTACGGTATTGAACAAGCGGACGACGGTTACAGGTAATTTCTTTTCTTTGTAATATGCCAGGGCTAGACACTCATCGACTATCTTCGAAGCCGCATAACTCCATCGTCCCCGAAACGTCGGCCCGAGAACGAGATCATCGGTTTCCGAAAAACTTGCCTGCGTCGACTTACCGTAGACTTCAGATGTCGAGAAGATCATGACCCTCTTCCCTTTCATCGCGGCAAGTTCCAACACGATCTCAGTGCCTTTAACGTTAGTCTCGATTGTTCGAACCGGGCTTTCCACAACGAACTTGACACCTACGGCGGCGGCGAGGTGAAGCACGATATCCGCATCATCGACCAATTCCGCCATCAGTCGTCGATTCAGAACTGAATCGATGACGTACGTAAAGGAGGCGAGCCCTTTCAGATGTTGAATGTTTTTGATCTGGCCGGTCGAGAGATCATCTATAACGCAGACGTCGTTGCCTCTACGCAAAAGCTCTTCGGCAAGATGAGAGCCGATGAAACCTGCTCCGCCCGTCAATAGATACTTCATTCGATGGCTCCTTCAGAACGTATTCCCATTCGTTTCCCCCACACGAAATGCTTAACAGACGATAGGAGATTACCCGTTGCTAAGCAATATTTCCCACCCGGGCCCGAGTGAAACAAAGACATGCCTAAAGACAGGCCAAGTTCGGAGTGTTTTAAAAACGCGAATCTGCAAACGTGTCGTCCACGAAAAGTTCGGCAGAACACTGATATCAATATCCGGCAATGCAATCTGTCTTTGCGTAAAGTGCCTGGCGGTGAGCCGCTTCAACTCCCGCAGAGAAATTGTTTTGATGTGACCATAGACCGCTTGTCGACGCCATCGCACATAGGCCGCCTGGCTGCGGCGTGGCAGAAAACCCACACCCCATAGATAGGCATAGGGATCTCTGCTGATCGAGTAGCGATTAACGGTCTGGATGTAGAGCGCGCCGCCGGGAGCAAGGGTACGCGCGCATTCCGATAGCATCCTATCCTTGTCTCGAGCGAATTCCAGTGTTGATGAAATCACGATGAGATCGAAGTAATCATCGGGAAAGGGCAAATATTCAGCACAACAACACGCTAGCGCAGGAATAGGAACTCCTCGATCCATGAATCGCCGCCGGCTCACGTGCAAATGGCGCATGCCGATATCGATGCCGATCACTTGCGAATAGTGTTCTGCAGCTACTACTAAAAAGTTTCCGTTACCCGACCCGACGTCCAAAACTCGTCGCGCTCGAACTACACGCTTGAAGGTCCCATCCTGAAAGCTGGACAGGACACGCCGTGCCCGATGTTCCCCCATCGCGGCGCTGCGAAGAAATTTGCGGCGCAGCAGTGGCGGTGTAATGTCACTTAACGACCAATAGTATTCAAGCAGCTCGGTAAAACTAAATCGATCGATAACTTCCAGCATTGCTTCGGAACGTTTCCGGTCCTCTTCTACACTAAAAAATGCATCTGGGAAGACACGGAAGTCCGGAACACCGGCACATGAGGAGTACTCCTTCTTGCAGACTTCGCAGTGATACGATCCCGACGCGCCACTGCCGGCCAATGAAGTCCGGCACGACGGGCACACAAATGAAACCGCCTCGAGCGACTTGCTCAGTGAGGAATCGAAAACGGATTCTTCCTTGCTGCTTAGCGCCACGGGTTCAATGAGCCAGATTTCTTAGTTCGCGAAGAGCCTGCCTCGCCTGCAAGTACCAGGCCAGCGAGGTCGTATTCAATTTGCTAAAACGTTTTACATCCGAAACGAACCAGGAGTCGATACGCTTCATAGTGTATGGGTCCGCACCCGTCCTGACATTTCCCAGCTTGGTCGAACAAGCCCCGCTGAAGTGGCTCCGAACCATTTTTTGCACGGTGAAGTTATATCGTCCATACGGATAGGCGAAAACGGTGGAAGGCTCGCCCGTTTTTTCTTCAATCTCTTGCTTCGAATGCAGGATCTCTTCCTCCGCGATACGCGGCGCGATTCGCGTCAGATCCGGATGAGTCAATGTGTGCGAGCCACATTCGATGCCGAAGCGATTCATCTCCTTTACTTCATTCCACGAAAGAAGCGGTGCACGCTTGAGAGATCCTAAATTACCAGGCCAATCATTGTGGCGGCCGCAATAGCGCACCACCAGAAATAAAGTTGCCGTGAAGCCGTACTCCTGCAGGACGGGAAACGCTTCGGAGTAAATACTCCGATATCCATCGTCAAACGTCAGGCAGACGGATCTCGGGGGTACCGGACGGTCCTCGCGGAGGATTGCGACAACCTCCGATAACTGAACAGTGCGAAACGATTGTGAATGCAAGAACTGCATGTGCAGGCGGAAGGCTCTTCGGCTCGTGGAAATTACGGAACTGTGATCATCGATCGAGTGGTAAGTAAGCACGGGCAGTCCGGATCCAGCTTCGATCGCAACCTTCATACTGTTTGCGGAGACTTGCCCATTTGCTGGACACGCGACACTAATGCGAGGTATTGCCTCATGTGCGCATCCTCGGTCCAGAGCTCTAAGTACGCATTATGGCCTTTCAATCCAAGCTCATTCCTCAAGCCTGGATTCTGAGCAATCACATCCAGCGCCTTCTTAAGCTCCACATCATTGTTGTAGACAATCCCGCCACCGCTGTCCTCAACAACCTCCGGCAAAGCCCCGAGATTATTGACGATGACCGGCGTTTTCATGGCAAACGCTTCGATGATGATAATGCCGAATGTTTCGTAACATATCGATGGAACGATCACGGCGAGGGCGCTGCCGTAGAACTCCGTCAATCTCTCTTGATTCAGCTTTCCAAGAAAGACGATGTTATCGGAGCCAGCAGCCAAACCTTTCAATGTCTGCTCATACTCACCAGCTCCGGCGATTAAGAGGTCGTACTCCCTGCGCTCTTTGAAGATGGGGATCAGGTTTTGGACTCCTTTGATTTTTTCCAGGCGCCCGACAAAGAGGAAGTAAGGTTTGGGCCGAGGACGGCCGTTTCCATTCTCGGCCGGACTAGAATGAGAACGCTTCGGCAGGAAGTATGGCAAATGCACCATTGGAATTTGTAATCCGAGCTCGAGTTGCTTCTTCATCGAGAATCGACTCGGTGAAATGAAGCAATCTACATGACGTAACATTTTTTCCAGCAACCCGGTGTGTCGCCAAAACTGTGGAGGCCTACCGGCTCTGATCTGACAAAGCGTGCAGCTTCTCTCAGAACAAACCTCGCGGTTAAATTTCCAGAGGACATGCACGGGACACACCAGCCAGTGCTCATGAGTCGTATACAGTTTCACTGCCTTGCCATAAGCAAGCGCCGTAATTCCAACGAGCGACATGTTGTGGTAATGAATCACATCATACGACTCCGAATTCAGCAGGCCCTTAATCACACCACGTTTAAAAAACGGCACACCCGTTTGTTGCGTCAGCACCGGCGATAGCGGCCCGGCCCAGCTATCCAGCGGATACGTACGTACATTGGAGTGGTTGGGGAAGTCGCCTAATGACCGTTCGGTTCGAAGCAGCATATAGGCGTCTTTACAGTGGATGACATCGACTTTGTGTCCCCGACGTGCCAATTCATTGGTCAGTCGGTATATGTACATTGCGTCTCCGCCGAAATGGTACGGCGGATAAAAAGTGGTGATCATGCAAAATTTGAGAGGTTTGTTCACGATCACGCCTGCATGGAAACTTCTTCAAAGATACGAAGTGTCTCCATTGCGACATTGCCCCAGCTGAATTGTGGCGCTCTTTTGAGCGCGCTTTCACGCATTCTCTTTCGCAAGGCCTCGTCTGCGAAAACACTCTTCAGGACATCTGTCATCATTTGCACATCAGTGGGATCAAAGAAACGGCCGGCGTCCCCGAGCAGTTCCGGCATCGGGCCTCGATTGCTGCAGACGACAGGAGTTCCGCATGCCATCGCTTCTATAGCCGGGAGCCCAAAGCCTTCTTCAAACGAAGGGAGCACCAAGAGAGTTGCCGCGTTGTACAAGACTGCAAGATCTTCGTCTGAAACGAATCCGGTGAAAATGACTTTGTCTTGCAACCCGGATTTCGCGACCTGTCCCCTCACGGAGTCATACGCTGAAAGGAACGAATCCTCGTTATAGTCTCCGACCAGTACCAATTTGACGTTCTCAAAAAGAGGATCCGACAGCATTCGCTGGAACGCAGAAACGAGCGCATTCAAGTTTTTATGTGGACTGATTCCTCCTACATACAGCATGAACTGCATGCCCGAACTCAGTTGATATTTGCCGAGCGATTTCATTACGGCCGCCGTCTCGGGCAAAACCCTGAAAGTGGAATGCGGAGCTTCTGAAATCGCGCGAACGCGCTTTTCCGATAAGCCCAAGCGCTTTATTAATTGTTGTCGTGAATACTCGGACACAGTCACGATCAGATCTGCCTGCCGAATTGCCAATTCCCGTTTCAAGTTCCAGAAGGTCCGGAGTTTTCTGTTGGAGAACACCAAGTCCGGATAATGTTCTGCGATAGCATCGTGCAGCGTTACGACGACCTTTGTTCGGTTCACGATCGGAAAGTACGAGTAGACAGCGGGGAAAAAGAACAGATTAAGGCGATGTCGAAAAACCTCTCGACTCAGACTCCACAGGTCTCCCAATGACCGTCGGCCGGACGCGGATGCTGCCTGCGTTGGGGATACTTCAGTTTGGACGACAATCTTTCGCACGCTGCCGGGCAGCTCGCAGTCGCGTGCCGTTTGCTGATCGACGAAAAACAAATATTCGTTCTTGCGGTCACTGGCAACAAGCGCCTGCAGCAGTTCTCTCGTAAAGCGGCCGAAGCCTCTTCGATTTGCCCAACAGCACGCGTCTATTCCAATACGCACGGTGTTTACTTCCACTTTCCGGCGCTGCCACCTTCACCTGCGAAGTACCCACAGAATTCTCCGTAAGACCAGGCAGTCGTCAGAAGAAAGAGGTAAGGAAAGCAGATGAACAATTCGCTGAGATGCCGCTTCTTGCCGACTGTTCTCAGCACGATTCGTCCTGGAAGCAGGACAGGCAGCACGGCGGACAATAGGCCGCGAAAGGCGCGTATGGCAAAGCGGACGTTTGCAACTCTGCGGGACGCGAAGAGCCGGCCGTGATGATAACTGTCGATAATGGCTCCCTTCAGCCGATATGCTTTGTTGTGATAAATAATCGCGGACGGCGCGAGATACAGATCGTAACCACGCTTCTGCAGCTCCTGATTAATATAGGTCTCGTGGAAGCCGTCAACGTATTGATGACGAACTTCCCGCAGAATCTCCCTTTTGTATGAAACATTATTCCCGGACAGTGCGGTCACGTTCCGCGCGGCATCGGGAAGCATATATTTTCCGTAATCGTAAAAATACACCGCCCAACTAAGCGAACTCGTGTTGCTCTGGTTTTCGACTGAACCACCGACGACGGGATGCGATGACGCGTGAGCTTTTTTGATTTCCGCCACCCACTGTAGGTTTGCCGTACAGTGGTCCTCCAGCAGCGCGACAACGTCTCCGCGCGCAAGCTCAATTCCCCGCGCACGCAATTTCGGAACGTCAGTCTCCTGCGGCATCGTCACGAATACTACGGATGGTAGTTCCTGAAGAGGTCCCTCGATAAGCTGAGGTTCGAAATTGCTAACCACTATGATTTCATCACCGGCTTCGAGCTGCTTCTGCAGTGATGTGAGACACTCCTGCAACGAGGACGAGCCGTTCCACGCGGCGATCACGACCGATAGACTTACGTACGGCCGGTGCATTCTGCGATCATTCGATCCTGCTTAAACTCGAACCTGGTCCGAGGAGATACCCGACGAACTCACCCGCCGCATAGCTGGTCCAGAAAGCAGATAAAGAAGGTAGGGACAATAGGAACTCCCAATACAGCCTTCTCTTTTCGACCAATACGTTCCAGCTGACGCGCGATGCCATGACCAGAGGGAGTGCGGGGGACAATATTATGTAGGCTAGCCTTCTGGCCGGTGAAACCAACGAACGGCGCACACCTGCAAAGGCACGGGAATAATGGAACCTTTGAAATAGAAAATCGAAAAAGCCGAACTTTTTCCTATGCCGGATTACCATCGAAGGCACCGACAGAAATCGGACGCCCTTCTTTCTCAATTCCTCATGCAGAAACCAGTCCCAGAAAAAGCCATCGCGCGGGGTATTTAGTAGAGTAAAAACCTCTCGCTTATACGCGACGTTATTACCGGGAATGCCGTTCACTTCAACTTGGCGAGCCGGCAGCATGGCCGAACTGTACTCACAGAAAAATGCAGCCCAATCCACGATTCGGTCTGTCATGTCATTTTCCACCGGCCCGCCGACCACGAGGTAACCAAGTTCATGCGCCTTCACGATCTCGGCAAACCACGTTTCCGGAGCGATACAATGATCTTCCGTCACGACGATAATGTCGCCTGAAGCCTCAGCAAGTGCCCGGGCACGGAGTTCCCAAACACTTAGTTCCATCGAGAAATTCAGCAGCTTCACGCGTGGAAATGTTTGGGCTATATATTCTGCTGTCCCACCCTGGCAGCGATTGGCCACGATGATTTCGGATTCAAATTCACACTTTTGCCGGTCCAGAGAGGACAAGCAGTCATCGATACCCGGCAAGCCATTTACTGAAGCGATAATGACCGAGATTCGCGCCATGCGTACCCTGTCAACTCACCCAAAGACCAACTGAGCAGGAACAATATCAGCAGGGGGAAAGCCGAAACGTATTTCCCCAAGAGTCTCTTTCGAATCATTACCCGTCGCGTGATCCGCCACAACAAAATCACGGGAATGAGCGGTGACATTAGAAGCAACGCGACTCGACGACTCACTGAAATAGACTGCGCCCGCTCACTTCCGAATTGCCGGCCGTGCCTGAAGCGCTGGCAAATGAATTCCAATATCGTAAACGACTGTCCGTGGTAGACGACGATATCGGGACTCAGAAGAAGTCTCGCTCCCGTTCTTCTCAGATCGCCATGGATGAACGCTTCCCAAAATCCGTTCCGTCTTGCCGGACGGCAGGCATCAAGCGCCTCACGTTTGTAGGAACCATTGTCGGCCGCAAAATCGTTCACATCGTGAGCGATGAACGGCAGGATGTATGGACTGTAGCGACAGAAGTAGATCGCCCACGAAACTAATCCGCCCTGCGGGTCATTTTCAATCGCACCACCGACACCCGCATACGGACCCTCGTGAGCTGTCAATATTTCATCAATCCAGTTCTTCGCTGGAACGAAGTGGCCTGTGGTGAGCGCCACGACCTCGCCCTGAGAGCAATTGATTCCCGTCTCCCACAAGTGCGGGATCAGCCGGTCTTTGCCGCTACGGACCAGTGTGACGTTGGGATATTGCCGATGAATGATTTCGTCTGTCCCGTCGTTCGCACCATCCACGACGATGACTTCCGCCTTCCGGCGACTCGCGCTTCGTTCAATGGCTTCCAGGCAGCGAACAACGTTACCATCCGCATTGTGAGAAGCCACAATGATGGAGATTTTGGGCTTCACCTCATAATGTGGCTGATTCTGTTGAGGCACGTTGCAATACTGTCGCGCCAAGACTCATCAGTTCGTCACGCGCCCGAGCCAACTCTGCAATGTCGCCACGTTCGATTGGCGGAGGCGTACGGTTCTCGACCGCCCGGTAAAACAACTGAACCAATCGCCGAAGGCCCGGATATGCCTGCTCATGTTTTAAGAATCGGCGCCCGAGGTTTCCTGAAGCCGACGTACACTCCTTGAACGATCGCAAGAACGGGTTGATTAGTTTTCTTGCGCGAGATACTTCGCCGGCCTGAAAGAACGAATACCCATGAAAGAGGTTGATGAAAATGGTGCCATTCGTTCCTTTGAGCTCCAAGACATTCACGGCGGGTCGAGCGTTAAAACTGATGAAGATCGACAAGCTCACACCATCAATCTCGCCTAGAAGGCGAAGTTCACCGAACGCGGGCGATACTCTGGTCCATGACACCTGGCCGATCCGGCCAGGCAAGAAAAACTGAACCAGTGAAAGAGGATGCGGTAGAACATCGATTAAAAGGCGATCGAGCGCGGCTGTCGACAGCCCAACGCCGCCGGCAGAGGCAATAACGGCAGAAATATCGACTAATCGGCCAATTCTCGGCAACAGCTGCTCTGCCCTCCGAACACCATCTTGAAAAACAAATTGATGTACCGGGTTGAGATACACACCGCGGCTGGCGGCAAAACCCAGGAGGCGTTCCGCTTCCACTGCTGTCGACGTCATGGGCTTTTCCACGAGGGCATGGCATCCAGCGTCGATGGCGGCCCATGCCATCGAATAATGAGTCGGCATTGGCGAACAGATGTGAACAACAGCCGGCTTGCTTTGTACCAACATCTGTTCAATCGTCGTGAATGGGGCGGCATCCCGGAAGCGTTTTGAGAGACGCACAGCTGCCGATTCATCTATATCAACGATGCCGACAACGTGTCCGCCTGCCCGTTGAGCGGTGTGCGCGTGCCACCGGCCCATCAAACCAGCCCCCACGATTGCTGCACGTATCGGATTCATGGGAGTACCGCTAACAAGTCGCACCGGATTCCCCTCCTTGCAAAGGAGGGGAGGACGCGACATCTAGAAAATATCGCGAAGCCTCCTTTGAAGGAGCGGACGGGGTGGTCACTCATAAGCCATTTTCTAACTGCATTCCGAAACTTTGCTCGTGAGCGACCACCCCGTCTGCGCCGCTTTGGTGGCTCCGCGACTTTTCGTACTGGCGCAGCCACCCCTCCTTCGCAAGGAGGGGAATGCTGCTTGATCCACACTCGCCGTCATAAATTCCGCGACTACGTGCGGCCGAGAGACGCGTGAAGCTCGGTCGACAGATATCGATTCACGTTAACCGTGCGACCGGACTGCGCTGCATCGTATGCCGCAAAGACCAGGGCGAGGGTTTTCTTATGGTCGGCCGCACTGCCACGCGGTCGCACGCCTCTCCGTAACTCATC
>Ga0075423_10004482_pt1 | contig 12962 bp, 12 predicted proteins | sample SoiMethybrSBSTD2_FD_80114 | JGI IMG/M metagenome (GOLD analysis project Ga0075423, IMG submission 80114) | Bulk soil microbial communities from a Populus tree surrounding site in Tennessee, USA - Soil MetaG P. TD hybrid SBSTD2 | ecosystem: Environmental > Terrestrial > Soil > Tree plantation...
CAGATTGCCGGGCGCAATCGCGTCATGCGCAAGATGATCATGGACAGCATCACTCAGGATCCAGCGTGGAACCACGGCGACTACACGTCGCAGCCGCAGGAGGGGCTTCGTGGCGCAATCAACCTGCTGATGATGATGACCAGCAGTCCGCTCCAGTGGCACAAGACCGGCGGGACGCACGAAGCAGCCGACAAGTGGTACGAGGATCAGATGAAGTCGCGGGCCGCGTCGACCGACGCCAACGACATGTTGTATCAGTTCAACGCGTCGCGCGACTACGATCCGTCGCCGAACCTCGAGAAGATTACCGCAGCGCTGCTGGCCATCAACTCGGCGGACGATGTGGTGAACCCGCCGGAGCTGGGGTTGATGGAGAAGCTGATGCCGCGCGTGAAGCGCGGGCGCTACGTGCTCATTCCGACCAGCGAGCAGACCCGCGGCCACGGCACGCACTCGTTGCCGGCGATCTGGGGCCCCTACCTCGCGGAGTTTCTGAAGAAACTGGAACCCGGAACGTAGCACGTCGCCATGCTTGCCGGCTGTCCGCACTTTTGATGTAATCCGAGCCGTGAGCGACCGCAAGTATCGGCAGCGGGGCTATCAGGACGAGCCGCGCGAGCGCGGGCCGCGCGGACCCAAGCCGCCCAAGCCGCCACAGGAACGCGCGCCGGGACGCGTGCTTCAGGACGAGCGGGGTCCCAAGACCCCCAACCTGATGGCCGCGCACGAAGTGTTTCGGTGCGCGCGCTGCGGCAATCTGCTGCCGTTGACGGTCGGACAGCTCGATTCGTGCTCGAAATGCGGCGTCGACCTCCACAGCTGCATTCAGTGTGTGTCGTTCGACACGAGCGTCCGCTGGGAGTGCACGGAAAACGCCCGCATCCCGGCCCGCGTCGCGCCCAAGGACGAACGCAACAGCTGCGCTCTCTTCTCGCCGCGAACGACGGTCGAGCGCCAGACGAGTACGCCATCAAGCAGCACCCCGTCGGGTCCCACGAACAGCGCGAAGAAGGCGTTCGACGATCTGTTCAAGTAAACAGCGGGGACTGGGGACATGGGGACCTGGGGACTCCCGGGTCTGAGTTCCCTAGCCCCCTAGTCCCCAAGTCCCAGCCCCGTCATAATCAGAGATCCATGGCCCTCCTGTCCCCAACCGACCAGGACAAGCTCCGCACGGCGTTCGACGAAATGACATCGCCCGTACGCGTGCTGTTCTTCACCCAGACGCTCGACTGCGAAACCTGCGTTCAGGCGCGGCAGATCCTCGACGAGTTGCCGCCACTCTCCGGCAAGATCACGGTCGAGGAGGTGAACTTCGTCCTCGACAAGGAAAAGGCGGCGCAGTACGGCATCGACCGAGTTCCCGCGCTCGCGCTGGTCGGTGAAAAAAGCGACTCGCGGATCCGATTCCTGGGCGCGCCGTCCGGCTACGAGTTCATCTCGCTCGTCCAGGCGGTTCTGCTGGTGGGCGGGCGGAGCACGAGCCTGACACCGGAAAACCTCGCGCGCGTCGCCAGCATCGACAAGCCGACGACGATGAAGGTGTTCACGACACCGACGTGACCGCATTGTCCGCGGGCGGTCAGCCTCGCACACGAAATGGCCTTCGCCAATCCGCTCATCACCGCGTACGCGGTCGAGGCGACGGAGTTCCCCGATCTTGCGCGCCGCTACCACGTGAGCGGCGTACCGAAGACGGTCGTCAACGAGACGATTGAAATCCTCGGAGCCCTGCCGCAAGATGCGTTCGTGGAGCAGGCGCTGCAGCCGCACGGATGAGATACGACGGCTGCCGCACGATTCACCTGATCGCAGGACGCGCCAGCCAGAACACAAGGCCGAACGCCGACCAGGTGACGAACGCGACCCATTCCGCGCGGGTGAAGCTACCGGGCACGCCAGGCACGGCCTTCATCAGGATGATCGCAGCGCTCACTGCGCAGCCGGCCCACGCCATCCCGGAGGATTCGTTGCGGAATCCACCACTGCCGGCAGCGCGGCGGCGGGCGATGTAGGCGGCGCAGGCCGACAGCCATCCGACACCGACCGCCAACGATCCGACTTCGGTGATCGGCACGAGAATCGCGTCGCCGAACATTGCCGCGGCCGCTGTAAGCAGCGCCATCAGCGCGATCGCCACGACGGGCGTGCCGTGCCGCTCGTCCACGCGACCGAGCGACGGGTGCACCAGGTTGCGCCGGCCGATCGCATAGAGCATCCGCGTGGCCGCCACGAAATTGCCGTTGAAGATTTTCAGCAGCGACAGGAAGGCGCCGAACAGAATCAGCTGCGCGATCGCCTGCGATCCGAATGCGCGCTCGAACGCCACCTCCGTGCGCACGTGGCCCGACACGATTTCCTGCCAGGGATAGACGTAGGTGACGACGGCAATGATGATCACGTAGAAGAGGAAGCCGGCCACCAACGCCGCATAGATGGCTTTCGTGAAGTTGCGTGGATCGAATCCCGCGCGCGCTTCCTCGGATCCTTTCGCCACCGACTCGAACCCGGTCATGAAGTACGGCACGATCTGCAGAACCAGGAAGATCGACAGCCACACCCCTCCGGAGCCTGGATGCGAGAAGAGCGGTTCCATGTTCGCGGTCGAGCCGCGCGTGAAGCCGAGCAGTGTGAAGATGGCAAAGGTCGCCAGCAACCCGAACGTCATCACGTCTTGAAAGATCCCGCTGGGTTTGATGCCGCGGTAGTTGACGAAGGCGATGAGGGCGGTGAGCGCCAGACCGACACCGAGTCGCGGCGCGTAAATCGGGCTGCCGCCGACCACGTACAGCTGGTAGCTGTTGAGCGAAGGAAAGACGCGCGCCAGCAGGTTGCCGGTCGCGACCGCCTCCCACGGACACACGATGGCGTAGGAGAGAACCATCGTCCATCCCGCCGCGTAGCTGGTGAGCGGTGGAAAAACGCCTTCGGTGTACGCGATTTCGGCGCCGGCGTCAGGAATCCGCTGCACCAGCCGGCCATAGGTGTGCGCGATTGGGAACAACAGCAGACCGCCGATGAGAAAGCCGAGCATGCCGCCGCCGGGGCCGCCACGCGACAGCCAGTCGTCCATCAGGACGACCCAGCCGACGCCAATCATCGTGCCGAAGCCGAACGTGAAGTACTCGACGGTGCTCAACCCGCCGCGCAGTTTGACCATCGGGACTGCACTATAGCAGTCGGCATGGTTCACCCGCGACGGCTTATCACGAAGACACGAAGTATCACGAAGCACGCGAAGAACGCTTTGTACAAAAGTTCTTCGTGGCCATCGTGCGCTTCGAGCCTTCGTGATTAGTCGTAGAATCCCGCGATGACCCATCAGCCTCGCGCCTCGTTCAAGTCGCCGCGGTTCGCGCAGCCGGCGACGTTCATGCGGCTGCCGCATGTCGAGGATCCACGCGGGCTCGACGTCGCCATCGTCGGCGTGCCGTACGACGGCGGCACCTCGTACCGGCCCGGCGCGCGGCTGGGCCCGCGCGAGATTCGCAGCCAGTCGTCGCTGATCCGCAGTTACAGCTACTTTCAGAAGGTCGCCCCATTCGATCGCTTGAACGTCGCCGACGTCGGCGACGTTGACGCGCCGCCGGTCAGCATCGAGAAATGCTACGACGCCGTCGAGGCGCGGATCGGCACGATTGCCGACGCCGGCGCCCGCCCGATTGTCATCGGCGGCGACCATTCGATCTCGTTACCGGTCCTGCGCGCGCTGGCGAAGCGGTACGGGCCGCTCGCGCTCGTACAGGTCGACGCCCATATCGACACGTGGGACGAGTACTTCGGCGGCAAGTATTTTCACGGGACACCCTTCCGGCGGGCGATCGAGGAACGGCTGATTGACGGGCGGCGATTCATCCAGGTGGGCATCCGCGGTCCGATGTACGGCGAAGAAGACTTCGAGTTCCACCGGGAGCACGGCATCACGATGATCGACATCGATCAGGTGAGGGACCGTGGCATTGCGTGGGTCGTCTCCGAAATCCGTCGTGTGGCGACCGGTCCGGCGTATATGACGTTCGACATCGACGGCGTCGATCCGGCCTTTGCACCCGGGACCGGGACGCCGGAGGTGGGCGGCCTGACGAGCCACGAAGCGCAACGCCTCGTGCGAGGACTTGCCGGCCTCTCCCTCGCCGGCGGGGACATCGTCGAAGTGTCACCGCTCTACGACGGTCCCGGCCAGATTACGGCGGTGCTGGCGGCGAACCTGATGTTCGAGTTCCTGTGTGCCGTGGCGCTCGCCTCGAAGCCTGGTGCAGCCAGGTAACCTTTTCCCCGATGCGGCGTATAGTCCACAGCCCACCTCCGCACTGAACGCTACGGTGGGCGAACGCCGATGGTTGGTTTTCATGAGCTCTACGAGCGGCATTGGCGGGATGTCTACCGCTTCGCACTGTTTTTGCCACGCGCGCGACGGGCTGTCGTACGAAGAGATCGCCCGCCGGCTCGACATCAGCGTTGGCGCGGTCAAATCACGCGTCTTCCGCGCCCGACAGACACTCAACGCCAACCGTGGCCACGCTCATTCCGGAGGAGAAACTCGATGACTATTACTCGCGACGTCATTCTCGACCTGCTGCCGCTGTACTTCGCTGGCCAGGTCAGCGCCGACACCCGGAAGCTGGTTGATGAGTTCCTGACGACCGATCCCGATTTCGCGCGCATGTCGCAGCGGTTCGACGCGGTGCTCAAGGAGCAGGGCGGGGTGCCGGAGGCGGCAGCCACCGAGCGCCGCGCTTTCGAACGCACCCGGATGCTCCTCAGGTACCGGAATCAGACGATCGGCGTTGCGATCGCCTTCTCGCTGATGCCGTTTGCGTTCGGCTTTCATGACGGACGGGTCGATTGGATTCTGCTTCGCGACAGGCCAGCGGTCGGCGTGGCCTGGCTGTTCACCGGCATCGTGTGCTGGATAGCGGCCTGCATCATCGGCCGTCGCGCCCGTCGTCTCCAGTAGCGGACGGGCGATCGATGAGTCAGGGCCTGGTCAAATGGTGGCTCTTGCCGTGGAGGCGCGAGAAGTACTGCAGCGTCTTGCGCGTCTTGGTCTGCTGCTCGCCAGTCGGATTGATGCCACGCCGCGTGAGAACGACCCGCGTCTGTGCGGCCAGCTGAAATGCTTCGTCGGGGGCGCATTTCAGCGAAAGCTCCAGGATGCGCGTACCATCCGGGTAGAACCACAGTTCCGCGACCGCCTTGCGTCCGATGGCTTCGTCCAGCTCGAATTTGGTTCTCGCGACATTGACCGGTCCGAGCGGTGTCAGGTCGTCGAGGTCGAGCCCCTTTGGCGCATGCTCCGCGTAGAACGCACGCTGCTCACGAGAGAACAGTTTACGAATCGGTCGCGTTCCCTGAAGGACGTCCTTTACGTCGGCACTATCGACGCGCGCCTTCAGCGACGCTGAGCAGACGAACGTACCCGGCATGGCATCGAGCTCAATCCTGAAGCCGTTCGTATGACGCAGGTCCCTGGGGAGCTGCGCGGTCACCACCGGCCTGAGCTTGACAACGCTGTCCCCGCCATTTCGCGCTCGTCGTGCCCGCACGACGAGTCCCGCGCCGTTCAATTGGAGGTCCGGCGTATCGAAGAACACCACCTGGCGCAGATTACAATCGAGCACGTCGAGGTCCAGCTTCAGCCCTGCAGAACGCCGGTCGGCATCCGGAACTGTCACTTTCAACTCGGCCATTTCGGCGTCCTTCAGGAGTCGGAGGGCTGCACGATCCGCCCGTCGCTGAGCTGCGTCCGCCGCGCGCTCACGGCTCTCCTCGATAACGGCTAGCGGCGGTCTCACGGCTCGGCCAGCCTGTCTCGCAGATCGAGCAACGCCCGATGACTCGTTCGCAGCTGGTCGGGCCCGGGGATGTCGGCGGCAGCGATCAGCACGATCACCGACGCAAAGACGAGTGAATACGCGACGGCCGCGATCGATCGCTGAGTGCCGGCTAGACCGGCGTGATAGCCCGCCGCCGCGACCGAGACGGCCATGATCCCATTCAGAATCAGCCACACGACGAAGGGGATCCGCGACCGGATACCGGTCAGCACGCGCTCGCCCTGCACGTTGATGTCAATCAGCGACTGGGTGAGAGGCATGACGGCTGCCGACCCGCCGCCATTCTTGCTCGCTGCGACAGCTTCGGCCCACATCTGGTCCTGCAGTCGTCTGATTCGAGTAAGGGCCGCGCCTTTGCCGGTTTCAAGCGGCTCCAGCCGGACGTCGAGGTAGTTGCGAATGAGGCGACGTTCGTTCGAGCGTTCGGGCTCGGGAAGAAGGTCCGCCCGGCGATACGCCGTGCCGATGGCGGTCGCTTCCTCAAAGACCGTCTGAGTTCTGCTGTCGAAGTGAGACGAGGCCAGCCCGAACGTAAAGCCAAGGATGAACGAGAGCATGCCGAGCGTGCTTGTCACCAACACCCGGACGGGCAGAATCGCTTCCGGGCTCGGCTTCCCGCTTCGCCACCTGCCGAGCCAAAGGCCGGCCTCGAACGCAAGCAACGTCGCGATCACGATCGCGAAGTACAACGCGACGAGGAGTGCTGGCGACAGGGACGCCAAATGTTCTCTCTCCCGCATATGCAGGATTGCGGGCTCCAATGAGCGACTCAATAAACGCGCCAGCGCACACGGAGCATTCGACGCAATTCATCCCGCGAGTCCCACAACCGGCCGCGATCCAGCCCACTAAATCCTGTGAGGTTCAGGTGCGTGTTAGCATCGCAACGTGAAGAGATGGTTGGCCTTCGTTTGTCTTTCCGCCGTCATCGTTGGAACCGGTGTCGATCGCGCTCGAGCGCAGCGCGGACCGAGCACTGTCGACTATCGCGTGTCGTTTCCTGAACCGCAGCATCACTGGATGCAGGTCGAAGCGACGTTTCCAGCAGTTGAGTCCGCAACGCTCGAGCTCCGAATGAGCCGCTCGTCTCCGGGACGCTATTCGTTGCACGATTTCGCCAAGAACGTCTACGACGTCCACGCATTCGCCCGCGATAACCGCGAGCTGGAGACAACCAGGCCGGATCCGTACGGGTGGAACGTGACCGGTCACGGCGGCAAGGTGACCCTCAAGTACAAGGTGTTCGGCGATCGTATCGACGGCACCTACCTGGCAGTCGACGACACCCACGCTCACATCAACATGCCGGCCGCCTTCATGTGGGCGCGCGGCCTCGAGGATCGGCCGATCACGGTGCTTCTGGAACAGCCGGCCGGTGCCCATTGGACCGTCGCCACGCAACTGCACGCCAACGGCAGTCTGACCGCGCCCAACCTGCAATACTTCATGGATAGCCCCATCGAGTTCGGCCCAATCTCGATGCGCGAGTTCTCCACCAACGGGCGCAGGTTCCGCTTCGCGATGCATCACGCCGGCACGGACCACGAGCTCGACGCGCTCGTAAAGGACGTGCAGAAGATCGTCGAGCAGGCAGGGGTGATTTTCGGCGAGTATCCGGAGTACGAGCCGGGTCACTACACGTTCCTTGCCGACTACGTGCCGTACGCCAACGGCGACGGCATGGAGCATCGCAACAGCACGGTGATTTCCGGTAACCTGTCGATTGCGGGCGGCCGTGATGCGATTCTCGACACCGTCGCGCACGAGTTCTTTCACTGCTGGAACGTCGAGCGCATTCGGCCGAAGAGCCTGGAGCCGTTCGATTTCGATCGCGCGAATATCTCCGGCGAGCTCTGGCTGGCCGAAGGGTTCACCCAGTATTACGGCCCGCTGCTGCTCCAGCGCGCCGGGCTGGTGGGCCTGCCGTCGACGGTGGCGAACCTGACCGGCCTGGTCGAGGCCGTCTCGAGCCCCGGACACCTCCTGCGATCCGCTGAAGAGATGAGCCGCATGGCCGCCTTCATCGACGGCGGCCACGCGATCGACAAGACGAACTGGTCGATCACCAACATCTCGTACTATCCGTTCGGCGGTGCCATCGCCCTGGCGCTCGATCTGACCTTGCGCGATCGGAGCGACGGCCGGCTGTCGCTCGACGATTTCATGCGAGCGATGTGGCGCACGTTCGGCAAGCCCGGCGGCGCGCGGGAAGGCTATGTCGATCGTCCCTACACCATGGCCGACGCCGAAGAAACGCTCGCGTCGGTCAGCGGCGATCGTGCCTTCGCGCGGGACTTCTTCTCCCGCTTCATCCAGGGTCACGACGTCGCCGACTACGCGCGGCTGCTGTCACGCGCCGGATTCGCCGTGCGCAAGCGAAATCCCGGAGTCGCCTGGCTCGGCGATTTGCGGCTCAACGTGCGCAATGGCGCGCGGGTCGCCACTCTCATTGCGCCGACGTGGCCGGCGTATCGCTCTGGCCTGGATGAGGACGATGAGCTCCATACGCTCGACGGCCGTCCGATCAACGGCGAGGGCGATCTGTACGCGGTCCTGCGTCAGCACAAACCGGGCGACTCAGTAGCGATCACGTTCACTGGCCGCACCGGCAAGCCGACGACGTCGACGGTCGTGCTGGCCGAGGATCCGCATATCGAGATCGTGCCCGCAGAGACCGCTGGCGGCTCGCTGACCGAGGCGCAGCAGGCGTTCCGTCAGGCATGGTTGGGAGCGAAGTGATGCCGTTTCCCTGGCTTCAGGTCCTCGACGCGGTGATTGGCGTTACCGATCTCGCGCGTAGCCGCAAGATCCGGAAGATGAGCCAGGAGTCGGCGGACCAGCCGCAACAGCTGGAGGCCGGCGGCCGCGCCGGACTTGGCGGCCTCGAGGCACGGCTCGCGGGCGTCGTCGTCGCTGCCCTGAAAGAAGCGTTCGACCGCGACACCCACCGGCTTGAACTGGAGCGAGAACAGCTCGCCGCCGAACGCCTGCGCGCCGAACGCGCGCTCGCGCTCGAGCTCCGTCGTCAGGCGAGCGACCGGGAGATCGGCCGCTTGCGGCTGCTCGCGGGCGTGGCGGTGGCGAGCTGGATCGGCACGTTGTTCTTTTCGGCGCGGCTGCTCGGTGGTCCACCCGGCGCTCGCGCAGCCCTTGGCATCGCGTGGCTGCTTTTGCTCGCGGCGTTCGCGTCCTCGTTCGTCGCCCAGTCGCAGGTCGCGGAGTCGGCGAGCCGGCCTGACGAACACGCCGTCGATTCGGGTCTGGCTGGCGCCTTTGCGCTCTGGCTGATCGTGCTCGGCCTGGCGCTCGTCGGGGTGGCGGTCCTCGTGGGCTGACGCTCGGCTGAAGGCGTCGCGCTCCACGTACCGCTCGGCTAAAGCCTTCGCGCTCCGGGGTACACCGATGGAGCGCGACGGCTTTAGCCGAGCGGCCCCCGTACTCGTAGCGCAGCCCTTTAGGGCTGCCGTGGGAACAGCACTCCAGACGCCATTTTCGACTCCGGATCCAGCGCCCGCTTGATGGCGCGCATCTCGTCGATCCCCTGACGGCCGAACATTTCCGCCAGCAGCTGCTGTTTGATCGGATGTCTGCCGACCCCGTGTTCGGCAAGTGGCGACCCGCCCAGTCGAATCACCTCGCGGCCGAATGCCAGGATGGCTTCCTTGCCCGACTCCACGTCGGCGAACGATCGAGGGATGACGTTCGGGTGCAGGTTTCCGTCGGAAATATGTCCCCAGACCGCGGCGTCCAGGCGGCGACGTTCGAATTCATTGTCGTACAGGATCATCAAGGTCTCGAGCGATTCGAACGGCACGATCATATCCGCCGCGGTCTTGGCGATGCGCGCGTCGACGTCGTGCTTCGCGCGCCCCACGCGCGCATTGACGGCCGCAGGCACTTCCTCCCGCAGGGCGACCAGTTGCGCCGCACGGGTGTGATCGCCAGGCACAGCGATCTCGACAGCATCGAGCACGCCAGCATCGTCCAGAACGCGGCAGAAGCGCGTCAGCCGCGTGTCGGGCGCTGCCGGTTCGCGCGCACGGCCGATCTCGTCGAAGGCGTCGGTAGCGGTCGTGCCCGGCAGCAGCTCCAGCGTAATCAAGAGCGCAATCGCGGCATCTGGCGGAATTCGAACACCAAACCGGCGGTCGGCGCCCTCTTCTCTGAGCAACGCGAGGGAACGCCGGTCCATATGCTCGATGGCCGACACGTCGAGGCCGTGAGGGTCCCCCGTGCGCCAGGCGTCCGCGGCCGCATCGCGCAGCCGCGTGACGACGCCGAGCGCCGTCGGTCGATCGTTGAACGGGACGAATGCGAGGCACACGGCCGGCCGGCTGGGGACGACACGAAGCGTGGCTTCGGTGATGACGCCGAGCGTGCCTTCGGATCCGATGAATAGATCGATCAGGTCCATCTCCGGCGCCGCGAAGTACCCGGCCGACACCTTCGGCACTCGCGGGAGGCGATATGTCGGAATCTCGAGCCGGACGGTCCGTTCCGTCAGCTCGATCTCGAACGTGCCGTTGCGACCGGCCGTGGTCACGCCGCGCTCGACGTCCAGCACGTCGCCGCCCGGCAGCACCACGGTGATCCCGCGGACCCAGTCGCGCGTCGTCCCGTACTTGAAGGTCGCTGCGCCGGCCGCATTGGTCGCGATCACGCCGCCGACGAACGCCCCGGTGAATGTCGGAGAAGGCGGATAGTACTTCCCGGCGCGTGCCAGCGCGGCGTCGAGATCGAGCAGCGTAACACCGGCTTCGACGCGGACCGTGTCGGTTCCGATCTCGAGGATGCGGTTCATCCGCGACGTGCTCAGAAGCAGGTCGCCCATCGGCGTTGCGCCGCCGGTCAGCGACGACTGCGCGCCTATCGGCAGCACGCTGGCGGCGGAGCGGAGGACGCCGGATACCTCGCCTTCGCTGACCGGCGACACGATTCCCGCGGCGTGGCCGCCAGGGAAGTGCGCGGCATCTTCGAGGAACCTCCGCACGACATCCGGGTCGCTGCGGATCTCGCCGGCAGCGGCCGCTTCGGTGCGCGGTCGCCTGGCTCGAAGAGAATGGCCTGCCATCGTCAGCCGCTGCTACGGGCGGCCGGCCAGCATCTTGATCAAGCGGTACTGAAACTCCAGGCCTTCGTAGAATTGCTTGACGCCGACACGCTCGTCCTTGCCGTGCGCTCGCACATCGTCGAGATCGCCGAAGGTGCCGTCGATGCCGTAGGTCGGGATTTCGGCGTTGCGAAGATACAGACCGTCGGTCGCGCCGGTGCTCATCACCGGAACGACGACCACGCCGGGGAACATCTGCTTCGTCAGCGTCTCGACGACGTTCATCACATCAGGACGAAGGGGTGACGGCTTGCTCGGATTCGCCTCGCCAACGAACGACACCTTGATCTGAGGATCCGCCAGCACTTCGACGAGCTTGTCCTTGACCGACGCCGGCGACACGCCCGGGAGGATGCGGCAATTGACGTTCGCGCCCGCCATCTGTGGCAATGCGTTGTTGGCGTGGCCGCCCTGGAGACGCGTAGCAACGCAGGTCGTGCGCATCAGCGAGTTGTAGAAGGGGACCGCCGCCGACAGGCGCGCCGCGGCCGCCGCGTCGGGTGTGGGCCGCGCGACCGCGCGCATGTCGGCGGCCATCTTCGGATCGTCCTGGACCGACGCCGAGCGCTCGAAGTAGCCGCGCGTTACTTCGTTCATCTGTACAGGGAAGTCGAATGCCGCGAGGCGCGCCAGACCCGCCGCGAGATGGTAGATGGCGTTGTCCTTCACCGGCAGCGAGCTGTGCCCGCCGGGGTTCGTGACCTCGAGGTGGAAATCCTGGAAGACTTTCTCGCTGGCCTGGACCTCACTGGTAAGGTATTTCCCCTTGCGCATGTTGCCGCCGCCGCCTTCGTTGACGGCGAACTCGGCGTCGATCAGGTTCTTGTGGTTCTTGACAAGCCAGTCGACGCCGTTGAACGTGCCGCCTTCCTCGTCAGCCGTGAGCGCCAGGATCACATCGCGATCGGACGTGAACCCTTCCTGCTTCAGGCGGATGAGATTCGCGACGAACTGGGCGGCCATCGCCTTGTCGTCGCTGGTGCCGCGGCCGTAGAAGAAGCCGTCCTTCTCGAGGAACGTGAACGGGTCGAACGACCAGTCTTCGCGCTTGGCTTCGACGACGTCGAGATGCGCGAGCAACAGAATTGGCCTGCGGCCCGCGCCGGCGCCAGCGCGCCATCGCAGGACGAGGTTGCCCTTCTTCGGGTCTGGTCCGAGCACCTGGATATCGGCGGCGGGGAAGCCCGCGGCTTTCAGCCGTGCCGCCATTGCCTCGGCAGCCTTGGTGACGTTGCCTGCCGGCGTGTCGGTCGTGTTGATCTCGACGAGCTCTTTGTAGATGTCCCGCGCGCGCAAATCGTTCGGGCCTGTCTGCGCCTGGAGCGCAATCGTCGAAGACAGGAACAGGCACCACACCACGTGTCTGCCGCTCATGGAACTCGGTCCTTTCTGTCCTTTGTTCACCTTCGTGTCCTCTGTGCTTCCCCGATATACTCGCATTGATGAAGTTCGCGCCCGAGTACGTCACGTTCGTCCTGAACGAAAACTTCGAGGACGCCAAGGCGCTTCTCCTGTCGCCGATGATGGCGATCAACTACGCGCACCTCGTGATGCTCGCCGCTCAGGGAATTGTATCGCCCTCCGACGCGCACGCGCTGCGCGAGGCGCTGGACGGTGTGTCGCAGGACGCGATTCGCGACGTCAAGTACGACGGGACTTACGAGGATCTGTTCTACTACGTCGAGCGGCTCATCATCCAGGCATGCGGCGAGGACATCGCCGGACGGCTCCACACCGCCCGCTCCCGCAACGACATCGACATGACGATGTACCGGATGCGCCACCGCGAGTTCTTGCTCGCGCTGCTGGCCGCCACCTTCGAGCTGCGCCGCTCGCTGCTCGACCTCGTCGACCGGCATCGTGACACGATTCTCGCGGTTCACACGCACACACAGCGGGCCCAGCCGACGACCGTCGCGCATTACCTCCTGGCGGTCGTCGAACAGCTCGAGCGTGATGCCGCGCGGCTCAAAGGCGCCTACGAGCGCACGAACCGCAATCCATTGGGAGCCTGC
>Ga0075423_10004484_pt1 | contig 12954 bp, 8 predicted proteins | sample SoiMethybrSBSTD2_FD_80114 | JGI IMG/M metagenome (GOLD analysis project Ga0075423, IMG submission 80114) | Bulk soil microbial communities from a Populus tree surrounding site in Tennessee, USA - Soil MetaG P. TD hybrid SBSTD2 | ecosystem: Environmental > Terrestrial > Soil > Tree plantation...
CGGCGTGATGGAGCTGCTCTACGTGGCCCCGGGCGGGGTCACCAAGGGCGACCTCGCGCCGTTCGATCACATCCACGCCGTCAACGACCGGCCGGTGGCCACCGGCCACGAGCTGCAGGCCGAGGTGCGCCGCCATCCCCCGGGCACGCCCATCCGCTATCTCGTGAGCCGCCGCGGCCAGATGCTGGAGGTGACCTCGCCGAGCCGCGCCATCACGGCCAGCGACTTCCGGCGCTATCTCTTCGACGCGCTCCTCTCCTCGCTGCTCTATCTCGGGCTGGGCGCGGCGGTGCTCGCCCTGCGGCCGGACGCGCGCGAGACGCGGGTCTTCCTCTTCTTCTGCCTCACGTGGTTCTGCACCGCGGGGCTCTTCATCGACTCGTGGATCACCTATCGCTTCACCCTCTTGTTCCTCACCGCCTGGTTCTTCGCCCCCGCCGCCTATCTGCACATCGCGCTCCGCTTCCCGCGGACCCGGCCCATCGTCCATCGCTGGAAGCACCTGATCGGCGCGTGCTACCTCGTGTCCGCGGTCTTCGCCGTCGCCATACACGTCCCCCTGCACTGGGTGAGGCTCGTTGTCCCCACGCTCGCGGCGGGGTACTGGGCGGTGGCGCTGCTGCTCCTCACCCTCGCCCTCCTCGACTCCGCGCGGCGCGGCGAGACCGCGCTCATCCGCCAGCGCGCCCGGGTGCTCGCGGTCGGGTTCCTCTGCGGTCCGCTCGCCCCCGTGCTCGCGACCGCGTTCGAGGTGGTCGCCGGCCGGAGCGTGCCCTACCTCGAGCATCTCTGGCGGCTGAACCTACTGTTCCCCGTGGCCGTCGCCTACGCGATGATCCGCTACGACCTCTTCGATCTCCGCTCGGTCATCCGCACCAGCACGGTGTACGCGGCGGTGACCGGCGTGGTGGTGGCGCTCTACGCCGGCTCCATCGCGTCCTTCGATCTCGTGCTCGCCCGCCTCGGCATGGGCGAATCCAAGCTCGTGCCCGCGCTGGTGATCGCGCTCGTGGTGGTGCTGCTGCTCAACCCCGTGTACCGGCGGACGCAGGCCCTGGTCGACCGCCTCTTCTTCCCGGAGCGGCTGGACGTGCAGCGCACGATCGAGCGGGTGGCGGACTCCATGACCACCCAGCTCGATCTCGGCCGCATCGTGCTCGTGATCAACGAGACCATCGATGCGCTGCTGCGGCCTCAGGGCCACGCGCTCTTGATCTTCGACGAGGCGGCGGGGGCCTACCGGCCCATGGGCGCGGACCGCGGCGCCTTCCTGGCGCTGCCCGCGGAAGCCCCGCTGGTGCGCCTCCTCGCGCGGCGGCCGCTGCCGATCACCCGCGAGCGGCTCGCCGAGGATCCCTCGCTGCAGGACACGCGCGAGGAATGTCTCGCCGCCCTCGAAGACCTGGGCGCCGCCCTGGTGGTGCCGGTGACCTTTCGCGAGCGCGTCACCGGGCTCCTCTGCCTGGGGCCGCGCCGCGGAGGGAACGCCTATACGAGCGAAGACCTCCGGCTCACCCGCTTCCTCGCCAACCAGAGCGCGGTGGCGCTGGAGAACGCCAAGGCCTATACCGCCCTCGAGGTCGCCAACACCGAGCTGCAGTCGGCGCTGCGGCGCGTGCAGATCCTCGAGTCGATCCGAGCCAACCTCGCCAAGTTCGTCCCGCGCACCGTCCAGGACCTGATCGAACAGGCTCCTGACGCCCCCCTCTTCGACAAGCGTGAGGTCGACGTGAGCGTGCTCTTCGTGGATATCGCGGGCTACACGCGCCTCAGCGAGCGCTTCGACCTCGTGCGCGTGAACGAGCTGGTCGAGCGCTATTTCGGCGCGTTCCTCGACGAGATCCTCCGCCACGGCGGCGACGTCAACGAGACGGCGGGCGACGGCCTCATGGTGATCTTCCGCGGGGACGACCCGGCGGCCCACGCGCGGGCCGCCGTGCTCGCGGCGGAGGGGGTGCTGCGGCGGGCGCACGCGATCAACGGCGAGATCGCCGAGCTGACCGAGCCCATCCGCCTTCACGTGGGCGTCAACTCGGGTACCGCCTCGGTGGGCGCGACCAAGATCGAGGGCACCGCGGGCACGCGCTGGACCTACACCGCGTCGGGCCCCGTCACCAACCTCGCCGCGCGGCTGGCCGCCCTCGGCGAGGGCGATGCCGTGATGGTGGGGACCGAGACCGCCCGCCGCCTCGAGGGGCGGCTCGCCATGCAGGACTGGGGCGAGCGCCGCCTCAAGAACGTCGAGGAGCCCGTGCACGTGTACGCGCTCGCCGTCGCGGCCACCGCGGCGAGCGCCGCGCCCTAGCCCGGCGCGGTGGCGGCGAGCAGGCCCAGGGCGCCCAGGAGGAGCGCGGCGCCCAGCACGCCGAGCGCGCCCAGGCTCTCCCCGAACACGGCCACGCCCAGCGTGGTCGCGGTCAGGGGCTCGAGGAGCGAGACGATGCCCGCGGCGGTGGCGGGCACGCGGCGAAGGCCCACGGTGAAGAGCACGTAGGCCAGCGCGGTGGGGACCACGCCGAGGTAGACGAGCAGGGGCCAGGTCTCCGCGAGCGGCGCGCGGATCGGCCCTGCCGCGACGAGCGCGGGCGAGATCAGCACGGCGGCGAGGCCGAAGGTGGCGGCGGCGAGCGGCAGCGGCGACACGCGCGCCAGCAGCCGCTTGGTGCCCACCGCGTAAACGGCGTAAGATAGCCCGGCGCCGAGGGCGAGCAGCGCGCCGGCGCCGAAGCGACCGGCGATCTCGCCGAGGCCGCGCGGGCCCACGACGAGCAACGCGGTGCCGGCCACGGCGAGGGCAAGCGAGACCCGCACCACCGCGGTCAGGCGTTCGCCGAGCACGAGCGCCGCGAGCAGGGCGATCAGCATCGGGGCCGAGCAGATCGCGAGCAGCGCGGCGACGGCGACGCCGGTGAGCGTCACCGCCCAGAAGTAGAAGAGCTGATAGGCGGCCATGGCGCCGCCCACCACGGCGAGGGCGAACCAGTCCGCGCGCGCGAAGGTGGGGCGCGGGGCCGGACGGGCGCTTGCGAGCCAGGCGGCCGCGAGCAGGCAGGGCGCTGCCACGGCGAGGCGCATCCAGCCCACGAGGAGGGGCCCGGCGGCGGCGCGCGCGGCGAGGGTCATGGTGGCGCCCGTCGTGCCCCACGAGATCGCGGCGAGGCCGACGAGGAGAAGACCAATGAGCATCGAGGCGACAGTATACGGGAGCGGGGACGGCGGGCCCCTGGGCTTCATCGGGCTCGGCAAGATGGGCGCGCCGATGGCCGGGCGGCTGCTCGCGAAGGGATACACCCTGATGGTCCACGATGTCGCGCCGGCGGCGGCCGAGCCGCTTCTCGCGCGCGGCGCCAAGTGGGCGCCGTCGCCTGCGGCGGTGGCGCGCGAGACGCGCACGATCATCACCATCGTGCCGTCGTCACGCGAGGTCCGGACGCTGGCCGACGGCCCCGAGGGCCTGCTCGCCGGGCTCCAGGGCGGGGCGCTCGTCGTCGAGATGACCTCGGCCGATCCCTCCGCCACGCGCGCGCTCGCCGCCGAGGTGGCCGCCCGCGGCGCCGCGCTCATCGACGCGCCGGTGTCCGGCGGCGTCATCGGCGCCACCGCCGGCACGCTCGCGATCATGGTCGGCGGCGATGCCGCGTTGCTCGCGCGCGTTCGCCCCATCCTCGAGGTGATGGGGGACAAGATCTTCCACGCGGGGCCGGTGGGCGCGGGCCACGCCATCAAGCTCGTGAACAATGCCTGCTCCGCGGCCGCGCTGGCCATGACCATCGAGGCGGTGGCGGTGGCGACCCGGGCGGGGCTCGATCCCGCGCGCGCTGTCGAGATCATCCAGGCCTCCAGCGGGCGCTCCAACGCCACCGAGACGAAGTTCCCGCGCTTCATCCTCAACGGGCGCTTCGACGCCGGCTTCGCCATCCGGCTCATGGCCAAGGATCTCGCGGGCTACGAGCGGCTCGCGGAGGAGACGGGAGTGGGCTCGCGCTTCGGCGCGGCGGCGGCCGCGCTCTACCGTGAGGCACTCGAGCGCGGGCTGGCGGAATTGGACCACACGGCGATCGCGAAGCTCATCGAGGAACGGACGGGGACCCGGCTGCGCGCCGGGTCGGGAGGAGCGTGATGACGCGGATCGGCTTCATCGGGGTCGGCACCATGGGGCTCCCCATGGCCACCAATCTGGTCAAGAAGGGCTTCACGGTGACCGCGTTCGATCTCAACGCGGACGCGGTGAAGGCGGCGGCCGCGGCGGGCATGACGGCGGCGGCCTCGGCGGCGGAGGCGGTGGCGGGCGCGGAGGTGGTCATCACGATGCTGCCGTCGTCCTCGCACGTCGAGAAGGCGTACACCGGGGACGGTGGCGTGCTCGTCGCCGCGAAGAAGGGCACGCTGTGCGTGGACATGTCCACCGTCGATCCCGCGGTGTCGCGGCGCCTCGCGGCGTCGGCCGCCGAGCGTGGCCTCCGCTTCATCGACGCGCCGGTGTCGGGCGGGGTGACGGGAGCGACCGACGCGACGCTGGCGATCATGGTGGGCGGCGCCGCCGCCGACGTGGAGGCGGCACGACCCGCGCTCTCCGCCATGGGCACCAACGTCATCCACGTGGGGGCGGTCGGGAGCGGCGAGGTCGTCAAGCTCTGCAACAACCTCATCGCCGGGGTGTCGGCGGTGGCGGTGAGCGAGGCCTTCCGGATCGCTCAGGGCTTCGGTGTCGACCCCAAGGTGGTCACCGAGGTGATCTCGAAGTCGTCGGGCAACACATGGGTCATGGAGAAGGCCCACCCGGTGCCCGGCCTCGTCGCTCGCGCCGCGTCCACGAACGAGTACCGCCCCGGCTTCATGACCGATCTCATGTGCAAGGACGTGGGTCTGGCGGTGGAGGCGGCCCGCGCGCTGCGCATTCCCGTGTTCGTGGCTCCCGCCGCGCAGCAGGTGTATCGGCTCGCGTCCTCGCACGGCCTGGGACGGAAGGATTTCACGAGCGTATACTCGTTCCTCAAGCCGTCGTCGGACCAGGCTCCGGTGTAGAATCCGCGATCCGTCGGAGGACACCCTATGCGCAGGTGGCGCATCCTGCTCCTGGCCGCCGCCACGCTGTTCGTGGTGGCGGCAGGAGTATTCCTCTGGCAGCTGCCGGAGATCGTGCGCCGCGTCGCCGTCGCGCGCATTCCCGAGCTCACCGGGCGGCCGGTGTCCATTGACGACATCGATCTCAATCTCTTCACCGGCCGCGTCGCCCTCAAGGGATTTCGCATGGCCGAGCGCGAGGGCTCCGACGCCTTCATCAAGTTCGATCGCCTGGACGCGCGGCTGTTCCTGCCGTCCATCGTCCTCCTGGACATCCGCCTGAGCAGCGTGAGCCTCACGGGCCTGGAGGCGCGACTCATCCGCACCGCCCCCGACACCTTCAACTTCTCCGACATCATCGAGCGGCTGCCCAAGCCGGATCCCAATGCCAAGCCGGGCCGCCTGTCCGTCACCCTGGATCACGTGGCCCTCGCGCGGTCGAAGGTCACGATCGCGGATCACGCGGTGACGCCCGCGGCGGACTGGTCGCTGCAGAGCCTCGATGCGGAGGCGTCCGGTTTCTCGACGGATACCCGCCACGCCCCCGCCGAGGCCTCGGTGCGGCTCAAGTCCGGCGAGGCCAGCGTCGAGTTCCAGAAGATCCGCTTCAAGCTCCAGCCCTTCGCGACCTCCGCGTCGATCAAGGTCGCCGGCTTCGACGCCACGCGGCTCAAGCCCTACATCGTCGATCCCGAGGTGACGCTGGGCGCCGCCGTGGTGAGCGCGGCCCTCGACGTGTCGGTGAAGCGCGACGGGCCGAAGCTCGCGGAGGCGTGGGCGGCGGGCGACATCACCGTCGAGGGCATCGCGCTGAGCCACATCGAGGGGCCGGGCCGCTTTCTCGGGCTGAAGCGCTTCCATGCGAGGATCGACAAGGCCGATGCGGTGGCCCGCGCCGTCACGCTGGCGCAGGTCGAGGTCGAGTCGCCCGACCTGGGAATGGTCCGCCGGCCCGCCGGCCAGATGGACATCCTCATCGCGCTCGACCGCCTGATCCAGCGCCGCGCCGCCGAGGAGCGCGCGCGCCTCGAGGGGGCGAAGCGGCCGGGCCAGCCGGCGCCGGAGGGCGCGCCGGCCGCGCCCCCAGAGACGCCCTGGCTCGTGCGCATCACGGAGCTCCTCCTCACCGATGGCAAGGTCACGATGACCGACGAGACGGTCACGCCGCCCGCCCAGTGGCACGTGGACGATCTTGGGGTGAAGGTTGCGAAGTACTCCATCGCGGGCACGGATCCCCCCGCCACCGGCGAGGTGACGGCCCACGTGACGGGGCCGGGCCGCGGCAACAACGTCGCCACCCTCGATGTCGTCGTCTCCTCGCTCCGCACCGCGGCGCCCTTCGCCGGCATCGCGCAGGTGAAGCTGACCGACTTCGATCTCCGCGCCATCCGGCCGTACGTCGCGCAGCAGATCGGCATCGCCGCGGTCCGCACCCGCGGCAAGCTGTCGGTCGATCTTCAGGCCGACCTCGCGCGGCAAGAGGGCGCCGCCGAGCTCGCGCGGGGACTCGTGACCGGGACGGTGAGCCTGCAGAACGTCGCGGTGGTCCCCCGTGGTGAGCGCACGCCGCTCCTGCGGCTCCCCAAGCTCGTGCTCGGCGTCAAGCAGGCGGACCTGGTCGGCCGCTCGGTGGCGCTGGGAGCGCTCGAGATCGAGGGGCTCGAGGGGCGCATCACCCGGGAGGCCAGCGGAGAGGTGGACATCGTCACGATCGCCGAGCGCGTGAAGGGCGAGGCCATTGCGGGCCCGAAGGCCGGCGCGAAGGCGGCGCCGGCGGTCGCGCCCGAGACGAAGCCGGACGCCGCGCCCGCCGCACCCCGGGGCCCGCCGCCCCCTCCGTGGCGCGTCTCCCTCGATCGGCTGACCGCCAAGAACGGCATCGGGATCTTCGAGGACGAGAGGGTCTCGCCCGTCACCACGCTCACCGTCAACGACATCATGGTGACCGCGCGGAAGCTCCTCTGGCCCACCGTGCGGGGCGCGGCGCCGGGCACGCTCGAGATCACGGCGGGGCTGCCGGGTGGCGGCCTGTTCCTGCTGCAGGGGACAGCGTCGCTCGAGCCCCTGGACATCACGTTCCAGGTCTCGTCGCTCGACGTGTCCATCGAGCCGTACCAGGCCTACTTCCCGTTCCCCGCCCGCTTCAAGGGACTCTTCAGCGGGGACAGTCTCAACACCATCAAGATCGAGGATGGCAAGTTCCTCGCCGCCTCCCAGGGGAACGCCTTCGCCAAGCAGATCGAAGTCTGGGAGCCGGGCGCCGAGTCGCCGGCCATGACCCTCGAGAAGATGGAGATCCGCGGCATCGACTTCTCCTGGCCGAACTACGCCTTCATCAACCTCGTCTATCTCCTGCGTCCGGAGGTGCGGATCGAGCGCGCGACCGACGGGACCCTCAACCTGCGCCGCATGTTCACCGTCCCAAAGAAGGGGCCGGACACCGAGCCCGACAAGGGCAAGGAAGACAAGAGGGACGACAAGAAGAGGGACAAGGATCAGTCGCCCGAGGCCGTCATCGCGGGCGCCACCGCCGAGCCGAAGGAGCCCAATCTCCTCGAGGAGATGGTGCTGGACTTCGATCGCATCACGATCGAGGAGGGCTACAACCGCTTCCTGGACCAGACGACCAAGCCGCCGTTCTCCCAGGACATCGGGCGGCTGGCCGTGACCATCCGCAACCTGTCGAACGCGCCGGGGCGGCGGTCCACCCTCACGCTCCAGGGCGTCGTGGGCGGCGACGCGGCGCTCGACCTGCGCGGCGAGATGTCGCGCCTCGGCGACGATTTCTCGGCCGACCTCGTCGGCGAGCTGCGCGACTTCACGGTGGCGAGCGCGAATCCGTACGCGAACAGCTTCCTCGCCTGGATCGTCAAGCAGGGCAAGCTCGGGGTGAAGGTGCACTACCGGATCGAGCAGGATCGGCTCATGGGCGAGAACCAGATCGTGGTGAAGAACCTCCAGGTCGCGAAGGGGGCGGAGTCGGACGAGGTACAGAAGCGCCTGGGGCTGCCCCTGGGCCTCATCGTGGCCCTCATGAAGGACTCCCACGGCGACATCAACTTCGACGTCCCCATCTCGGGCTCGGTGACCGACAAGAGCGTGGACTGGGGGGAGACCATCTGGGCGGCAGTGAAGCAGGTCCTCGTGAAGGTCCTGGCCTCGCCCTTCCGGTCCATCGGGCGGATGTTCACGGGCAGCGACGACAAGGTGGAGGAGGTCAAGGTCGATCCCGTGGTCTTCGCGGCGGGCTCGAGCGTGATCGGCCCCGCCATGGAGGGGCACCTCAACCGCGTGGCCCAGTTCCTGCGGGACACCCCCGCGGTGTCGCTCTCGCTCTCGCCGGTGGCCACCGCGAAGGACTTTGATCGCCTCCGCGGCCAGGAGGTGACCGCGAGGATACAGAAGATGCAGAGGGAGCGCGGGATTGCCGACTACCCGACGGCGGTGGGCATCTACTACCTGGCGCAGAACATTCCCGGCGAGGCGCCCAAGAGCGCCGACGAGCAGCTCAAGGTCCTCCAGGAGCACGAGCAGCTGCCGGAGGAGCGGATCAAGGAGCTTCTGGACCGGCGGGTCACGGCGACCAAGGACCGCCTCGTCAAGACCGAGAATGTCGTGCCCGACCGGCTGCTTCCCGGCGAGCCCCACGTCGCCGCGTCGGACACCGGAGACGGGCGAATCGACTTCGCGATCACCGCCGAGTAGACTCACTGCTATAATCGCCCGCGTTCCCGCACGAACTCGTCAGAAGGAGAGCGCGGTGCCCCACTATGTGATGCTGAGCACGCTGAGTGAGTCCGGCCGCAAGGTGCTGCGGGACCGGCCGGGCTGGGTGCGAAAGGTCAATCGCGAGCTCGAGGCCAAGGGGGCGCGGGTGCGGGCGCAGTTCGCCGTGCTCGGGCCCTACGACTTCGTCACGATCCTCGAGGCGCCCGACAACGAGACGGTCTCCGCCCTCTCCATCGAGATGGGGGCGCGCGGGTCCGTGCAGATGACGACGATGCCCGCGATTCCCCTCGACACGTTCATCAGCAGGCTGGCGGGACGGAAGAAGTCCGGCGCCGGCCGGAGGACCCGCCGGTCACGATGAAGATCCTGGCGCTTCACCCCGAAAAGTGCACGGGTTGTCTCCGCTGCGAGCTGGCCTGCTCCTACATGCAGACCGGCACCTACCAGCCCGCGAAGTCGGTGATCCGCGTCTCGCCGTTCGAAGGCTACACGTCCTACGCGCCCTACACGTGCACGCAGTGCGCGGAAGGGTGGTGCATGACCGCCTGCCCGGTGGGCGCCATCCAGATCAGCGCGGTCGGGGCCAAGGACGTGCTCGACGACAAGTGCGTGGGCTGCAAGCTCTGCACGATCGCGTGCCCCTACGGGACCATGTTCTTCGACGCCGAGCGCTACAAGGCCTACAAGTGCAACCTCTGCGGCGGCGCGCCCGCGTGCGTGGACGCATGCCCGACGCAGGCCATCACCTTCGAGGACGTGCCCAGCCGCGACTGGATCGGCGACTACGCCGCCGAGCGCAGCGTGCACGTGCTCGCCCGCGAGGTGGCGTGATGCCCCCGCGCCATCTCGTCATCGGCGGCGGCACCGCGGGGCTCAACGCGATCCGGACCATCAGAGAAGAGGATGGTGGATCGTCGGAGATCACCCTGGTCTCGGCCGAGCGTCCGTACTCCCGGATGGTACTGCCGTACTACCTCGGGGACAGCATCGCGGAGTCGCACGTCTTCACCGCCACCCCCGCTTCGCTGGCGGCGTGGAAGGTGAAGACGCTCATCGGCAGGAAAGCGGCCAAGCTCGATCCTGCTGCCCGGACCCTGACGCTCGACGACGGCAGCACCGTCGAGTACGACGATTGCCTGATCGCCACCGGCTCGCGGGCGGCCCGCGCGCCGGTGCCGGGGGCCGACGGCCCCGGCGTGCACTCGTTCTGGACGCTCGACGAGGCGCGCCGCGTGATCGCCGATGTCTCTCGCGGGAGCCGCGTGGTGATGGTGGGCGCGGGTTTCATCTCATTCACCATCCTCAACGCCATCCTGGCGCGAGGCGCGCGCCTCACCATCGTGGAGGTGGCCCCGCGCATCCTGCCCCGCATGGTCGACGACACCTGCGCGGGGATCGTGGACGCCTGGCTCCGCCGGCACGGGGTCGCGATCCGCGCTGGCGCCACCATCACGAAGATCGAGGAGCAGAAGGGGACGCGGAAGCTTCTCTTCAAGAAGGGCGAGCCCCTCGTGGCCGATGCCGTGATCATGGCTACCGGCATCCGGACCAACCTCGAGTGGCTCCAAGGCTCCGGGATCGAGATGGCGCAGGACGGGCAGGGGGGCATCCTCGTGGACGATCACCTGCGCACGAACGTGCCCAACGTCTATGCCGCGGGCGATGTCGCGCGCGGGCGCAACCTCGTCACCGGCGCTCCCGAGGTCCATGCCATCGAGCCCACCGCACAGGAGCACGGCCGCGTCGTGGGCGCGAACATGGCGGGGCGCGACGTGGTCTATCGCGGCAGCCTCCTCATGAACATCGTGGAAGTGTGTCATCTCGACGTGGCCTCGTTCGGCCAGTGGGACGATACGGGCGCCGAAGCCTTCACGGGCAGCCGGCCCGCGCGTTCCCAGTACCGGAAGCTCCTCTTTCGCGGCGGCCGGCTCACCGGCGCCATGATCTGCGGTCCCTCCAGCGACATCTGGACCACGAACGACGTGGGCATTCTCAAGGGCCTCGTCCAGACCGGGGTCGATCTGTCGACCTGGAAGCGGCATCTGGCCGCCGACCCCTTCGACGTCAAGCCGGCTTTCATGGCCACCCGTACGACGGCGGTGCTGCTGCCGATCACCGTGCTGGAGCGGCCGTCCCAATCACCCTCACTTCCCCAATCGGTGGCCACACGATGAGCCCGATCGCGACCGCCCAGCGCAACAAGACCAAGCAGACTGCCGCTCCACTGCCCGGCGGCTACACCGGCAAGCTCCTCCGCGTGAATCTCTCGACGGGCAAGGTGTGGACGGAGGCGTGGAGCCCCGAGACGATGCGCGACCAGCTCGGCGGGGTCGGGCTCGGCGCCCACATCCTGTGGAAGGAAGTGCCCGCCAAGGCGCACTGGGATCACCCCGAGAACCGCCTCGTCCTCGCCACGGGTCCCCTCGCCGGCCTGCCGGTGTGGGGCACGGGCGGGCTCACGGTGGTGACGCGGGGGGCGATGACGGACGGCGCCACATCGACCAACGCCAACGGCTTCTTCGGCGCCGCGCTCAAGTACTCGGGCTACGACAGCATCATCATCCAGGGCCAGGCCAAGGCGTGGTCGTACCTCTACATCAACGACGACGTGGTCGAGGTGCGTGACGGCGCGCACCTCCTCGGCAAGGACACCTGGGAGACCCAGCAGGCGCTCGAGCGTGAGCACGGCCTCACCGGCCACCGGATGAGCGTGTACTGCGTGGGCGTGGCCGGCGAGAAATGCGTGCGCTTCGCCGCCATTCACGGCGACTACGGGCACGTCGCCTCCAAGAACGGCTGCGGCGCGGTGATGGGGAAGAAGCGGCTCAAGGCGGTGTGCATCGTGCGCGGCACCGGCGCCCTCAGCGCCCACGACCCGCGCGGGCTTGTCCAGGCCGCCGACGACATCGCCCACGATCTCAAGACCGATCCCGCGACCTCGACCCTCTACAACTTCGGCACGCTGCCCGGCGTCACCAACCTCTACAAGCTGGGCGTGCTGCCGATCAAGAACTACACCACCAACCTCAGCACCGTGGACATGGCGGAGTGGGAGCCGGCCAAGCTCCGCGCGGGCTTCGACCACCGCGGGCATCAGTGCAATGCCTGCGGCATGCACCACTGCCACATCCAGGTCATCGGACGCGGCCAGTTCCAGGGCGAGCGCGTGGACGAGCCGGAGTACGAGGGCTGGTCGGGCGCGGGGTGGACGATCGGGCTCACGGACAAGGAGGCGGTCAGCTGGCTCAACACGCGCGTCGACCGCGCGTGCGTGGACGTCAACGAGTTCGGCTGGGTGTGCGGCTGGGTGATGGAGTGTATGGAGAAGGGCTACCTGACCGAGAAGCAGGTAGGTTTCCGGCTGGGCTTCGGCGACGTCAACGGCGCCTACCGCCTTCTCCAGATGATCACGAACCGCGAAGGTTTCGGCGATCTGCTCGCCGAGGGCGTCAAGCGCGCCTCGGAGAAGGTGGGCGGGGAGGCGGCGAAGTGCGCCGTCTACACCAAGAAGGGCGCCTCTCCGCGCGGCCACGACCACCGCGGGCGCTGGGACGAGATGCTGGACACCTGTACCTCCTCCAACGGCACCATGGAGAGCGCCAACCCCACGTTCCAGACCGAGATCGGGCTGCCTGGGCGCATCACGCCCTTCGACGGCGAGCAGGTGGCCAAGCTGACGGGCGGGATTCTCGGCCGGCGTCACTTCGAGGACTCGCTGGGCGGCTGCTCGTTCACCTTCCGCACCCGCATCGAAAATCTTGCGCGGGCGCTCTCGGCGGCCACCGGCTGGAACTACACGCTCCAGGACGCGCTGCGATTCGGCCGGCGCACCGCCGCCATCCTGCGGGCGTTCAACCTCCGCTGCGGCATCGGCACCGATGTCGAGTACCCGTCGGTGCGCTACGGCTCCCAGCCGGTCGACGGCCCGGCGAAGGAGCACAATGTGATGGACCAGTGGGAGCACATGCTGGACGTCTGGTACGAGACCGTCGGCTACGATCGGAAGACCGGCAAGCCGAAGAAGGAGACGCTGCGGGCCCTCGGTCTCGATTGGCTGGCGAAGGAGCTATGGCGTTGATTGGAGAGCCGCAGCCGAAGGCAAGGCGAGCGGATATGGAAGAGGGGCCCGAGCGGAGCGAGGGAGGCGAGCCGCAGCCGAAG
>Ga0075423_10004485_pt1 | contig 12954 bp, 12 predicted proteins | sample SoiMethybrSBSTD2_FD_80114 | JGI IMG/M metagenome (GOLD analysis project Ga0075423, IMG submission 80114) | Bulk soil microbial communities from a Populus tree surrounding site in Tennessee, USA - Soil MetaG P. TD hybrid SBSTD2 | ecosystem: Environmental > Terrestrial > Soil > Tree plantation...
CAGTCGGGACGGCAGCACCTGTTCGAGCTTGGCCAGGGCCCGCACTGAGGTCTCCTCGATGCCGGTGATCGAACCGCCAGCGGCCGTGCGCAGGCCCATCGCGACCGCGACGGCTTCGTCGTCATCGAGCAGGAGCGGGGGCAGGTCCGCGCCGGCACTCAGCCGGTAGCCGGCGGCGCCCGCAGTGGCCAGCACGGGGTAGCCGAGGCCGCGCAGCCGGTCGATATCGCGACGCACGGTGCGCGGAGTGATCTCCAGTCGCTCGGCCAGTTCGGTGCCGGACCAGTCGCGTCGGGTCTGCAGGAGCGAGAGCAGTCGCAGCAGCCGGGCCGAGGTTTCCCACATGGTTTGAAGTCTGCCATCGGCCTAGGACCGAACCTGACCTAACCGACTTCTAGAGTTATCGGCATGGAGAACAACAGCGAGATCCGGCCCTTCACCATTGACATTCCCGACGCTGACCTGAACGACCTGCGGGACCGGCTCGCCAGAACTCGGTGGGCCGCGGACCTGCCCAACGTCGGCTGGAGCCGCGGAGTGCCGGTGAGCTACCTCAAGGGGCTGGCCGAGTACTGGCGCGATGGCTATGACTGGCGCGTCTACGAGCGGGAGCTGAACAAATACCCGCAGTTCACCACCGAGATCGACGGGCAAGACATCCACTTCCTGCATGTGCGCTCACCCGAGCCGGACGCGCTGCCGCTGATCATGACCCACGGCTGGCCCGGCTCGATCGTGGAGTTCCTGAACGTCATCGGCCCGCTGACCGACCCCAGGGCACATCGCGGTGACCCGGCGGACGCGTTCCACCTGGTGATCCCGTCAATCCCCGGCAGCGGGTTCTCCGGGCCGACCGGCGAGGCAGGTTGGGACACCAACCGGGTAACCAGGGCGTTCGCTGAGCTGATGAACCGGCTCGGCTACGACCGCTATGGTGCGCAGGGCGGCGACACCGGCGCGGTCATCTCTCCGGGGCTGGGCCGGCTCAACCCCGACAAGGTCGTCGGCGTGCACGCGAACGGGCTCTCCGCGTTCACCGAGGTCAACCCGGACGAAGTGGCGGAGCTGACCGAGGCCGAGCGTACGCGGCTGGAGCGCCTGAAGTACCTGAAAGCCGAGCAGTCTGGCTACGTGATGATCCAGATCAGTCGGCCGCAGACCCTGGCCCACGGGTTGCACGACTCCCCGGTCGGGCAGTTGGCCTGGATTGTGGAGAAGTTCAAGGAGTGGACCGATCCTGCCGCCGAACTGCCCGAGGACGCGGTGGACCGGGATCTGTTGCTCACCAACGTGATGCTTTATTGGCTGACCGGAACCGCCGGGTCCTCGGCCAACAGCTACTACGAGGCCGCGCATGCCGGAGCCTGGGGCGCCAGTGAGCGTTCCACGGTGCCGACGGGGGTCGCGGTGTTCCCCCTGGATGTGTCGATCCGGCGCACTATCGAGCTCGAGCACACAATCGTGCACTGGTCCGAATTCGGCCGCGGCGGCCACTTCGCCGCCATGGAGGCCCCCGATCTGCTCGTCGACGACGTCCGGGACTTCTTCAGCAAGCTCCGATGAAACCACAACGGCCATGGCCACTCGCTCCTCCGCGCCATGTGCCATACGCCGATTGGCTCGTCGGGGACTGGCGCCGATCGCAGCCACAGCGTCCCGCTCTCTCTGACACCTAAAGGCGCCCTCTCGGCCTAAAAGATCATCCCATCGGGGTGAGGCGGTCACCACGGGGTTCTCGTAGCGTTGGCGGCGTCCTCGTACGAAGGGGTGAGCCGTGAGCGAGCAACTTGAGCAAGCCGAGCGTGGGATTCTCGGCTGGATCGATCGAGACATCACAGGTCCTCTGGCGGACTTTCAGGACCCCAACCAGGAGTGGCGCCGGTTGTTCTCTGAGTTCTACGGGACGTTCCTGCTCGTCCTCGTCGCAGCGGGCGGTGGGATGATGAGCCAGGCATTCCCGAACACGATCTCCCGGTCGGCAGCCGTAGTGGCACCGGGGTTGATGGTGATGGGGATCATTTTGTTCATGGGCAAGGTGTCGGGGGCGCACCTGAACCCGGCCGTCAGCCTCGCCTTCGCGCTACGCGGAGACTTCCCGTGGCGGCGAGTGCCCGGCTACATCATCGTTCAGCTGGCGGGCGCGACGGTGGCCGCGCTGTTCCTGCGCTGGGTGATCGGCGTGTCGGCGAAGTACGGCTCGAACTATCCCGGGCAGGGCTACGGGGCCTGGCAGGCGCTACTGATGGAGGCGGTGCTCACGCTTGGGCTCGTGAGCGTGATCTTGGGGACGGCTTCCGGCGCCCAGAACATCGGCGTCTTCGGAGCGCTCGGCGTCGGCAGCTACATCGCCCTCGCTGGCCTGTGGGGCAGCCCGATCTCCGGGACGTCAATGAATCCCGCCCGCACCTTCGGACCCGACCTTGTCGGTTTGACGTTCACTGACTACTGGGTCTACGTCGTCGGCCCGCTCCTGGGGGCCGCGATCGCAGTCGGCATCGCGTACGTCCTGCGCGGCCCAGGCGGCGGCAAGTCGGGCTCGGGCGCAGCCCAGGGCGCCCTCTTCACCGAGGCCGATAGGCCTGAACAGGACTGAACGACCAGGCCGCCCTCGAACGATCCGTCAGTGAAAGGAGATGGCTGACGCCCGCGCCCAACAGGTCCAACGCCCTCGATCACATCGTGGTGGTGCTTTTCGAGAACCGTTCCCTCGACAATGTGCTCGGGCACCTGTACCGTCCCGGGGACGGTAAGAACTTCGACGGGGTCATCGGCAAGGACCTGAGCAACCCTATTCCGGAGTGGGCGGAGCACGGCGCCGATCGCAAGGTTGTGCCGTACACGGTCGCCACCGACATGGACTCGCCGAACCCGGACTCGGGTGAGGAGTATTACCACACCAACACCCAGCTCTACAACACCCTCGACGAGCACAACCGGTTCAAGATCGGCGAAGCCGTGGCAGCGCCCTGGAATGCGCCGCCACTAGGGGCGGTACCGACGATGGATGGGTTTGTCACCGACTACATCTCGACCTTCACCGGCGAGATCGGTCGCCAGCCCCGCTACGACGAGTACGCCCACATCATGACCGGGTGCACTCCCGAACAGCTGCCGGTGCTCAACGGCATCGCCCGGGATTTCGGAGTGTTCGACCACTGGTTCTGCGAGGTGCCATCTCAAACGTTCATGAACCGGTCGTTTTGGACAGCGGCCACGTCCTCGGGGTTCGTGGTGAACAGCCCGATGAAGAAGTGGTTCACAGGCAACGACGCCGAGACGATCTTTGAGCGGCTGGAGGCCCACGGCAGGACCTGGAAGGTCTACGTCATGGAGCCGATGCCGATCTCGTTCACCGGGGTGATCCACTTCCCCAGGCTGAGAGACCGGCTGGCCTCCCACTTCGTGCCGTTCGCCGAGTTCGAGGAGGACGCCTCAGCGGGCACGCTGCCGGACTTCTCGCTGATCGAGCCGAACATGCTGGGAGGGCACGGCGACTACCACCCCGCGTTCGGCCGCTCATTTTCGGCCACGGTTGACCTGGCGATGGACAACCCGTCCTCGCTGCTCGCGGGCGAGGCGTTCTTGGAGCGGGTGTTCACTGCCTACCGCTCCGCCACCTCCGAGACCGGTCCAAACGTCTGGAACACCCCGCTGCTGATCGGGTGGGACGAGCCCGGCGGCACCTACGACCACGTCCCGCCCGGGGCGGTCCCGCCGCCCGACCCGGCCGCGCCGCCTGGCGAGTTCGGCTTCACCTTCGACCGCTCCGGGTACCGGGTGCCGGCCATCATCGTGTCGCCGTGGGTCGAACCGGGGTCGGTATACAACGAGGAGTACCGCCACACCTCACTGATCGCGACACTGCGCAAGGCCTGGGGACTGGGTGACGCGTTCACTCGGCGCGATGCCGCGGCTCACACGTTCGACCACGTCTTCTCGCTCGCGACGCCCCGCGACCCGCAGACATGGGCGACCCTCACAATGCGTCCGGTGCCCGAGTGGACGATGGACCTCGAGGTCGTCGGCCAGGCATTAAGCACCCTGGGCAAAGGCGTGGGACCCGCGCTCATCGCCAAGGCCAAAGAGTTGGGAGTACCGCTGCCGGCCGAGCTCACCGAGCCGGGAGCGGACCTGCCACCAGGGCAAATTATCGGGGTCTTGAGGCAGGTCGCCGGGCACTTCTTCCCCCTCCTGGCGTGAGACGCGACAGACCCGGATGAGCTTGTCGCGTGTCTGCGGAGGTTCTTTGAGCGAAGCACCAAGTCCAACGCGGACATAGAGCTCGGCGACGTTGAGGCGGCGAGCTGAGCTCCACGGCGCCTGCGGAGTTGGACGGCGCCGCCCGCATGGGGTCCCCGGAGTCAATCGAAGAACATACCGGGCGAAGACCACCTCATCCATTCAGACGGCAGATGCGGCTCAGCTGATGTGCCAGATGCGATGCGCGTGCACGCGTCTGCCCGACTTTCGGGTCAGACGCCCTCGAGCGCCTCGAGTCGTCCGGCTCTGATCGCTGCAACAAACTCTTGATAGTCCCGCACGTTCTGATCGGCGTAGCGTTCGGAGAAGTCGGTAATCGACTTGTCGAACTCCTCGCTATCACCCAGGTATTCGGCGGTAGCGACCGGGTCCCCAGACCGGGCGTGGGCCCGGGCAAGCGTCCACCCGCAGGTGCGCGCGTAGAAGGTGAGACCAAAAGGCGTCATCGCCTCAACTATTGCGGAGCCCTTCATGTCGCGCAGCTGGCGCCAGTAGAAGTGGCGGCGCTCGTCCAGCCCCTTCGTCCAGCCGAGGTAGATATCGCTGGCCGCCTGCATCAGCCGCTGCCCCTGCACCACCCGCTCGCCGTGCTGCCGGTAGCGGCTCCGTCCGACGTACGGCTCCAGGACCGATGCCGTCGCCTCCTTGATCTGCAGGAAAAGCGGGTCCTGCGCGTCGCGTCCCTGGAGCAAGACGATGAAGGCGCGAGTGCCGACACTGCCGACGCCGACGACCTTGCGGGCGGCGTCCACGATTTGGAATTGCTCGAGTAGGTGGCGTCGATCGTCTTGCAGGGTGGCCCGGTAGGCGCGGAACTGCTCGTGGATCGCGTGCTCAGCCTCGGCGGCGGACAGACCGTAGGTGGCGGCCAGATCGCGCAGCGGGACCACGATCGGCGGCTGGCTGACGATCCGGTAGCGCCCGTCGACCAGCTCACCGAGCTTAGACAGCGCCTGCAGGCTGTCGCGGGTGTGCGCCTTCTCGACTTCCTGCACCGCCCGCTTTTCCGCTTGCTTTGCCTGCCTCTCCTCCCTCTCGTCCTCCTTTTCCTTCTTCCGCTCCTTCTCCGCCTTCGCTCCCTTGGCCTCCTTGGCTTCCTCGGTCACCAGACCGCGGATGGCGCCGACGAGCTCGTCTTCGTCGAGGCGGGCGTACCAAATGTCCATCGTCCGCATTTGCGCGAATTCGGCCATCGTCTCCCGATAGGCGGTCACCGACGCGAGCGTCGCCGCACGGGTGTCCGCCTTGGAGAATCCGTTGTTTCGGCCCGCGATGGTGAAGCTCGCCGCCATCCGCTTTACGTCGTACTCAAACGGCCCAGGCACCGTCTCGTCGAAGTCGTTCAAGTCGAACAACAGGATCCGCTCGGGCGAGGCGAACGCTCCGAAGTTCGACAGATGGGCGTCACCGCACAGCTGGACTTCCAGGCCGGCCACCGGGGTGTCCTTCAAATCGGTGGCCATGATCTTGGCGGCACCACGGTAGAAGGTGAACGGGGAAACCATCATCCGGCCGTGACGGACCGGCACCAGGTCCGGCTCGCGGGTGAGGTTCTGCTCCTCCAGCAAGGCGACCGGGTCGGGTCGGTCCGCGGCCGGACGCCACTCCGTATGACTCGACACAGGCGTCCGATCCCGTGCCTCCAAACCCCTGGCTTTGCGTTCATCGATGCTCGGATGCGCGATCTCCCGCACTGCCACCATGCCACCCCACCGTTCGCAGTTGCCTGCGGCTCAGATGTCTGACCGCAAGTGGACACCCTTCCCGAGCCAACCCAACACCGGCAGGCTGCCAGGGCAAACCCGCCATTCCTCAAGCTTCCAATGGACTCTATCTTGCAGCGCGACGTCCTCCCGTGGCGGTGGAAGTAGTCGTATGCCGCATCGCCGGTGTTCTCGTTCTTGATCTTCCCGAGCGTGTCGGCGTATGCGTCCCAGGTCGACAACCCCCTCCCGTCCGCGTTCCGGGCCCGATTAATGATCATCGTCCAGGGACGGTGGATGAGCCTCACGGGCGAGCGGGGACTGCTACCGCTCGTTGTGACGGAAACGAAGACACCCAGGTGTCGCCAAGTCGTCCCCCTGTCCCCACCGCGGAGCGGCGGCTGCGCGAGGTGCGCGCCAATCAGCGGGTCGAGCGGCTGAGGGCCGGCTTCAGACGGCGTACGCCATTGCCAGCGACCCGAACAAGGGACGCTATGCCGACTGTGTGCCCAGAGTGACGATGAAGAAGCCACCGTATCCGTGTGGAGTTCCGCCCATCGGGTAATTCACCGAGCGTGACCGTCAACTGGCCGTCACACGTCACGATCGTGCAGCCAGCACACTTCAGCAAAGTCGCGAACGAGATCGCATCACTGTTCGCCTTGGCCAGCACCCGCTTACATCAGATCCGGGTGCACGGCCGATGAAGAACGACTGGGTTAGTGCGCTACTGGTGACATTCCAGCTAGTCATGCTGGTGCTCTTGGTTACCGGGCAGATCCGATGACCAGCACCAAGGCCGAGGCAAGGGAGGACTGCGATGGCCGCTCGCAACAAGCTGGCCGTCGCGGATTCGCCGGATGCGATCACCGACGCACTCCTGACCGCATCGAGGTTGCTGATGGCGATCTCGGCGCGCTCGATCGCTCGCGTCGACGAGACGATCACAATCCCGCAATTCCGCACCCTGGTGATTCTGTCGGTCCGCGGCGCCATCAACATCAAGACCCTGGCTGGCCTCCTTCACGTGCAACGCTCCACCACCGGCCGCATGGTTGAGCGGCTGGTCACCGAGGGTTTGATCGACCGCCGACCGCACCCGGCCTCGCGTCGCGAACTGGTCGTCGAGTTGACCCCACGCGGGCAGGAGATGGTGCAGGCGGTCACCGCGCACCGCCGGGAGGAAATCGCCCGTATCGTACACAACATGCCTGAACGCGAGCGGTACGGTCTGGTCTCAACTCTCACCGCATTCACCACCGCCGGCGGTGAACTTCCGGCCCGTCTCGAAATCCAAGGCTGGTGAGTCAGAGCGCACGCCGACGGGCATGGCACACATGGCGGTTGTGTTCGCCGAGCAGGAGGGTGACTTCATCCGCAGCCGCCGGCGACCTACGTCGGTACGCCGCCCAGCTCGGGCTGGATGTCGCAGCCTTCGACCGAGACCGGGCCAGCGGAGCCGTGCCGGGCCGGATCCAACGCGACGTCAACAGCGGCCTGGCCTCAGGCCAGGTGGTCGGCACCCCCCTGTTCATCGACGGCGTCGTGCACCGCCGCGGCTACGACCCGCCTATCCTGCTGGCGGCACTGGCGCCAGCAAGGTGATCAGAAGCCGAGGCGCTCGCTGACGATGATCGCGGTGACCCGGCCGGGGATGATCACTTTGTTGATGATGAGGATGTTGTTGACCCCGCTGGGAACTCCGTAGGCTCGCCGCGCCCGGGCGTCCTCGAGCGGGTAGCAGTATTCATAAATGCGCCGCATCCCGGTTGCGACGTCGCTGACGATCTTCTGGGCACCGATGACGAGGATCACATGCCCCGCACCTGATGCCAGCGGGCCCAGCTGGCTGCCGCTGGCGGACGCAATAAGCAGCGATCCGTTCTCGGTCAGCGCGTGCACGCTGCCGACAACGTAGTCGGGCGACGCGGCCAGGGTGCGCATCTCCCGGGCCTGCATTTCCCGGTCCATCCGGTACAGCCGCAGCCGGAGCGGCTGGTAGCGGCCGGACCGTTCGATGTCGTCGGCGACGCCGATGGCCTCAAGTGTTTGGGAGGTGTTGTTGTATACCTCGGCGCCGTCGGTGAGCAGGGAGCCGACTAGGCCCCTCGCATCGGCGCCCGTGGCGGCGAGGAGCGGCCGGATGCCGTTGCGTTCGAGCGCCGCTGCGGCTTTGGCGATCCGCTCGTCGGAGGGGACTCGAGCGAACTCCGCGGACGCCGCGGCGTCCGGATGTGCCACCACCTGCTGGTCAGCCACCGCCTACCTCCGCCAGCCGGCGGTGCACGAGCGCCACCGCCATCGATCCCTCGCCGATGGCCGCGGCGCAGCGTTTGACAGATCCGTAGCGCACGTCCCCTGCCGCGAACACACCGGGCCGGCTGGTCTCCAGCGGCAACGGCTCCCTGCGCAGCGGCCAGTCGATGCCTGGCTCGCGAGCGACCTCACTGCCGGTCACCAGGTATCCGGCGGTGTTAGTGACCAGCCCACTCCCCGCAGCGCCATCGGTGCGGGGGGCGCCGCCGATGCAGATGAACAAGGCATCCACCGGCAACCACGCCGGTTCGGTAGCGTCCCCGGAGCGCACGATGACCGCCCGGAGGCGGTCATCGGCCTCAATACCCACCACCTGCGTACGCACCCGCACCTCAATATTCGGGATCGCTGTCACCTGATCGATGAGATAGTGCGACATCGACGCGCCGAGATCGCGGCCGCGGACCAGCAAGGTGACCTGCTGCGCGTATCGGGAGAACCGGACGACCGCCTGGCCCGCTGAGTTGCCGCCGCCGACCACGACAACACGGGAATCTGTGCACGCCAGTGCCTCGCTCGGCCCCGCCCCGTAGTACACCCCCGCGCCGAGCAGGTCGTCGACCCCGGGCACGTCCAGGCGGCGCCACTCGACGCCGCTGGCGAACAGCACCCCCCGCCCGCGGATCAGCGTTCCGTCGGACAGCTCGGCGACATGGCCAAGCCCATCGGGCGACACGCCGACCAAGGGCCTGGCCAGCAGCAATTCGGCCCCGAACCGGCGCGCCTGCACAACCGCCCGGGTCGCCAGCTCGCTGCCGCTGATGCCGTTGGGGAAACCCAGGAGATTCTCGATCATCGACGTGGTGCCCGCCTGGCCGCCCGGCGCCACTGCCTCCATGACCACGGTGCGCAGGCCCTCGGATGCCGCGTTGACGGCGGCGGCCAGACCGGCCGGTCCGGCACCGACGATCATCAGGTCGTATTCCGACCGCGACGGGGCGGCGATCATGCCCAGACCGGCGGCGACCTGTTCCACGGTCGCACAGGGCAGCCGCGACCCGTCCGGCAGGATGCACAGCGGCAAAGCCGACGGGTCTACGCCGGCCCCTGCAAGCACCGCGGCCACCGCGTCCGCCCGATCGACGTCGACCCACTCGAACGGGTAACCGTTGCGGCTGAGGAAATCACGGATCGCGTACGCACCGTGGGAGGCCCGCGTGCCCACGAGGACCACGCCAGGCGTGACCGGGCGGGCGTCGTAATCGAACATCGACATCGATGCGGCCCGATCCTTCACGGGTGCGACGGAGCCGGCGGGGCACCCTCGAGTTCGAACGCAAACTGATCGAGGTAGCACCAATACCAGTCCTCGCCCGGTTCGTACGACCGAATGACCGGATGCCCGGCCAAACGGAAGTGCGCAGTCGCGTGCCTCCCCGGAGAGTTGTCACAGCATCCGACATGACCGCATTCCTGGCAGATCCGCAGATGCACCCAGTCCCGGCGTCCCTGGGCCAGGCAGTCCTCGCAACCCCAAGACGAAGGCGTGACATCGCGGATCCGGTCGAGATGCGTGCATCCGCCGTTCATGCTCAAGCGCTCCTAAGCCGGGCGACCAGTGGTACCTCTGCCGGCACGAAGGCGGCGGAACCCACGTACCTTGTCGCAAGACTGTGGTAAGGCCGCCACTCCTCGGCGATGGCCAGAAGCTCCTACTGGCTGGTAGATGGTCCAGCATATGCGGCCTGGACGGCCTGGACGGCCTGACGGATCACCGGGTCGCCCGGCACGACGACGTCCCGGCGCTGCGGCGCCAGGAGCAGGCCGCCTCAGGGTCCAGGGGCCTAGCCGCGGGGTGGCGGTGAGCTCAGCCATGAGCTCGTCGTCCGGCACGCTGGTGATACCTGGGCCGGCAAACCCAGGACGGTGACCAGCTCCGAGACGGCCGTCTGGCAGTGCGGCCAGATATTCTTCGAGCTCCCGTCGCTCAGCAGAAGAAGGCGCACCCAGCACGTACACGGCATCCCACTGCGCGACCTTGTCAGGGATGGTATTCACGGCCGAGTCACTCCTTTCTTCTGTAGTACCAATCTGAGCGTTCTGAGTCCGTAATGGAGGCGGGACTTGACGGTACCCTCCGGAATGCGAAGCCGAGCCGAGATGTCTGCGACCGATCTGCCCTCGTAGTAGGCGGCGCTGATCACCGATCGGTGCTCAACCGACAGGCTGGTCAACGCCTCGGCGATTAGCCACCGGTCGAGGACCACGCTGGTCGCATCACCGACGCTTTCCTCCGGCGGCTCCTCGATCCGCTGCTCGTGCTGTGATGCGGCGCTGCACCACTTATCGATGATCAGGTTCCGTGAAGCTGTGAAAAGCCAGGCCCGAGTCGCGGCCTCATCGCGCTGGCCGAGACTCGGATCCTCCCACGCCTTGAGCAGCACCTCCTGTACGACATCTTCGGAGAGCTGGTGGTCGTGGGTCAACCGCATACCGAAACGCCACAGTTCGCCGGCGTGGCGGTCGTGCAGCTCCTGCAGCGCGGCCTCACGTTGTCCGACGCCCACCGAGCTTCCTCCCGACTCCCGGCCCGCGATCGTTGCAGGCACGCCGCCGTCGCCACCTCTTTGACCTGTCTTCGAGACTGTGATCTTGACCAGTCGAGCGCGGTCCATCGTGTGGACCCCGGCCAGCGGCGAGGGCTGGCAGTCGATGAGCAAGAGCGCTGCGTTCTGCGGCATCAGGAGATGGTCGGCGAGCGGGTCGCAGACGGGTGCACTGGTCATGGGAGCGGCACCTTCTGGTAGCGGATTCGGTGCGCCTGAAGCTAGCGGCCATCACGGTGAGCGGCTGTCACCTGATTCTGGTGATTTGCGTTGTGGCGTGAGGTGGCGGACCTCGACCAGGTCCAGGCAGAGTGCCTCGATCTCGGCCAGCACGCCATAGAGGGCGGACCGGTCCAGCAGGCCGGTAAGCACGGTGTCGGCGCCGTGCCGCCGCGACGCCAGCGCCGGGAACGCCGACAGCACCGTGGCGCCTAGGTGGCCGTGGATCCGGATCGCATACCGGGCGAGCGTTGGGTCCATGACGCCATGGTCAAGGGTTGGCAGGTGACCCCGCCTCGCCGAGATCAGGTGACCGCCGGGCTAACGTGTGCGCCGGGCCGCCAGCAACCGCAGTTCCCTGTCGCGCTGCACCGCCGAGGAGCGGTCACGGACCTGGAGCGCCGAGATGATTGTCACCTTCCCAGCGACCGCGCGATCCAGGGCAGCAGAAGATCACCCCGGTTGATCGGTCGGAGAGTTGACCGATCCACCGTCACAGGCCCGCCTTATATCCACGCCCGGCAGCCGTTGGAGCCGCGGAACGTCAACCGGGCATTCGCGCAACTGCTCAAGAACGCAGGGCACCGTCCGACAAGATTTCACGATCTCCGGCACACCTGCGCCTCGCTGCTGCTCGCCCAGGGCGTCTCCGGCTCTCCTCGGATCGCTGGACGCAACTGCGGCGCTAGAAGAGAGTGACACCGGTGAGCGCGGCCAGCCGGTCCATCAGTTGGTCCTGGAAAGCCGGGTCGCGGGTTTGTGCTGCGGGCTCCCGCCGCTGCCGGTGGTACCAGTAGCCGCCGCTCACGGTTGCGGCTGCGTCGTTGCTGACGGCGAGCCATGTCTGCGTGAGGTATCCCAGCTCCAGCTCGTCGGTCGCTGCGGAGCCGCCCATCTTGGTCGGGACCCAGCCCGGATCGACGGCGTTGCTGAGTACGTCCGGCCACGCACGGGCCACGGTGAACGCGAGCGCGGTTACCTGGAGCTTGCTCTCGGCGTATGCCTGTACGGCGTTCCACTGCCGGCCGGTCCAATCGATATCCCGCAGGGACCCGGCACCTGCGTGATGCAGTCCGCTGCTGAGGTGGATCAGCCGATCTGGGCGGTCGATCAACGCGGTGAGCATGTAGGGGGCGAGGGTGTTCACCGCGAGGGTCCTCGCGTGGCCGTCGGCGGTGGTGGCGCGGGAGCGCTCGAAGATGCCGGCGTTGTGGATGACAGCGTCCATCCGGCCGATCTTGTTTACCTGAGCGGCGACTGCTCGGGTCTCGGCAGCGCTGCTGAAGTCGCCGATGACGACTCCCGCGGCGTCCGGGGCGAGGTCGCTGAGCGCCGCCGCCCGCTCGCGGTTGCGGGCGTGCAGGACAACGCCATGGCCTTCACCGATGAGGACACCGGCGGCAGCGCGGCCGAGTCCGTCGGTGGAGCCAGTGATGAAGATACGGGGCACGGGACAACCCTTCCGTCGGTGGTGTGCGACCGGCTGGATGCTTCATCGGCGACGGGCTGGTCAGCATGAACGCGGCAACTTGATCTGGCTGGAACGTCGTCATGACCAACCGGGTTAGGGCCTGAGGACGATCTTGCCGCGGGTGTGGCGGCGTTCGAGCTCGGTGTAGGCCTCGCGGACCTGCGCCAGCGGGTAGACGTTCGCGATCGGCACCTCGAGGTGTCCGCCGGCGATCAGGTCGGCCAGTTCGGCGAGCACCTTGGCGCCCGGCCCGGCCGCTGTCCCCCCGTCAGTCTTTACCCCGTGCTTTTGGGCGGCCGCGAAATCGACGATGGTGTCGATCCGCTCGGCCGCGACGCCGAGGGCGAGGGCCAGCTCGACGTACCCGTCGCCGTGGGTGTCGATGAAGGCGTCCACGCCGCTGGGCGCGGCGGCCCTGATCCGGTCCGCGACGCCGTCA
>Ga0075423_10004487_pt1 | contig 12952 bp, 11 predicted proteins | sample SoiMethybrSBSTD2_FD_80114 | JGI IMG/M metagenome (GOLD analysis project Ga0075423, IMG submission 80114) | Bulk soil microbial communities from a Populus tree surrounding site in Tennessee, USA - Soil MetaG P. TD hybrid SBSTD2 | ecosystem: Environmental > Terrestrial > Soil > Tree plantation...
CGGCGGCGACCGCCTGACGCTCGACGATACCTCGTCCGATCCGGCTCGACGCGGCCATCGCGGCGATGTACGTCACAACGAGAGCGATTGCGATCCGGGCCGGCCGCTCCGCACGGGACATGGCGCTGTCGGAGCCCGGGCCCACGGGGACGCCACGCGCGCGCTGAATCGAGATGAACGTCCCGATCCCGAGCGCGACCCAGACCCATGGGTCGATGATGAATAAGGTGTCGCCATAGAACCAGCGCGGCGAGAATGGCATGAGTAGCCGCACACCATACGTGTTCAGCAGATCGAACAGCGGGTGCGTCCAGATCGCGATCACGGAAAGGAACAGCAGTTGTGACGGAACGATGGGTGCCACCGGAGAAGGGCGACCGCTCCGTTCGCGCCGTTTCGCGAGACTGCGGCCGACCCACGTCATCAGTCCGGCGAGAACCAACGGCAGAACCACCATCGCCAGCACGCCGTGCGTCCACCCTCGGCGAAAAGTGAGCCCGGTTGACCCGCTGCCTGTGAGGTAGACGAAGGCATCGATATCAGGCAGATTCGCGCCGATGACCATCGTGACCGTCGCGAGCCCGGTGCGGCGCCGAAGTCCGGCGCCCGAGAGCGCGGCACCTACGAGCGAGTGACAGAGGTTGTCCACGACGTCCGGTTCGAGGGAGCGCAGAACGTATTCGCGTCACGGGGTCGCGGCAAACGTCTTCGTCGCGATTCTCGCCGTGGCGATGTCAGCTTGTGAGCGCGAGGTCGCGCAGGCGACCGAGACAGGGCAGTGGATCTGGTCGGCGAGCGATTCGGCCCTCTTCGCCGATGCGGCGCGATCGATTCCGGACCTCGTGCCCACGGTTTGGATCGGGACCATCCGCGCGTCGAGTGACGGGACGGTCCGGTCGCAGCTCGCGCTCTCGCCTCGAATCGCGGGACGGCCGACGGTTGGTGTCGTCGTTCGGTTCGACGACAGCTTTTCGAACGCGTGGGCGTCGCAGACCGACAGCGCGATCGCGAACGCGCTGGGAATCGCGCTGGGCAACATGTTGGCGGCGGCGCAGAGCTCCGGTATTGCCTTGAGTGAAGTGCAGATCGATTACGACTGTCCGGAGCGACTGCTCAAGCGATGGAGCGTGGTCGTGTCGAAGCTCGCCGCTGGGCCGCTCACCGGACGAACGGTCTGGCTCACGAGTCTCGTCGCCCACATTCGCCATCGCGACTACGGCGACCTGTTTCGCGGCAGCGTCGCCGGTCACATCCTGCAGGTGTTCGACACCGGGGAGCACATGTCGCTGCCGCGTGCACGGCAGCTCGAGCGGCTCGCGTCACGGCAGCGTATGGCGTTTCGTCTCGGCGTGGGTGCATTCGAGCGTCGCCTGGCGAACGGAGAAACGACGAGCCACCAGTCGTGGTTCGAGGCGCCTCACGTTATGCGCGGGAGCCGGTGGTACCGTGGCGTTTGGGTGTTTCCCGGCGGCACGCGGTGGACACCCCTGCTGGAGAAACCACAGTGAATCGATTTGCTGGAGCCGTGTGTGCGGTGGCGCTCGTGGCGGTTCCCGCGTTTCCCTGTGGCGGTCCAGGCGCTGACATTGTGGATGCGCCGCTCGTGCCCGTGCGCGACTATCTCGTGCACACGCTTTATGACGACGAGTACGAGTCGCATCTCCGGCTCGAGCTGCGCTTTCTGGAGCCCTTCCGCCGAACGATGCCCGACTCGCTCGGTGCGCTATTCTCGTTCGCGTACGAGGGCGGTGGATACGTGTCGGAGACCGCCAGTGACACGCTCCCCCGCCACCACGAGCGCGAGAAACTCCACGCGACCATTCGAGCGGTGGAGCAGGGCGATTATCGCGGTGCCGCCGTGCTCGCGCGCCGAGTCGTGGACGATGTGCTCGATTTGCCTGCGGGCCTCGCGGGGCCCTACGCGCAGGCGCTTCGCACCGCAGTCGATGTCATAGACCTGACGCCGAGCCTAACGCCGGGCCAGGCAACCACGGCGGCGCGGTATTTCGGCGGTGACTCCACGACTCGTGATTCGCTCGCAGCGACCGGGGCGCTGCCGCCAGTGCTGCGAGAGGCTCGCGAGATACCCCGTCTTGCGCGTGATCAGGCTGGCGCGTACGCGGACGCTCACGAGACCTCGCCGCGACTTGCGTCGCTCCGCTTTGTTGCGCTGCAGGAAGCCATGCGCGCTGGTATCCCGAACGGCTGGGCGACCTCGATCCGCGACAGCGTTCCCGCTGCTCGGTGGGATGAGCTCGAGCGATTGCACACCGACTGGCTGCGACGGTTCGCGGGTCACCCGCTCGCGGATTATGTGCGGCTGTCGCGCGTTCGGCTCATGTACTTCAAGGGTGACGCGGCGCGCGCGTGGAACGAGCTTCTCGCCATGTATCCGCGTCATCGCGCGCGGGTGCTTGGCGAGATGCGCTATCTGGTCCAGCAAAGTGCGTTGCCCGAATCGATCGACGACCCGCGGTTCGACTGGCCGCTGCGCACCGCGCTGGCGACGTCCGTTGGCGTGACGACCGAGCAGTGGAACACCTACTGGCTAGCGACGGAATCGAACGCGCACGAGCCCTGGGCGTTGGCGATGCAGGAGCGACTCCTGTGGCGGGCGGTCGAGGCGGCCCGGACGAGCCGATCGCTTCCGTCTCGCTTCCCGCAGCAGGCAGCTGCGCCGTCGCCGCTCTGGGCGAAACTGCGCCTGCTCGCATTGCTCGAGGCAGGAAATCTCGACGCTGCAAGGGCGCAAGCAGACAGCGCAGATGACTCAGACGCGGACATCGGCGCGATCCGGGTCCGCCTCCATCTGCTGCGCCGCGACTGGGGAAAGGCCGTTGCCGCGACTCCTGCCGCCGACCCGGCGGCTTTGTACCTCGTGCGCGTCCTCGCGCCGCAGCCGATCGTCGACTCGCTGGCCGCACAGCCGACGTCACCCCTTGCCAACGACGCCCGCCTAACGATCGCCGGACGCCGCGCAGCGGCCGCCGATTGGGCGGGTGCGCGCCGGGCGGTGGGTTCGACTGATGCGGCGAAAGCACAACGCTGGGCGCGTACCGCGTCGCTCGCCGCGGATACTTCACGGTCCGGGCGCCTCGCGTTCGCCCGCTGGCTGCGCGACCAGCATGGACGTCTCTTCTTCGGCGAGAGGACGTTCTGGCTGCGCGGCCTCAACTGGCGGCTCTACGGGCTCGCCGGCGATACGGCCGATCGCTCGTCGCCGCCGCCGAAGCTGGACCCGCGATTGCCGTGGACTGCCGCCGAGGAGCGGGCGAAGATCGACGCGCACCTCCGATCGACGACCGAGCTCTATTACTCGCTCCGTGCGTACGCGCGATGGCTCGACGGCGCCACGCCGTCCACGCCCGGGCTGGCCGCGGTCCTACGCGAGGCGGATCGGGTCTACAACCGCCTCGTGAACTGGGACGAGAGCAACTCGCCGTTCTGGTCCGCCGCGCTCACCCACAGCCCCGAGGCGCGCTCGATCCGGCGCGCCGGCTCACTCCTGGGGCAACGGCGTTAGGCGATCAAGGATTCTGCTGCGGCCCGCGGTAGACGACGCCGCCCTTCATCACGAGCTTTACCTTCCTGACCGCGGCGATATCGCGTGTCGGGTCCCCATCGACCGCGATGAGGTCCGCGAGCAGGCCGGTTTTCACCGCGCCGATGCGGTCGTCCATGTGAAATACCTTGGCGTCGATCGACGTCGCAGAGCGGAGCGCGTCCACCGGCTTCATGCCGTACGCCACCAGCAGCTCGAGCTCGCGCGCGTTGTCGCCGTGCGTGAACACGCCCACGTCGCTCCCGTTGCAGATCGTGACGCCTGCGGCGATCGCGGCCTTGAGGCTCGCCTTCTTCTGGGTGATGCCCGGCGTGTCGGGATCCACGCCGCGCTTCCAGCCTCGGTACGACAGAATCGCATCACCCGCCGCGACTGTGGGGCAGAGCGCGATGCCCTTCTCGGCCATCAGCCGAAACACCTCGGGCGTGCCGTTGTCGCCATGCTCGATCGTTTCCACGCCCGCGACTGCCGCCCGGCGCATGCCCTCGGCCGTGCTCGCGTGCGCGACCACCGCACGGCCGCTGCTGCGCGCGATCTCGACGATGTGCGTGAGCTCCTCGACGGTGAATGTCGGCCGGCTTTCGCCGTTGGCCCCCCAGCGGTAGTCGGCGTATACCTTGATCCAGTCGGCGCCCCTCGCGATCTGGTCCCGGACGACGCGCGTTAGGCTCTCCACGCCGTCTGCTTCTTCCGCGCCCTGCGGGAGGTCGATGTCGGGAGTCGGGTGCCTCGGCGCGTACGTGCCAGTCGCAACGATCGCGCGCGTGACCACGATCATGCGCGGCCCGGGAATGATGCCCTGATCGATGGCGCGCTTGAGCCCCACATCGGAGTAGCCCGCGCCCTCGGTGCCGAGGTCGCGCACGGTGGTGAATCCAGCGAGCAGCGTGTTGCGCGCGTGGTTCGTCGCGCGCGCGACACGGAGCGCGACGGGCTCGTGCAGCACCTGGTCATCCCATGGAGTTTCGTTGTAGGGATGCAGCAGGAGATGGGAGTGCCCCTCGATCAGTCCGGGCAGGAGCGTTGTGCCGGGCAGATCGATGGTCGTCGCGCCCGCTGGTGCGCGAACGTCCGCCGCCGGGCCTACCGCCGCAATCTTGTCGCCGGTGACGAGCACGACCCAGCCCTCGTGAGGCTCGGCCGCAATGCCGTCGAACACACGCGCGGGTTTGAGCAGCGTGCTCTGCGGAGCCTGCTGCTTCGAGTCCGAGGCGGGGCGCCCAGCGGCCTGCGCCGCGACGGCGGAGGACGCAACGCTGAAAGAAAGCAGAGGGACAACGAATGCCCGGGTAGGCGACATCGACGTGCGGAGTGAGATGTGGGCGGCGGGAGACGGGAGTGCCCACGATTCTATCGTACGCGCGGATCGCGCACCACCGTCGCGAACGACGGCTATGCCGGTCTGATCACCCGATAGCGAGCCTGCACGATTTCATACGCGCCGTACGCGACGAGGCCGACGGCAACGACGGCGAGGAGCCATTTGCCGAACGGCTGTTGCTCGATGGCTCGGAGTGCCTCGCCCGTGTCGGCCGCAGCGGTTGCGTCGTGGGCGATTCCAGCGCGGACGAGATACCACCCGCAGATCCCGAACACGACGCCACGTGCGGCGATGCCGAAGCGGCAAACCTTGATGACCCACGACCCCGCTTCTCGCGACAGCGATGCGAGGTCGAGCTGGCGGCTCAGCTTCGCGGCCCATGCGCGGTACAACTGGTAGATACCGTACCCGGCGACCGCGAGCCCGGCACCGACGACGAGCCAACGCCCGAATGGTGCGTCGAGTACACGACCGGTCCACGTTTCCACCGCCTGGCCTCTGCCTCGGCCGCCTGTGGCAAGTCTCACTGCCTGCACGCCGAGCGCGGCGTGCACGATCCCGCGCGCGGCTAGGCTCGCTCGGAGCGCGAGCCCCTTCGCACCGGTCCCTCGGTGTTCCGGATCGAGGATCGCCTCGATGATTCGCCACGTCGCGTAGCCGAACAGACCAGCCGCGATGATGACGAGAATCAGCGCACCGAAGTCCTGCCTGACGAGTGTCGTGAGGGCACCACGGGAGCCGATCGTCTTACCGCCGGCGCCGAGCGCTGATTGGAGCGCGAGCAAGCCGACGACGGTGTAGAGCACTGCCTTTGCCGCATACCCGACTCGTGCGAGACGTTCGATCCAGACCGCCGCGGGCGCGATCGCCTCACGCGCGCTGGCGATCTTGTCGCGAGGGAATGGTGCGGTGGTCGTGGATGTGCGGCTGCCCATGCTTCCACGTTTGGCAGACGCCGTGCCGGGAGGGTTTCATGAATCCTTGGTCTGCCTTTCGACTCCGCCGTCTCGAGCGACGCGAGTCAGTGGCACGCCCGTCACTCCGCCCGATACGATGAACGCCATGACGTCCGCGCTTGCCGCGTCGAGAGGCACGACCTGCGACGACGGGAAGACCACCAGGTTACCGGCGAAGTTATAGGACTGTGGGAAGTACACTGACGAATATCCCGGAAGCCCGAGCCGATCGAGCGACTCCTGCGTCACGAAACCGACCATGCGCGCCTCGCTCTCGGTGGAGAGACGCACGAGCACCGGCTTGTCGAAGCGGCGCTTCTCGCCGACGAACGCGTTGAGCAGATCCTTCGTCGACGTGTACAGCAGCCGCACGAAGGGAAGGCGGCCAACGGTCTGATCGACGATCGCCACCATCCCACGCGTGATCAGGTTCGATCCGAGGAACCCGATGAGCGTGATGAGAACGATCGTGAGGACGAACCCGAGCCCCGGGACTGGCAAGCCGAGCCAGCCGTCGATGCGCAGGAACACGACCCAGCACACGTAGAGGGTGATCGCGAGCGGTGCGACGAGCACGAGCCCACGCAGAAAATAGTTGAGCAGTCTGCGCATGGCTCAATATGTGGTCATCCTGAGCGAAGCGAAGGATGACTTGCTACGCCTGGCGAATCTCCGGCACCGCCACGATGCGCTCACCGTGCGGCGGTTGCTCGACGCAACGAACCAGGGTGCGGACCATCTGCGCGATCGTTACGAGCCCGAGCTGACGCGCGCGCTCCCGCGTGGACGGCACGGCCTCCATGAGCCAGTAGAGCGGAATGAGCGCGTATGGCCACCGGTGTCCCGGACCGAGCACGTACCACGGACGCACGAACGTCGCTGCTCGCCCAGGCGCGTTCGCAGCGAACTCGCGCACCAGCGCTTCGCCGCGCATCCGGGCATCCACATAGGCGCGCATCAGCGACGTCGACTGCGCGACGCTGAGGTACACGAAGTGCGCGACATGCGCGGCGTTGGCTGCCCGTGTGGACTCTCGCGCCGACGCGAAGTCCACGTGCTCGAATTCCGCGGCCTTCGACGGAGAGGGGTGCGGCGTTCCAACGAGCTGGAGAAATGTGTCGCAGCCGACGACCTGCTGCGAAAACGTCGACGCGTCGAGCGCATCGCCAATCACTGGCGTGCAGCCGAGCGGCAGGCGCAGCTGAGAGGCGGGTCGCACGAGCGCACGAACACGATGACCGCGCGCGACGAGCGCGGGAATGGCCCGCCGTCCGATGTAGCCGGTCCCGCCCGTAACGAACACGTCTCGCAATGAATCGCTTCTCGGCTCGCTGCTCATGCGTGCGTTACGTCCGTGGGCCGGCAATGGATTGCCACTGCCGATGAAGAACGGTTTCAAGGCATCTGACCCCTTGAAAAACGGATCGAGGGCTCTAACGCGCTGAATTTGGGCTTAGTTTATCGGCCATGACCACGACACACGTTCCTCCGACTACCACGACCGAAGAGCCGTCGTCGCCGTCGTGGACGATCGAGTCTGCGCGCGAGCTCTACAACATCGAAGGGTGGGGCGCAGGCTACTTCGACATCAACGAGCGCGGCCACGTCGTCGTCCGGCCGGACCACGACCGCCCGGATCGCGCGCTCGACCTGTTCGACCTCGCGCGCGATCTCGAGGAGCAGGGCGTCGCGCTGCCCGTGCTGCTGCGGTTTTCGGACATCCTGAAGTCGCGCATCGAGTCGCTGAGCGAGCGCTTCGAGTCGGCGATCAAGGAGTTCGAGTATCAGGGCGGCTACACGTCGGTCTATCCGATCAAGGTCAACCAGCAGCGCCATGTCGTCGAAGAGATCGTGCAGTTCGGCAAGGCGCATGGCGTGGGTCTCGAATGCGGGTCGAAGCCGGAGCTGCAGGCCGTCCTCTCGCTGAGCGAATCCACGGACCACATCATCGTCTGCAACGGCTACAAGGACGAGGAGTTCATGCGCCTCGCCCTCATGGGCCAGAAACTTGGCCACCGGGTGTTCATCGTCCTCGAGCAGTTGAGCGAGCTCGACGTGCTCCTGCAGGCCGCGGACGACCTCGGCGTCACGCCGACTGCCGGCGTTCGCATCAAGCTCGTGGCCGAAGGGGCAGGGCGCTGGGCGCAGAGCGGAGGCGAGAAGTCGAAGTTCGGGCTCAACGCCGCGCAGCTGATGAAGCTGATCGACCGCCTGCGCTCGTTAGGCCGGATCGACATCCTGAAGCTGATCCACTTCCACATCGGCAGTCAGGTCACCGATATCCGCTACATCAAGAGCGCGCTGCAGGAGGTCGCCCGCTACTACGCCGAGATCCGAAAAGCAGGCGTAGACATCACGCACGTGGACGTCGGTGGTGGGCTCGGCGTCGACTACGACGGAACCGGATCGACCTCCAACGCGAGCGTGAACTACTCGCTTCAGGAGTACGCGAACGACGTCATCTACACCATCGCCGAGATGTGCCGCGATCAGGAGATCCCGATGCCGCACATCGTCAGCGAGTCGGGACGCGCGCTCACGGCGCATCACGCACTCCTGCTGCTCAAGGTCATCGACGTCGAGTCGCAAGCCGAGCCGCCGCTGCCAGAGCTCACGGATGACGACCACTCGCTGCTTCACGAGATGGTCGCCGACTTTCAGACGATCACGAAGAAAGCCGTGCGCCCGCGGAAAGTGCTCGAGGTCTATCACGACGCGACGTTCGACAAGGAGCGGGCCCACCAGCTGTTCAACAGCGGCGTGCTGTCGCTGCGGGAGCGCGCGATGGCGGAGACGATCTACTTCGCCACGGTCAACCGGATCGCGCGGTACGTGAACGGGAACCGCGACACGTATGCGGAGATCATCGACGACGTCGATGCGACGCTCGTCGACCGGTATTTCTGCAACTTCTCGCTGTTCCAGTCATTGCCGGACAGCTGGGCGATCGATCAGCTCTTCCCGATCATGCCGATTCACCGGCTGGACGAAGAGCCCGTGCGACGCGGGACGATCCAGGACGTGACGTGCGATTCGGATGGGAAGATCGACCGCTTCGTCGGCGACAAGAATGGTCTCCCCAGCCTCGAACTCCACGAGTTCCGCGACGAGGATGACTACATGTTAGGCATCTTCCTGACGGGTGCCTATCAGGAGATCCTCGGCGACCTGCACAACCTGTTCGGCGATACGAACGCGGTGCACATCCGCATCACGGATTCCGGCTACGAGATCACCGATCTGGTGCACGGCGACACCGTCACGGAGGTCCTCAACTACGTGCAGTTCGGGGCCTCGAACCTGCTCGCGACGTTCAGGCGCAAGGTAGGTGCCGCCAAGAACATCTCTCGGCAAGAGGCAAACACATTCATCGCCGAGTACGTCGCGGGGCTCGAAGGATACACCTACCTAGAAGGCGAGGCGGCCAGATAGCACGCGTCGAAGGGTGCAATTGCCCGAACGACGCAGGCCCGAACTACGTTGCTACGAACCACGCAGGGCACTAGCTGCGCACGGCACTAACCGCGCACGGCACCAACCGCGCACGGCACCAACGGCGCAAGACATTAACGGCAAGGGCGCCGGACCCGGACGCCGTGAAACGGCGCGGCCGGTTCGCCGTTCGGCGCCCTTCAGGCCCTGCGCTCTTGCCGTCAATGTCCTGCGCCGTAAGTGCCTTGCGCCGTAAGTGCCTTGCGCCGTAAGTGCCCTGCGCCGTAAGTGCCCTGCGCCGTCGGTGCCCTGCGCAGTTCGTAGCTCGCCCTTCGCGCCGTGCGCCTTTCTACCGGCCGAACCGCTTTTCGACTTCTCTCCAGCTGACGACGTTCCACCACGCGTTGAGATAGTCTGGTCGCCGGTTCTGGTATTTGAGGTAGTAGGCGTGTTCCCACACATCCACGCCTAACAAGACGTCACCCGCCTTCTTCCCCTCCATGAGCGGGTTGTCCTGATTCGGCGTGCTCGTGATCGCCAGGCCGTTCCCATCCCGCAGGAGCCACGCCCAGCCCGAGCCGAACCGGCCCGTTGCGGCCGCGTTGAACTGCTCCTTCAGCTTCGCAAATCCGCCGAATGCCCGGTCGATCGCCGCCGCCAGCGCGCCCGATGGGTCGCCACCGGCGTTAGGCGCCATGATCGTCCAGAAGAAAGAGTGATTCCAGTGGCCGCCGGCGTTGTTGCGCACAGCGGTGCGGACCGCTTCCGGCACTGCGTTGAGGTTCGAGACCAGGTCCTCGAGACTCTTGTCCGCGAGCTCGGGCGCCTTCTCGATCGCCGCGTTCAGGTTGTTGACATATGCCTGGTGATGCTTGCCGTGGTGGATCTGCATGGTCTGCGCATCGATGCTGGGCTCGAGCGCGTCGAACGCGTACGGAAGCGGCGGAAGTGAATGGGCCATGGTTCGTTCTGGCTGAGAGTGTGCCTAACTGGGAACCGGGAACCGCGAAGCGGGAACCGTGCCTCCCCGTCGGGATGATCGCGATCCCTCGCTACGCTCGGGAGACCAAAGCGTTGTCATCCCGACCCGCCAGGCGGCAGATCCCGACTGTCCCGCTAGGGGGTCTCGGTTCCCGGTTCCCTGTTCCCGGTTCCCGCTTTGCTGTTCCCGGTTCCCGCCTTCCTTTCCCGGATCCATCCAATGATCCCGGGCAGAATCGACAGGAAGATAACCAGGACGATCACCAACTCGATGTGCCGGTCGATCCCGGGCACGTATCGGCCGAGGAAGTAGCCGGTGAACAGCATGCTCCAGATCCACGCAGTACCGCCGAGCACGCTGTAAGTGAGGAACGTGCGGTAGGACATCTTCGCCACCCCCGCCACGAGCGGCGCAAAGGTCCGGATGATAGGCATGAATCGCGCAATGACAATCGTCTTGGCGCCGTGGCGCGCGTAGAAGTCATGGGCTCGCTCGACGTGCCGGCGCCGGAAGAACAGCGACTCGTCACGCGTAAACACCCGGGGGCCCATGTACCGACCGATCCAGTAATTCGTGTTGTCGCCGACGATCGCCGCGATGTTGAGCAGAAGCCCGAGCACATAGACGTCGAGGCTGAATCCTTGCGAAGCGAGCAGCCCGGCAGTCACCAACAGCGAGTCTCCCGGGAGAAAGAACCCGAAAAACAACCCGGTTTCGACGAAGATGATCGCAGTCAGCCCAACGTACCCGGCCCACTGGATGAGCGCCGGAAGGTCTCGAAGGCGATTGATCAGGTCCGACAGGAATTCCATTGCGTCGTGGGAAAGAGGAGACGAGCCCGTGGAAGTTCTTGTGCGCCGCGTCGGCGGTCAACGCCGACACCACGTTGATCCATGCCGGGTACGGCGATGAGCCCATACGACTACCGCCTGACGACGATTCGCGCGCCTCGACGTTCCAACCGCTCGGCAACCGGGCACGAGGCCGACGATCCCTCGCAGAAGTTCGCGCACGCGTTCGGCCACGCCCTGAGGCTCCCCGAGCCCCCGCGAAGCCGCTGGCAGCGCGGAGGCGTCGGCCGCCGTACGGAGCGCGTGCTCAACGGCGTCTTCGCGACCGTCCTCATGACGTTTGTCGTGGGATGGACATGGACCATAGCGGAAGCCCGGGCAAGCGAAGGGCCACTCGATGACGCCAGGACCCCCGGGACCGCGGCAATCGGCGCGGCGCTCACCGATCCCGGCGCGCCGACGGTGGCGTACCTCACCGACGCGACGGTCGAGATGTTCACCCCGCTGCGCGGCGAGAGCGGGCGGTTGCGCGCGGTGGTCGGGAAGAGCGGCCAGCCCATCGTGCAGGACTCGTTGCCGCTGGGCGCTTCGATCACCTACTCGACCGCCGGCGGTGTCGCGGACTCCGCCACCCTGGATTCCGCCAGAGCAGACTCCGCCCGCGTCGCCGAGGCGTTAGGCGCGACCCTCGATTCACTCGCGGTCGACTCCGCCCGCGTTCCGCTCGCCCCGGAGGAATCCGGCGTCTGGAACACCGCGATTCGCGTGGGCAACGTCCTGAAACAAGTCGCCGATTTCAGCGTGATCACGCTCACCCCGATCTCGGAGCGACGTCGCGGCCGCATCGGTCTTTACTACATCGGAACGTGGCCAACCGAACGAGGACGCCACCGCACGGGCTACGTGACCCCGTCGGGGTTCATCGAGGTCACCCCCGAGAACCAGGACACGCCCCTGTCGGATCATTTCACGCTCGGGGACTTCCTCACACACGACCAGCAAACCGTCTGGCCGAAGTACCTCGTGCTCGACCTGCGGCTCGTCGACAAGCTCGAGCTGGTCCTGCTGGATCTCCAGGAGCGCGGCTATTTGACGGACGGCGTCCACGTGATGAGCGGATTCCGCACGCCCCAGTACAACGTGCGTGGTGGCGACCCTCGCGGCCGCGCCACGCTAAGCCGGCACATGTACGGCGACGCATCCGACATCTTCATCGACAACGACGGCAATGGTTGGATGGACGACCTCAACCACGACGGCAAGCTGAACATCAAGGACGCCGAGGTCATTCTTGCCGCAGTCGACCGCGTCGAGCAAGACCATCCGGGCCTGGTTGGCGGGGCAGGCGTATACCCCGCGGAGGGCGGGCACGGACCTTTCATTCACATCGACGTACGGGGCTACCGCGCCCGTTGGGTCGGAACCGGAGAATGATCATGAGCTCAGACACGGCGGAACTCGCAGGGCCCGCGGTCCGCGGCGACACAGCCGCAGAGACTCAACCGCGTCGTTATGACGCGGATGCGGTCACACACGTGCGCGCGAGCGACATCGAGCCCTACATCGGCCTGCGTTATCTGTCCAAGCTGTTTCGATTCATGGCCATCATCCTCGTGCTACTCCTGGTGGCAGAGGTGGTGACCGGATTCATCAAGCAGGGTCGCGCGTCGATTCCCACGCTGCTCGGTGAAATGAGTCGGTTGATCGTGCTCGCCGGATTGCTGTGGGGCACGGGCGACCTCGCCATCCTGTTGATCGACGTTGGCCACGACGTACGCGCCGCGCGCATTCTGCTCGGTCGTCAGATCGCGCATAACGTGCTCGAGCATCCGCCATCGCCGCCCCTGCCGCGCGACCCGAACGCGCATCGCCGCACAACCGAGATCACGACGCGTTGAGCCGAGGCGA
>Ga0075423_10004488_pt1 | contig 12949 bp, 12 predicted proteins | sample SoiMethybrSBSTD2_FD_80114 | JGI IMG/M metagenome (GOLD analysis project Ga0075423, IMG submission 80114) | Bulk soil microbial communities from a Populus tree surrounding site in Tennessee, USA - Soil MetaG P. TD hybrid SBSTD2 | ecosystem: Environmental > Terrestrial > Soil > Tree plantation...
CACGCCCGGGTACCAGACGTGCCGATTCTGTGCGTACAACCAGATCTGCCCGAGCACCGCGACACGAGAGTGAAGGAGAGGATGCGATGAAGCTCACCGCCAACGGCATCGACATCAACTACGAGCTCGAGGGGCAGGGACCGGTCGTAACGTTCAGCCACTCCCTGGCCTGCAGCCTCGCGATGTGGGACGAGCAGGTGGCGGCCCTCCGCGGGCGGTACCGCGTCCTTCGCTACGACACGCGCGGCCACTGTGGGACGAGCGCGCCCGCCGGCGCGGACACCCTCGAGCAGCTGGCGGACGATCTCCACGCCCTGCTGGGCGGGCTCGGGATCGCCGAAACGCACTTCGTGGGCCTCTCCATGGGCGGGATGATCGGGCAGGTCTACGCGCTGAAGCATCCCAAGATGGTGAAGAGCCTCGTGCTCTGCGACACCACGAGCCGCTACCCGGCGGCCGCCGTCCCGATCTGGGAGGAGCGCATCCGCACCACCGAGGCCAAGGGCATGGAGCCGCACGTCGAGCCCACGCTGGGCCGCTGGTTCACCGCGCCGTTCCGCGCGCGCCGGAAGGACATGATGACGCGCGTGGGCGCGCTGATCCGGAATACGCCGCCCCAGGGCTACATCGGCTGCTGCCACGCCCTTCCCAAGATCAACGTCACCGACCGCCTCGGGGCGGTCACGTGCCCCGCGCTCGTCATCGTCGGCGAGGAGGATCCGGGCACGCCGCTGGAGATGGCCCGCGACATCCACGCCGCGCTGCCGTCCGCGGAGCTCGCCGTGTTGCGCTCGGCGTCGCACCTCTCGAACCTCGAGCAGCCCGAGGAGTTCAATCGCGTGCTGCTGCGCTTCCTCGACAAGGCGTCCGGCCAGAGCCCGCTCTAGTGCCCGTCGCCGCGGCGCCGCTCATCCGGAGGCTGCGGCTCGCGGGGGGACTGACGCTCTTCGCGTACGTCGCCAGCCATCTCTTCAACCATGCCCTGGGGCTGGTCTCCTACGGGGCGATGGAGGCGGGGCTGACATGGGCCCTTGTCCTCTGGCGGAGCGTGCCCGGTACGCTGGCGCTCTACGGGGCGTTCCTCACTCATCTGGCGCTGGGGCTCTGGTCGCTCTATCGGCGCCGAACGCTGCGAATGCCGCCGTGGGAGGCGGCCCAGCTCGTGCTGGGCCTCACCATTCCAACCCTCCTCCTCTTCCACATGGCGGGCACCCGTCTCACCGACGACCTCCTGGGCACGACACCGTCCTATGCCCGGGTGCTCCTCTTCCTCTGGACGGTCGAGCCGCTGGCGGGGATCCGGCAGGTGCTCCTGCTGCTGATCGCCTGGATACACGGCTGCATGGGCGTGCATTTCTGGCTGCGCTTCCAGCCCTGGTACGGGCGGGCCGCCCAGCTCTTCTACGGGATCGCTCTCCTCCTGCCCGTCCTCGCGCTCCTGGGCTTCGCGGCCGGCGCCCGCGAGGCCTCGGCCATCGCGCGGACGACGCCGGGCTTCCAGGAAGGCCTCGCGCGGACGCCGTCGCCGGTCACCGCGGAGCAGCGCGCCGTGCCGGGCCGGGTCCTCCAGCTGGCCCTCGCGACCTACGGCGCCGCGCTCGCCGGCGTGCTGGCCGCGCGCGGGATGCGTGCGCTCCGGCGTCGACGCGGCGACTCGATACGGATCAGCTATCCTGACCGACGCGAGGTGGCGGTACCGCGTGGCTGGTCCGTGCTCGAGGCCAGCCGCTTCGCCCGCGTGCCGCATGCCTCCGTGTGCGGGGGCCGTGGCCGCTGCTCGACGTGCCGGATCCGCGTGCTCGGGGGCGTGCGCGATCTGCCCCCGCCCAGCGCCGACGAGCGGCGGGTGCTCGAGCGGCTGGGCGCACCGGCCAATGTCCGGCTTGCCTGCCAGCTCCGGCCCTCTCGCGACCTCGCGGTCGTGCCACTCCTGCCCGCGGTCCTCGCCCCCCGCGACGCCGCGCTTCAGGTGGGCGCCCGTCACGGGCGAGAGCGGGAGATCGCTGTTCTCTTCGCCGATCTCCGCGGCTTCACGCGTCTGGCCGAGCACAAGCTGCCGTTCGACGTCGTGTTCTTCCTCAATCGCTACTTCGAGGCGGTTGGCAGCGCGATCGCCGACGCCGGCGGGCTCGTCAACCAGTTCACCGGCGATGGCGTCATGGCGCTCTTCGGCGTGGAAGGGGGCGGCGACGCGGGGAGCCGGCAGGCGCTGGCCGCCGCGGTCGCGATGGTGGGGCGCGTGCGCGCCCTGGGCGAGGCGCTGGGTGAGGAGCTCGACGCCCCGCTGCGGCTCGGCATCGGCATCCACGTGGGCCCCGCCGTGGTGGGGGGCATGGGGTACGGCCAGGCGTTCTACCTCACCGCAGTGGGGGACACGGTTCACGTCGCCGCCCGCCTCGAGGCGCTCACGAAGGACTACGGCTGCGAGCTGGTGATCTCGAGCGACGTGGCGACCCGCGCGCGCATCGACGTGAGCGACCTCGCGCGGCACGAGATCACCCTCCGGAACCGCGAGACGCCCCTCACGGTGATCGTGGCGCCCACCGCCGCCGTGCTCGCCGATCGGCTCGCCCGCGCCGATGATAGAGTCGGAACCAGATCATGAATCGGTCTCCCGAGCCCTCGTTCGCGGCGCGGGCACGTGCCCTCGTGCAGGCGGGGAGGGTCGGCGCCCTCGCCACGCACTCCCGCCAGCGTCCCGGCTATCCGTTCGGCTCGGTGACACCCTACGCTGCGGATGAGCGGGGCCGTCCCGTGTTTCTCATCAGCGGGCTGGCGCTGCACACGAAGAATCTCGAGGCCGATCCGCGGGCCAGCCTGCTCGTCGCCCCGCCCGAGCCGGTGGACGATCCACTCGCCGCCCCCCGCGTGACCGTGCTCGGCGAGGCGCGCCGCCTCGACCCGAGCGAAGCCGCCGCGGACCGCGCGCGCTACCTGGCCCAGCACCCCAGCGCCGCGATGTGGGTGGACTTCGCGGACTTCGCCTTCTGGCGCCTCGAGGTGACGGGCGCCTACTTCGTGGGAGGGTTCGGAGCGATGGACTGGATCACACGCGACGCATACGTCGAGGTCACCCCATGAGCGCGCCGGCGCGCGATCCCGCGCGCGCAGAGGCTGCGAGCATGGCGGCCCTGATCGAGCGTGCGGAGGCGGATCTCGCCATCGCCGAGGAGCCGGCGCGCTTCGCGGCGGCCCTGGAGTCGGGCGCGCCGGCCGGTGACCCGCGTGACGGGCGACGGGCATGACGGACTGGACCCTCGCCGGCCTCGCAGCGGCCATTCGCGCCCGTAAGATCTCCCCGCTCGAGATCACGCGCGACTCCCTCGCGCGCATCGAGCTGCTGGACCCCCGCCTCCGCGCCTTCATCACGGTGGACCGGGATGGCGCGCTCGCGCGCGCCCAGTCGCTGGAAGCGGACGCAATGGCGGGACGCTGGCAGGGCCCTCTGCACGGGGTGCCGCTCGCCCACAAGGATCTGTTCCGCATCGCGCCCCTGCCGACCTCGTGCGGCAGCAAGACCGCCGAGTACTTTGTGTCCGAGCGCGACGCCACCGCGGTGACGCGGCTGACCGACGCCGGCGCGATCACGCTGGGCAAGCTCAACATGGCCGAGCTCGCCATGGGCCCCTACGGCGACAACGCGCACCGCGGCGACGTGCAGAACCCGTGGCGGCTGGGGCATGTGTCCGGCGGCTCGTCCAGCGGCTCGGGTGCCGCCGTCGCCGCGGGGCTCGCGCTGGGCGCGCTCGGTACCGACACCGGCGGGTCCATCCGGCTGCCCGCGGGGTGCTGCGGCATCGCCGGCCTCAAGCCCACCTACGGCCGCGTGAGCCGGGCCGGCGCGATGCCGCTGTCCTGGTCCATGGATCACATCGGCCCCATGGCCCGCACGGTCGGGGACGTCGCGCTGATGCTCGAGGTCATCGCGGGCGAGGATCCCGAGGACGCCACCGCGAGCGCGCGTCCGGTCGACGACTATCTCGCCGGGCTCGAGCGGCCGATCCGGGGGCTCCGCGTCGCCCTCGCCGACAACTACTACTTCGACGGCGTGGCGCCGGAGGTCACGCGCGCCGTACAGGACATGGCCCGCGCGCTCGAGCGCTTGGGCGCGCGCGTCGAGCCGTTGCGCCTGCCCGATCCCCAGGTGATCCATGATGTCAGCGGGATCGTGGCGCGCGCGGAGAGCGCCGTAGTCCACACCCGCATCCTGCGCGAGCGTCCCCACGAGCTGCAGCCCGCCGTGCGCGCGCGGCTCGAGGTGGGCGAGCGCATCAGTGCCCACGACTATCTGCAGGCGCTGCGGCTACGGGCGCGGCTGACGCGCGAGTTCGTCCAGGACGTGTTCGACGAGGCGGATCTCGTGCTCGCGCCGGCCACGCCCACCCCGGCCCCCGCGCTCGCCGAGGTCACCGCTGGGGACGGCGAGGCCATCGCCGCGCGCATGGGGCGCTTCTCGCGCCTCACGCGTCCCTGGAACGGGCTCGGCCTGCCCGTGCTCGCGCTGCCGTGCGGCGCCTCCCCGGAGGGACTTCCCATCGGGGCACAGATCGTCGGCCGGCCCTTCGACGAGGCGACCGTGCTGCGCGCGGGCCACGCCTACGAGCAGGCGACCGACTGGCACCGCCGCCGGCCGGCGCTCCCTTGAGCGCGACGCTCAGCGGGCGAGCGCGTAGACGAGCCGGTAGAGGGCGAGGGAGACGTCGGGCGCGGCGCCGTGCCGCGTGAGGTGCTCGGTGTCGAGGAGGGCGCGCACGGCGCCTTCGACGAGCTCCGGGTCGAGCCCCTCCACCATCACCACCCAGCGCGCGAGGGTGTCGGGCTTGTCCATGAGCTTCTTCTCCGCGGTGCGGACGATCGTCATCTCGACGTCGGCTTCGCAGAGATGGGCCCCCACGATGCCGGCGCGCGCCGCGGCGGCGGGCAGGGCGGTGCTGCTGAGCCAGGCGCGCAACACGTCGTCGCGACCGGCGAGCGGGCCGAGCTCGAGCGTGGCGAGCACGCCTCCCATGCCCACGCCGAGCGACACCGTCGTGCGGCATGCGGTGCGGCGGTTGTTGCGGAAGAGCCGGATGCACTTCGACGTCCACGGCGTGGGCGCGTCGAGACGCGCCAGATAGGCCGGGCTCTGTAGCACTGCCACGGAGTCGGTCTCGTAGAGGGTGAAGTATGTCGGGTTGCCGGCGACCACGTTGTAGCGGCGGCCGCGCAGAAAGCCCGGGACGCTCACGCGCTCCGGAATGTGCTCGCTGGTGTGCCAGTGGTCGAACTCCGCGTCGCCACCCGGCGCGATGTCGTTCCAGATCGCGAGCACGGCGGAGCCGGCGAGGGGCATGCCCTGACCCTACCGGGTGGCCGGCCGCGGCGTCAAGGTCGGCGTCGCCGCCTGAGCTAGACTAGGGCCATGCCCGACTCGACGGTGACCGTGTCCGGGACGACTCGGGCCCGGGGCGGTCTCCTCCAGCGAATCTTCGGCACCTTTCGCGCCGCATATCTCCCCATCCTCGTCACGTACTTCGCGTGGGGTGCCAGCGGCATCGCCGGAGTGGCCGCGCTCTACTTCCAGAAGGACACGCTGCGGCTCACGCCGGCGGACGCCGCGGGCATCGGATTCTGGCTGGGGCTGCCGTGGAGCATGAAGATGATCGTCGGCGTGGCGTCGGACGCCTTCCCGATCCTCGGCAGTCGGCGAAAGGCGTATCTGATCCTCGGTACCCTCTGTTCGCTCGTCGGCTACGCGTTGGTGGCGTGGAGCGTGACGACGCGAGACGGGTACCTGGCGGCAATGCTCCTCGTGGTGATCGGCTTCATGATCCAGGACGTGGTGGCCGACGCGCTCTCGGTGGAGGTGGCGCGAAGCGACGATGAGGTCGCGCAGGTGCAGACCCTCGGCCGGGTTGCGCTGCTCGTGGGAACCATCAGCGTCGGCTACGCGAGCGGCGTCGCCGCCGCCGCCCTCGGGCCGCGCCCGGTATTCGCGATTGCCGCCGCCTTGCCGGTCGTTGTGGCGGTCGCGGCCTTGTTCATTCGGGTGCCGCCGCGCGCCGCCGTCCCGCCCGCCGCGGCCCCCGCCGATGGGCCGCTGGAGGGTGGTCGCACGCGCCTCGTGCTGGGGGTGGGTCTTGCCTACGCCGCGTTCAGCGTGGGCCTCGAGCTGCTCGACATCCCGTTCACGCAGGAGATCGTGCTCGCCGTGTCGGCGGTGCTCATCGTGGTGCTCCTCCGGCAGATCGGGCTGTCGCGGGCGGTGGCGATCTCCGCCTTCGTGATCTTCCTCTTCCGGGCGGTGCCCGGCGTGGGGCAGGGCTACAGCTACTGGGCCATCGACCACCTGGGTTTCGACCAGCAGTTCCTCGGCCTCCTTGCCCAGGTAAGCTCGGTGCTGAGCCTGGCCGGCCTCCTCGTCTTCCGCAAGACGATCACCCGGCGGCCGGTGAGCTTCACGATCTTCTGGGTGACCATCGCCGGATTCCTCCTCTCGCTCCCGACCATCGGGCTCTTCTACGGGGTGAACGAGTGGTTCGGGCTGTCGCCGCGGGCCTTCGCGTTCATCGACACCACGATCTCGGCGCCGCTGGGTCAGCTCGCGATGGTGCCCATGCTCGTACTCATCGCCAAGTCGGCGCCGGAGGGCGCGGAGGCGACCACGTTCGCGGTCATGGCCTCGCTCATGAACCTGGCGCTCTCCGCCAGTGAGCTGGGCACACGCTATCTCAACACGGCGTTCGCGGTCACGCAGCAGGACTACGCCGGGCTCGGCCGGTTGATGATCCTCGCGAGCCTGATCGGGCTCGTCCCCGTCCTGGCGCTGCCGCTGCTGAGGCGAGAAGAGGCGCGCGCGGCCGCCGTCGCCACCGCGGCGCCGGCGCCGGCGGCGCCGGTGGCGGGTGGCGCGCAATGACCCCCCGGCGCGCTATAGTGAGCGGCGGAGCGATGGCATGACCTCCCTCCCGCGCAGGCCCTGGTCCGCAGTCGTCCGGCTCCTCGAGCGGGACGAGCGCGTGTTCGCCTTCCTCCTCGCCGTGGTGATGGTGGGCGGACTGGCAACCCTCGGGCTCGCCCCCCTGCGCCCCCGGTACCGCTTCGACGTCTTCTCGCTCGTGCTGTGGTTCGCCGCGTACAAGGCGTGCATCCTCATGTGGGTGACGGTGAACCCCCGCGCGACCCGCTTCATCTTCAGCGGGGCCCTCGCGGTGGACCTCCTCCTCGTGTTCGCGCTGCTGTACCTCACCGGCGGCGGCGACAGCCTCTACTACCTGCTCTTCTTCCCGCTGGTGGCGGTCAACGCCTACTACTTCGGCCGCGCGGTGGGCATGCTGGTGACCTTGATCGCCGGTCTTCTCTACGCTATCTCCTCGTGGCTGGTGCCGCCGTGGGTCGGCTGGGTGCCCGTGATGATCCTCGTGGCGTTCTTCGGGTTGCCCGCCTTCGCCGTGGCGCACGTCGCCGAGCGCGAGCGCCGCGGCCGCGCCGAGGTTGAACGGCTCAATGCCGATCTCACGGGCACCCTCACCCGGCTCCAGGCCGCCCAGCACGAGCTCGTTGTCGCCGAGCGCATGGCGACGGTGGGCAAGCTCTCGCTGAAGATGGCCCACGAGGTGCGCAACCCTATTGCCGCCATCGGTCTCAACGCGGAGATACTGGGCGACATCGTGGGCGAGCGCGCGGACGCGGAGATGGTGGAGGCCAAGGGGCTGGTCGGCGCCATCCGCGATCAGGTGGGCGCGCTCGACGCCCTGACCGAGGAATACCTCGCCTTCGCGCGCTTTCCGCGCCCGCAGTTCGAGGAGGACTCGGTGAACGACATGGTGTCGGCGCTCATCGATTTCGTGCGGCCGCTCGCCTCCCGCCAGGGCATTACCTTGCAGGCGGAGACCGATCCTTCTGTCCCGTCGATGGCGATCGACCGCTCCCTGCTGCGCCAGGCGGTCCTCAACCTGATCAAGAACGGGTTCGAGGCCTTGTCCCAGGGCGGGAGCATCACCCTGACGACCCGCCGCGTCGAGGACAGCGTCGAGATCGCGGTGAGCGACAGTGGACCTGGCATCAACGAGGAGGTCGGACGTCGACTGTTCGAGCAGTTCTTCACCACGAAGCCCCAGGGTACCGGTCTCGGCCTGTCGATCACGCGTCAGATTGCCGAGGAGCACGGCGGCCAGATCCAGTGGTCGAGTCGTCCCGGCGCCGGGGCGACGTTCACCATCACCTTGCCGATCAAGAGACCCGAGCATGCCTGAGATCGCGCCGCCCACTCTGCTGGTCGCCGACGACGATCCCGCCGTCCGCCAGAGCCTCGAGCGCACACTGGCCCGGGAGGGCTACAGCGTGCTGCTCGCGCCCGACGGTCAGGCCGCCATGGAGCGGCTGCGCGAGGGCGGAGTCGATCTTCTGCTTTCCGACCTCCGCATGCCCGGGCTCAACGGGCTCGAGCTGCTGCGCGAGGTGAAGGCCGCGCAGCCGGACGTGGACGTGATCATGTTGACCGCGTTCGGCACCGTCGAGGAGGCGGTCAGCGCGATGAAGGACGGGGCGGTGGACTTCCTCACCAAGCCGTTCCAGCGCGCCCAGCTGATCCGCGTCATCCGCAAAGCGCTCGAGCGCCGGGAGCTGATCGCGGAGAATCGCGCCCTGCAGCGGCGCCTCGACGACCTCCTCACCCAAGGCAACGTCATTGGCGTCAGCCCCGTGTGGCGGGCCACCATGAGTCTCGTGGAGCAGGTCGCCAACAGCTCCGCGACCGTCCTCATCCATGGCGAGAGCGGGACGGGCAAGGAGCTCCTGGCGCGCGCCATTCATGACCGATCGCCTCGGCGCAATGGTCCTTTCGTGGCGGTCAATTGTGCCGCGTTGCCTGAGACTCTGCTCGAGTCTGAGCTGTTCGGGTACGAGAAGGGCGCCTTCACGGGAGCGGCCGCGCGGAAGGAGGGCCGCTTCGAGCTGGCCGACGGTGGGACCCTCTTCCTCGACGAGGTGGCCGACCTCTCCCCGGTGACCCAGCCCAAGATCCTTCGGGTTCTGCAGGAAGGCGAATTCGAGCGGCTCGGGGGTACCAAGACCAGCAAGGTCGACGTCCGCATCGTGACCGCGAGCAATCAGGACCTCTCGACGCTGGTCAAGGAGAAGCGCTTCCGCGAGGACCTCTTCTACCGACTGAACGTCATCACGATCACGGCGCCGCCGCTGCGCGACCGTCCCGAGGACGTGCCGGTGCTCGCCCAGCACTTCCTCCGGATCTACGCGGCCAAGAACAACCGGAGCCTGGTCGGATTCTCGGAAGACGCCTTGCGCTGCTTCGAGAGCTACGCCTGGCCGGGCAATGTGCGCGAGCTGGAGAACGTGGTGGAGCGCGCGGTGGTGCTGGCCCGCGGCCAAACCGTCGAGGTCGGAGACCTCCCCGACAAGGTCACCGCGCGCGCCATCGTGGTCGAGCGGCCCGCGCCGGGCGAGGGCGAGGGTACGGAGGGGGTCCTGCGCATCCGGGTCGGCACGCCGCTGGCGGACGTCGAGCAGCGCATGCTCGAGGAGACGCTCCGCATGACCCGCGGCAACAAGACCCTGACCGCGAAGCTCCTCGGCATCGATCCCAAGACGGTGTTCCGCAAGCTCAAGGCGGCCGAGGAGGAGGAGGAGGCCGAGGAGGGCAGTGACGCCCCCGGCGACGAGCGGCCGGGCGCCTGACAGATGGCGTTCACGGAGATCCTGTACGCGGTGGAGGACGGCGTGCTCACGCTGACCCTCAACCGGCCCGCCAAGCTCAACGCGCTCACGCGCACCATGCTCGCCGAGCTGCTGGAGGCGCTGGAGCGCGCCGATGCCGACGATGCCGTGCGCGCCGTGATCGTCACCGGCGCGGGCCGCGGGTTCTGCGCGGGAGCGGATCTCTCCGCGGGCGGGAAGACCTTCGATCGCGCGGCTCGGCCCGAGGGGGATCCCGCGGCGCCACACCGTGACGGCGGCGGGCTCTTCACCCTGCGCGTCTACGCCCTCAAGAAGCCGATCATCGCGGCCATCAATGGCCCCGCGGTGGGCTTTGGCGCGACCATGACCCTGCCGATGGACATCCGCATCGCGTCCTCGGCGGCGCGCATGGGCTTCGTGTTCAGCCGTCGCGGCGTCGTGCCCGAGGCCGCGAGCACCTGGTTCCTGCCCCGCGTGGTGGGGATCAACCAGGCCGCCGAGTGGGTGTACACCGGCCGCGTCTTCCCCGCCGCCGAGGCGCTGGCGGGTGGGCTCGTGAGTCGGGTGGTCGAGCCGGATGCTCTCTTGCCCGCCGCGCGCGCCCTCGCCCACGAGATTGCGGACAATACGTCCGCGGTGTCCGTGGCGCTGGCCCGGCAGATGATGTGGACGCTGCTCGGCGCGGATCACCCCATGGCCGGGCACCGCCTCGACTCGCGTGCCATGGAGTACATGGGCCGCTCCCCCGATGCCTACGAGGGCGTCACGGCGTTCCTTGAGAAGCGTCCGCCGCGCTTCACCATGCGCCCGAGCAAGGACATGCCGCCGTTCTACCCCTTCGGAGACGCCCGCCCATTCACGCCCTGAGCGGCACCACGCTGCTCTGTCTGGTGATCCTCGGCAACACGTTCCTCGTCGGCGCCTTCGGCCCCGTGCTCCCCGACATCGCGCGCACCCGCGGGCTCGCCGACTGGCAGCTGGGCGTGGTCGCGGGCGCGTTCGGCTTCGCGCGCATGGCGGGCGCGATGCCCGCGGGGCTCATCGTAGCGAGGCACGTGGCGCTGAGCCTGGTGCTCTCGCCGGTGTTCCTGTCGATCGGGCTCGCCTTCGTCACCGTGGGCGGCAGCTTCGCGTGGCTCGTGCTGGGCCGGGCGCTCATGGGGGTGGGGCACACGCTGCTGATGGTCGGGGGCCTCACCGCGATCCTCCTCGACGACAAGGGAGCGGATGCGTCGTTCCGCCTGAACACCTTCGAGTTCTCGGGCATGCTCGGCATCCTCGGCGGGCTGCTCGTGGTGGGCGTGCTGCCGGCGAGCTGGTCGTGGAATCTTTCCCTGGCGGTGGCGTCCTCGCCGCTCATCGTGAGCGCGCTCGTGGGGCGCGCGATCCTGCGCCGCTTCCCGCTGACGCCCCCGCCCGCGCGGGCGGACGCGGGCGCGTCTGGCCGCGGCGCGCCGCCGCGCGGCGCCCGCGTCTTCTGGCTCATGCTCGCGGTCGGCATTACCATGGCCTTCGCCTGGTCGGCGGTGAGCCAGTTCCTTGTCCCGCTGCGGGGCACGCGCGAGTTCGGGCTCGACCGCGGGGGCATCTCGCTGCTGCTGGCCCTCGCGCAAGTCGTGGACCTGGTCGCCCTCCTGCCGGCCGGGCGTCTCGCCGACCGGGTCGGCCGCCTTCCCGTGCTCGCGACCATGACCCTGGTGCTGGGGCTCGGGGCCATCGGCACGGGGCTCGGGAGCTATCCGCTCTTCGTGGCGGGCTGCGCGGCCTTGGGCCTCGGGCTGGCGGGCTGGATGCTCCCGCTCGGCATCGCTCGCGAGCACGGGGGCGCCGAAGGCCTCGCCCGGCGTACCGCGCTCTACCGCGTGGGAACGGATGCCGCGATCTTTCTCGGCCCGGTGGTGAGCGGTCTCCTCGGCGAGCGGGCGGCGCGGAGCTTCGTGGCGGTGATCGGCTTGGCCGCGCTCGCGATGGGCGCCCGGCTGCTCCTCCGTCCGCTGCCGCGGTAGCGTCGCCCCGCGCTCCGGCGTATCCTCGGCGGCATGCCTCGACGCCGGCGCGCGCTCGTGCTCGGGCTCGCGCTCTGCGTGATCGCGCTGTCCTCGCTCGCCGCCGCCGGGGAAGATCCCGCGTGGGGCCTGCTCCGCGCGGGCACGCAGGTCATCCTCGTCCGCCACGCGGCCACCGACATGAGCCAGCGTGACGACAAGGACGCGCCGATCGCCGACTGCTCGCGCCAGCGCAATCTCACGGACGCGGGGCGGGCCGACGCACGCAAGATCCGTGAGGCATTCCGGCTCCGCGCGATCCCGGTGGGGCGGGTGCTCTCGAGCCCTTACTGCCGCTGCCTCGAGACGGCGCGCCTGGCCTTCGGCGAGCCGACGACCTGGCTGCCGCTCCAGTCGTCGGAGAGCGATCTGGCGGTCCAGGCCGACCGCACCGCCGAGATTCACCGGCTCGCCGGCACCGTGCCCACCGGCGGCAACCTCATCCTCGTCACCCACCAGTTCACCATCCGCGCCGTCACCGGCGTCGACGTGGCGGAGGGCGAGATGCTCGTGCTCTCGCCCCACGGCGGCGGCACCTTCGAGATCCTCGGCCGGATGGCACCGGAAGATCTGCCCGTGCCGTAACGGCGCGGCACCCGCCTCAGGCGGTGCGCGTGCGCAGGTGGAAGCTCTTGGGGCGGGTGAGGTGCTGGAAGCCCAGGTGTGAGAGCGAGCATCCCTTGCCACTGTCCTTGACGCCGACCCAGGGCAGGAGCGGATCCAGGTAGTCGCAGCGGTTGGCGTACACGGTGCCCGCGTCGAGCTGATCCATGAGGCGCTCCGCGCGCGCGGCGTCCTCGGTCCAGACGGAGGCGGTGAGCCCGTAGGGGCTGTCATTCATCAGACGCACCGCCTCGCCGTCGTCGGCGACGGGCATGAGGCCGATGACCGGGCCGAAGCTCTCCTCCCACATCACGCTCATGCCGTGGTTGACGTCGACCAGCACCGTCGGCTCGCAGAAGTAGCCGCGGCCCTTCCACGGAAGGCCGCCGGTGAGCACGCGGGCCCCCGCCGCGCGAGCCTGGGCTACCTGGGTCTGTACGGTGGTCACCACCTTTTTCTGCGCGCACGGGCCGAGGGTGGTGGCGAGATCCTCCGGGTCGCCCATGCGGTACTGCCGGACCAGCGCCACGTAGGCGTCCACGAACCGGTCGAAGAGCGAGCGCGCCACGTAGATGCGCTCGATGCCGCAGCAGCTCTGACCCGCGTTGTAGAAGGCGCCGTCGACC
>Ga0075423_10004490_pt1 | contig 12942 bp, 14 predicted proteins | sample SoiMethybrSBSTD2_FD_80114 | JGI IMG/M metagenome (GOLD analysis project Ga0075423, IMG submission 80114) | Bulk soil microbial communities from a Populus tree surrounding site in Tennessee, USA - Soil MetaG P. TD hybrid SBSTD2 | ecosystem: Environmental > Terrestrial > Soil > Tree plantation...
AGAAACAGGCTGCAATCACGTCAAATTAGGTGGCCGCGCCCGTCTGCGGCGAGAGGTTCGCCTTCCCCACGTCCCGCGGCCTCCCGCGGACGCGGCCGCTCACACTTCGGGCCATGGCCGTTTCTTTAGAACCGTGGCGTTCCATTCCCGGCCGTGGCTCCCGGACGACGACGAACGTTGGCAGGCGTGGCTGACTGACGATGAACCGCCGGAGGTCGTCTTCTACTGCCCCACGTGCGCCGAGCGCGAGTTCGGCGTCGACTAACGCTCGAGCAGTTCCGCACCGCGGTCGACGCTGCCCTGAACACCAGCACGAGGGATGGAGTCCGAGGTGACTGGGACCGATGCCTTCCGCAGCCACCATCTTCCGGAGAAACGTGCGCTACCCCCTGCGCACTCAAACTCAGGAGACGAGGTGAATCAGATGCAGAAGCTTTCCACCCTCGTTCAGGTCGTCGCCGACTCGCTGCTCACGCGTGAGGAGGGGCAAACGATGGCCGAGTACGGCGTCGTGCTTGCCGTGATCGTGATTGCTGTGATCGGTGCGATCACACTCCTCGCCGGCAATGTGAGCAGTGCGTTGAACGCGGTCGCCGGCGTCCTGCCGTAAGTCTCGGACGGCGGATCATTCTGAGCGTTCGGCTCTTAGCGAGTCGGACGCTCAGGCCATGAACGACGCGGACCTTGGCTGCCTGCGGGAACTCTCTGTCCGCATCAGCGCGCCCGACACGGCCGCGACTGCAGGGGCTTCGGGAGAAGCTACGGGACTAGCCCTGCGCTACGACTCAGATGTAGCGGCGGAACTCCGCGACGTCGCTGCGATAGTTGTATACGTCCATTCTGGGGTTTCCGCCATTGGGGTCTCCCCAGGTGACGACCATCGGCACTCCCGTGCCCGGTTTGCTGACGACGATGGTCACATGCGCGCCCTCGCCAGGGCCGTAATGGACGAGGTCGCCGCGCAACAGATTCGCTACGTGCTGGACGCGCAGACCGTGACTGCGAAGCGTGCCGGTGTAGCCGGCGGTCCAGCCGTAGCCGTTGACGATGTCACCAAGCCCGAACTTCAGGTACAGGGCGTTCCACAGGCACCAGGTGACGAAGGAAGAACAGTCGGCCATTTTCGGGTACTGCCCGATACGAGAGTTGAGGCGCTTCGCGATGCCCTCCCAACGATCCTCCTGGTCCTGGGTGTACTTGAGAGGGCCCCCTGTTGCCCCGTGATGATGGTGCGCCAGCAGCGCTGCCTGGGTCGCGCGCTCACGGGCGCGAAGGCGCTGAGCCTGGTTGAGTCCGGACGCCGACGGCATCAGCCCTCCATTCCGGGTTCTGCGCTGCCGATGTCGGGCGCGTCCTCGGTCCTCTCCTTCGGGTCCCGCGGCTCGTCCTCGATCTCCTCCGCGTCGATGTCGTCGGCTGCGTCGAAGGCGTACTCGGGATCCGAATCTGCGAAGCGCTCGCCACTCGTCGCTTCCATGACGTTCCCCTTTCGTCAGTACTGACGTAGGGGTGGTCCTACACCCAAACGGCCTGGTGTTCAACCGATGTTCCCGACTCTAGAACGCTTTTACAGCGCTGCCAGGCGCCTGCAGCGCGATACCTAGAGGCAGACTGCTTCAGCCGATCGGCGGCCCCTCATCGTTCTTGAGCGTGTTGCGCGAGAAGCGCGGCCTTGGCTGCGGTGTTTCTCCCCTGTGACTAGCTGCGGGCGTGAGCGTCTGTCGGGCCGTCGACCCTGGTTCCCCCCGGTGTTGCTCGCCATGACAACCGACGCACAACGTGACGAGGTTGTTCAAGGCGAACTCGGCACCGCCGTCCTCGAGCCGCACTAGGTGATGAACCTGCAAGCCTTCGGTCGCACTGCAGTTCACGCAGCGGTTGCCGTCTCGCTGCTTCGCCGCTGCTCTCGCCTTCTGCCAGGTTGCAGAATTACGGGCTCGCCGTGCTCGCTTCTTCCGTGAGAGCTCACGGTCGTAGGCTCTGCCGCAATCCCCACATCGACCGCGGACGCCTGTGCTTCCTTCGTAGTGCCGACCGCAGTGGAGGCAGAAGCGCAGTGTCATGAGTTGTGACGCTCGAGCCGCTCCATGCGCTCGACGTCTCCGGCCGTGACTTCACGCTGGGGCCAGACGAACCAGCCCGGGTTCTCTCTCACGACATCGGAAGCGACGTCGAGGACCTGGCCGACCCGAAGGGTGCTGCGAAGGAACGGCGCTGGCGTCCCGCTCCTCGAGCCGGGGCTATCGGCGGCCCATGGCACCGGGACCGAGACGTCGACGATGCAACGCACCTGCCGATGAGGCGGGATCTGGATCGTCTGCACCGCGACCTCGGGTGCGTGCTGAGGCGGCTCCGGCAACACATCGAAGACGTTCTTCAACTCCTGGTCCAGAGTCTCGCCGGGAACGAAGGCGCTCCAGTTCGCCTCCACGACCGGATCACCCCCGCGGAACTCCTCGCCGATGTGGACGACACCTTCCTGGTGGGCGAAGGTCCTTACCGCGCGCACGATCTCATCCGCTTCGTAGGGATTCCGGTTCTTCTTCGAGAGCGCCGGCATTAGCGCAACCTCCAGGGTTCGGGTTCACGAAGCCTCCAGCTGGGATGGCGGGGCTCAGAGCTCGAGCTGCGGGCGATGCTGCGAGAGGGTTCACCGGTTCCGATCGGCGGCTCGACGTCAGGCGGAAGCGGCGGCCTCCAAGAGCCGTCGGACCACCGGTAGAACAGCCGCGCCTCCCAGGTGCCGTCCTCGAATTCCTCGAACGTCGAGATCACGTTGTCTCCATGCCGGCGGATGTCCTTCATGCGGCGTCCTCCCCCTGAGCAGCCGCGGGCCGCCCGACCGAAGTCGACCCGCGGCGCTCGTCGGCGATCGCCTGGCGATGTAGTGGAACGCCAGCGACTTGCGAGGAACGCTCGAGGTGCTCGCGGAGCGCCAAGCGGATCTCACCGCTCAGGCTTCGTTCGCCGTCGCGAGCGAGCTCGGCCAGTCTTTCCGTTGTGCTCTGCTCGCATTGGAAGCTGACGACGTGTTTACGGCGATCCTGCAAGTTTGTATTCATTAAGAACAGTTTGCAGTATGTCCATGACAACACAGAGCGTCCCGACCGCACGATGGTCTAAGGTGGCGGCCGAGCCGTCCTGGGCTCGTCTCGATGAACGTGCCGGCGTTGCGGTCCGCGAGGGCCGCTTCGTCGTCCTGTGGGGGCTCTTTGAGTCACCTCACCTATGTCGTCCTGGCCTTGTGGGAACCTGTTGGCCGCTGTGGAGGTCGCACACCTCATCGAGAAGGTCACCAGGGCGTGGACGAGCCCCGCCTAGATCTCAGCGAGCCGTTCACCGTCACGGTCGAGCCCGAGTCGCTTTGGGTCTTGACGACTCACGATGACGACGGCTGGATGGCGCGCTCGATCGCGGAGCGATACCACCAAGGCGCAGCACCCAACTTGCCCCTCTTTGGTCGGACTCGACCTACAGCGCTGTTCGTGCGGCGACCGCCGCGGTGCTCGGGTGTCCGTCGGGGAACGACCCGCGGACGTCGGTCCCGGATCGGCCGCGGTGCTGCGCGGCGAGCTCGTGCGCCAAGCCGATTAGGCGACGACGATCCCGAAGACGATGATGTAGTCCGCGCCGCGGGGGTCGCGGCATGACCGCGGTCCGTCGCAGGCGCGAGACGGCACGCGACCGCGAGCACCCCTACGACCGCGAGATAGCCGCCGCGACGTGGCGCCGGGAGCAGGCCCGGGCGGGTCGCGGCTGCCGATTCGAGTTGCCGCCGAGCCTGCGGATGTCGAGGGCATGAGGCGTCAGCGGCCGGCGATGTTCTCGGGTTACGTCGTGGAGAACGGCATCCGTCGACGTGCGCGCAGGGAAGAGCTCGCGTTGGCCTGGCGCCTGTGGTGCCGGCACGCCGACATTCGCTCCGGTCGGGTGAGAGTCGCGTGAAAGAGACGATCGATGCCAAGGCGCGCCGCTACCTGGTCGAGGCCCGAGTGCGGATCCTCCACTGCGACGAAGAAGCCGGGATCATCGAGGCCGAGGTTCGCGGCGATGCCCGCCTTTACGCTGCGGGCCGCGATCCAGAGGGCTGGCACTGCAGCTGCGCTGCTCGGACGCGGGACTGCTCGCACGTCCGCGCGCTGCGCCTGGTGACGATCCTCGAGCCGCGAGAGGACGCCCGGTGACTCGGGACGGCTGGAAATGGCTCGACCCCGGCACAACCGCGCATCTGCGCCGGCTGCGGCGTGCGCGTGACGCTCAAGGGCGAGGCGAACTGGCTCAAGACCTCGCCGCCGCAAGAGTCGTGGCACTTCAGGTGCCGCTCAGAGAGAAGGTGCGATGATGCCGCGCGTGCGTGACCTTGACCAGGCCACTGATCTGTACATCGGTGAGCTTGCGAGACGAGGCTGCACTCCAGCGACTCGGGATAGCTACCAGCGCATTCTCTGGGCCTTCTCCGCACGCTACGACGAGCTCGCGCCCTGGGAAGTGGTCCCGGACGACTGCCGGCGCTTCCTCGACCGCTGGGTGAACTGCTCTCCGTCGACGCTGGCGCAGTACGTCAGCATCCTGCGCGGGTTCTTCTCGTTCCTGCTCGACGAGCAGATCGTGGAGTCAAATCCCATGGAGCGGATCAGGCGACCTCCTCGCAAGCGGCCGGAAGACCTAGATGTCGTCACCGTTGAGTCGAGCGGTATCCAGCGGCTCTGCGCGGCCTGCGAGGAATGGGACGAGATCATCTGTCTCGGCCTGCTGATCTACCTGGGCCCGCGGCGGAACGCTGCTGCACGCGCCCTCCGCAGTGACGTGGATCTCGAGCACGGGACGATTCGCCTGCACGAGAAGGGCGGGAAGGTGATCGTAAAGCCGCTCCCGGACGAGCTGCTCGGGATCATCCGCGGTGCGGACGAGGCGAACGTCTGGAGCGGCCCACGGGACTACCTGATTCCGAACCGGCGCACGCCTCGCCGTGACGGTGTGCGCTCCAACAAGGTCGTGTACGCGATCATCAAGCGCCTGGGCGAGCGGGCCGGCGTCGACGTGCATCCGCACGCGCTCCGAGCAGCCTTCGCGGTCCGCTTCGACGAACAGACCGCGGATGTGATGGCGCTGAAAGACCTTCTCGGGCACACACGCCTCGAGACCACGCAGACCTACCTCGGACGTCGCCAGAAGCAGCTGAAGATGGAGAAGGTCCGCAGTCTCAGCTGGGGCCCCGTGCTACAGCCCTTAGCAGTCATGCCCCCGACGGGATTCGAACCCGTGCTACAGCCTTGAAAGGGCTGTGACCTAGGCCGCTAGTCGACGGGGGCGGTCGGGGAACGATAGCCCTCGCTCCGGTCTTGCGGTCAGGATTGACCGGTCATGACTCGGCTGCGCTGGATGGCCCTCTGCTTCGCCCTCGGCTCGACGTGCTTCCTCATCGGCCCGTTCCCGGGCTACGTCCAGCTGGTCGGCGAGTCGGCCGACGCCATCACGTTCTTCGTCGGCTCCATCCTGTTCACGCTGGGCGGCGCGCTGCAGAGCTGGCTGGCCTGGCCCGAACGGCGCTCCCCCGGCGGCGGGCGCGCCGCGTGGTGGGCCGCGATCGTCCAGTCCGCCGGCACGCTGTTCTTCAACGTCACCACCTACCAGGCGATGCACACTGCCCTCACGAGCCCTGAGTACAACAGGCTCGTCTGGCGACCCGACTGGCGCGGGTCGATCTGCTTCCTCGTCTCAGGGACGATCGCCTACGTCGCTTCGCCTCGACGGGGCTGGCATGGGTGGCGGCCGGTGCGCCGCGAGACTGGCTGGTGGCAGCCCGCGGTCAACCTGCTCGGCTGCATCTTCTTCGGAATCTCGGCGGTCGCCGGCTACGTCGTTCCCTCGACCGGCTCGGTGCTCGACCTGGCCGCCGCCAACTGGAACACCTCGCTCGGCGCGGCGTGCTTCCTCGCCTGTGCGCTCGACACGCTGCACACCGGAAGGTCATCGAAGGTGTCGCTTCGCACCCGGTTCCACGAGCTCGAGCACGAGCTCGAGGCCGATGCCCGGCGCGTGCTCTGATCAGCCCTCGAGCAGCTCCTTCAGCCGCTCGAAGTCCTTCCGCATCTCCGCCTCGACGGTGCGCGCGAGCATCGGCTCCCCGAGCCTCATCAACCCGCCCGCCTTTCCTTCTGCGACGACCGTCAGCCGCGTCCCTCCGTCAGCCTCGGCCAGCCGGTGATCGACCGTGAATCGCACCGGTCCGTTCACCGTCTTCAGCATCAGCCTGCGCGGCCGGTCGAACTCCGTCACCTCGAGCTCGCTGTGGACCTCCCGGCCCAGCGCGCGGCGGCACTCGAAGATCCGCACGCCCTCGGCCAACGGCTCGTCGGCCCGAGACTCCACCGCGCTCTCCTGCCACTCCGGGATGTGGTCGAGATCCACGAGGTGCGCGAACACCTCCTCGGCCGGCCGCGCCACGTCGATGGTGAGCTCGATCCGAACCACCGGCGGAGGGTACCCTCGCCCCGGGGCCGGTAGCTCAGCTGGTAGAGCAGGGGACTTTTAATCCCAAGGTCGCAGGTTCGATTCCTGCCCGGCCCACTCCGTAAGGCCTGCACACAGGCCATTTTTGGACGCACTGCGTTGCCCTAGTAGGCTCGGTTTCAGCAGTGAGAGTACGAGTGGAGTACCGCTGAGAGCGGAAAATCGGTGGCGAGCCTGCAGGCAAAGCACTCGCGAAACTGCGCCCAGGGCCGCGCGTGGACGTCTTTTCGGACCTGCCCAGGATGGCTGTACGTGTCCACGGGGACCCCGGTCAAGGTCGACATCTGCCCCGATGTCGTCTCGGCGCTCAGCTGACAGAGCGGCTTGAGTCGAGGGATGAGGGGGCGGCCGCCCGCCGCCCCCTCGATACAGCCCTCGGGCGGGATTAACTTTGCGTGGGCGACTTTCGGGGCGTGCACGCGAACCCGCAAGGCGCACGCGGAACGCGCACGCCCTGACGGGCCCACGTAGAAGGTCGCTCAGGGTTGCGGAGCGATCGTCGCCAAGTACGTGTTGTCCGGATCGGTCGCCCTCGGCGCCGAGAAGAACGGCATGAAGTTCGTGCCGATCGCGGTCATGCCCTCGTAGTCGCCGAGGAAGTAGCCGCCGGCGGTCGCTGCGTTCTCAAGGTTGAACGGGCCGAACACGTGGCTCTCGGCCCAGTTTGCCGGGTTGGTGCAATCGGTGGTCGGGTGACAGTGGACGAACCACTGGTCGGTCGGCAGGCCGGGCGCCGGCGTGTTGTTGCGGAAGTCGTAGTACGTGACGCCGACCGTGCCGTCGCTTGCCACCGCAAGAGATGGTACGAACGCCGGGGAGTCCCCGGACTTGTCGATCCGAGCGAGCGGCGACCAGGTCAGGCCGCCGTCCGACGACTGCGTGAAGACCATCGTGCTGTGAACCTTCCCGTTCGTCTTCTCGCTGCCGAAGCTGTCGCACCAAGTGACGTAGAGGTTGCCGTAGCCGGGGCTGGTCGGGTTGAGGTCGGCCGCGATCAACGGCAAGAAGCAGCCGGTCCGAATGCGCGCACCAGTGTCCGGGTCGCTCGTGCCGACGGACCGGTCGGGTGCCACCTCGATCGGATCAGACCAAGTCGCTCCATGGTCGGTCGAGCGCATCACCATGGTGTCGTAGCCCGGCGTGTTGCGGCCCGAGCCCTGCAGCATGTCGAAGACGTCGACGAGCGTCCCGTCCGGCAGCACGGCGATCACGTTGCCGATCGTGCCGGTGAGGCTGGAGCTCGAGTAAATCGTCCGCGCCGGCTCCCATGTCCTGCCGCCGTCGGTCGTGCGAGCGAACAGGGTGTCGCCGCGGAAGGCGAACGAGTTTTCCGCACTCGGGGTCTGGGACGACCCCGGCTTCCGCAGCCGATCCCAGATCGCGTAGACGTAGTTCGAGTCGAATGGATCGGCGGTTATCGACTCCTTGTCATTGAAGAAGTACGGAGCAACATCGGCGTCGCCGATGTTGCGCACGAGCGTCGTCGGGGCACCCCAAGTGTCGCCGCCGTCGGTCGACTTGCTGACCAGGACCCCGCTGCCGGTTTGCGTGGCGTCGCCGACGAAGCTGAACGACAAGCTGATGAAGTACGCGGTGCCGTTCGGCGAGAAGGTGACCCACGGGTCGGAAGCACGCTGGTAGTCGGCTTGGCTCGCAGCGGTCCCGCCCGAGCAGGTCGTAAAGTGCGGGAAGGTCGTGCTCCAGGTGAGACCGCCGTCGTGGCTCACGGACGCAGCGAGTCCGGTGGCGCCACCGAAGCTGAACCGATCCTGCTGGTAGACGCCGATGATGTCCGATGAGTCTTGCGGGTTGACCGCGACGAACGGCTCGAGTTCGCTGTTCACCCAGTTGATCTCGCCCGGAAACATGAATGCAGAGACGTCGCACGTCGCGAACGGGCTTGTGCTTGATGCCTGGCTCACCGAGGTCGTCGTGTATGGCCCCGCCGAGGCAACCGCCACGGGAAGAAGAATCATCAGCGCGCAAACCGCCGCTGCCGCCCGCGGAAAGGATTTCCTCATGCCGCACCTCCATCGGATCGAACTGAAGACGCCGGCGCCATCGTCCCGCGACGCGCGAGCCGGTGTCAAGCAAGGGCGCACGGGGTGCACCCACTCACCGGATAAGGGCCGATTCGACGTCGCAGCCCGCTAGAACGTGGAGGATCAGTTCGCGGGCCCGGCGCTAGTCGAGTCGCTGCGCTCGGGAGCGGCGCCACCCGGCGCCCCCTTCAAGCCAAGAGTTGCCCAGCCCTCCCAGTTCGGCATAGGGCAGTTCACTCGGCTGGGCCAGCGTTCGGGAATGTCCCCTGAGGAGCCTTCTCGACGGGCCGACTAGTCGGGAGCGACGGCGTACAGTCGTCGGCGGCCTTCGATGCCTTTGAGTTCGTGCAGTCCGCGGTCTCGGAAGCGGAGGGCGGAACCGGCGACGATGTCCTTGACTGTCTCGGATACGAGTATCTCGCCGCCGGTCGCCTTGGCCATCACGCGTGCTGTGAGGTGGACGGCGATGCCGCGCAAGGCGCCGTTTCGCTCGACAACCTCGCCCATGTGCACCCCTGCGCGCGCACGCAGGCCGAACTCGTCCGCTCCTGCTTGGATTCGCTGGGCTGCTCTGACGGCGTTGACCGGCCCTTCGAAGACCGCCATGAGCTCGTCGCCGGTATGGTCGACCATGCGGCCACCGTGTGTTTCGACGGCGCTCTCAGCGGTGTCTCCGTACGCTGCGAGCAGATCGGCCCATCGTTCGTCTCCGAGGGTGCGCGCGGTTGTGGTTGACCCCTCGAGATCGCAGAGGATGATCGCTCGCACGACGCCAGGTTCGAGGGCTTGCGGTCGGACACCGGTGACGAAATGCTCGATTTCCGCAGACAGCGCCTCAGGGTCGCCGAGCCAGGGGAGATGCTCGTCCCCTGCTAGTTCGACGAAGCGGGCTCCGGGAATCCGCTCCGCGAGGTAGCGTCCGGTCGGGCCGGGGCCAACGGGATCGTCGCGGCGGCTGAGCACCAGTGCCGGGACGTGAATCGACGGCAAAAGCGGACGGGTGTCAATCAATGCGTTCGACTTGGCGAGCGCGGCCGCCGCCGTGGGGCTCGCCGCCGACTGCATGTAGAGCGCGCGCCTCTGCACGAACCGAGGATCCGCCTCCGGATGCGTGACGAGTGCGTGATCGACGGTTCCCCACCCGGTTTCGAGCTCCGCATACCACTCTTCGCTTTCCTCTTCGCTTTCCTCGTCGCCGAACGGATAATCGTCTCTTCGCCGGAATGTCGCCTGGGTCCCATAGAGAATCAGGCTTTGGACGCGATCGGGATGCGTGACTGCGAGCATGATTGCGAGTGGCCCGCCCTCGCTCCAGCCCAGCACATGAGCCGCGGTCAGGCCAGCCGCATCCATCACAGCCCGGGCGTCCTCCATCCGCTCATCCGGCGTCGGAATCCCCGGCGGCCGATCGGACATTCCGGTACCGCGCTTGTCAAAACGGACCAGCCGCGCAAACGACGCGAGTCGCTCAACCCAACGAACCCAGGTTGGCTCCTCCCAATCGAGCGCGAGATGAGAGAACCAGCCGGGGATCATCAGGACATCGGTAGGCCCCTCGCCAACGACCTGATACGCGATGCTGAGATCCCCGCTGCGCGCATACAAGACCGGTGCCGACACGAACGACAGACTAGGACGCCACCCAACAAACCGAAAGACAACCGTCGCCGGCGCGATCTTTTCAAAGGAGCTAGCGCTTGCCTGGGCGAGCGTCCTCTCACCCGAAGGAGTCAGGCGTACTTGCGCCTGTAGGCGAACTCGAGCTTAGGAGAGGGAGGCGAAGTCGAGGATCGGGTGCAGCTTGATTCGCGGTCGGAGCCCTGCCGGTGACGTTGTGCAGCCCGCCCTCCGGGGTCCCCCACCGACCGCCTTGCACCGCGGAACGGGTGCTGGCCCTACAGTCGAATCCTGTTTGCCTAGGCTCATCGCCTCGCGCGTCGAAGCACGTTGGCGGCCTTCGGGCTTTCGGCCGGGGTTCTGGCCGCAGGGCCAGTCCAACCAGCCTACTCCTTTGGCGTTCGGCTCGCCGCCCGGCGCCTTGAATTTCTCGCCGCTTCCGAGGAAACTGGTTCGGCTTGTTACTCGAGGAGGGGTCGGGTCGGGCGAAGGCCAGGCGCCGCGGCGGGCGGCGGCATCACCCCGTCACAACCACTGGAGGGAACATGGGGATTCCTGGACTTCGAAGTCTGCGGGGACGCCTGAGCTATGCGAACGTGATGGCGACGCTGGCCTTCTTCTTCGCGCTGACCGGTGGCGCGATGGCCGGGGTGAAGTACCTAACCGCGAGCGATCAGATTAATGCGGGCGATCTCGCCGGCAGCACCTACGGAAGCCCGGTCATCGCGGCCGGGGCGATCACCTCGGCCAAGTTCGCGTCGACTGCCAAGGCTCCGGACGCCGACACGCTCGACGGGATCGATTCAACGGCGTTTCTCTCAGGGTACGTAGGCGGTACCGCCCCGGACGCCAACGTCACAGTCCCGGCCGGGGGAGTGGCAACGGGGCACGCTCGGTGCCCTGCGGGGACAGTGGCGATCGGAGGCGGCTACTTCCCGTTCGGAGATCCCTCCGCGCTCCGGGCGGTGCAGGCGGCGTTCGACATCGACGACCAGACCGGCGCGGCCGGCTTCGAGGTCAAGATGGCGAACGAGGGCGCGGTGGCCGAGGGCTTCCACGTTCAGGTTCGCTGCGCCAGCGCTTCCTGAGTAGCTGACGTAGGCAACGGAAGGGGCCGGGAAACCGGCCCCTTTTGTTATCTGCGCTGCTCAGAAGGCTGGTTCGTCCCCGAACTCCGCTCGGCGCAGGCGGGGCAGTAGAAGACGACCTCCGCGGGGCTCATCGAGGTCGTCGCCGCCGAGATACGCCCGCCAGCGCGCCTCGTCTGCCGGCAGCCAGTGGCCTTCGCACTCAGCACAGCGGGGGATGATCGCGACACCTTCGACGTGCATTCGCCGCGGTGAACCTAACGTCGGACGCTCCTCCTGTCGAGACGGCCAAACCGGACGGCTCTCGAAACGAAACCGGAGCCGCGCAAGAGCAGTACACGAGCGGCATCCATCAAGAGAAGCCGGGCGACACAGGGCTCCTACTAGGGGATAGCAGTAGCCGCAGTAGCCCCCCCGACCGCGGGGGGGAGTCGCCCGGCTTAGATCTCCTCATGCACGATGTTGCCGCTTCCGACACCTGGAAGCAGCCAAGAAGAGCGCGGCAGGGAGACCGGCGCGCCGGTGGCCCCCCACCAGCGCGTTGCCAGGTTGCCGCAGTCAGACCCTGCCGCAACGAGGACAGTTCCCGCCCGAGCTCGTTCTCAAAACCGGTGGATAGGGCTTCTCCAGCTAAAAGAAGAGGCTCGCCGAAGCGGGCCCGCCCCGCACATCGAGCCTAGACTTGCTTGACATGTGTTGGCGGCCGCCCGCCGGATCATCGAGGCGACTTGGGAACGTCTTCTTGTTTGTCTTCTTCGCCTTCTTCGTGGCCGTGATCGTCGCGATGCTCGTTTTGGCTGTGTGGGATCCCGACCTCTTTCCGAATGGGCTCTAAGCCCGCCCCGAGGTTCACGCCTCCTCAACGATCAGCACTGGCGCTTGGTCGGCGTCATCGTCTCGCTTGTCAATGACGCGCAGCTGCCGGCGCCCGAGGGAGATCACGTCGCCCGCCCGCCAGTTCGGTACCGCGGTCTCAAGGGTCGACGGTGTTGCAGGCGAGCCGTCCGGCGTCTCGAGCCTGAACAGAAACCCTGCCATCCGATCCTCCTATCCGCCTGGGGCCGGGACGGCGCTCAGAGAATACTCGGGTGCCTCGGAAGGTCGAGTGACAACCACGCTCGCCCAAGCGAACGGACTACGGCCGCTCCGGGACACTGGCCTAGCCAACGCCACTATCGGTTCCGCTGCTCGAGCTCCTCGGGCCGCCAGTCGAACCAGTGCCTCGACCATCGTCGCGGCGTTCCGCCTGCCTCGCTCGGCGGGCCCCAGTAGATGCCGCGCTCCGGATCGTCTTCGAAGCACTCGGCCTGCCTCGCCCGTTGAAGCTGCGCGTCCGCTTGCCGATGATGAAGCACACACGGCGTCGCGAGGTTCGACATCGAGTCGTCACCGCCCAGCCGCGCCGGCACGACGTGGTGAACGCTGAGCCGATCGCTCCGGCCGCAGACCACGTAGCGATCGCCATCGCGGCGGCGCACCGCGGCCCGCGTCCGCTTCCACTGGCCGGTGTCGAGATCGGGGCGGGACGAACCGCTGCGCGTGGTCATGTCTTTTCCTTGCGCTTCATCTTTCTCTACCTTAGAGGTAGAAAAAGACGCGAAACCTCTCGGCGGGCAACGCGACATTCGCACAAAGAGGTGTTGGGACAATCACGGCAGCGCGCGGAGCTGCATTTGAGTGGG
>Ga0075423_10004491_pt1 | contig 12942 bp, 17 predicted proteins | sample SoiMethybrSBSTD2_FD_80114 | JGI IMG/M metagenome (GOLD analysis project Ga0075423, IMG submission 80114) | Bulk soil microbial communities from a Populus tree surrounding site in Tennessee, USA - Soil MetaG P. TD hybrid SBSTD2 | ecosystem: Environmental > Terrestrial > Soil > Tree plantation...
CAGCGCTCTTCATTAAAGGAACTGCCCTTCAGAGCGATCGACACGTTAGGGTCACTTAAGGTCAAGAGGATCCGTCGGGCTACGACACACCTCGCAATTCAGACGAAGGGTACTGAGGCCCCTTTTGACCAGTAATGATCAATTTGGTCAAAACATTTCACTACGAAATGTGAGGGAAGACTTCGGCCTGTAACCCGTCTTTCAGAGTTGGAGAAGGAAATGCTTTGAGCTGTTAGACCCTGGACGAAGACTGGATACTTCAATCGTTATGCAGGGTGTTGCTTTTTTGAAGGGGGCTCCCAATCATGTCGATTCTTCGCGAAATAGAATCAAAGCTTAACGCTGCGTGGTGTGACGAGTTACGGCGCATGGTCTACGAACTTGTCTTGATCTTTGCCACGCTGGCTGTCCTTCTGCTTGTGCTCAAGCAAGCGTAAACTGGTTACGGTAGAGACACTATTTGGGAATGAGCTCTTGGTCACAGAAGCCAATTTCCTCACCGAGGGCGCTAGATTTATGAGCCAAACAAACCAATCCCCGGCTTTGCCTTTCATTGATTTAGCTTGATCTTGTTCCACGGTTTTCTATCCTGTTTGCTGCCGGCCATTCATTGCCTTTCGAATCTTCTCACAGATTGCGCTCCCCCATCAGTTCGTCCTTCTATGGACCGGAGTTTCCACAATTCCGCTGGAAAAGTCTGTGGAAATCCTCCCGATTCCCATGAGAAAGATTTGCAACCGCAAGACAAACACCAGATTGCACCTGAAAATGGGTAGTTTTTAGCTGACTGAGATCACTCGCTTTGATGTAGTATTTGTTCGCCTTTGCGGTTTTTGTCGGAGGTGTCATACAGATATGGTTGGACTTTTTCCACAGATGGGTTCTCGTGTTCCTTTGCTGCAGGGCATTTTGAACGACTCTGAGCGTGGCGGCCTTACTATGAGCGGCTTTGATCTCGATCCTTGGGTCAAATCCTCTGAATACAAGCCTCCCAGAAGTGCAATGGGTCGGAATGCAGATGGGGCGGGCTTGGCATAGTTTTAATTTGAGGGAATTAGCAATGGCGGTGATTCTGGTTGTCGATGACGAGAGTTTATTGAGAGGTCTTGTCGAAGAGATACTAACTTCAGAGGGTCATACGGTTTTGCAAGCGATATCCGGCCCGGAAGCCATCAAGATGTCCGAGGAAAGAGCGTTTGATCTCGTGATCACTGACTTGTCTATGCCGCTAATGGATGGCTTTGATCTCATTTCTAGCTTGCGTCGCTTGCGAAATGACTTAACCATCCTCGCCATCTCAGGCGTTTACACAGGTGACCTTCTCCAGGCAGTGAAGCTATTGGGCGCTAAGGCGATATTGGAAAAACCGTTTGAGCCTGACCAGTTAGTGGCCGTAGTGGATAAGATTCTTGAGAAGAATGGAAAGTGATGGCCAGCACTAAGAGATAACCAACGGGTGCGTGCCCCGAGTTAAGGCAGTAATTCAGGACATTCTGCCCTCTCGCGCGCTTCCTGATCCAATATTTTCGTCGTGTCTACGTCATCTGGAACGTATGCGCTGATTACCACATCACGATCATTTTGGGGTTCAATCCGAATTCCTTTGTTGCCTAGAGATTGGGTCTTGCCATTCCTGCCTGAGGAAGCAAATTCACATCCAGGCCTGCTGGAAATATGCCGTCATCAGGTAACGACCTACCCTGTCTGGATGCGCCGTCACTAAATTTGAAATGCGTTTCGAAACGGAAGGGGTGATGTTCCTCTTTGATTTCGGCTTCATCCCGTCGACCCTGGAAGACGATGGCGATCTGCTCGACATCCTTGTCCTCAAGGACGCCCGCGCACATGTTGGTTGCCTGATTGAGGTTCGTGTCATCGGGGTCATTACGGCGGAACAGATCGAAGACGGCACCAGAGAGACGAATAACTGGCTGCGGGCCGAAGAAGGCCATCAGATTCCTAAAGCAGGGCATCCGGGCTCAAACGGAAGGCAAGAACTAAGCGTACCGCCTCGCCAACTTCGATGGATGCGCTGCAGTGTGTGTTTTTGCGTGCCGACATGGGGCTCGGCATCACGTTAGTCCGATCGAAACAAGAATCGGCGAATCCCCTCAGAGATCGGGCGTTTGTACCGTTGAACTCCTAAGTACTTTCCTCGTTTTCTTGAAGTCTCAATCCTAATAGTGTTGGCGATACGGGCGTGCAAACTACTGACGAACCGTCGCAAATCCCCACCATTCAATCTTCACGACGAACCGTTCATCCACTCTTAAGAGTTGTTGACTTTGTGCAGAATTGAAGCTGGGCACGGCTGCGATCAAAAATCGTTAAGCAGCGGATTCTGGCCGAATAAGAACTGCTTCAACGTATCGTTCAAACAGTCTCGATCCCAAATTGCTGACACCGATTTGCACGATACCGTCCTAGGCTGGAAATATCCGTACGATCTATCACGGAGTGATCGAAAAATTTCGAATTGTTCGAGAGATTTTGTTTTTGTAGTCCAATCTATCCACAAAAAGCTCGCTAATCTTGCAAAAGGCCTTCGCCTCTTGGCAACAGGATATGGTGGTGGCGGGTCGTAAGCGATGGAAAAACGCCAAAGATATTGAGTCCAGCTAGGCCTCCCGTTCGTTTTGTATTTCCTTCGCTCTATGAGGAGTTCGGCCTGGCACAGCTGGGAAGCAATAGCTTATGGCGGTCGGCAGTCGTATCCCGGGCAAAGCGATGCCCGAAATGACGGCGGTTGCGCCTTTCTGTTTGATCCGCAACGGCCGCAGGAGATGGGTGAGGCGTCTCTAGTGGATCTGCCGATTCCAGACTGTGTGGGGAGTTAGTGAAAAGGTCTGACCGATGCTGAGGAATTTAGTTGCCGGCAATGTTCCGCTCAAACGCTCCAGAGCTTGAGGAGGTGAACGCATGACGGATGGAGTACCTCGTCGCTACAGAGGGGAAGTCTACACAAAGGCGTGCTTACTTCTTTGCAGTTTGTTCGGGTCCCTGTTGTTGGCGGAGGCGTTCTTGCAATTCTTCCCTCCCTGCCAAACGCGACATTTGCTCCTGGCCCAAAACGATAACCTTGACTATTATGTCGGGCATCCTGATATTGGATATCTTCTAAAGCCGAATATCAGTGGTCTGCTCTGGGGTTGCGATTTTAGAGCAACATTCCACACGGACGCCCATGGTTTTCGCAACGCGTGCGCATGGCCTGAAAAGGCCGAAGTCGTCGCGGTTGGCGACTCTCTGACCTTTGGCTTCGGCGGGCAGGATGAGGAGGCGTGGCCGTCCGTTCTGGCAAGGGCTCTGCCGCATTCTCGCGTGCTGAATCTCGGGCTACTAGGGGCCTGTCCAGAACAATACTTGCGCATTTACGAGACTTTTGGCGCAAAAATGTGCCCGCGTATACTCCTGGTCGGGTTGTTTTTGGGAAATGACTTCCACGAAGCTCCTGGGTTTGACCGATGGGTGAAATCGAAGGTTGGTGGCAATTACATGTCCTCGCAAAGCTCACCGCTCCGCTTCAGTCTGTGGCATCCATTTCAAGGGATGAAGGAACTACTTAGCAAGTATAGTTATCTGTACAACCTGGTCCGTGAGATGATGAATGCGTATGATGGAAGACACTCGTCCGAGCGCAGACTTTTCCCTCTGCCAAACGGTCATCGACTCCTGTTATTTCCAACCCGTTTGGCGGAGGCCGTTAGTATGGGGCAGCCAACTCGCGAGGAATTTCAACAGGTCTTTCGACCAATTCATCGCATGTCATCGATCGCCAGGGAGAACGGCACGCACATGCTGGTCATTTTTCAGCCTAGTAAAGAAGAAATCTACCTGCCTCTACTTGGCGAGACTCCTTCTGATCCTGGAGGCCCTCTTCGTCTGGCGCTGCAAATAGAAGGCATTGACTGCTTGGATTTGACCCCTGCCTTCAGGCGTCGAGCGATGGCGGGTGATCAACTCTACTTTGAAGCGGATGGACATCCGAATCGACTGGGGTACAGGCTGATCGCGGAGGAGATCCTGGCGTATCTTAGTAGCCAGGATTCCAGCTTTAAACCAGTGGCAAAAGACTTAGACTAGTTGCGTCTTTCTTTGCGGCGCTGCGGTGAAAGATTCGATGTATTCTTGCAGGGGCGTTGAATCAGCCAGGACCCCAGTTTCGGCGGCAGTTCCGCCGATACGGTCATAACCATGGCACCTGCGCTTCTAACACTCTCCTTCTAACTGTAAGCAGACGCTTTGAAAATCGATGGGCATCTTCTCATTGACATACCTTCTCTAACCCTACGCGCCAAGTCAGCGGGCGTGAAGGGCTTGGAGAGAAAGTGGGTGCCTGCTTCCAGGACTCCCTGATGCACAATGGCATTTTCTGCGTAGCCCGAGCTGGAAAAGCGAATTAAGGTGGGTGTCCTTCATGGGCTTTTTGTCTGCAGAGAGGTAAACCGGAAGTGGATCAGATCAACTTCGCACCTCGAGTCACGAGTCCCGTGTTGATGTTAAATGGCCAATATGACTTCTTCAATCCCGTTGAGACTTCCCAGGAACCCATGTTTCAGCTTTTTGGGAAAGATAAACGTCATGTGGTTTTTGAGTGCGGACAGCTGATCCCAAGAAATGAAGTGATCAAAGAGACGCTGGATTGGCTTGATCGATAGTTCGCTCCAGCCAGAAGAAGGGAGCAATAAATGCTGGTCGAGTGGCTGGAGCGAGTAAAGGTAGAGCTTCTAATAGTGGGAGTCCCGACTAGACCAGACATCACCTCCAAACCAATTGACGCATCGTTGATGCCACTCTGTTCCGCAGCGAATTTGTTGTCCTCACCAGCGAATTGGCCGAAGACCAAACGTTGTTGCCAGCTGGTTCAACTCAGTCCGCACAGCGTCCCACTCGCGCTCTGCCTGCGGATTCAGATGCCACCTGAGCATTGTGCGATTAATTTCTGTTGATACGCCGATAGCCTCCGCCACAAACCGTCGTGTCTTCCCAGGGTCGTGATCGCGATTCCAGGAATCACCTACATGGTCCAGGGCATTTTCAAGTCGTTCCGCGTCTCTATTCAATTGCTCTTCGCGGCGTGAATGATCGAGTGGGCTTTGATTGATCGCATGTCGGAGTGTGCCCCTGAAATCGTTTGTCCGTCTTTCGCAGTCATTGATAAGCCGGGTGGTTTCCTCAAACTGCCACCCTCTCTCGCTTCTGTATCGAAACTGAGCTTGCGCCGGCAATAACAGTAGGCCAATCAAGATGGCACTCCATGCTGCTATTCGAGGCATTGTCCACCTCCTAATGCTTAGTGATGATCTAAACAGTTCGAGGGTTGCGGGTGCTTCTTACTGGGCCTGTTTCGCAACTACATGAGACGAAATCTTAGAGTAGGTTGCCGCAGGAATGATTTTCTTCGTCTTCAGCTCTGACTTCGTCTTGTAAGGCCGTCCGGCTATGATCTTGTCCGCAGAAGCATCACCGATCCCTGGAAGGGTCATCAATTGCTCCTTGGTCGCAGAATTAAGATCGATCATCTCGTGCTTCGGAGGAGCGCTGGCTTCCTTCTTCGTAGCCGCTGGCGTCTTCGTAGTGGTTGACGGTGTCTGGCTGAAGCTGAAGGAGCAAGCGATCACTAGAGCGCCGGCAGCCATTGCGATTTGTGTTAGACGATCTCTAAAGTGCATAATCTTTCTCCTTGGAGAAGAAGTTTTTTCATACACTCCCCTCTTAGGCAGTTCACAAACCAAAACGAAAGCTGAAAGTTAAGTCTACGTTTGTTGAGACTTAGCGACCCTTCACGCAGAAGAATTAGAACTCATCACTTGGTGCTTTTTGCCACGGCGAGGCAGTTTGCTCTACTTCTAGAATTCCGCGTGTCATCCCTGGAACCGTGAATGTATCCTCCGGCCGTCTTCGCCCGACCTATGATGACTTGCCCATACTGCAGGAACTGGAATTCAGACGCGGCACGAAGGTTCACGAAGCATACTGCCATTTCTTGGAAGTTCGCGTTCATTTGGGTCAATTTGAGCCAGTTTTTAATCGAGAAGGTCAGATAATGCTTATCTATGGCCCGGTTTGCTTTTCCCATCACTGTCTTGGTCCTCACACTGACGTACTTGCTGTGGGCGTTTTGGCCCACAAAGCATGACTCCAATCATTCAACCTTGTCGACTTCCGTTGAGGCAAGGGATACACTATCAAATACCGACAGTGCTACCAGTCCCTCCGAATCAGCTCCGACGAGCGTTTACGCACATAACTTGAAGCTGCGAAAAGGTGCGAACTTCCGGGTCTACATTCGCTGGCTTCGCGGACAAATGGTCCGTACTCGTCCCAACATGAATCCTTCCTTTGATGATCCCGAGTCGTTTGTGCTTAAGGTTAAGACGGGCGTGATTCGTGCGAATATAGGAGATATCAGTATCTTTCTGAATACAATCGGAGGAGCGACCTCTCGGCTGAAGAACATCACTCTCTCCGGCGACGGAGATCAAGTCAAGCTTCAAGGCACACTGCACAAGATCGTTCCGCTACCTATTGAACTGATTGGCAAAATAGCCGCTGTTCCCGACAACAGAATCCAAGTACACGTCAGAAAACTGAGCGTTCTGAAAATTCCGATGAAGGGTCTTCTTGGTGCTATCCATATTGGCGTCTCCGACTTTCTACCGCGTGACGTCCCCGGCGTTCAAGTCACCGACAATGATATTGTGTTCGATACGCAAAAGCTTTTGCCCGCACCTCATATCCGCGGCCAGTTAACCAGCGTGCGCATCGTTAACCCTGATCTGGAACAAATTTACGGAAATGCTGAGGATGCTGTGAAACACGTCGAGCAATGGCGCAATTTTTTGAAACTCAGTGGCGGCACGCTTGACTTCGGAAAGCTCACAATGCGCCACGTCGATCTCATCATGATTGATCTTTCGAATGATGCCTGGTTTGACCTCGACCTAGCTCACTATCAGGAACAGCTTGTGAATGGCTATACTCGCATGACTCCTCAAGCCGGTTTGCAGATCTTCATGCCTGATCTGGACTCCCTCCCCCCCAAGAAAGGGAACCAGAGCATCAGTCTGGAATGGCTTAAGAATCGCAACTCTGCCCCTCCCGCCGATATCACTACTAGGTAATCTTCGTAACTTTCTCAGATTTGTGCTTCAGATAGCTAACAAGCCTTTGCGAGCATCGTGTTGGCAAGACGCGGTCTTGGGCTTAGCAGCGGTAGTCAGGGGCTATGCCTGGAAGGGACCTTTAACTTCATCCTTGTCCGTTCATTGGTCACAACTCGATTCGACGGGAAGTTCTTCAGCGCGTGCTCCATATCTTGCTTAATGCCAAGGCGGTTACCAGTCCTTGACAATATTGGCCAGCTACGATCGACTACAAGGCAGCCATAGGCCATGGACTCGAACTGCACCGCAAAAGCTGCATATGGCGCCCGGCGTGGGATCGCACTGTCGAGTGGCTTTAGTTCCGGCCGGACCAGCATGACCCACATTTTATGGAACTAGGTCGGAGATTAGCCGCCTTTGTGTCTCACGAAGCGCATCGCTTGACTACTGTTATAGAAGACACTTTAAAGGTAGGATGTTTGACTCTGGATAGGACTGGCCAGGAAGCTCCTTTGAAGAATCTTTGAAAGATAAGTCGAGGTCGTTTGGTCCCGAATGAGCTTCCCGAAAGTTCATGGACCTCACTTCTGAACGACGGCAGAAGGGAAAGGAGCGGCATTACACTTGCTAATACTTGCCTAAATCTGATACCTTCCTCCCAGACACGGCTTGCATCTTAAGTTAAGCAAAACTGGAAGAACATCGTAGACACCCCTTCTTTCGAGTCCAGACTCAGGTCCTACCGTATTCCCTGTCACACTGCTGGCTGTGCGCCTTGTTTTGTCCCATTGAACGCCATCGGTTGGCTTCGAGAGCTGTATAACTTACACCAAACAAACCGTAGTGTCGCTCACATGCACAAGGAGAACAGCGATGAGAAGACTAGTCACATTAGTGAGTGTTGTAGTAGCGGTGGCTGTTTTGACGGCTACACCAGTTCAGGCTGTGGTCACGGAAAACGATTCCATCGATATCGACTTGGTGGTATTCGTTCCGTGTGCTAATGGAGGAGTCGGTGAGCTAGTGGAGTTGAATGGCCCGTTGCACATTCTGCTCACCTTCACCATCAATGGCAACAACATTAGCGGTAAGACTCATTTCCAACCGGAGGGCATTTCCGGAGTTGGCCTGGATACCGGCGATAGATATCACGCTACTGGCGTGACCCAAGATCACTTTAAGGGATCCCTCAGTAATGGCCAGTTCAATCAAATCTTTGTGAATAATTTCAGGATCATCGATCAGGATCCGGGAAACAACTTCCTGGTACACGAGAACTTTCATCTCACCATCACCGCAAATGGTGCGGTGACAGCCGTCCATGACAACTTCAGCATCGACTGCAAGTAAGAGCAGCTTTTCGTAGTAACCCATTCGAGAGGGCCACCATGAAAAAGCGTGGCGGCCCTCAACCTGTGTCGTTCGGTTCTCAAGCGGCGGCCTCTCTGATTTGCTTTCATCTCACGAATTCGGCGCCTGCTGTGGTGTGCCATCACCTTCACAGAATTCTTGTTGCAATCTAAGCCTGACTCATATAGGATTCGGCCCGTTTTCTCCTTTCTTTTCCGAGCAACAAAGATTTTTGACGATGTCTGTCGATCTTGCGGCAAGTGGAATCCCGCGGGTGCAACGAACGCAAACCTCGGAGCCGGAAGACGTGGGTGTTGTCTGGCAATACTTCAAGTCACATCCACTGGAGGCGACACTCAATCATGCGTCGGCGGCTTAAGCGAGTATCGACCTCTCCATTAGGTGCTGTTCAAAGGAGGCAGTGCGCGGGATTAGGGCGGTCAGGCTTAATTGCAGCTTTAATATCATGGTAATCGCGATGACAGCCAAGGGAAACGGGAAAGGGTCAGCTTGCTGGTGCCCGAATCAAGCAGTCAGGTAGACGCTTAACGGGCCTGAAGAACATTTGGGATAAGGCATTCGAAGAATGCGATTGAGAGGAGAAATGAACATGCTTGACCTTTCGGATCCTTCTTACGCTTCAGTAGATTGGACAGTGATAGCAGGTTTGTTGGTCTTCATCATGGCCGGGACCGGCCTGATGTATCGAACACTTGCGCGCATCTTCTTTCGGAGGTGAGAACATACCTCCTGTCAGTAACAGGGGGCCAACTTATAGATATTCCATCCCGCTTTAGCGGCCCTTATCCGGCATGTAGGATTAGTTTGAGCGTACTGGAGTTTGCCTCCCTACCTCTTACGGGCAGAACAATCTAATCCTTCTCTCGTTTAGCAGAAGGATGACGGCAGCCTCAAAGCGCCGCCATCTTTTCTCGCAACAAGATAATCTCGAATCTGAAATCTTAAGATTCAGCCTCAAAGTTGTTCAGAAATGAAGCGCCCCCGGTTTCCCAGATATGTTCAGTTACCCTTCTTCGATCTCGAGTGCGCTCAGAAGAATGTTTGGATACCAGACAACAATCGGGTTCCTCGAGGGTGAAATAGATGCCCTGCATGATCTATCAGGACATCGCCAAGACTGCAGAGGTCAGAGAGCATCCCCACAGACACCAATGCGGCCTATGCCTATGCCGCCGAAGTGACATCTTTCCGATCTGGCGTTGACTGAAAAGACGCAAACTTCCCGGAAAACTGGATTGAGCAGGTCGGGAAAGAACTTAAGGACCTGCTCGCCATAAGTTCGAAGACCTATCGCCTGATTCAACATAACAGGACAGGCCCGGACCGAACCTCGTTCACACCTGATTGCAACTCTCTGACCACTAGCGACCGGCAACTCAGACATCGAACTCCGCCGGAGCGTTCTTAGCCAGCGTCTCGATAGTCACTCATGACGCGAGCCTCGGGAACTGGCGGCCAATGCTTCTTTCCGAGTGATTTGTCTCTGAGAAGCTAATATCTATTGGATGTTATTGAATCAATATCTGCGAAGCCTTGATTAGCAGGCATACCAAGCTTAAGGTCTTGCAAAAGCCAATCCCAACAAGGAATTCAAAAATCTTCTGTGGAAAAGTCCCGTCAGCACCGGCTTCGTAAAGACTCAGTCCAAAAAGATGACCAAATATGAAAATATGGCACATAAATTGAGTCTTCTCAGTCAGCTGAAAACTGCCCATTTTCAGTGCAATTTGGTGTTTGTCCTTAAATCTCAAACCTTTTTCTAGTCGCGGAATGAGGATTTCCACAGACTTTTCCACAGAGATTGTGGAGATTTTGTTGAGTCCCGTGATAACAGGAGATCAGCTTGGCGAATCTTGAAGGCGTTTCCGCAATCGAGATGTCTTTTTCTCGATCTTCTATCTCATTCGATTGTCCAATAGGCTATTAGCACATTCACCCGGCCGAGAGCGGCGCTTCCTCACAACAAATTTCTCCCGGAACCTGAGTCTTATTGAAGAGTTGTTCGTATACAGATTGGCGGGCAAGAAAAGGCCGTGACAGGAGCCATGGAAGTGAATGCTGAGATCGAACGACTCCAGCGGCATGATTTTGGGGCGCTCTCGACGTTCATCACCCGCTACCAGAGACGCCTCTTTCGCTATCTAGTTCGGATGGTCAACGATTCTAACATTGCGGGTGATCTCTTCCAGCAGACCTGGATTCGCGTAATGGAAAGAATTCGACAATACAATCAGGACAAGTCGTTTGAAAGCTGGCTATTCTCAATCGCTCACAATTTGGCCGTCGATCACCTGCGCCGCCGTCAGCCACAAAGCCTCGAGGAATCCGAGTTTGTCGAACCATTAACCTGTCCTGACCCGAGTGCGTTGGAGCAGCTTGTTTCCCTTGAGCGCTCGGAGGTTCTAGCTGGGGCCTTTTCGAGTTTGCCGGCCCTCTATCGTGAAGTGCTGGTGTTGAAGTTTGAGGAAGAAATGAAACTCGAAGAGATCGCAGACCTGCTTGGTGCCCGGCTCTCTACCGTCAAGTCACGCTTGAGCCGAGGTCTGGAAAGACTTCGAAAACAGTTCGAGGAAAGTTACCCACAGAAGACAAAGATATGAGAACACACCAAAGCATGCAAGCTTCCCTGCCTTTGGCCGCAGCCGGAGAGCTGAGTCGAGAAGAGCAGTTTTTGGTTGAAGAGCACCTGAAAGGGTGTCCGGATTGCACGTGCGAGTTCGCTCGGTTGCAGCAAGTTATTACGGAGCTTCGCTTCCTGCCGGACCCTCGTCTGCCTGACTACCTGCTGGAGCGCACTCTGATGGGGGCTGAACAGCACGCTGCAAATTCCAAGGAGCGGCGAGGGGAGAATATCTTGCTGACTGGCGCCGTTGCCATGGGCTGGCTGTCGAACTTGGCGGTTTGGCTCTTCTCAGGATATGCCTTGGGCAATGACTATGCATCGTGGTGGTTGCGCCTTGCGGCCTCGATGGTTCTAAGCTGGTCGACGGCTGGCGTTGCCGCCGTGCTACTCAGCTGCCAACGAAGAATTGAAAGGAGAAGTTATGTCTTGGCTTCGTAGCGAACTTCAGTGGATTCCCCGAACCGCTTGGGTTGTGGCAGCCACGGTCTTTCTTGTCCCGCTGATTGTCCTAACTGTTATCATCGGCCAGGAAATCAGTGGCCAGGGGACAGCGACCTCGACTTGGGTGATGGTGCCCTTTGCAGTTTTGGCTCCTCTATTCTTCCTCTACATTCTGCTAGTCGGGTATGTCTATGGTGATGCACGCCGTCGGGGCATGCGTCAGGTGTTGTGGACCCTGCTGGCCATCTTTGTTCCCAATGGCATCGGCATCCTCATCTATTTCCTAATGCGCCAGAAGCCAAGCATAGCCTGTCACCAATGCAGTGTCCCAATTCAGCCGGGCCTTTCGTTTTGCCCAAACTGCGGCGGGTCGGTGGGACCTGTTTGCCCACAATGCCATCGTCTAACTGAGACGGGATGGTCCCACTGCGGAAATTGTGGCGCAACGTTGCCGATCTCTGCTCCTCTCCTGGCACCTCCTATTTAACCAGCACTGCTCTGGCAAAGGTGGAACCGTCCCAGCATCCTCAGGCTTCTGCCTGGCACAGATGCTCACACAGAGCAGAGTCCAACGGGTTCCGCGCCGCGCCCATCTTTGTGTTCGTCTACAGATCTTCCACGCGAAGCGTGATGTCTGAATCTTTCCATGCAGCTTCAAACTCTCTTTGTACCAGTTTGGAAGCGTCAATCTTCCGTTGGGCTTGCAGACTCTTCATTAAGCCAAACAAGAGCCGGCCGTTACGAGGGCCACGCCGGAGCCCCTCGCGGAAGACAGCCTCGGCGCGAGCCGCCTGGCCAGAACGTAACAAAGCGCTGCCGAGCGATTCCCGAATGGGATAGAACCAGGGCGGCGGCTCATCATAGGACAATGCATCTTGCAGTGCGACAGCTCTCTCCCAATGCGCAATCGATGCCTGATCGTTCCCGGCTAGCTTGGCGTCCAGCGTTGCCGACGCAACCTGCAGCAGCGCTGGTGCTTTGTTGTTGAGCCAGATCCAGTCCTTAGGCACCTTTCCGCGTGCCGTTTCGAAAGCCTCCTTCTCTCGCAGGGCTTCCTGCTGTTTCCCTTTGGATGCCAAGGCAAGCCCGCGCCCGAAATGCCACAACGCCGTCGAGGCAAGCAGTTGAACGTCAGGGCGATTGAGCTCAAGCATCTGGTCCCAACGCTGAAAACGGACCAGAGCGAAAACCGGGGCTGAGACGAAAGGTTCCACCATCATCGGCATATCTTTGACGAACGGAGTCGCAGCCCCAGACATGGTTTCAGCGGAGCGGATGGCGTCTGTCATCCTGCCTTGCATTGCCCGGCCATAGGCAACGAAATGAAGGTTGTGCATGTAGTAGCCTGCGTACGAACTGGCAGTCACACCCGTGGCCTTCATGTACTCTTCGTCTCGCTGG
>Ga0075423_10004492_pt1 | contig 12941 bp, 9 predicted proteins | sample SoiMethybrSBSTD2_FD_80114 | JGI IMG/M metagenome (GOLD analysis project Ga0075423, IMG submission 80114) | Bulk soil microbial communities from a Populus tree surrounding site in Tennessee, USA - Soil MetaG P. TD hybrid SBSTD2 | ecosystem: Environmental > Terrestrial > Soil > Tree plantation...
CGCATCACTTCCGACACCTCGGAGATGATGAGCGCCTTGGCGCGATCGAGCATGCGCTTCTCGCGGAACGAGAGGCTCTTCGACTTGCTCAAGAACGTGAGGCTCTTGAGGACATCGGCCATGTCGTAGATCGAGCCGGTCCGCATCTTGTCGGAGTTGTCCTTGAAGCGACCTTTCCAGTTCTGGTGATTGTCGATGCGTCCGTCTCCGAGCTGATCGAAGAGACGTTCGACTTCTTCATCGCTGATCGCTTTGCGCAACCCGACGTTGTCGACGTTCGCCACCGGCACGAGCACTGTCGTGTCGTTCGAGACTATTCGGAGATGAAAGAAGCCACACGTCGTACCCAGAATAGTTTTCTCTTCGATGCGTTCGACGATGCCGAGCCCATGATTCGGGTAGATGACCTTGTCACCGAGCTGGAATGTCACGTTTCCCCCGTCGCAGATTTGGTGGTAGGGACTGGTTTCTTGCTGGGAACAGCACCCATGAGTATAGCTGACGGCCACGGTCAGATCAACGCAAAATGCCCGAAAACCGGTCATTTTCGACACTTCAGACGCCCCTGCTGCCCGTTCGGCGAAGGCACGATCCAGCTCAGCCTGGAACACGACGGTCCCCGGCTAACTCCCGGCGAGTCTGTGATTTGACTTAATGTCTCGCCGGGTCTGAAGACCCGGCCTACACTGTCGGCGGTCCATGAAAGCGGCGCTCAACCTCGTCCTATCAATGGCCGTTCTGGCCTCCCAATCTCAACCGGAGAAGCTGGCCCCCTCGTCGGCCACCCCACCCGACGTCGTCGATCGGATGCTGACGATGGCGCGCGTGGGAGCGAACGATGTTGTCTATGACTTGGGCAGCGGCGATGGCCGCATCGTCATCGCGGCCGCGCTGAAATTCGGCGCGCGAGGCGTGGGCGTGGACATCGATCCTGCGTTGGTGGCGCGAGCCCAAGCCGACGCACGCGCCGCGGGCGTTGCCGATCGCGTGACGTTCGCGGTGCAGGATGCGATGACCGTGGACGTCACGCCCGCAACAGTCGTGACGCTCTATCTCCTCGCGGCGTCGAACGCGAAGCTGCGACCGATCCTCATGAAACAACTGCGGCCTGGCGCTCGAATCGTGTCGCACAACTATCCGATCGGCGACTGGGAGCCCGATCGAGTCGACACCTTCACCGATGCGCGCGGCACCACCCGCACACTGTTTCTGTGGAGGATCACGCCCTGATTCGGTGGACGGGCAACCCCGCGCGCAACATCAGGCGCGCGCCATGGCGAGCTCGACGATCTCTTCGACCAACTGCGGGTACGTGCGGCCGGACTTCTTCGCGGCCATCGCGAATTCGGCTTTCGAACTGAGCCAGGGATTGGGATTCACCTCGATGACTTGCACGCGGCCATCGGATTGCAGACGCATGTCGACGCGTCCGTAGTCTCTCAATTCGAGCGCCTGGTAGGCGGCGATCGCAGTCTGCTGAACCGTCAGAACCGATTCTTCGGGCAAGTCGACTGCGATTGCCGACTTCGTATCGCGGTACGCCTTCGTGCCCTTGCCCCACTTCACTTCCGCGGATGCAATCCGCGGTGTGCCGTCGGGCAGCTTCGACAGATCCAACTCCACCACCGGCAGCGCTTCGGGCTTGTCGTTGCCGATGACGCCGACATAGAGCTCGCGGCCTTCGACGTACTCCTCGATCAACACCGGCGAGTTGAAGTTCGCGTGCAGCCAGTCCATGCGCTCCATGAGCTCGCGAATGGAGCTGACGACGGCACTGAACTCGATGCCGATCGAACCGTCTTCGCGTGCCGGTTTGACGATCACCGGAAACTGCAAGTCATGTGAAAAATCGAGGCGTCCGCGGAACGATTTGGCGAAGACCGGCGTGTGCACGCCGTGGAACGCGAAGATCTTCTTCGCGATGGCTTTGTCCTGCGCCAGCATCAGGCCATGCGTGCCCGATCCTGTGTATTTCTTGCCTATGAGCTCGAGAAACGCCGCGATCTTGAAGTCGGCGGTGTCGTCATCGGCAAACGACTCGCAGAGATTGAAGACCAGATCGCAGTCGATGCGGGTCAGGGCGATCAGACTTTTCGTCGTGCCATCGACCTCGTGCATCGTCGGCTCGTGCCCAAGCTTGGCCAGCGCCTCGGCGACTTCCTCTTCGACCTCCTTCTTGTCGAGCGTGCGGACGACCGGCGCTTTGTCGGCCGATGCCGCCTGCTCCTCGCTCTCATCGACGAGCACGCGGTCGTATATGACAACGATCTTGAGTTTGCTCATTCTCGAAAGACGCCGACACGCCTAGCCAGTGATCGGAGCGATGCGGTTGACGCCCTTGCGGCGATTATGACCGCTTTTCGCACATCAACGCGAGCGTGTTGCCCTCGCCGTCGCGGAAGAATGTCATCCACAGCTCGTGGTCCGGCATCTTCGCGATGAGATGCGGCTCGTCGCCGAAGTCGACGCCGCGCGCCTTCAGCTCCGCATACGAGCTGTCGATGTCGTCCACCCTGAAGTAGAGGATGGAGCCGGGATGATCGAACTCCTTGTCGGGCGGGACTTCGATCATCAGGCGAATGCCGCCGCAATCGAAGAACGCGAGGCCGGGCGGCACTTGAAACAGGAATCGCATGCCGAGCTGATCGCGATAGAACGCGACCGCGCGCGGCAGATCTTTGACGGCCATCGCAATCTGGCCGATGGTCGAGAGATTGGTGGCCACAGCCGAGTCCACTTTACACTGAGTCAGCCCCCATGCGCTTTCTCATGACACCGGTCGGCTCGAGCGGCGACCATCACCCCTTCATCGGTATCGGCCAACGCCTTCGCGCGCGAGGGCACGACGTGGTCGTCCTCACCGCCGCCCCATTCGAGGAGATGGTCGTCGGCGCGGGGCTCGAGTTCCGGCTCACGGTGTCGCGCGAAGAATACGACCGCGTCACAAGAGATCCTGAGTTGTGGCATCCACGAAAAGGACTGGGTCTCGTCATGCGCGAGGTGGGTCGCTGGCTGCGTGTGGCATATGACCTCGTGGCCGATGCTTACCAGCCCGGAACCGTGCTGATCGGCCACGGTCTGAGTCTTTCGACGCGTCTCTTCGAGGACAAACACCACGTGCCGGCCGCGACGCTGCAGCTGGCGCCATCGGTCTTTCATTCCGAGTTCGCGCCTCCCTCGTTCACGCCTGGCGCCGATCTCTCACGATGGCCGAGATGGGTGAAGCGGGTGATGTGGTGGGCCGTCGATCGATTCTTCATCGATCCGACGATCGCCCCGACGTTGAATCAGTTCAGGCGCGATTTGGGGCTGCCGGCCGTTCGTGATGTGATGCGCGACTGGATACACTCGCCGCGACGGGTGATTGGTCTGTTCCCTGAATGGTTTGGGCCGCCGCAACCCGACTGGCCAAAGGCACTGCGGCTCACCAGCTTCCCGCTCTACGACGAATCCGACCGGCAGACACAACTCGCACCAGATCTACAGCGATTTCTGAGCGACGGCACACCGCCGATTCTGTTCACACCGGGGTCGGCCAACCAGCAGGCAGACGCGTTCTTCCGCGAAGCCATCGGCGCTGTCACGCAGTTGGGCAGACGCGCGCTGCTGCTGACGCAATATCCGTCGCAGCTTCCGACACTGCCGGCGGGGGTCCATCACGAACGCTACGTTCCGTTCTCGGCGGTCCTTCCGCAATGCGCAGCATTCGTGCATCACGGAGGCATCGGATCGCTGGCGCAAGGACTCGCCGCTGGCATACCGCAGCTGACGATGCCAATGGGGTTCGACCAACCTGACAATGCCACCCGGTTGGCGAGACTCGGCGTCGGTCGATGGGTGTTACCAGGCGATTTCAATGCCGCACATGTGGCCGCTGCGCTCGGCGCTCTGATCGACGACCGTGGCGTGAGCGATGCATGCGCGCGATGGTCCAGGCAGCTGAAGCAAGAGCACGCCCTCGATCGGACGTGCGATCTGCTCGAACGGGTAGCATAGACACCATGTCGGCAGATTTCGAAAAACTGGGTCTCTTCTACCTGGGAAAACGCTACGACCTCGCCGCCGGCAAACGGCTCGACGATCTGGTTCTCTACGACTCGAAGGATCTCTTGACGCACGCGGTCTGCGTGGGCATGACCGGAAGTGGAAAGACCGGTCTCGGCATCGGGTTGATCGAGGAAGCGGCCATCGACAGCATCCCTGTGCTCGCGATCGATCCGAAAGGTGATCTGCCCAACCTCCTCTTGACGTTTCCGAACCTCGCAGCGGAGGACTTTACGCCGTGGGTCGATCCGGCTGAAGCCGAACGGCAAGGCCTCGCAACCGACGCATTCGCGAAGCAAACGGCCGATCGTTGGAAGAGCGGTCTGGCCGAATGGGGAGAAAACGGCGCTCGCATTTCTCGGCTGCGTCAGGCGGCGGACGTTCGCGTGTATACGCCGGGCAGCCGCGCTGGTACGCCGCTGGCGCTCTTCGGATCGCTCGGTCAACCGGCGTCGGACGATCCCGAAGAGGCACAGGCGTCGATCGCGACGACTGCGTCCAGCCTGCTGGGACTCGCGGGCGTGACCGACGTGCAGCCCCACAGTCGCGAGCAGGCACTGCTCTCCGCCATTCTTACCAGCGGCGCGCCCATGGCCGGCGCCGATCTGCGATGGGTCGTGCAGCAGATTCAACGGCCTTCGTTCACGCAGGTTGGCGTGCTCGATTTGGAGACGTTCTATCCAGCGAAAGATCGGCAGGAACTGGCGCTTCGATTCAACAGCCTGCTCGCGGCGCCGGGATTCGAGGCGTGGAACGCGGGGGAACCGCTCGATATCGCATCGATACTGTTCACGCCCGAAGGCCGGCCGCGCATCGCGGTGGTGTCGATCGCGCACCTTGGCGATGCCGAACGGATGCTCGTCGTGTCGATGCTGCTGAGCGCGCTGCTGCAGTGGACACGCCGTCAGGGGGGAACGGGCTCGCTGCGTGCGCTCGTGTACATGGATGAAGTGCTTGGCTATCTGCCGCCGGTGGCCAACCCTCCGTCGAAGCTGCCGCTGCTCACGCTGCTCAAACAGGCGCGCGCGTTCGGGGTCGGCATCGTGCTGGCCACGCAAAACCCCGTCGATCTGGACTACAAAGCGCTCTCGAACACCGGCACATGGTTTCTCGGCAAGTTGCAGACCGAGCGCGACAAGGCTCGCGTGCTCGATGGGCTCGAAGGCGTCGCTGGCGGGTTCGATCGGCAGACGCTCGACAAGACATTGTCTGCGCTTCGCAGCCGCATATTCCTGATGCACAACGTGCACGAGCACGAACCGGTGACGTTCGAAACGCGGTGGACGCTGTCGTACCTGCGCGGTCCGATGGGGCGTGATGATCTGCGACGTGCGCAGACCGCTGATGCAGCGGCGGGCGTGGGAGCGACGATCACGCCGGGCCTAAAGAACAAGGCCCGGCCTTCACTGTCCGAGTCAGAGACCAAGACGCAGACAACGAGCAAACCCGTGCTTCCCGTTGGCGTGCAGGAGTACTACCTCCGTGGAGATGGACGCGCGCCATCGGCCTACGCACCGGTGCTTTACGGCGCCGCGCGCGTTCGCTTCACAGACGCCAAGCGCGGCATCGATATCGTTCGCTCGATCCTTGCAGTGACACCGATGTCGAGCGGAGCGGTACCCATCGACTGGGACAAGGCCACGCTGGTCACCGATGCACCCGATTCGCTGTCGCAGCAACCGTCGAGACCGGATGCGCGATACGGAACGGTGCCCACCGCGGGCATGGACCAGAAAAAGTACGCGGCATGGACGAAGGACTTCGGCAATTGGGTCGGCCGAGCGCAATCGCTCAAGATCTTCTCGGTGCCCGCGCTGAAGCTCGTGTCGAACGGCGAGGAAACCGAGCGCGATTTCCAGATCCGCATTCAGCACGCAACACGCGAATCGCGCGACGCCGCGCTTGAGGGTCTGCGCGCCAAGTACGCAACCAAGATCGCTCGTGTCGCCGAGAAGAAGCGCAAGGCCGAGGAGATTGTCGGCCGTGAACAACAGCAGGCGACACAGGCGAAGCTGCAGACGGCGGTATCGATCGGCGCCACCATGCTTGGTGCGTTGATGGGGCGACGAGCGGTGTCGCTGTCGACGCTCGGCCGAGCGACGACAGCCGCGCGCGGCGTCAGTCGATCGATGAAGGAATCGCAGGATATCGCCAGCGCGCAGCAGCGGCTGCTCGAGGCGCAGCAGGAAGAGGCCGCGCTCAATGCCGAGATCGAACAGCAGGTGACGGCGTTGAGCGGTCAGGCACCTGGGGATGTCCCGATCGAAACCATCGAGATCAAACCGAAGCGCGGCGGCATCGAAGTGCAGATCGTGGCGCTGGCGTGGCAGCCTACTGAGTACTGAGCGCAGGCGTATCGCGATTGAGCCAGTTCTGCCAGGCCGTGAAGTTGAACGGCCGCCCCAGGAACTGCCGCACCAGATCGGCAGCGGGCCTCGAGCTACCGGCGGCGAGCACTGTGTCCAAGTAACGGCGTGCGAGACCCGGCTCCAGCAGGTACTTGCCGTCGAACGCACTGAACAGATCCTTTGCGATGACGAGCGCCCACATGTAGGTGTAATACGCGCTCGCATAACCGGGATTGGCCAGGTGAACGAAGACCGCCTGTCGGTAGGTGCCGTCTACGTGCGGGTACGGCAGATATCGGTTGTGGATCTCCCTCCACAGCGCTGTGGTGTCGACCTTGGCTGGATCGCGATCGTGATACGCGAGCGACGCTCTGGCGAAGACCATCTGCCCCTTCACTTCGAGACCTTGACCGAACTCGTTGGCGCGACGCATTTGCAGCACCAGACGCGGTGGGATCGGCTCGCCGGTCTGATAGTGCTTCGCGAAACTGGCCAGGGTCGTCGGGTCCGAGATCCATTCCTCGAGCATCTGCGACGGTGCCTCGACGAAATCGCGCTCCATCGCCACGCTGCTGAGACCCGCCCACTTTCGATGGCCGCCGATGAGGCGATGCACCACGTGACCGAATTCGTGGAACAGCGTCCGCACTTCGTCGTGCGTCATTAGACCGGGATCGCCGGGCTGTCCTCCCGGCAGGCTGGCCACGAGCACCGCCTCCGGCAGATGCCGTCCCTCGACGCCCTGCCGCACTGTCGTCACCGACGCGCTCGTCGCCGACTTGTTTGCGCGCGGATGCAGATCGAGATACACGCGGCCGACCACGCGAGCGCCGTCGAGCACCTCGAAGACGCGCACCGACGGATGCCACACCGGAACGTTCGTCACCCGACGGAACGCGAGCCCGAAGATGCGGCCCGCGACATCGAACACGCCGTCGAGCACCCGGTCAAACGCGAGATACGGACGCAGACTCTGCGAATCGAAGTCGTAGCTGGCACGACGCACGAGTTCCGCGTAGTACGCCCGATCCCACACCTGCAGCGTCGTCGCGCCCGGCACGTCGCGCTGCTTGAGCGCCAGCAGTTCAGCCGCTTCGCGAGAGGCCTTCCCACTCGCTGCCAACACCACGCGATCGATGAACGACGACACCGTTCTGACATCGCCCGCCATTCGCGACGCCATGTCGTAGCTGGCCCAGTTCGGGTATCCGAGCAGGCGTGCGATCTCGCCGCGCACGGCGAGCATCCGATCGAGCACGACGATGTTCTTCGGATACGCGACGGAGTACGACTCGATGTACATCTGCTTGCGGACGTCTTCGCGAGTCGCATAGGTCAGCACGAGACGGGCGTCGACGTTGTCGGTGGTCAAGGTGATCGTGCCGTTGGCGTCGCGGGGATGGCGGGCGATGAAGTCGGCCGGCAGTCCGCTCAAGTCCGCGGCACTCACCATCCATCGCCGCTGACCTTCGCGGATGTTGCGCTGGAACTCCGCCATGACGGTGGTCAATTCGTCGCGAAGCTTCTGCAGTTTTGCGCGGGTCGCCGCCGAACGATCGACCCCGACGCGTCGGAGCTGTGTGATCTCGCGCGTGAGGAAGTACCTGGTGTCAGCGTCGAGTCCATCGCCGCGAATCGCGGTCAAGGCACGGAACACGTCGCTTCGCAGCTGAATCTCGGCCGCAACTCCCAGGGCCTTTCGTTCGAGCTCATCGCCAGCGCGCCGCACTGCGTCATCGGGATGAACCGCCGCCAGCACACTCGCTTCCTCGGCAGCGGTATTGAGCTCGGCGAGCATGTCGTCGTAGGGACGCAGCGTGTTCGCGGCGGTGCGAGGACCGCGAACGGCAAGGAGTTGATCCAGTGATTGACGGGCGCGGGCGATGCGGCCGTCGACGATCGATTGCAGCGATCCTGCGTCGGAAAGCCCGGTCGTGAACGGCGCGTCGGCGGCTTCGGAAGCAGGCGCAGGAGGCGTCTCCTGACCCGCAACCGGAATCACCGCGACGAACACGAACGCGGTGATTCCAGCCGTGAGCTGCAGAAGACGTGGAAACATCGACGACCGTACGTAGGGTCCGGCTTTAGCCGGACCGGTAGACGTAGGGTCCGGCTTTCCGCCGTCGCTGAAAGCTACGGCGGACCCGCCGAACCCTTGGCGCCGGGCAGCCGGACCAAAAACTTGCTATGCCGAGCACTCCCCGTCCATGACCTCCGGCGCAAACGCCTGCGTCTCTCCGAGATCGATGAAATCCTGATCGGTAGTTTCGTTCGGCAGCAACAACGCCAAATCCTTCAGCGCATCGGTGGCCAACGACGGCGGCACGCGGCGGAAGAATGCGCCCAGCTCCTCGTTGCCCTCGCGCTTGGTGCGATACAAATCGAGCAACCGATCGAGGGCGTCGGTCAGACGCTGCACCGGCACTTTCGAGACCACCTTCCCAAAATGCGCGGTGCCGTCGTCGGTGCATCCACCGCCCACCAGCACGAAGTACTGCGGCACGGCGCGGCTGCCGACTTTCCGAACGCTGCCCTGGAACCCGATCGATCCGATGTGATGTTGACCGCATCCGTTCGGGCAGCCGCTGATCTTGATGTGCCCCGACGGAACCAGGTCAACGAGGTCAGGTCGCGCGCTCAGATGCTCCGTGAGAATACGCCCCAGCCCTCGCGACTGCGTGACCGCGAGCCGGCAGCTCTCGGCGCCGGGGCAACTCACCACGTCGCTCAAGCGGCCCGCATCCGGCGATCCGAGTCCGGCGGCGGCGAGTCGCTGATAGAACGGGTCGATCGATTCGGTCTTCACCCAGCGATAGAGCACGTTCTGGTCGACGGTCAGACGCATCGTGCCGTCGCCATACGCTTCGGCGAGATCCGCGAGTACGCGCATCTGCCCCGACGTGAAATCGCCGAGCGGAAGACGAACGGTCACGTGGCAATAGCCGGTCTGCTTCTGCCGGCTGACGTTGCTGCGCATCCAGCGCACGTACGTGTCCGGCAGCGGCTGCAGTCGAACAGAACCCGGCAGAATTCCCGGCCCATTGACGGGAGTGCTGGCCGCCGCCGCGACCGACTGCAGTGACGGCGCTTCAGCGGGGCACCAGTTCGGCGCGCCCTCGGACTGCACCGAGTCGGGATTGAACGAGAGTCTCGCGCCGCCTTCGGCTTTGAACTCGGCGAGCGCCTCTTCATAGCGCTGACGGAATCCTTCCCAACCGAGCGCCTTGATCGTGAACTTCAAACGGTTGCGCGACCGATGCTCGTAGTCGCCGAAGCGATGGAACACACGCACCACAGCCTCTGCGACGTTGAACATCTCCTCGACCGGAAGGAACTCGTAGAGAACGTAGCCCGACACCGGCAGAATCGACGTACCGCCCGCGACCGTCAACCGGAACCCGCGCTTGCCATCGACGATGCGCGCACGCCAGCCGAGATCGTTGATCGAAGCGAACGCGTGATCCTCGGTGCAGCCTTCGAACGCGATCTTGAACTTTCTCGGCAGCTTTGCCGCGAGGGGGTGGCGCAGGAAATAGCGCGTCAGCGCCTCCGCGTACGGCGTCACGTCGAAGATCTCGGTGGCCGATGTGCCGGCATATGGGCATCCGGTGATATTGCGCACCGAATTGCCGCACGCTTCGCGCGTGGTGAGCCCTTCGTTGGCGAGTTCGCGCATCACGTCTTCGACGACGCTGAGCAGGACAAAGTGATACTGGATGTTCTGACGGGTGGTGATGTGACAGAAGCCGCGCGAGTAGCGCGCGGCCACGCCGGCGAGCGCTCGCATCTGCGATGCCGTCACGATTCCCTGCGGAATCTTGATGCGCAGCATCTGCACGTTATCCTGACGCTGCCCGTACGTGCCTCGCACGAGACGGAACCGACGCCAGTCTTCGGGGCTGATCTCGCCGCGCTCGTACTTGCCGAGCACGTCGACGAACTCGTCGATATCGTGCTCGCTGGCGAAGTCGAGACGCGCTCGCCCGAGCGTCTTCTGATCGTCAACTGCGGCCATAGGTCACCCTATCTTCCCTCGACTCGCTGCGCTCGCTCCCTTCGACTCGCTGCGCCCGCTCACCCCCCGACGCGGCTTGGGATGACCCTGAGCCTGTCGAAGGGTCAGAGCACGCGGCGATGAGTGCTTCGCGCACGCGAATCACTTCACCAATCACCAGCAGACCGGCCACGCCGGCGGGCGGTTCTGCCGATGCGAGTTCGACGAGCCGGCCGGTCCATAGCCACTCGTTCGCAGTCGACACCCCGCAGAGGATGGCGGCTGGTGTCTCCGGTTTCCATCCATGCGCCACTAACTGCGACGTGATCTCGCTGCGCACGGCAAGTCCCATCATCACGACGAGCGTGACCGTATTGGGACGCACTGCGCCAATGGCGGCTTCCAGTGAATCCCCCGACTGCCCCGCCACGACCAGGAACCCGGACGCGATCCCTCGGTGGGTCAGCGGAATGCCAACGAGCTCCGGCACCGCAACTGCGCTCGTGACACCCGGTACGACCTCGACCGGAATGCCGGCCATCGTGAGCGCCAGCGCTTCTTCCGCACCTCGGCCGAACACGAACGGGTCTCCGCCCTTCAACCGCACCACTCGCTTGCCCCGCTTCGCGGCCCGGATCATCAAGCGATTGATGGTGTCCTGACTCACGCTGGCACGGCCGGCACGTTTGCCCACGCAGAAGCACTGCCCTCGCGCGATCGCACGCACCGCGTCAGCGTCGACGAGCGCGTCGTACAACACCAGGTCTGCTGTTTCGACGCGCGTGCGGGCGCGGACGGTCCACAACTCGGGATCGCCAGGTCCTGCACCGACTAAAGAAACCAATCCAATCGACATCGCGCTTCCGCCGGGTCTAAAGACCCGGCCTACACTGTCTCCTAAAGTGTCCGTTCGTACAAACGATTGAGCGCGTCGAGCAGACCTGGACGACGCGCTTCCATTGGTACGCCGTCGCGCTTCCACTCGCGTCGCAGATCGTCGGCCGTCGCCATCCATTGATCGAGATCGCTCGGGAGCCACGCATCGAGCGCTTCCCTCAATAGTCCCGCGAGCGCGGGGGCGCGGCCGTCGGTCGAGATCGCAACGGTGACACCATTCCGGCGGACGACGCCGCCTGCATACGCGGTCGCATGCGCAGGATCGTCAACGGCGTTCACGAACACTCGACGACGCTGCGCTGCCTCGAGCACGCGACGGTTCACGTCGGGCGGAGCCGCCGCCACGACATACCACGCATCGTCGACGTCGTGCTCCTCGAACGAACGCCGCTCGAACACGACGCCGGGCATGTGGAGTTCCGAACGAATCTCCGGAGCCACAACGGTGACACGAGCACCTTCGCTCAAGAGGCCGTGCAACTTGCCAGCCGCGACGCGTCCGCCGCCGACGAGCAGGACCTTGCGCCCGGTGAGCTTGAGGAAGACCGGATACATCACGCGCTCACAGTTTGCGGCGCGACCACCCGTTCGAAGTCCGACAGCTTGCGGCCGATCGTGATCGGTGGCTGCACGTGATCGCGCATCACCTCGGCCGTCTTGAATCCGTTGCCGGTGATGCAGACCACGACCGATTCGTTCGACTTGATCACTCCGCGCTGAATGAGCGCCTTGGCAACAGCCAGGGTCGTTCCGCCGGCGGGTTCAGTGAAGATGCCCTCCGTACTGGCAAGCAGTTGAATGGCGTCGAGGATCTCGGAATCGCTCGCCATTGCACCGGTGCCGCCCGTTTCTTTCACCACCTTGACCACCTGGAATCCGTCGGCAGGATTCCCGATCGCCAGCGACTTCGCGATCGTGTTGGGCTTCACCGGCTCCGGGAAGTCGAGCCCGGCTTCCAGCGCTTTGACGACCGGCGCGGATCCCGCGGGCTGCGCTGCGTGAATGCGCGGCAACGTGCCGCTCACGAGGCCCACTTCGCGAAGCTCGCGCAGTCCTTTGTAAATGCGCGGCAGAAGCGTGCCTCCTGCCACCGGCGACACGATGTGGTCTGGGTACCGCCAGCCAAGCTGCTCGACGATCTCGAAGCCCATCGACTTGGCGCCTTCCGCGTAGTACGCGCGCAGGTTGATGTTGGCGAAGCCCCACCCGTACCGATCCGCGATCTCGGTGCACAAGCGATTCACATCGTCGTAGTTGCCCTCAACGGCGATGATGTGGGGCCGATAGATCGCGGCGCCGAGAATCTTGTTCGGCTCGAGATCGTGAGGGATGAAGACATAGCACTGGAGGCCCAGACGCGCGGCATGCGCTGCGACGCTGCCAGCCAGGTTACCTGTTGATGCGCAGCCGAAGACCGGGAAGCCGAGTTCCACGGCCTTGGTCGCGGCCACCGACACCACGCGATCCTTGTAGGAGAACGTCGGATGGTTGACCGAGTCGTCCTTGATGTACAGCGCGGCGACGCCGAGCTCGCGGGCAAGACGCGTGGCGCGGACGAGCGGCGTGAAGCCCGAGTGGAACCCGGTGCGAGGCTCGACGACGGGGAGCAATTCCTTATAGCGCCAGATCGAGGGGGGACGCGATTCGATCAGATCGCG
>Ga0075423_10004493_pt1 | contig 12938 bp, 8 predicted proteins | sample SoiMethybrSBSTD2_FD_80114 | JGI IMG/M metagenome (GOLD analysis project Ga0075423, IMG submission 80114) | Bulk soil microbial communities from a Populus tree surrounding site in Tennessee, USA - Soil MetaG P. TD hybrid SBSTD2 | ecosystem: Environmental > Terrestrial > Soil > Tree plantation...
CATCAATCAACTCAAGAACATCCTGGGCGTGCTGGGCGGCAACGCGCAGAGCCGGCTGATCCTCGGCGCGGAACTGGAGGACGCCACGACCTACGCCAACAGCTACGGTGCGCTGGGGCTGACCAAGGAGGACTTCCTGAACATGGAGCGCTTCGAGCACCAGTATCTCAAGCTCTACGGCACCGATGCGCAGCTGTTCAGCGCACGTATGCCGCCGCTGGTCCAACAACTCGACGAGCCGCCACCCAAGCGCGAGTATCACAACTGGCGCACGGTGCGGCCTCCTGCGCGCGCCGCCGCCGACCAGCGGCTCGACGACGCGATCGCGCAGTTCAAGGAGCTGGCGGTGCTCGATGAAGCAGGCGCGGTGCAGCGGCTGGGTCAGCTGGCCATGCGCGACCCACCTGCATATGCGGCCTACTGCGCGCGGACGAAAGCGCACCGTAGCGCGCAGCGCCAGTTCATCCTCAACCAACCCGGCTGCATCGCCGACAAAGAGACGCGCATCCGCACGCTCTCGGCGCTGCGCATCGGTGTGCCGCGCATCGAGACCAAGGCGCTGCAATGGGCGCTGTTGATGCAGGCGCGCGCCGCCGCCGACGCACGCACGGCTCGGCAGGCCGCTGAGAAAGGAGCCAAGAAGCCCAGTGGTCGAAGCAAACCCGTACCATCCGCGAACACTGCCGGCATGGCCGGCGTCCCACTGCCGCTCATGCCCGGTGCGGTCGGCGGCGACCAGGGTGCTTTTGCCGCCACTGGCACGCCGCCGACCGCGCTGCCGACGCTGGATGAGCTGCTGGCGCAGACCGCCGGCACGCTCGCCAACCGCGCGCCGCGCCGCGACCCCGACGACCTCGCCGAGGGGTTTGACGTATGAGCGGCGCAGCTGCCAGCGCTGAGCGCAGCGCGGATGTCCTGCGCCTGCTCGGGCGGGTCGAGTTTGCCCGCGCGCGCTGGATACACGCGCTGCTGTTTCCTGACCGCAACCCGACGACCGCCTGGCGCATCCTGCGCGCCCTGCATGCGGCGCAGCTGATCTGGACGGCCAGCGCGCCGGCCGAACGCGTTCCGGGCACGATCCGCGCACGCAACCGCCAGGCACCGCCGCGCGCCCCAACCATCTATGGCCTGACGCCGGAGGGCCGCGACGCACTCGCCGCGCTGGGCATGGAAGGTGACCGCAGGAGCGTGCCGGCCATGCCGGTGCGAGCGTGGGCCGAGCCGGACCTCAAGCTCGCGCAGCTGCGCCACGACCTGCTGGTCAGCGACTGGTGCTGTGCGCTGCTCAACGGCGCACGCCGGCATCTGCACCTGCATTCGGTCGGCTGCCAGGTTGAGTACATCAGCGCGACCAGCGCGACCGGCCAGGCCATCCAGCGCATTGATGCGCTGGTGCAGCTGACCTTTGCCCTCGTGCCGGTCGCGCCACGCCCGCTGTGGATGCTCGCGTCGGCGGACGGCACCGCGCCGCCCGCTGGCGCGATCACCTGCCGCCTCGCGGCGGAGATCGACACCGGTAGCGAGAAGCTGGCGATCCTGCTCAGCAAGGCCGGCACCTATCGCGCGCTGACGCACTCCGGGCACTACACCGCCACACTGGGCGGCCCGGTGCTGCCGGTCGTGCTGGTGCCACCGGGCACCAAGCGCGCCGCACAGATCGCCCGCGAGTGGCGCGACGGCTGGCCGGGCGGTGCGGGGCTGATCTCCAGCTTCGCCCAGGCCCAGGTCGCCGGCGATGCGATCCGTGGGCGCTATCTGGTTATGGCGAGCAACCCGGCGCAGCCGGCGTTCCTGCTGGAGCCATTCGGCATCACCCGTGACGCCTGGGACACGGCCATCGCGCATCAACGGCATCAGGGTGCCGCTGATCGCATCAGCAGGGACGCGCCATGACGCCAGCACCGCCGCGCATGATCCGGCTGCCCTCGGCGATTCAGCTGACCAGCGACCGCGAGCTGGCGGTGCTCCGCGCGCTGGGGCGGCTGGGTGTAGTGCGCATGAGCGACCTGTTGAGCCTCGTCCTAGTGGCTCGCCACACTGATTATGCAGGATACCGACCTATTTCATTTAGCATCACAGTGAGCTAAATGGAAAGGTATCATCCAGTAAAATCAATGTGGTCACCCACTAGTCGGGCTCGGGCGCAGCGCGAGCTATGCGCTCATGCAGCACCTGGGCGAGCGCGGTTTGCTCTGGTCGACCCGCAGCCCTGGTCAGCCAACCAGTCGCGCCGATGGGCGCAGTGGCCCGCCGCGCAGCCAACGGGTCTTCGGCCTGACCGCTGACGGGAAAGCGCTGCTCGATACGCTGGGCGCAGAGGCAGCTGGCGTGAGCTTCGCGCAGCTGATTGCGCGCGACCGGCGCGCCCCACCACCGTCGGTGCTGACGTTGGTAGGCGACCTGCTGCTCTCCGCCTGGTGCGCCGCCGTGCTCGACCAGGCTCGCCGCGCGCCGATGCTGCTCGGCGTCCGTTGTCAGACCAAGCTTGTGACCGCGCTCGATCCAGCCAGCCAGCAGCCGCTCCAGACGATTGGTGCCTATCTCGAATTGATCTTCGACCCGCAGCGCCGCGCCGCCGACCGACCCGGCTGGTCCGTGCCCTGGTACGATGAGGCGACGCCAAAGCAGTGCCAGGTCGCGCGGTTTGCGCTGGAGGTGGACACCGGGCGGCAGGCCATCCCGACACTGATACAGCAGGTGCATACCTATGCAGCGCTGGCACAGGCCGGCACCTATACCAAGCTGCTGGGAGGGCTGCCGGTGCCGGTCATCCTGACGTTGCCCGGTCAGCGCGCCGGTCAGGTCATCCAGGCATGGCGCGATGGCTGGTCGAACACGCCGGCGCTCATCGCCAGTGCCGCCAAAGCTGAACACCCGGCGTTCGGGGCGTTATGGGGCAGCTACTCAACGATCAAGGACACGCCACCACAGCCGACCTACCTACTAGCGCGCCTGGTGAAAAGTCCCGAAGTATGGGGACAGCTGACGGCCGGATGGCAGCCATGAGCAGGTCGTTCGGGCGTGCGTCTGGAACATCGGCTGGGCATCGTTCGAGCGTACGTTTGTCCTTTCGCATTGGCATCGTTGCGGCTTCGGCTGGGCGTCGTTGTGGTGCAATACGGAGCCACGACCTTCGGCGTCCCAATGCACCTCCAGCCGCCGACATCTCTCTCCTGTCCACCACCCGCGCGCCGCCGCCGGTCGCCCATTCAGTCCTCGCACGCCGGTCGCGCATCCCCACGCCGCGATCCGCCCGCCGCGCCGCCTACTGCGCTCCAACGAGCAACCCCGTCGATCGTGGCCGCACGCGCCCGACGCCGCGACTCAACGAAATACCGTGAGACACAGTGGGATTCAGCGATCTTCATTGATTGGCACCGCAGCGTGGGCTGGCGACCCGAGCTCAGGAGTTAGATGAAGGCGGGGGAGGCAGGATGCTGTGGGGATGCAGACGCATTGCTGGGATGGGATGGAGCGAAGGAGGATGTGGGCGCGGGCTGGGGATGGGGCGAGGGTCGAGCTGCCGGACTCCCGCGTGGGGAAAGTCGGCGGCGCGTGCGGGAAGGAGTTCCCGCAGTCGATGGGGGCGAACGTGAGCGCTCCCCCATGCACGTCGGCAGGGCCGTCGTGGGAAACCGTTCTCACAGTCGGCAGGCGGGTGAACGTGCGCACCCCCTGCGCACATCGGCGGACGAGCGCGGGACAAGGTTCCTGTGCAACGGAGTACAACTGAGGCACCGCTGTTCGATTTCATGCGCTACGCCTGCTGGCGCTGATCACAGCTACATTCGCTACTCCGACGACCAAGAATCACGACGTGTCCACAGTGTGATGGAACCTCACGTCAACATTCTTTACCCTTCCTGAAACGCTCCTCTGTGAGTTCAGTCCTGCTCGTGCGCACGAGCACCAGATCAAGCGCTCAAGCACCTGCTACACCTGTAGTGCGTCGATACAGATCATCTTGGGTCGGCGCGATTTGCTTTCAAAGCAAGCACATTGGTCGGCACGGAGCGGAACGCAACCCTTCAGGAAGGTACAGTTCCTGCGCACCTATGCTATAATAGAAGTACATGCGTTCTGATTAGCAGCTGTCATTGGCACGCCGATGCGTAGGCAACCAGATGTGCAGCACAAGCGGGCAATTCGTGCTGGCGAAGCCTCAACGCACTAACCGCTGGACCAGCGACGGAGCGCCTCCAGCACGGCAGCACGCACATGACCGGCTTTATGGACACGGACAAGCCCGAGCGCGCTGGGACATCGCGGCGCTGCAGGGTCTTGAAGCGACGCGGCGTCGGGCGCGTTCGGCGAGCTTATAGCTGGCGGATGCTCGCTGCGAGCATCTGGAAACACAGGAAGGGGTATGAAATGAGTCGAGTTCGGGTACTGGTTGGTACACGCAAGGGCGCGTTCGTCCTGACATCAGATGCAAAGCGCGAGCGATGGGACGTCAGCGGTCCGCACTTTGCGGGCTGGGAGATCTACCACATCACGGGCTCGCCCGTTGACCCGAATCGGCTGTATGCGTCGCAGTCCAGCGGCTGGTTCGGGCAGCTGATCCAGCGCTCCGACGACGGTGGCAACACCTGGGCGGCGATGGGTAATGAGTTCGCCTACGACGGCATCCCCGGCACGCACCAGTGGTATGACGGCACACCGCACCCGTGGGAGTTCAAGCGCATCTGGCACCTCGAACCCTCGCTGACCGATCCGGATACGGTTTACGCTGGAGCGGAAGACGCCGCCCTGTTCCGCACTGTAGACGGTGGCCGGACTTGGCAGGAGCTCTCTGGATTGCGTGCCCACGGCTCAGGGCCGTCCTGGCAGCCAGGTGCTGGTGGGATGTGCCTGCACACGATCCTGCTGGACCCCAGCCATCCCGAGCGGATATTCATCGCCATCTCGGCCGCGGGTGCCTTCCGATCCGACGACGCTGGCGAGACCTGGCAGCCAATAAACCGTGGTCTACAGTCGGAATATATCCCTGAGCCGACTGCCGAGGTTGGTCACTGCGTCCACCGCATCGCAATGCACGCGTCGCGTCCGGATGTGCTATTCATGCAGAAACACTGGGATGTCATGCGCAGTGACGACGCTGGCGAGTCGTGGTATGAGGTCAGCGGCAACCTGCCAAGCGACTTCGGCTTCCCAATCGCCGTTCATGCGCACGAGCCAGATACCATCTACGTCGTCCCGATCAAGAGCGACTCCGAGCATTACCCACCCGAGGGGAAGCTGCGTGTGTACCGCAGCCGGACGGGCGGCAACGCTTGGGAAGCGCTCACCAACGGCCTGCCGCAGCGCGACTGCTACGTGAATGTGCTACGCGAGGCGATGGCGGCTGACTCGCTCGATTCGTGCGGCGTGTACTTCGGCACCACCGGCGGGCAGGTGTACGCATCGGCCGACAGTGGCGACACCTGGGCCGCCATCGTCCGCGATCTTCCGTCGGTGCTTTCCGTTGAAGTCCAGACACTCTTATGATACGAGTGATGCTCCCGGCCCACTTGCGGATGCTGGCACGTCTGACCGGAGAGGTGGAGCTCCAGGTTGAGGGCCCGATTACACAGCGCTCTGTTCTCGACGCACTTGAGAGCAGCTATCCAATGCTGCGTGGGACGATCCGCGAGCATGGAACGCAGCAGCGCCGTCCGTTCGTGCGCTTCTTCGCCTGCGAGCAGGATCTCTCGCATGAGGCACCGGATACCCCGCTGCCCGATGCGATCGCGACGGGCGCAGATATCTTTCTGATCGTGGGGGCGATTGCTGGAGGCTAGTAGCGGGTTTGAGAAATCCCTGGTGGGTCCGCCCGCACCGCCTTGGCCTGCTCCGAGCGCGGGAGCGATGCGGGCTGCAAAGGATATCACGTCCACATCCCCTTATGGGTCGAACGGAAACGACTTCTTTTAGGTGAAAGCCCTGGCTGCATGTGGCGCGGATCGCGTGGCATTGCAATGACCTAAGACGTGGTGAGGAGTGGTCCCCTGAACACACTCCCGTGACGGATTTAGCACATTAGGAAGGCATAGATTTGTCAAGTGAAACCCTTTGAGGGTGGTGGGGCCGCAAGCGCCGGAAAGCTGCCGGCGGGATAATCAGGGCTATCGCACGAGCAGCAAAGTGCTTTTCGCTTCCCATGGTGTGGAGTAGGATGCCAGCTTTGCTGGTGCCCTACCCGCAAAAGAAGTTTCAGGGTCATAGTCCTCTCGAACTATCAGTCCAAAGTTGAGCCGAACGCCTTCAAGGCCCAAGTGGTCTGCTCTGATCGGCAGGCATGCGTGCTCTCTAAGGGACGCGCGGGTTTTAAACCATCCCAGGTGCTGGCTGAAACGTGAAACGTGATCTCAAGGAGCAATTCACGTTTCACGTTTCACGGAGGTGGGATGCTTTCTCTTTTTGAGTCCCTAAGTAGGCGATCGACGAACTGCTGCTCGAGTAGGCCAGCGCGGTGGTCATGACCGCCAATTCTGGCGAACCCGCGTACAAAGACTACAGCCGGCGCAAGGACGAGGGAGAACAGCTGCTCGACCGCCACGAGCGGGATGGAAACTAGCATCAGCTTTCTCAAGCACCTGCTGGCGATCGCCAGGGAGGCCGTCGAAGCTGAGCAGCAGGTTGACCCCCAGGAGGAGCAGGATTACGCCATGGCCGCCCTGACCAAGCTGTTCAACGAGGTGCGTAGCCAGAAGCCGCCGCTTGTCGTCGAGCGCATCGTCGCCGACATCGACATCACTATGGAGTGTTGATACAACACCAGCCTGATCCAGGGCGATGCTCGCAGCTGCGTTCAGCGGGCAGCAACGTCATGCTATTGACATGCTCTGACGACTCCGATATGTTTTGGGGAGATCAGAATACTATCGGTCCGAACGTAAATTGCGCAGTCGTAAAAGCCATTGATCGTGCGCCTGCCCGATTACCAACCGTTCTGATATCGGCTTGGCTTCTTGACCCCGCTCTGGTATGTTTCCCACCACGCGCCTGGTGACTTTTGCTCTCGCTTTTGACAGTAAACCGAAAATGACACGATCTTTGACAGGGGGTGTGAAGGTATGTGTCAAGGCTCATCTGGCGAGGTTTGGTCGGCGGTCTTGCGCTCAGCCGGGCGCTGGAGCGATTGGGTATTAGCCCGGCGCTGGGGCTTGATGGGTCGATCGCACACGCGCTGGGCGCAGCGGGTCACTACCTGGCGATCCTGGCGTCAAGCGGGCTGCCGCTGAGCGTCCTCTCAGCACTGCTAGCGACCGTGCCAGACATCGACGAGCCGGGCTCCTTCATCGCCCGTCGGGCGCACGCCGTGATCACGCTGACTGGCGTGGGCCTCGCAGGTGGTGTGGCTGCCCTGGCGAAGCTGTCGCCGACGATCTGGCTGCTAGCGCTCCTCGTCGGCGCGCTGCTGGGCCGGCTCGCCGGCTATGTGGCGCTGCGGCTCATCCGGCGTGCGGCCGGCGGCCATCGGCGGCTAACACATAGCCTGGTGCTCACCGGTATGCTGGCGCTCGCGGCTGGCGGGCTGTGGCGATGCGGGCTGGGCGCGTGGGCACTGATTCCCGCTGGTCTGGCGTGGGCTATTCTGATTCACGATCTGGGCGACCTAGTGACGCCAGCGGGCGTGCCGCTGCTCTACCCGTTCAGTCGCACGAGCTTCCATCTCTTGCCAGCGCCGATCTGCCGCGTCGGCGAGCCGCTCGTGGCACTCGCGGCGTCGGTAGGCGGCCTGCTCCTGCTTGGTGGGCTGTAGCGTTCACCGCGTTTCGTATGCTAATAGCGATGTGGTGGAGCTTGGTGCGCTCCTGCGCGGTAGTGGTCGTCATGTGCTGCCACATCCCCAAACCGTCGGTTATACAACTGCCGATACACCTCGCCGTGCGCCAGCAAGGCGTCGTGCCGCCCGCGCGCGACGATCCGGCCGCCGTCTGCTCACTCGATGATCGTCGCCCAGGAAAGGCGGCGACAAGACCTCAACATATACGGCTTCATGTACAGGAGGCATCGTCACACAGAAACGTGCCGACAACAAGCGATGGGACGTGACCAAAGCGGGCAGGGATGCGACTCTGCGCGAAGCGCTTCGTTCAACGCACATTATCCATCGTGACAGAGGAAACCACCCGAAAACCAGGAGATTTCCTCCGACGACGAACCAACGCTGATGCGTATGCTTGGCAGAAGCTGAGAGGTTCACACAGTTTCATTTGAACCGGCGAAGCGCCTCGCAACGCTAGCGCAGATAGCGATCAAAGAAATCCACCATATCCAGGTACATCTGCCGCAGGTTCGCGCGCGTGCGCACGTAGTAGCACTCGCTGGGGTAGACCCTGTACTCGACTGTCTTGTACTCGCGGCGCATGGCCTCGACGAAGCGGCGCGAGTCGTCCGAGCGCGGCTGCTGGCCCTCGCCGTGTAGCACCAGCGTGGGCGTCTGAACCTGGCGCACGTTGTAGATCGGCGAGCAGTGGCGGTAGACCTCGATCTGCTCGGGGAACGAGCCGAACTCGTAGCGCAGCAGCTGCAGGTGGCGCCGCTCCTGCTCCCCCATCACGAACACCCAGTCGGCGTAGCCGGCGTGTGGCGCGGCAGCCTGGAACTGGCCGGGCGCGTTGCAGACCGCCGACATGCTCAGGCAGCCGCCGTAGCTGGTGCCGGTGATACCGATGTGCGCGCCATCAACCCAGTCCTGCGCGCGCAGCCAGTCGGCGCCAGCGATCGCGTCCTTGAGATCGCCGTGACCCCAGTCGCCGTTGTTCAGATCCTCAAACTGCTTGCCGTAGCCTGAGCTGCCGCGGATGTTTGGCTGCAGCACCGCGTAGCCGCGTTGGGCCAGGTGTTGCGCCAGCGGGTCGAGCGCGTCGTAGAACTGGCTGGTCGGGCCGCCGTGGATCAGCAGCACGGCCGGGCAGCGCGCGTCGGGCCCCTGGCGTGCCGGCCGGTATAGGTAGGCGTTGATCGTCAGCCCATCGAAGGTTGGGTAGGCGATCTTCTCGGGCATGCTGAGCCGCCCGCGCAGGCCTACTGGCAGCGTGTCAGTCAGCCGCGCCGCCGCGCCGCTGGCCACGTCAACGGTCCAGAGATCCTGCGTGTCGGTTGGGCTCGATTGGAGAAACGCGATCGTCGCGCCATCGGTCGACCAGGCCGGCGCTTGGCAGACGCCCAGCTCGGGAGTGACCAGCGCGCGAGCATTGCTCCCATCGGCATCGCACAGCCACAGCGCCAGCGTGCCGTTCTGGTTCGAAATGAACGCGACCCGCCGGCCGTCGGTTGACCAGGCCGCGCCGCTCTGGTCGGACGCTTGCGGGCAGAGTTGGCGCGGTTCACCGCCATCGATTGGCACCGCCCAGTAATTGATCCAACCGCTGCGATGCGAGCGGAACAGCGCCATCCGTCCGTCAGGCGCGACAAGCGGCGAGCCAAACGTGCGGCCGTAATGGTAATCGAAGAAGTCCTGATCGGTAGCGAGCACCCGCTCGCCGCCGCCGCTCGCCGCGATGCTGACGACCTCGTGGTCGGCCCAGTGCTCGTCGAGCCGCACATACAGCACCCGCGCGCCGTCGGGCGTGCTGACAGGCGAGACCTCGTAGCGCGTGTCGTCGGTCAGGCGGGCGGCCGAGCCATCGTGGAGCGCGACCCGATAGATGTCGTAGCGGCCGAGTTGGTTCGAGGCCACTAGCAGGCTCGCCCCGTCAGGCGCCCAGCTGTAACTGGAAATATGGTTGCCCAGGCGCGTGAGCGGGCGCTGGCGGCCGGTCGCGCGCTCCCACAGCCACAGCTCGGTTGCGCCGGCATGCTCGGCCAGGTAGGCAACCAGCCGGCCATCAGGCGACCAGGTCTGCATCGGGCTAGCCAGGAACGGCAGTGTGATCGGCGCGGTAGTGACGCGCCGCGGGAAGCCGCCCGCGCGCGGGATGAGCCAGAGGCCAAGCTCGCCGCCGATCGCGGCGGCCACCAGCAGCTGCTGGCCATCGGGCGACCAGCGCACCACGTCGCCGCCGCCGTATGGGCCGCTGCCCAGCCCGCCAATCGTGAGAATCTGATCAAGTGTCATGTCGGTGTCGTTCATGATTAACCTTTACCTGACCTGAACAAGCGAGTGAAGCAGATGAATGAAGCGCAGCTCTGCGGTTCTTGTGATACAGACAATGAATAGTTGCCGCCGAACCGATCGTTACGCTGCCAGAACAGTCTATCACGCAGGCATTGACGTGTCGAGCACACGCTGATGCCATACGCGTGTAGCAGTCCCAAGATAGCCACCGGGATGGCCGAACTGCACACGAACCTCTTTTGGGCTGCAGCCCTAGACATTAGCGCTTGGAAAAGGCAAGTCAGACGAACCAATGGTTTGCTGAGTGAATCATAGCGCACATTATTGCACACGAGACCGGCGCTGATGAGGTGCCGGTCTTCATGATGACAATTGGGTGGGGTTCCATCTCCATAAGCTACCCTCAATCTATGTGTTTTCACACCTTCACCTGGCGCAGCTCCCCAGCTATACTCCCCGTAAACGTAGGACAACTCGGATGCGAGGAGCGATGATCTGGAGAGAGCAGGCCGTGCGCACAGCGGATGATTTCCTGGCACTTGTCGAGCGACATCTGCCTGAGCTGTGGCAGGTCCATGCGCATAGCGGTAATCGAGCGCTGCGAGTTGTGCTTCAGAACGCCGAGGTGCTGCTCGCTGAGCGGGCGGGGATCGATCTCGCCACCTTTCGCCGATCGCGTGGTATCCAACGCCGGGAGCGCTGATTGAGGCCGCTCACTTGACCAAACCGAAGTAGATACCCCAGCAGCGGGGAGAAACGACTGCGATCCTGAGCAAACGCGCTCGTGGGTACGACGGAACGACGCTTCCGTCCCACGAGCGCGTTGTTGTGTTCTGGAGGAATCATGGCAACCGTCAACATGTCAGCTCCAAAAACGCCCGAGCAGAAGCACGCGGCGGCACGGCAATCCCAGGCCATGGGCCGCTTTGGTGGCGTCCTGGTCTTGCTGGTGTTCTTGGGAATACCGGCGCTCGTCGTCGGGCTCATCCTCTACGGCATGGCGCATCGCAATCGCCGGCGCTACGCCATCCTGCTGCTCGGCATGCTTGTGGGGATGGCGCTGGTTGGGCTGAGCTACCGCACGTTGCTTGCGCATGGCCAGGCGCTTGCAGCGGCTTGGCAGCCGTATGGGCCGGCGGTCAGCCAGTATCTCAAGGCGCCATCGCAGCAACACTGGCACGCGCTGAGCCCGCTCGTTGACGTCGTGACACCCCACATCGTTCAGCTCTGGCTGATGGCCTTGCCGCTTGCGGCCTGTGTCGCGGTCTATCTCGAATCAACCCGTATCAAGACCCTGCCGGAGTTGCGCGCGGACAAAGAGCGCCTCCATCAGCAGCGCGATGGTATGAAGAGGCGCGAAGCTGCGCAGCAGGTTGCACAGGCCCCCGAGCAGATTCAAGGCAAGCCCGTGATTGGGGTTCCACTCAGTGGCGAACTTCCTGATTGGAGCGCCAGGCAGTGGGTTGTCTACCCGGCCGAGTTGCTCAATCGACACGCGCTCGTCATCGGCGGCAGTGGAACGGGCAAGACGGAGTTTCTGCTGCGCCTCGCCTACCTGGTCGCCAAGATCCTCAGATGGCAGGTGTTTTACATCGACGCCAAAGGGGATTACGACGTCGCGAACCGCTTCATGGCCACAATGGCGCATGCCAATGTCAGCCGGGTCGCCATGTTCCCCGACCTGGCCTACAACGGCTGGAAGGGAGATGCCACGGCCATCCTCAACCGCCTCATGGCGATCGAGGACTACAGCGAGCCGTACTACCGCGCAATCGCGAAGACCGTGCTCTCACTGGCGTGCAACGCGCCAGGCGGCCCGCCGCGCTCCAGCATCGATCTGCTCGACCGGCTCAGCCTCTCAGCGCTGAGCGAGTTGTACGCGGGCAGCAACGACCGCCGGGCCGACACACTTACGACCCTCGGCGAGCACGACCTTGCGGGCGTCTACAAGCGGTACTTTGGCTTCTTCGATGCGCTCGGGCGCAAGCTGGACGGCTCCTGGTCGTTCGAGACTGTTGACGCCGGGTACATCCTGCTGGACGGCCTGGCGCTGAAGGAAGAGGCGCGCAGCCTGGGCCGCTATCTGCTGGAAGATGTCGCGAACTACGTCTCGAAGCGCAAGAAGACCGATCGGCGGGTTCTCTTCATCGTGGATGAGTGGAGCGCCATTGCGAGTGGCGGTGCGGACGCCGCGAACCTGTTTGAGCGCCTCCGCAGCTATGGCGCCGGCATCATCGTAACCAGCCAGAGCTATGACGGGCTCGGCGAGGGGGCGGCCAAGATGATCGGGGCAGCGTGGGCCACGATCGCCTTCCAATGTGCCGATCCGGAGCCGATCGCCGCACGCGCTGGGACGATGCGGGAGGTCCAGACCAGCTTGCGCACCGAGTACGCCGCCCTGCCTGGCCAGAATCCGCTTCTGGCTGCCAAGGAGCACATGACCGGGACCAGCACCGAGCATGAGATGGAGGTGCCTCGGCTGCATCCCAACGTCATCAGGAAGCTGCGTATTGGCGAGTGCTGCATCATCACCAATGGGGCGTATCAAGAGATCCGGGTCGCCCGGCTCCCGAAGCTCCCAGATACTGGGGTGATGTGGGGGAAGACCGGAACAGGTGCTGCCCAAACACCCACCCAGCCCAGGAAAGCGCTGCTCCTGGCCACCCCAGGCGCGACCGCTGGGAAACCAGCACTGGAACGATCACCAGCGCAAGCGGAGCCGGAGGAGATCGATCTCCTTCTCCCTGCTACGCGTGTGACCGGGCCGACCACCGAGCCGGATATGAGCGATGCGGCGCTTCCGCTTGTGGAGCAGCGCGGCGATGAACAGGCAGGTTCCTCAGCTGCCGAGAGGATCGCTGTGGTCGCGGCTATGCGTGGTGACGAGTCTCCG
>Ga0075423_10004495_pt1 | contig 12936 bp, 10 predicted proteins | sample SoiMethybrSBSTD2_FD_80114 | JGI IMG/M metagenome (GOLD analysis project Ga0075423, IMG submission 80114) | Bulk soil microbial communities from a Populus tree surrounding site in Tennessee, USA - Soil MetaG P. TD hybrid SBSTD2 | ecosystem: Environmental > Terrestrial > Soil > Tree plantation...
GGTGATCAAGCGGGTAGGGCCCCCGAAGGCGACCGATCTCAAGGGCGACGAGTTCACGTGGACGATCCAGCTCAGCGCGGCGCCGTCGCGCGAGTGGTCGCGGCTCTTCACGGAGCCGGCGGAGTCCACTGTCCTCTGTCATCCCCGGCGCCTGGGCATGATGCACCAGGCCCTCGTGTTCAAGTCCGACGAGGGACACCTTCAGACCTGGGTCCAGTACATCGACAAGTGGATCGGCGGCGCGAACAAGGGCATGGAGGAGCAGGAGGAAGCCGAGAGGCAGCGCAAGGCCAAGGCGCTCGCGGAAGAAGAAGACAAGCAGCGCCGCATCCGCGAGGTCAACGAGAAGATCAAGAATCTATGACTTCGTCGCCTGGGGGCGTGGCGTAACGGAAGCCGCTGAGGGCTTAAAACCCTCTGTCCGCAAGGACGTGCAGGTTCGAATCCTGCCGCCCCTACCATTGGCTCCCCTGCAGACTCCAGTCGATCTCGAAGTCACACAGCTCGCGTCCTACAGCTACCTGCTCGGAATGTATCTGGGCGATGGGTACATCAGTCGCACGCCACGGACGTATCGCCTGGAAGTCTCATTACACCGACGTCAAGAACGCGTCGCCAAGCGCGTCGCCCGCGCGATCGCGGTGCTACGTCCGGGCCGTCCAGTCGGCTTTCGTCATCGCGGGAGCGTCACGATCGTTAACGCGTACGCCAACGCCTGGCCGATTCTGTTCCCGCAGCACGGAGTCGGACGTAAGCATCAGCGTCCGATCGTCCTGGAGCCCTGGCAACAGCGCGTTGTGGAGCAGCATCCAACAGAGTTTCTTCGCGGGTGCATCGAGGCCGACGGCTGCCGGCACCGCCGCATCGTGGCAGGACGCAACTATCCCGCGTATTCGTTCACGAATCACTCGACGGACATCCTGGAGCTGTTCGTCTGGGCATGCGGGATGGCGGGGCTGCGCCCGCGACGCGCGAACCGGGTGACGGTGTCGCTGGCCCGCCGAGCTGACGTCGCCACGCTCGACGAGTTGTTGGGCGCCTCCGACGGTCTGGAGAGCCCAGTCGGCATCGGTCCTTCCCGAACCCCATGATATTCTGGCCTGCGTGCTTGCCCTCGTCATGAGCTCTCCGGGCGCCATCGCCTTCCAGATCGGCCCCATCGTCATCCGCTGGTACGGCATCCTCATGGCGACGTCGATCGTCGTCGGGCTCTGGCTCGGCTACCGCCAGGCCAAGCGCGAAGGGCTGCCGGCCGACGACATCGTGAGCGTTGGGCAGTGGGCCATCCTGGCGGGTCTCGTCGGCGCGCGGCTCTACGAAGTCGTCTTCAACTGGGATTACTACGGCCGCTATCCATCCAAGATCGTCGCGGTCTGGGAGGGCGGGCTCGCCATGCACGGCGGTCTCATCGTCGGCCCGCTCATCGGCGTGTGGCTGGCGCAACGGTGGAACGTGCCGATCCTCCGCGGCCTCGACGTGACGGCGCCGTCGATGGTGCTGGGTCAAGCGATCGGTCGCTGGGGCAACTTCTTCAACGAGGAGGCGTTCGGCCGGCCGACCGATCTGCCGTGGAAGCTCTATATCTCGCCGGAGCACCGGCCCATGGGCTATGCGCAGTACGAGTTCTTCCATCCGACCTTTCTCTACGAGTCGATCTGGGACTTCGTGGTCTTCCTGATGCTGGTCGGATGGCTACGCCCGCGGCTCCGCGGGCGTCCGGGCGCCTTGTTCTTTGCCTACATCGGTCTCTACTCGGTTGGCCGCTTCGCGATCGAGGCGCTCCGCCTCGACAGCTTCTGGCTCGGCTCGCTCCGCGTTCCCCAACTCGCGAGCGTCGTGGGTATGCTCGTCGCGCTCATCGGGATGGCGTGGACGAACCGCCGTTCCGCCTCGCCGGTTACCGGCTGACCTCGAAAGCGGCAGGATGCAGCTCGAGCGGGTGGGCCCGTATCTCTGGCGGATCCCGCGGGACGCGGGTCGGGGCATGCGCGTGCCCGGCCTGGTCGTCGCCGACGCCCGTCTCATCGAGTCGATCAAGAGCGACGCCTCGCTCGAGCAGATCGCCAACGGCGCCACGCTGCCCGGTATCGTCAAGGCCGCGATGGCCATGCCCGACATCCATCAGGGCTACGGCCTCCCGGTCGGCGGCGTCGTCGCCACCGACGCCCGCTCGGGCGTCGTCAGCCCCGGTGCGATCGGCTTCGATATCAACTGCGGCGTGCGCCTGCTCAAGACCTCGCTCCGTGCCGACGACATCGCCGGGAAGATGGAGCCCCTGGTGGACGCCCTCTACGAGGCGATCCCCACTGGAGTCGGCTCGAAGGGCTCGCTGATGCTCGATCCGAGCGCGCTCGACGGCGTTCTCGCCGGCGGCGCGCGCTGGGCGGTCGAGCAAGGCTACGGCGTCGCCGAGGATCTGGAACGGATCGAGTCGGAGGGGAGCCTGCCGGGCGCGGCGCCGTCGAGCGTCTCGGCGCACGCGCGCGAGCGGGGCAAGCGACAGCTCGGCTCGCTCGGATCCGGCAACCACTTCCTCGAGGTTCAGACCGTCGAGGTCGTGTACGACCCGCAGACTGCGGGCGCGCTCGGCCTGAGCGAGGGTCTGGTCACCGTGATGATCCACACGGGCTCGCGCGGCCTCGGTCATCAGGTGTGCACCGACTACCTCGACATCACGGGCAAGGCGCTCCGTCGCTACGGCATCACTGTCCCCGACCGCCAGCTCGCCTGCGCCCCGGTCGATTCGGAAGAGGCGCGGGCATATCTCGGCGCCATGCGCGCGGCCGCGAACTTCGCCTTCGCGAACCGCCAGGTGCTGGCGCACTGGACGCGCGCAGTCTTCACGCGCACGCTCGGCGTCGCCCCGGGCGATCTCGGCATGAGCGCTGTCTACGATGTCGCCCACAATATCGCCAAGGAAGAAGAGCACGAGGTGGACGGTGCCCGGCGCCGACTCATCGTTCACCGCAAAGGCGCCACGCGCGCGTTTCCCGGTCAGCCCGTGCTCGTTCCCGGCGATATGGGGCGGTACTCGTACGTCCTCATCGGTACCGCGGCGGCGATGCGCGAGACGTTCGGCAGCACCTGTCACGGCGCCGGCCGGCTCATGAGCCGCACCGCCGCGGTGAAGGCAGCGCGCGGACGGAGGATCGGCGACGAGCTCCGGCAGCGCGGGGTACTGGCCCGAGCCACCGGCCGTGACGCCCTCGCCGAGGAGATGCCTGAGGCGTACAAGGACGTACGGGACGTCGTGGACGTGGTGCACCGGCTCGGCATCTCGACTCGGGTCGTCCGGCTTCGCCCGCTGGCGGTGATCAAGGGATGAGCCGCGCGGTCCGGGCGGCGTCCGAGCGCATGGTAAACTAACGCGATGTCTTGGAAACTGAAGCGAAAAGCCCAGGGAACCCTGGCCGAAGAGCAGGGGACCATTCGCAAGGACTGGGGCGGCAAGATTTCCGTCGCGCTGGTCTACCCCAACACGTACGCCGTCGGGATGTCGAATCTGGGCTTTCAGACCATCTATCGCCACCTGAACGCCATTCCCGATGTCGTCTGCGAGCGGGTGTTCCTCCCGGATCCGGAGGACCTGGACGAGATGCGCCGCGCCGGGTCGTCGCCGTTCTCGCTGGAGTCGTTCCGTCTGCTCACCGACTTTCACTTGGTCGGCTTCTCGGTGACCTACGAAGGCGACTACATCAACGTTCTGCGGATCCTCAGCATGGCGGGGATTCCCCTCCGGGCGGCCGCCCGCCGTGCCCACGACCCCCTGGTGCTGATGGGCGGTGTGTGCGCGTTCTCGAACCCCGAGCCAATCGCGCCGTTCATGGACTTCGTCGTCGTTGGCGAGGGCGAAGAGCTGGTCGTCGAGCTGATCGCAGCCTACCGCGATGGCTATCGGGACCGCGCGGGCTTCCTGACCTCGCTCTCGTCGCTCGAGGGTGTATACGTTCCCGATCGCTACGAGGTTATCAACGGCGCCGATGGCATGCTGGCCGATGTCCAGCCGCGCCAAGGGGCGCCCGGCATCGTCGTCAAGCGCAGGCTTCGCAACGTCAACGCTTTCACCACGATCGCTGCCGTCAAGACGCCGCAGGCCGAATACGGGCACATGGCCCTCCTCGAGGTCGGCAAGGGATGTGGGCGCGGGTGCCGCTTCTGCCTCGAGGGTCAGGTGTATCGCCCGGTGAGGCACCGCAGCGTCGACACGCTCCGCGAGACCGTCGTGGAGATGGCCCGGAGCGGCGAGAAGCGCGTCGGGCTGGTCGGCGCGTGCGTCTCGGACTATCCGTGGATCGGCGACTTGCTGAAGATCGTGGAGGAAAACGGCCTCGAGCTGTCGATCTCTTCGCTGCGTGCCGACAGCCTGACGCCCGAGCTGGTGGCGGCGCTCGCGCGCGGCGGCCACCGCACGCTCACGATGGCGCCCGAAGCCGGCACCGAGCGACTGCGTCGCGCGATCCGCAAGCCGATCACCGATGAGCAGATCACGACCGCGTGCGACCTCGTGCGCGCTCACGGCATCCCCAACCTCAAGACCTATTTCATGATCGGCCAGCCGACCGAGACGATGGAGGACGTGGCGGCCATCCCGACGCTGGCGGGGCGGATGCTCGAGCGGCTGCGCGTGCTGGATCGCGCGGGACGGCCCTTCGGCCGCCTCACGCTGTCGATCTCGTCGTTCGTCCCCAAACCCTGGACTCCCTTCCAGTGTGCGCCGTTCGACGGCGCCGCTTCGCTGCAGGCGAAGCTCGAGATCATCAAACGGGGCGTCCGGTCTTTCTCGAACGTGCGCGTGCTGCACGAGAATCCGCGCGAGGCGGCGCTGCAGGCGCTCCTGGCTCGGGGCGACCGCCGCGTCGGCGACTTCCTCGAGCTGGCGGCCTCACACGAGGGCGACTGGCGGCGGGCCCTCCGGGAGTGGGACGGCGACGCCGAGGTCTACACGACGCGCCGCCGCTCGCCCGACGAACGTCTGCCCTGGGATCACTTCGACGTCGGCGTCAAGAAGGCCGGGCTCATCCGCGAATGGGAGCGCGCCCAGGCCGAGGGCGCCGCGCTGGCCGGAGCAGCGGCCGTGGCCACCGGAGCGAGCGCGTGATGGTCCGGGACACGTTCCAGCGACCGCTCCGAAACCTCCGAATCTCGGTCACCGACCGCTGCAACCTTCGGTGCGCCTACTGCATGCCGGAGGAGGACTACGTCTGGCTTCCGCGCGAGCAGATTCTGCACTTCGAGGAGATCAGCGCACTGGCCGACATCTTCATGGACCTGGGTGTCGACAAGATCCGGCTCACCGGCGGCGAGCCGCTCCTCCGGCGTGACATCGACGCCCTCATCCGGCTTTTGGCGGCGAAGCCGCGCCTGCGCGATCTCGCGATCACGACCAACGGTGTCCTGCTCGCCGAGCAAGCGCGGGTGCTCAAGGCGGCCGGCCTCCACCGCGTCACCGTGAGCCTCGACACGCTTCGCCCCGACCGGTTCGCACGGCTTACGCGGCGAACCAATCACGCGCAGGTCCTTGCGGGCATCGCCGCGCTACCGGCGGCTGGTTTCACCGGCACGAAGCTCGACACGGTCGTCATGCGCGGCGTCAACGACGACGAACTGGCGGATCTGATCGAGCTCGGCAAGACGGTGCCGGCCGAAGTGCGGTTCATCGAGTACATGGACGTCGGCGGCGCGACGCAGTGGTCGATGGAGCAGGTCGTGAGCCGCGCCCAAATGCTCGAGACGCTGGGACGGCGGTACGGCCGGATCGAGCCGGTGGTCGAGGACAGCACGGCCCCCGCCGACCGGTACCGGCTGCCCGACGGCACGGTGTTCGGCATCATCTCGTCCACCACCGAGCCATTCTGCGCGAGCTGTGACCGAAGCCGGTTGACCGCCGACGGCGTGTGGTATCTCTGCCTCTACGCGCAGAAGGGCGTCGACCTTCGCGGGCCGCTGCGGCGCGGCGCCTCCCGCGACGAGCTCACGCGGCTCATCACGGGAGCCTGGACGGGGCGGACGGACCGCGGCGCCGAGCAGCGCCTCCGGCTGCGCGATCGCACACCTCTCGTCCAGATCGGTCGCCTGCGCGAGGATCCGCACCTGGAGATGCACACGCGGGGCGGCTAGCATCCGAGAGGAGGGCCGAAGGTGAGCACCGGCGAGACGACGAAGATCGACGTGCGGGAGCGGGGCGCCGACGGGCAGATGTCGGACCGGCGCCTCTTCATGCAGCTCTCGGTGTTCGGCGATTGTCTCGACGCGAAGCCGCTGGTGCGGGCCCTGGAGTCGAGCCGCATCGAGGGCGCGCTCTATCAGGACGTCAACGACGCGCGTGGCGTCGGCGTGTTGGCGATGAGCGAGGATCCTCTCTTCTTCGTGACCGGACTGCGCGAGGTGCTCACCGCCGACGCCTTCGCGGGCCTCGCCCAGAAACACGCGCTCACGATGTTCGGGCGCACGTACGCCGCCGGCTTCGAGACCGACCTGGACGACTGGCTCCTGCGCCGCCCGCGGCGCGCCGCGCTCAACCCGGCGTGGCCCTGGGCCATCTGGTATCCGCTCCGGCGCACGGGCGCCTTCGGCCGCCTCTCGCCGCAGGAGCAGGGGACCGTCATCCGTGAGCACAGCGTGCTCGGGCGCGCCTACGGCGACGCCGACCTCGCCCACGACGTCCGTCTGGCCTGCCACGGGCTGGACGTCCACGACAACGATTTCGTCATCGGGCTGGTCGGCCGCGAGCTCCATCCGCTCTCGCATCTCGTCCAGGCGATGCGGAAGACCGTACAGACGTCGCAGTACATCCAGGCGCTCGGGCCCTTCTTCGTCGGCCACGCGCTCTGGCAAAGCCCGTTCGGAAAAACCGGCTAGCCCCGACGCTCGATCAACTCCACTTCAACGGAGCCTTCACCCAAACGGAGGACACCAATGGCCCAAGCGACGCTTCCCCCGTGGATCCAGCCGATGCAGCAGCGCGACCCCGAGTTCGTCAACGGCTACATGGCCCAGCGCGAACGCATCATGAAGGACGGCGCCATCCCGGCGAAGTACAAACACCTCATGACGATGATCGTCGACGCGCTGCAGTCGCATCCCGATGGAGTCACGAACATCGCCAACCGCGCCCGCGGCGCCGGCGCGTCCGAAGCGGAGATCCAGGAGGCGGTGGAGGTGGCCTACCTCTTCGGCGGCACGCCCGCGCTGGTGACCGCCATGAATGCCTTTCGCTCGTAATCAGGGGAAGCCGTCGGCGTCACGACGAAGATCCGATGTGACGCGCGCAGCTGCGTCTGGTCGATGAGCGTGAACCCGGTCTCGGCCAGGAGCCACTGCCAGTCCTCGGTCGTGTACTTGTTGTGTGCCGGAAAGAGACGGAAGCCACGGCGCACGCATTCGGCGGGCGGCTCCTTCAGCACGTCACGGCGGTACGCGAGATAGGTCTGGAGCGGCTGGCGAATCCAGTCCTGGAGCATGAAGAGGCCTCCGGGGGCCAGGACCCGCCGAATCTCCGCCAGCGTCCCCAACGGCTCGTCGAAGACGTGCAGCACCGACGACATCATCACGAGATGCACGGAACGCGGGTCGTGTGGGAGAGGCTCGGTCGCCACATCGAGCAGCGTCAGCGTCGCCTTCGACGTCCCGTAAGATAGCCCCCGAGCGTGCGCGACCATCGCCGGAGTGACGTCGTAGCCGTGGAGCGTCGAGCCCGGATAACGCTCGGCGAGATCGCGCAGCAGGAGGCCGGGGCCGCAGCCGAGATCGATCATCACCGGACGCGGCGGCAGCGAGGCTTCGACGCGCGCGGCGAAGAACGCCCAGAAGTCCGGCCCGTATCGCTCCGGATGGGTCTCCACCATGCGCTTGAGGAGATCCTCGTCCGATGACCCGCTGAGAGATTGATGAGTCGGCATGGTCGACCTCCGCGGGCAGTCTAGCGCGGGGCCCGGCACTCGTCACTCGACTCCGCCGTATCGGCCGTGGGAGGATGACGCCGCGCGATGAGCCGAACCGAGGCGGCCGGGGCCGGCGGCACCCGACGAAAGACCGTCGCCCTCGCCGTCCCGATCGCCGGCCTGGCCGCGAGCCTGTTCCTGCCGCCGGTGCTCGCCGGCCTCCCGATCGCCGGCCAGCGTGCGCTGATCGTCACGCTGATCACCATCCTCCTCTGGACGGGCGAGATCCTCGAGCCGGGCGTCGCGGCCCTCGTCGGCGTCACGCTGCTGGCGCTCAGCGGCGCCACCGGAAGCCTTCGCGACGCCTTGCAGGGGTTCGCCAATCCCGTGCCCTTCTTCCTGATCGGCGTGCTGACGATGGGCGTCGCGGTGGTGCGCAGCGGACTGGCCGAGCGCCTGGCCCGGACCATCCTCGAGCGCTCGCGGGGCAAGAGCCTGGCGGTCTATCTCCAGCTGGTCCTCTCGTTCCCGATCCTGACCTTCGTGCTTCCGTCGGCGACGACGCGCTCCGGCATCCTCATCCACATCTACGACGAGGTGTTTTCACTCGGCGGAGTCCGGCGCGGCGCCGACGTCGCGAAGGCCATCATGCTGGCGCTCTCGTCGATCAACCGCCTGGCCTCGACCACGCTCCTGACCGGGGGCATCACGCCCGTCATGAGCGCGGCCATCATCGGCGGCATGTCGTGGACGGGCTGGTTCACGCTCATGGCCGTGCCGTACTACGCGATTCTCGTCATGGGCGGCGTGCTCACGTACGCGCTCTACCACCGAGGGTTCCGCCATGGCTTGCCGCTGCCCGCGCCGGTCCACCGCCGGCCCGTCTCGTCGATCGAGTGGCGGACGATCACGATCATCCTCGGCGCCTCCGCGCTCTGGCTCACGGACGGCCTGCATCATCTCGATCCGGCACTGCCGGCGCTCCTGGCGTTCGCGGCCCTCCTGACACCCGGCGTGGGCCCGCTCGTCTGGTCCGATCTCGACCGCGGCGTCGGCTGGTCGAACTTCTTCGTCATCGCCGCGTCGATCTCGCTCGCCAACGCGCTCGTCGCCAGCGGCGCCGCGCCGTGGCTCGGGCGCCTGCTGGTGGGCGGCCTGCCCACCCTGGGCGACAGCGCCCTCGCCGTCGTAATCCTCCTCATGGTGGGGGCGACGCTGCTCCGCGTGGTCGTGCCGAACATCTCGGGCTTCCTGGCGCTGGCGCTGCCGATCGCGATGTCGGTCGGGCGGGAGGCGGGGATCAATCCGCTGGTGTGCGCGCTGGTCGTGATGATCACCGGCGACGCCGTCATCTACTACCCGGCCCAGAGCTCGTCGGCGCTCGTCATCTATGAGCGCGGTCATGTGTCGGCCGGGGAGATCCTGCGCTTCGGGCTCTGGATGACGCTGGTCGGCTGGATCGCCATCCTTGTCGTCGCGCTTCCCTGGTGGACCATCGTCGGGGAACCGCTTCGACCGCACTGAGGGGCGAGCTGCGGTGACCGGCCGCTAGGGTAGGGGCGCCGGCAGCTCCGACTTGCCCATCAGATAGAGATCGACGCCGCGTGCGGCCGAGCGGCCCTCGGCGATTGCCCAGACAATCAGCGACTGGCCGCGCTGCATGTCCCCGCACGCGAATACCCCCGGCACACTCGTCATCCAGTTCTCATCGCGCTGGACATTGCCGCGCTCGGTCAGTGTGACGCCGAGATCGGTGAGCATGCCCGGCTGCTCGGGCCCGAGGAATCCCATGGCGAGCAGGACCAGCTCGACCTCCAGGGTGAACTCGCTACCCGGGATCGCCTTGAACTCCAGCCGCCCGCCCTCGCGCACCATGTCGACCTCTACCGCTTCGAGGGCGCGAACCCGTCCCTCGGCGTCGCCGAGAAAGCGCTGCGTGGAAACCGCATAGACCCGCTCGCCGCCCTCCTCGTGGGCACCGGAGACGCGGAAGATGTTGGGCCACTGGGGCCAGGGATTGTCGGCGGCGCGCTGATCGGGCGGCCGGGGCAGGAGCTCGAACTGATGAACGGACCTGGCGCCCTGACGATGCACCGTGCCCAGGCAGTCGGCGCCGGTGTCGCCACCGCCGATGATGACGACGCGCTTGCCCTGCGCCGTGATGAACTTCGCCTCGGCGATCGTGTCGCCCTCGCAGCGCCGGTTCTGCAGCGTGAGGTATTCCATGGCGAAGTAGATGCCGCGGAGCTCGCGGCCGGGCACCGGCAGATCGCGCGGCCAGCACGCGCCCCCGGCCAGGACGAGCGCGTCGAAATCGCGGCGGAGGTTCCCAACAGCCACGTCGACGCCGACGTGCGCCCGGGTGCGGAAGACCACGCCGGCCTTCTCCATGATCCGGAGCCGGCGGTCGAGAAAGCGCTTTTCCATCTTGAACTCGGGAATGCCGTAGCGCAGCAGGCCACCGACCCGGTCGTCGCGCTCGAACACGGTCACCAGGTGGCCGGCCCGATTCAGCTGCTCGGCGGCGGCGAGGCCCGCAGGCCCCGAGCCCACCACCGCGACGCGCTTGCCCGTGCGGGCCGCGGGCGGCTCGGCGGCGATCCAGCCGTCGTCGAAGGCGCGCTCGACGATGGCCAGCTCGACGCCCTTGATGGTCACCGGATCGTCGTTGATCCCGAGCACGCACGCGCCCTCGCACGGCGCCGGGCAGAGACGACCGGTCCACTCCGGGAAGTTATTCGTCGCGTGCAGACGGTCGAGCGCCTCGCGCCAGTGGTTCTTGTAGACCAGGTCGTTCCAGTCCGGGATGATGTTCCCGAGCGGACAGCCCTGGTGGCAGAACGGGATGCCGCAGTCCATGCATCGTGCCGCCTGCTTCGTGAGGTCCTCGACCGGGTAGGGCAAGTAGTACTCGCGCCAGTCCCGCAGACGCTCGGCGACGGGCCGCGCCGGCGGCTTCTTGCGCTTGATCTCGAGGAAGCCGGTGACCTTACCCACTGGTCCCGACCAGCTCCGCGAAGGTCGGCGGTCGCCCCTCGGCGCGCGCCCGCGCCTCGGCCATGAGCACGCGCTTGTAGTCGCGCGGCATGATCTTCACGAAGCGCGGCTGCACGGCGACCCAGTCGCGCAGGATGCCGGCCGCGTAGGTCGACCCGGTGAGCTCGATGTGGCGCCGGATCAGGTCGCGCACGAAACCGATCTCGTCGGGCTGATCGAGCCGCTCGACGTCCACCATGCCGAGGTTACAGCGCCGCCGGAAATCGCCGTCGATGTCGAACACGTACGCGATCCCGCCTGACATGCCGGCAGCGAAGTTCCGCCCGGTGCGGCCGAGCACGACGACCCGGCCGCCCGTCATGTACTCGCATCCGTGGTCGCCGACGCCCTCGACGACCGCGTGGACCCCGCTGTTGCGCACGCAGAATCGCTCGCCGGCCACGCCGCGCACGAAGGCCTCGCCGCTCGTCGCGCCGTAGAGGGCGACGTTGCCGATGATGATGTTCTCCTCGGCGACGAACGTGCTCTTCTTCGGCGGGAAGACGATGAGCGTGCCGCCCGAGAGCCCCTTGCCCCAGTAGTCGTTCGCGTCGCCCTCGAGCGTGAAGCTGACACCGCGCGGGACGAAAGCGCCGAAGCTCTGCCCGGCCGAGCCGGTGAAGTGAATCTGGATCGTGTCGTCAGGGAGCCCCTCGCCGCCCCACTTCTTCGTGATGCGCGAGCCGAGCATGGTGCCCACGGTCCGATTGACGTTGCGGATCGGCAGCCGCAGCGAGACCGGTTTCTTGTGCTCCACAGCCTCCTGGCACGCCGGGATGATCGTCGTGGCGTCGAGCGACTTCTCGAGCGAGTGATCCTGGGGCCGCACGCAGCGGCGGGCGACCTCAGGCGGCATGTCCGGCTGGTGGAGGATCGAGGAGAGATCGAGCCCACGCGCCTTCCAGTGCTCGAGGGCCGGCTTGAAGTCGAGCCGGTCCACGCGCCCGATCATCTCGTTCATCGTGTGGAACCCGAGCTGGGCCATGTGCTCTCGGACTTCCTGAGCAAGAAACCGGAAGAAGTTCACGACGTAGTCCGCGCGGCCGGCGAACCGCTTGCGCAGCTCCGGGTCCTGCGTGGCGATGCCGACGGGACAGGTGTTGAGATGGCACACCCGCATCATGATGCAGCCCAGCACCACCAGCGGCGCCGTCGAGAACCCGTACTCCTCGCCGCCCAGCAGCGCCGCGATGACCACGTCGCGCCCGGTCTTCATCTGGCCGTCGACCTGCACGACGATCCGATCGCGTAGCTTGTTCAACACGAGCACCTGCTGGGTCTCGGCCAGGCCCAGCTCCCATGGCACGCCCCCATGTTTGATCGAGGTGAGGGGTGAGGCGCCGGTGCCGCCGTCGTGTCCGGAGATGAGCACCACGTCCGAGAAGGCCTTCGCCACCCCCGCCGCGACGGTGCCCACGCCGATCTCGGCGACGAGCTTCACGTGCACGCGGGCCTCCGGATTCGCGTTCTTGAGATCGTGGATGAGCTGCTTGATGTCCTCGATCGAGTAGATGTCGTGGTGAGGCGGCGGCGAGATGAGCTGTACGCCCGGCGTCGCGAAGCGCACCTTGGCGATCCACGGGTAGACCTTCCCCCCGGGCAGCTGGCCGCCCTCACCGGGCTTGGCACCCTGGGCCATCTTGATCTGCAAATCGGTCGCGTTGACCAGGTACTCACTGGTCACGCCGAAGCGGCCTGAGGCGACCTGCTTGACGGCGCTCCGCCGCCAGTCGCCGTTGGGGTCGGGCTTGTAGCGCGCCGCATCCTCGCCGCCCTCGCCCGTGTTGGAACGCGCGCCGATCCGGTTCATGGCGATCGCGAGGGTCTCGTGCGCCTCCTGGCTGATCGAGCCGTAGGACATCGCCCCGGTGGCGAACCGGGTCATGATCGACTCGACCGACTCAACTTCGTCGATCGGAATCGGCGTCGCCGCCGGGCGGAGCGCGATGAGGCCGCGCAGCGTCGCAAGCCTCTTGCTCTGGTCGTCGCACAGGCGCGTGAAGGCCTTGAAGAGCGGGTA
>Ga0075423_10004500_pt1 | contig 12931 bp, 8 predicted proteins | sample SoiMethybrSBSTD2_FD_80114 | JGI IMG/M metagenome (GOLD analysis project Ga0075423, IMG submission 80114) | Bulk soil microbial communities from a Populus tree surrounding site in Tennessee, USA - Soil MetaG P. TD hybrid SBSTD2 | ecosystem: Environmental > Terrestrial > Soil > Tree plantation...
CCACCGACGGTTTCAGCAATGGGTGCGCGCGGGTGTGCTGCGGGCCGTTCTCGAGGTCCTCGCCCAGGCTCTCCACGACGACGGCTATCTGGATCTGCGGGAAACCTTCATCGATGGGAGCTTCGCATCAGCGAAGCAGGGAGGCGCCGGCGTGGGCAAGACGAAGCGCGGGAAGGGCACGAAGATCATGGCAATCGCCGATCGCCATGGACTACCGGTCGCGGTTCACATTGAGAGTGCCACGCCGCACGAAGTCACCCTGGTCCACGCAACCCTCGCGCAGCGGTTTGTCAAGCCGTTCCCTGTGCGTCTCATCGGTGACAATGCCTACGAGTCGGACCGCCTGGATGCCGACCTGGCCCGCCGTGGCGTGGAACTGATCGCCCCGCACCGCAGAACGCGAACATCGCGGACCCAAGACGGTCGCCCCCTGCGTCGCTACCGACGGAGGTGGAAGATCGAGCGACTCTTTGCCTGGTTCCAGAATTTTCGGCGGCTCGTTGTCCGCTACGAGCGATACGCCGAGAATTTTCTCGACGATGCTACACCTCGCCTGCTGCCTCATTCTCTTGCGAGGTTTATGAGATGGCTTCTCATGAAGGCCGGCATCGGACTCAGTCCTCTCGGCGGCCTTGCGGTAGATCTACCCTAGGCGACCAGGCAGGAGTAATCCGACGACCAGCGACGAGAATTGCCGGGCTGCCGCTACTTGCCGAGCGGCACGCGCCGCCGCAGTTCGTCGAAGAAGTTCTGGAGGAAGACGACCTCGTGTTCCTGTTTGGGCGCGTCCGCGGGTGCCACTGCCGTCACCACAGCCACGCGCTTGCCGTCCGGCGCCAGATCCCACTGCGTTCCGCCGAGTCTGGCGATCCACACTCGGGGTTTCTCAGCCACGAACGTGTCGCCCTTCACAGTGTAGCCCGCGGTCAGAATCTGGTCGCCTGATTGATAGAGCAGATCGTGTCCAGTCCGGAACCAGCGCGGAAATGTGCCGCCGTTGTTCGAGATCTGCCATCTGCCGCCTTGTCCAGACGTCGGCGGAGGAAACGCGCGGACGTAGACTTCATTCGTGCCAGATTCGTTCGACTGATACGCCAGCCATCGCCCGTCCGGCGAAAACGACGGGTTTAGATCGAGGAAGGTGCTCTTGAGAAATGGCTCCGGCGTCCCGGCTTTCAAATGGTCGCCTTCGTCGGCCACAGGCACCGTCCAGATCTTCGTGCCTCGGGTTTCGGTGTATTCGGTGTAAGCGAGCCGCCTACCATCCGGCGCGAACGACGACCCACTGCGGAAGAACAGCTTGCTCGGCATGAGCGCGTGCGGCTGGCTGGCGCCATCCGCACGAGCCTCGAAGATGCCATTGCCTACGGACGAGAAGATGACGAGGCGGCCGTCCGGGCTCCAACGCGGGAAACGATACACGGCTCCGCCGAAGGTCAGGCGCCTCATGGCGTCCCGGTGGATGTCGTAAACCCAGATGTCCTCGCTTCCTCCGTCCAAGACCAACAGCGCGACCTGGGTGCCGTCCGGTGACAGGCTGAGATCCTGGTAGGCGCCAGGTTTGGCCGGCAGCGGTTCCTTCCTGCCTGTGGCGTCCACCCATTGCAGCGTTGTCAGCGAGGAGGCACCGCCGATGGCCCTGCGGTAGACCAGCGTACCCGTGCGCGACACATCGAACTGACCAACGCCGCCGACGCTCTCATGAGCGACATCGTCCACCACCGGCACCGCCGTCCCACGCGTTGTCAGCGTGTTCAGATCGAAGCGGATCGCGAACAGCGTGGCCTGGTTCACGTAGAGCAGATGGCCGGCTCCGTTCCCCGTGGCCAGATACCGCGGGGATGCGCCGCCCTGGACCACCGTCTTTCTTTGGCGATCGGCCAGCGTCACGACCTCGATCGTGGTCTTGTCCACGGGCCCTGGGTTGTCGGCCGCAAACAGGATGGCATTGCCGCCGGGGAGAATCTCCGGATTCAACAGCGCGAGTTCGCCGCCGCGCAGTTCTGCGACAGTCTCCCGCACGCCGCCGCCATCGCGAATTCGCAGCAAGTTCCTCGCGGCGATGAAGACGTTGCCGTCCTCGCCCCAGTTCGCGCCGACGCCGGCCTCGCTCCCAACCGGGACCGCGGCGCCACCTTCCACGGAGATCTTATTCACCTTGACACCGGAGATGAATCCGATCCATTGCCCATCCGGCGAGAAGAACGGCGCGGCTGCACCTTGGGTGCCCGGAAGCTCTGTGGCTTTCGGTTGATCGAGCCGGCGCATGAACAACTTCGAGGGCGTGCCCGAGGCGTAGACCAATCGCGTACCGTCGGGAGAGATCGAGACACTGCTCGCTCTACCTGGGACAGGCAACGACACGTCCGATCCCAAATCCAAATCCAGCCGCACCAGCGGACGATCCACAGGCGTGTGCGTGCGCCACGGCGCCCACAGCAGCACCGCGACAACGGCGAACGCGGCAGCGACAGCCCACGGCAGCGCCCGTGCAGCCGCCGAAGTCGGCCGGGACCCGGAGGCGGTCGCATGCGGCACCGCCGTCTCGAACGCTCCCTCGAGCGCCAAACGGACGTCACCAATATCGCGAACGCGTTGACGCGGGTCCTTCACCAGACAGCGGCGCAGATACGTCCCGAGCGCCGGCGGGAGGGCCGGCGGCAGGGCGCTCCACTCAGGGTCACGCTCGATCACGCGTGCGAGGACGTGCGAGATGTCCTCGCCGGGAAAAGGCTGACTCCCCGTGAGCATTTCAAAGAGCACCGCGCCAAACGCCCAGATGTCGGCGCGCTTGTCGACCGTCTTCCCACGAGCTTGCTCAGGACTCATGTAGGCGGCGGTCCCGAGAATCATCCCGGCGTGCGTCATCGCGGGAGTGGTGATCGTTGGCGACATCGACACGCTGGGTGACGAACCTGCCGTGGGCTCCATCGCTTTGGCGAGGCCGAAGTCGAGCACCTTCACGGTGCCGTCCGCGCGGACTTTAATGTTCGCGGGCTTCAGATCGCGATGAATGATGCCTTGCTCGTGCGCCGCCTCAAGGGCCTCAGCGATCTGCCTGGCGATGGGCAGCGCCTCATCGAGAGGGATCGCGCCACGGGCGATCCGCTGGGACAGATCCTCGCCCTCGACGAGTTCCATCACCAGCGCGTGCAGGCCAGTCGATTTCTCGATCGCGTAGATTGCCGCGATGTGGGGATGGTTCAGGGACGCGAGCGTCTTCGCCTCGCGCTCGAATCGGGCCAGGCGATCCAGGTCCGCGGCGAACGCATCCGGCAGCACCTTGAGCGCAACCTGGCGGCTGAGACTGGTATCGGTGGCGCGATAGACCGCACCCATTCCGCCTTCACCGATCTGCGCGGTGACTTCATAGACGCCAAGACGCGTGCCGAGAGTGAGAGCCAAGCTGTTGGATTATAGGGGCTAAGCGCAGGCCAGAACGGATAGGTCCTGATCAACACCGCAGTGTTGACTCACGGTAAGTATGCCTTTCACAAACCACATGCCCATGCGATGAGATAAGCCAGCACCGATACGGCTGGCAGACCGACCGCGACGATCAATTCCGCACGACGCGTTCGTCTGCCGCTCATCGCTTCTTCGCCGCCTTCGGCTGCCGCCTGATCGGCTTCGCCTTCGGACTTCCAGCGCGGTTCTTGCTTGAGAGATGAGAACGGGTCGCGACGAATCAGCTCGTTGCGTTTTCAATCACCAATCAAGAATCATCAATCAACAACCATTCACAAATCACAGATCGCTAATCACCAAAGTTCTGATCACGACGTCACGCGTCAGTGTGCCTATTTGCAGGTGGGCGCGATCTTCTGCACGAATTCGACGACGAGCGTCGGTGCGGTGTTGGCACTGCCGGGCGCTGCGGGTGCGATCTCGCCCGAGATCTCCACCTTGGTGCCGACGAATGGCGAGAACTGACTGTCGATCCCGTTCAGACGATAGCTGCGAGAGGACAAGCTCTCGGTCGCAGGAGAGCCGCCGGTGCCGGCCGGCACGCGGTCGATGCGTTCGGCGTTGGCGAGCACGAAGCGCGTGTCCGACGGTGTGTTCGCATCGGTCGCATCGGTCGTCTTCGGCGCAGGCTGCAGGCACCCAGTGACGGCGATGCGGTCGGCGAGGTTCGGCGGCTGCGGCTGCTCGGTGCCCGGAGTCGGATTGCCCCCGACGACGAGCTTGCCGCCGATCTGCGCCGCGCTGGTCAGCGTCGAGGCGGCGAGCATCGCGCCGATCGCGGCCAGGCGGCACACGGTGCGCACTACGCGCCGTCTCCTTCCACTGCGAAGCGACCGAGCTTGATCACACTGTTCGGATCGGTCGACGCATCGATCAGGACGCCGAAAAATGGCGCCATCATCTCTTCCCACGTCATGCGGCCCAGATACACGGTGCGACTCGGATTGGGATTGGCGCGATTCGCCGTCGAGTTGTCATAGTGCGCGTCGACGTACATCTTCGTGCCCTTGGGCACGCGGATCGGCTGTGCTGGTTGATAGAGCAGCTGCCAGTTGAAGTCGTACTTCGGCACGTTCAACACGGTCTGCTCGCGGCCGTCGGGGAAAACGAGCCGATAGGTCATGTTCTTGCCGCGCACGTGCATGTGTGGCATGAACTCGACGATCTCGGCGTCGGCCGTGAACTCGATGTCGAACGGCGGACTCTTGTAGTTCGCCTCGTTCGGCGGAATCGCGAACTCGGTTCCGCCGCCGGTGATGCCATACGACATCCAGCGCTTGGCGGGCGGCTGCTCGGCGACGGTGAATCCAATCAACGGACGATCGACCATCTCTTTGCCGATCGGCGTGTAGTGCACCTGGAATGCGATGTCGCTGCCGGCGGGAATCAGCTTGCCTGCGCCGAACGGACGATAGTCGTCGGCGACGCGGCCGGGCACATAGCAGTTGAATCCGCCGCCGACCGACGTTCCCGCCTGCCGGCCGGTTGGCGTTCCGACCGGTACGCGGCGCAGTGCGGGTGTGGAATTGCCGATCGCCGTCCCTTCCTCATCGCGCGGCGACTCCGACCAGTTCGCCACGTAGTACTTCGTCGTCGGCCGGTGCGGTTGGAAGGTGAAGCAGATATGGTGCGTCACCGACAGCACGCTCGGCTTGATCTCGAGCGAGGTGATCCAGGTGTCTTTGGTGAAGCCGCTGGGGATCGTATAGGTGACCCATTCGACGACATCGTTCTTCGTGTGCGCCGGCACGCGGAACTCCGGTCCGCGCACGATGATGTCCGGCTTGATCTGCCAGCCGTCGGCCGGCCACTCACGCGGAGGCGGGCCGTCTTTCGGATCGCCTTCGACGGCGCCGCCGTCGGCCCACTTGGCGATCACCTCGATGTCGCGCTGCGAGAGCGATCGATCGTTGGCGAACGTGCCATGCTTCGGGTCGGCGAACCACGGCGGCATCTGACGGCTCTCGACCTTGGTCTTCATCGCCCGCGCCCACGGCCGCGCGTCGCGGAAGGTGACGAGAGACATCGGCGCGATCTGTCCGGGCCGATGGCAGGATTGACAGTTCTTCTGCAGGATCGGGAGGACGTCTTTGTGGAAGGTCACCGGCGTGTCGGCCGCCGATATGCCCGAACGGTAGGCTCCGATGCAGACGATCCCGATGACGCAGGCCGCCACGACGTACCGCATAGTCATCTCCTCGAAGTACGTAGTGTCCGCCTTTGGGCGGACCGGATCAACGCGTACGTAGAGGTCGCCTTCAGGCGGCCTAATCAGCGAAGGCCCCGAAAAAACGCCCGGATATCCTCGGCGAGCAACTGCGGCTCTTCCCACGCCGCAAAGTGTCCGCCCCTCGGCATTTCCGTCCATCGCGTCAGGTTGTACTGAGCCTCCACCCACCGCCGGGGTGCAATGCTGATCTCCTTCGGGAACACCGCGCACGCGGTAGGTACCTCGACGCGGCGCGACACCGCCGGCGCGTGCTGGTTCTCGTAGTAGATCCGCGCCGATGATGTGGCCGTCTGCGTCACCCAGTACAGGGTGATGTGCGCCAACAGATCCTCGCGGGGGAACACCTTCTCGACATCGCCATCCGAGTCCGTCCACGATCGGAACTTCTCGACGATCCACGCCGCGAGTCCTGCTGGGGAATCATCGAGGCCATAGCCGATCGTCTGCGGCTTCGTGCTCTGCTCGAGGAAGTAGCCGCGCTCCGTCTCGAAGAACGCTTGCCGCGCACGTGTGCGCTCGAGCTCGGCGGCCGACACGCCTTCATTGGGATCCTTCGCGCCGGGCGGCGGACCGGCGAGGCAGAAGTTGGAGTGCAGGCCGATGACGTGGCTCGCATCGTTGATCGCGGCGAATCGGCTGACGGACGCACCCCAATCGCCACCCTGCAGCCCATAGCGCGTGTAGCCGAGACGCGCCATCAGCTTGGCGATGATGCCCGCGATGCGCTCGGGACCATAGCCGCGCTCGGTCGGCTTTCCAGAGAATCCGAACCCTGGAAGCGAGATCGCCACGACGTGGAACGCATCGTCGGCGGTGCCACCATGCGCCGTGGGGTTGATCAGGTTCGGAATGATCTTCGTGAACTCGATGAACGATCCCGGCCAGCCGTGTGTGATCACCAGCGGCATCGCGTTCGGGTTGCGCGAACGCTGATGGATGAAGTGGATGTCGAGGCCGTCGATCGTGGTCGTGAATTGATCGAATTGATTCAACCGCCGCTCGGCGGTGCGCCAGTCGTACTTGTCACGCCAGTAGGCGATCAGATCCTTCAGATAGGCGAGATTGGTGCCGTAGTCCCACGACGAGCCGTCGATCTCACTTGGGAACCGCGTGCGCGCGAGCCGCTGCTTGAGATCGGCCAGCACCGCGTCGTCGACGTGGATTCGGAACGGGCGAACCGCTTCGCTCCCGCCAGGAGCGCGCTGCGCCGAGACAGAGTGATATGCCCCGGCGCACAGGATGATCGTGAGAGCGATCTTTCTAATCAACAATCAACAATCGCCAATCAACAACCAATCACCAATCAAAGATCGCTAATCACGCAATGTTCTACTTGTCGCCTTCAGCATCCCGCTTCCGACCGAAACTCAGCGAGTTCCTCATCGCGTAGTTCCCCTCGTTGCAGGAGTACTCGAACATCTGGTACGTGTCGTCGCGATTGAGCGGCAGCGACACGGTCCAGGGCTTGCTATAGACCTTCGGATCCTCGATCGTCACGCGGTAGTCGATCGTGTTCGCATCGGTACGCGTGAAGCGTTCGACGATGTGCAACGCCTCGCTCTGTGGAATGCCGCGAATGCGTCCGGTGGCGGCGCTCGTCGCAATCGATCCCTTGTTGTTGTAGTTGGTGCTTTCGACGACCAGCGTCTCGCCTTCCCAGTGTCCGCGAGGCTCGCCGTTCCACTGCTTGATCGCCGCACCCAGCTTCGGACGCCCGTCGATCGGGATGATGCGCGTTTCGTGGATCATCTCGAACACCATCACCACCGCACCCGGAATCTGGATGATCTGATACGCGTTGTTGTAGCCGGCGGGGAACATGCCCGCTGGATAGCCGCGCGTGATGCAGCGCACCCACGGCGTCTCGTGCTCGGGTGCGTCGGGCAGGTGCGCGAGGTGGTAGTCGCGTTCGTCCTCGGCCCACTTCATCACCGGCACGCGCCCATCGGGCGGATCGATCACCATCGAGCGGCGCCGTGCGCTGACCTTGTGATTGTGATCTGCGAACTCCGATGCGGGGCCGACGTTGCCGGCGGCGACCGCAGCGGCGGCGGCCTGTGGCGTCAGCGGGGCCGATTGCACTGGCATCTCGAACGGCGTGGAATCGAAGTTGAGCCAGATGCCTTGAAGGTCTGGCTGACCATCCGGCGTGCGCGTCGGAGTCCAGTGAGTCGCCGCCGCGGCCGCACTATTGGTGGCAGCAGGCTTGGTCGCCGTCTGCGCACTCGCACGTGATGCCGTCAGTCCCGCCGCACCGGCAATCATCACGACGAACACGGCCATTCCGATCTTCGTGATCTTCGTGCCCTTCGTGGCAATCGTGGCCCGGAACGTCATGGGTAGCCCTCCTGGGCGCGATCTTACTCCCTTCGTGTGCTTCGTGAGCTTCGTGGCTCTGTTCCGCGTAGTACACTGCGATCTTCGAGGCAAACCAATCAGTGGCCGAGTCCGGGGTAGCAACCAAATCTCGAGTTCCGACCAAGCAGTTCGACCGTTCCATCGTCGAAGGTCCCATCGGCGCCGCCGTCTGGAAACTCGCGTGGCCCACGATGCTGCAGAACGCCATCGCCGGGCTGCAGGGCATCATCGATCACGCCATGGTCGGCCATTTCGTCGGCTACACGGCGAACGCGGCCATCGGCGTCAGCTGGCAGATCATCCTGGTCGTCATCGTCTTCATCAGCTCGATGTTCACCGGCATGGCCGTTCTGGTGGCGCGCTTTGCCGGCGCCAACCAGCCCGACAAGGTGAACCGCGTCGTCTATCAGGCGTTCCTCACCGCATTCGGCCTGGCGATCATTCTGGCCGCGGTGGGGTACGTCGCGTCGCCCGCACTGCTGCGGCTCGTGAACGCGGCACCCGACGTGCGCGCGGAGGCGCTGCCGTTCCTGCGCGCGATGTTCATGGGCATCTTCGGCATGATGATGTTCTTCATGCTGAGCGGCGCCTTCCGCGCGGCCGGCGATCCGCAGACGCCGCTGCGCCTCGGCGTCATCATGACGGTCCTCACGATCGTCTTCAACGTGATCCTCATTCCGATGTTCGGCACCATCGGCGCCGCGCTGGGCACGATCGCGAGCAGCACGACGGTGGCTATCTACGGCATCTGGCGAATCATGAGCACGGGCTCGGTGATCCACTTCGAGCGCGGGATGGACAAGCAGCCCGACTTCGGGATCATCCGCTCGCTGTTTCGTTTCGGCCTGCCGACCGGTGTGCAGGGCATCGCCATGAACATTGGCGGCGTGCTCATGCTGCGCTTCATCGGATCGCTCGAGCAGAGCGCCGAAGCACAAGCGGCGTACGCGGTCGGTTATACCGAGTTGTTCTCGCTGATCACGTGGACGTCGGTTGGTCTGATGGGTGCGTCGGCGACGATCGCCGGACAGAATCTCGGCGCCGGCAATCCACAGCGTGCGATGGACGGCGTGAAGGTGGCGTCGCGCATCGGACTCGGCGTCGCCGCCGGCATCGGGCTGCTGTTCGTGGTGATTCCAGACTACCTACTCGCGATCTTCGGCATGAAGGATCCGATGGTGCTGTCGATCGCACAGCTGCTGCTGCGTTTCCTGAGCGTCTCGGGGCTATTCATCACCGTCGCACTCGCCTACACCGGAGGTCTGCAGGGCACCGGCGATACACGCAGCCCGCTGTGGATCTCGATTATCTCGCAGGTGATCGTGCCGCTCGGCCTCTGTACGATCTTCCAGGCGGTGTCCGGTCTCGATCCCTTCCACATCTGGACCGCGATCGTCGTCGGCCACTTCACGCGCGCGTCGCTCAGCTTCTTGCGATTCCGCCAAGGCAAATGGCGCGCGATCGCGGTCGATATCGAACCGGCCCGACCTTGAATCGCGAAATGTAGAATGCAGAATTCAGAATGCAGACACTGCGGTGACGTTGCAGGTTTTGCGCCTTCCGGGATCCAGTCGTAGCTCCGACACATCAAAGTTCGAACGAAACTCGCAAATCTCCTGTGGCGCGGAGCCTGCACTGGTTTCGTGCATACCTACCGATAACGCGCAAGATATCCGCAACCGTTCATTTGTTTTCGCCTGCGCTGTTGCGCGGCTCGCGCTCAGCCTTGCGCCGCGACCTGGCATCCGCTGCATTGTCGACCAGCTACTTAAGGCGGGTACCGCCGTGGGAGCAAATCTCGAAGAAGCGAAGGCTGGATCGTCTCGAAGAGAATTCGTGCGATACGCCGAGATCGCACTGCGCGAGGCCCGGGAATTCTGCATTACTGCTATCGTAAGATTGATGAATGGCGTCTTCACGAATTCCGCAACCTGTTAACGACTCCAACAAGACCTACCTCCCTGGTTCTCCCGAGCGCGCGGAGTTGAAGGCCACGCTCTCGCGGATGTCTTCAGAGCGCGTCGACATTCCGCTCGTGATTGGCGGCTGCGAGATCCGCACCGGTCGTACGAATCAGGTGGTGATGCCCCACAACCATCGCCACGGGCTCGGCGAGTGGCATGCGGGCGATGCGGCGCACGTGCAGCAGGCGATCGATGCGGCGATGAAGGCGTCGCACGAGTGGGCGAGCTGGTCGCTGGAGAATCGCGCCGCCGTCTTTCTTCGCGCGGCGGAGCTGCTGACGACGACCTGGCGCGCCACGCTGAATGCGGCAACGATGCTCGGGCAGTCGAAGACGGTGATCCAGGCGGAGATCGATTCGGCCTCGGAGCTGATCGACTTCTGGCGCTTCAATCCGCACTACGCGCAGGAGCTGTACGACGAGCAGCCGCTCAGCAGCCACACGATGTGGAATCGATTGGAATACCGGCCGCTCGAGGGCTTCGTCTACGCCGTGACGCCGTTCAACTTCACCTCGATCGGCGGCAACCTGCCGACCGCGCCGGCGTTGATGGGCAACACGGTGGTGTGGAAGCCGGCCTCGAGCGCGATGCTGAGCGCGTACTACATCCTCCGTCTCCTCGAAGCGGCCGGACTGCCGCCTGGGGTGATCAACTTCGTGCCGGGCGACGCCGCGCAGATCTCGTCGATCGTGCTCGACTCGCCGCAGCTGGCGGGCATCCACTTCACGGGCAGCACGGCGGTGTTCAACACGATGTGGAAACGTGTGGGCGAGAACGCCGGCAAGTACACCGGCTATCCGCGGCTGGTCGGCGAAACCGGCGGCAAGGACTTCATCGTCGCCCACCCGTCGGCCGATCCCCAGGAGCTCGCGGTGGCGATCGCGCGCGGGGCGTTCGAATATCAGGGGCAGAAGTGCTCGGCGGCAAGCCGCGTCTACGTGCCGAAATCGATGTGGCCCGACGTGAGAGATCGCGTCGTGGCGATGATGCGCGAGATGCGCATGGGCGACGTCGCCGACTTCCGCACATTCATCGGCGCGGTGATCGACAACAAGTCGTTCACGAAAATCTCGGGTTATCTGGACGATGCGAAGAAGAACGCGCGCATCGTGCAGGGGGGCGTCGCCAAAGATGATGTCGGCTACTTCGTCGAGCCGACGCTCGTCGAGACGACGGATCCAGGCTATCGCCTCATGTGCGAGGAGATCTTCGGACCGGTGCTGACGGCGTACGCGTATCCCGATGCGGAGTGGGAGGACACGCTTGGCGTGATCGACAGAACGTCGCCGTATGCGCTGACCGGCGCCGTCTTCGCGCGCGATCGCGCGGCGGTTCATCAGGCCATGACCGTGCTGCGCCACGCTGCGGGCAACTTCTACGTCAACGACAAACCGACCGGCGCCGTGGTTGGTCAACAGCCATTCGGCGGCGCGCGCGCGTCGGGCACGAACGACAAGGCCGGATCGAAGCTGAATCTCACGCGCTGGGTGAGTGCGCGCACGATCAAGGAAACGTTCTCGCCGCCGCGCGATCATCGCTACGGGTACATGAGCGAGGAATAGGCGCGCGTTGGCGAGACGCTGGCCCCCGCCTGACAATGTCGAAACAAAGGATTTCTTGAATTTGCGTCTTCCAGCTTGTTTCGCCGCACTGTGTCTGGCAGCCGGACTTGCACAGCATCTGACAGCCGCGCCTTCGGTCGGTCTGGTGATCGTTCCCGGCAAGACGATCGGGCCCGTTGGCTCTGGTGCCTCCTTGACTGACTTTACGAAGGCTTTCGGCCCCGCCAACGTAAGACAGGGGGACGTTTATCTTGGAGAAGAGAGCGAAGAGCCTGGACTGATTCTCTTCCCTCGAGATGCCGAGCGGCGGCTACATGTGGGCTGGAAAGATTCGGAACGCAAACGCGGCGTGCGACAGATATTCATCGTCGCTGAGCAGCCGTCCGTGCGGCCGACGCCTGGGAAATGGCGCCTGCAGAACGGCATTGCAATAGGGACCACACTGAGGGAAATGGAGAAGCTAAACGGCAGGCCGTTCACGCTCTACTTCACGGACTACGATGCCGGTTCCGGGATTGCAAGTTGGAACGGTGGAAGGCTCGGCGATGGATTCAATCAGAATTGGAAGGTGCTCGTCGAAGCCGAGACATCTTGGGCGCTGCGGATCGGCGAGATGAGGAAGGCGCGAAATTCGGATCAAATCAGGTTTGAGTCGAATAGCGCAGTCATGCAGTCTTCCAATCCCTGGGTCGGGTCGATCTACGCTTACTTTTAGCCGTCACCTCGCGACGGGTACATGAGCGAACGATGCAGATGACGTCCTCAGTCATCGTCACGAGCAGCCTTGAGAGTGCCTGGGCGTTTCTTGCCGACGAGAGGAATTCTCCTCGCTGGGACCGGAGCGTTGCGCGAGCGGACCTCCTCTCGCCGCCGCCGCTTCGAGTGGGCTCGATCGTCCGGACAACCGCGCCGTCAGGGATGACGCAAGAGTTTCGCGTCGACGAGATCTCCGCGCCACATGTTCTGCGATTCAGCCTCCTGCGCTCGCCGTGGTTCCGCGCGGCGCAACTGTCCTTTACTCTAGCGGCCGTTGAACATGGAGTGCGCATCACTCACGAGATCGCAATCGCGCTTCGATTCCGATGGGCAATCCTGATTCCGGTGCTCGCCCTGTTCAGCAGGCGCGCCCTCGCTGCGGATCTCGACTCGCTCCGTCGCGCGATCGACGAAGGGCACGATCTGACTGTCCCCTGAGTGGGTCCGGCTAAAGCCGGACACTACGACTGAGGGCTATTGAATCTTGACGAGCTCGATATCGAAGACGAGCATGCCGCGCGGGCCGTCGCCTCTGCCCTCATAGGCGAGGTTCTCGGGGATCCAGAAGCGCATGCGCTGACCTTCGGACATCA
>Ga0075423_10004503_pt1 | contig 12929 bp, 11 predicted proteins | sample SoiMethybrSBSTD2_FD_80114 | JGI IMG/M metagenome (GOLD analysis project Ga0075423, IMG submission 80114) | Bulk soil microbial communities from a Populus tree surrounding site in Tennessee, USA - Soil MetaG P. TD hybrid SBSTD2 | ecosystem: Environmental > Terrestrial > Soil > Tree plantation...
CGAGCGTGGTGCTGGCGGCCTGCGTGGTCTACGAGCCCGTGCCCGTGGCGCCCGCCCCGGCCAACTACGACCGCGCCTACAGCGCCGCGCTGGGCGGCCTGCAGGACGCCGGCGTGCAGGTGACCTCCGCCGATCCGGCGACCGGGTTGATTCGGGGCGTCCGAGACGGGATCAGCGCGCAGGTGACGGTGGCGCGCCAGGCCGACGGCAGCGTGCGGGTCCAATTCGACACGTCCGGGCAGACGGAGCGCGATCCCGATCTGCACGCCCGCTTCACGCAGGCCTACAACCGCCGCATGGGGCGCTGAGGACCGCGCCCGCCTACTTCGGCACCAGGGTCTTGAAGCGCGGCATGACCTCCTTGGCGAGGAGCTCCATGGAGCGCCGCCACGCCTTGGGCTCGTCCGTATAGTCGAAGCAGAAGAGGAGGAGGTGGCCGAAGCCGCCCACCTGCTCATAGATCTCATGGAGCCGATTGGCCACCGTATCGGGGGAGCCGACCAGCCAGTTGTGCCGCGCGCAGTACTCCGGCGTGACGTCGGAATCGGGGACGCTGGGGTCGTGCTTCAGGAACTCCGTGAAGCCAAACGAGGCAAGCAGCGGCAGGAAGTATTCCGCCATCATCCGGCCCATCATGCTGCCCGCGGAGAGTCGCATCGCTTCCGCGTCGGTGTCGGCGACGAAGATCTCCCGCACCAGCCGCCAGTCCGCGCGCTTGGGCGTCCGCCTGCTGCGCGCGGCGCCGATCTCCACCGACTCCCAGTGGCTGGCCACGTAGGCGGGATTGAGATTGAGGCTCATCGGCCAGAAGCCCCGCTCGCCCGCGAGCTTGAGCGTGTCGGAGCCCTTGCTCACGCCGGCCACCCCGATCGGGGGATGCGGCTTCTGGAACGGCATGATGTGCGGCTTGAGCGTGCCGAGCAACGTCCCGGTCTTGGTGACGTGCCAGTACTTGCCCTTGTGATCGAACTCGGGCTCATCGCTCCAGAGACGCAGCACGATCTCCAGCGCCTCGCGCGTCATCTCGCGGTGCTGCCCCGACATGCCGTCGACGTTGAACATGGCCCAGTCGCTGGGCAGGCCGCTCGCCGCGACCCCGAAGTTCAGACGCCCCTGCGCGAGGTGGTCGAGCATGGCCACCCGGTTGGCGAGCTCTCCCGGGTGGTGATACGGCATGAGGAAGCCGCCGGGACCGATGCGTATGCGCCGCGTCTCCATGAGCGCCTGCGCCACCAGCAAGTCGGGCGCGGGATGCGGCTCCCACGGCGCGGTGTGGTGCTCGCCGATCCAGGCCTCGCTGAAGCCGAGCTCGTCGGCCCAGCGGAGCGTCTGGAGGTCCCATTGGTGACCGTCATACAGCGGCCGCTCGGGTGGGTGCGAAGGCATCGTGAACAGGCCGTATTCCATGGCGACCTCCCGAGGCGAAATGGCCCTTCTCGGCGAATGCACGGCGTCCCGGCATCGTCTCCGGCGTCTGATAGTACAACCCCCACGAGACTTCCGTGGGGCAGAAGCGCGCGTGGCGCCCGAGGGGCGCCCGCGCTCGTGCTCAACCGGCCAGTCCGTAGAAGCGCTGGGCGTTGAGGCCGAGGACCTTGCGGCGCGCGGCGTCCGGCAGGGGCGCCAATCGCTCCTTCAGCTCGCGCACGACGCCGAACGATGCGTCGATGTGCGGGTAGTCGGACGCCCAGATGAAGTAGTCGGCGCCGAGGTGCTCGACCATCTGGGCGGTCACGGATTCGTCGGGATCGGCCGAGATGAGGCACTGCCGGCGGAAATAATCGCTCGGTTCCATCCGAATAGGGGTCTGATGCTTCATCACGCGATACTTGTGGTCGAGGCGATCCAGCCAGGCCGCGATCCAGTTGGAGCCGGCCTCCAGCACGGCGCACTTGAGCCGCGGGTAGCGCTCGAACATCCCGGACGCCAGCATCTGGGTGAACGCAGCCATCACGTCGATGGCGAGGAACGCGATGCTGAACAGTGCGTCCGACGGGTCCTTCCGCTGCCATTGCCGGAACCACTGCCGGTCGCGCACGATCACGTGGAAGGCGATCGGCATCTCGAGCTCCTGCGCCGTCTCCCAGAAGCGGGCGAAGATCGGGTCGTCGAAGTGTCGGCCGCCGCGCGCGGCCAGGTCGGGGGAAAGGAAGATGCCCACGCAGCCCTCGCGCCGCGCGCGGATCGTCTCCCGCACCGCCCCCTCGGGGTCGAGCAACGAGATGTGCGCGACGGGGTATAGACGCTTGGGGTCGGTGCGACAGAAGTCGACGAGCCAGCGGTTGTAGGCCCGCGTGTACGCGGTGGCGAGGCCGCCGTCGGCGACGTGGCCCTCCCAGCAGATCCCGATCGTGGGATACAGGAGCACCGCGTCGATGCCCTCGGCATCCATCACGCGCAGCCGCTCGACGGGGTCGTAGCCCCCGAGCGGGCTCCCCTCGGCGTAGGTCATGCCGCCGCGGGTCAGGAGCTTGGTCGTGTCCATCTCGATGCCGCCAAGGGCGCCCATCTGGCCGCGCAGGGTCTTGAGCGGCTGGCCGTCGATGAGCAGGACCTCGTAGCCCTGCGCGTCCGTGGCGATGCGGATGGCGCGGTCGCGGTACGCGGGATCGAGATACTTCAGCCAGGTGTCCGCGGGCTCGAGGACGTGGCCGTCGGAGTCCACCACGAGCGCGCTCGCCGAGGTCGTCATCGCCGTCTCCCTCCAGGCGAAGCGTCGTCACGGGACCGCCGCGCCGTGCTACGCGCTCATCTTATTCGCCTCGAGTACCGAGGGCCAGCCTGATCGGACGGCCCTCGATTCGTGGGAGAATGCGCGGCGGTGAAACGTCGGGCGTCAGACCACCCCCGGCACAGGAGGGCGCGTCAATGGCGGCACGCTCGCGCCCCCGATGATCGAGTTCGATCCAGATGGCAACGTGGTCCACTCGTGGGGCGATCACGCGCTCTTCGACCCGCGCCTGCACTCCTGCCATTTCGACGCCGACGGCCATGTGTGGATCGCCAGCGCCCCCTCGGGCATGGTCCAGAAGTACACGTGCGACGGCGAGTTCAACCAGGTGCACGGCATCGCGGTGGACGCGCAGGGCAACGGCTATCTCGACGAGAACCGCGGCCGCCGCGGGCACAAGTTCAAGCCCGTCACGCCGTAAAGGCGCAGGGCGGGCATTCTGCCGAGCCGGTGGACACGATACCCGAGCTCTGCGTCACGCCTGACCGCCGCGCCTCAATCTTTCCACGCACTTCGCGGCTGGCATTCCGGTTGCCATGCCTCCCGAAGCCCGATGCGAGCCAGAGACCCGGATTCGAACCCCGCATGAGTGGCGATCACGCCGTGGCCCGGGTGCGGCCGGAGGCCACGCCTGCGGTCCGCATCGAGGTGGAAAACGAGTGGGCGTGGTGCGGCTCGCGCCGGCTCACGCTCACGCCCCGGGTGTTCGCGGTCCTGCGGCACCTGGTCGAGCACGGCGGGCGGCTGATCACGAAGGACGAGCTGCTGAGGGCGGTCTGGCAGGGCGCGATCGTCAGCGACGCCGCGGTGGCCAGCAGTATCCGCGACCTGCGTAAGGCGCTGGGGGATTCCTCCGGCTCACCGAAGTACGTCCAGACCGTCCATCGGCGTGGCTTCCGCTTCATCGGGCCCGTGGCGCCGCCGCTCGCGCCGGTGGCGCGCGCCGTGCCGTCCCTGCACGAGCCCGGCGGCGCGACGCCGTCCGCGAAGCTCGTGGGGCGCGAGGCGGAGCTGGCCAGACTGCGCGCGCGGCTGGCGCGGGCGCTCGATGGCGAACGGCAGCTCGTGTTCGTGACCGGAGAAGCGGGGATCGGCAAGACGGCGCTGGTCGAGGCATTCCTGGACGAGATCGGGCGAACGAACGGGCTGCGCATCGGTCGCGGGCAGTGTGTGGCGCAGTACGGCGCTGGGGAGCCGTATCTGCCGGTGTTCGAGGCGCTGGGGCGTCTGGGCCAGGCGCCGGCCACGCACGGATGGATGCTGCGTGAGCTGGCCGAAGCGCTCGACGCGCTCGCTCAGGACACGCCGCTCGTGCTGCTGCTCGAGGACCTGCACTGGAGCGACTCGTCCACCATCGAGCTGCTCGGCATGCTGGCGCGCCGGCGGGACGCGTCCCGCCTGCTCATCCTCGGCACGTATCGGCCCGGCGACGTGGCGGCCACGGGCGAGAATCCTCTGCGATGGGTCAAGCACGAGCTGCAGCTCCACGGCTACTGCGACGAGATTCCCCTCGAGTTCTGGAGCGCGGCGGAGGTCGACCAGTTCCTCGCGCGGCGGTTCCCCGGCCACGAGCTGCCTCCGGAGCTGACCCGCGTGCTCCACCGGAGCACCGAGGGCAATCCGCTGTTCCTCGTCAACACGGTCCTGGACCTGATCACCCAGGGCCGCCTGCGAGAAGTCGAAGGCCGCTGGCGGCTCGCGGGCCCGGTGGAGGACGTCGCGGCGCGGGCGCCGGAGACGTTGTGGCAGCTGGTCGAGGCGCAGGTGGATCGGCTGACCCCCGACGAGCAGGAGGTCCTCGTGGCGGCCAGCGTGGCCGGCGGCGAGTTCTCGGCGGCGCTGACCGCGGCGGCGGGCATCGATGCGAGCCACGCGGAGCTCCGCTGCGCGGCGCTGGCGCGGCGCGGCCAGTTCCTCCGGGTCGCCGGGGTGGCGGAGTGGCCCGACGGGACCGTCGCCGGACGGTACGCGTTCATTCACGCGCTCTATCAGCAGGTACTCTACGAGCGCGTCTCGGTGGGCGCCCGGACCGGCCTGCACTTGCGGGCCGGCGAACGCCTCGAGCGCGGCTACGGCGATCGAGCGGGCGAGATCGCCGCCGAGCTCGCCGTGCACTTCGAGCGCGGCCGGGACTTCGACCGCGCGGCGCGGTATCGCGGACAGGCGGGCGACCACGCCTTGCGCCAGCACGCCTACCGCGAGGCGGCCGAGCACGCGACGCGGGGGCTCGAGGCGCTCGCCGCGCAGTCGCCGTCGCGTGAGGGCGCGGAGCGCGAGCTGAGCCTCCAGATCACCCGGGGGGCGGCCCTGACGGCGACCCAGGGCTATGCCGCGCCCGACGTCGCGAGCACGTACGCCCGGGCGTGGGAGCTCTGCGGGCAGGTGGGCGGCGCGCCGGACGTGCTGCCCGTCTTGCGCGGTGTCGGACGCTACTACCTGCTTCGCGGCGAGCTCGCGACCGCGCACGCCGTGGCCACGCGTCTGATGACCGCGGCGCAGGGGACGCAGGACGGCGCCTTCCATCTGGCCGGCTACAACGCGCTCGGCGTGGCCTCCTTCTACGGAGGCGACTTCGGGGCGGCCCGCGAGCATCTGGAGCACGGCCTCGACCTGTTCGCGTCGCAGACCGCCGGGGAGAGTGCCGCCGCCTCCTCGCACCTCGCGCCCACCGCGGTCATCTGCGCGATCAACGCGGCGCTGGTGCTCTGGGCCATGGGGTATCCAGCGCGCTCCGCCGCGCGCGCCAACCAGGCGCTGACCCTGGCGCGCGTGCTCGCCGAGCCATTCAGCATCTCGTACGTCTGCCACCTCGGCGCGGGCCTGAGTCAGTGGCGGCGCGACAGCGCCACCATGCAGGCGCTGGAGGACGAGGCACTGCCCCACGACACGGAGCATGGATTCGGTCTGCTGCTCGCGGCCGGGCTGGTCCAGCGCGGCTGGGTGCTCGCGGAACAGGGGCAGGGAGAGGCGGCGCTCGACCAGATGCGACAGGGCGTCGCGAAGCACCGCGAGATCGGCGCCGCCGTCCTGCTCCCCCATTCGCTCGGGATGGTCGCCGAGGTCTACGAGAAGCTCGGCCGCCCGGCGGATGGGCTGGCCGCGGTCACCGAGGGTCTGATGGTCGCGCGGCAGTGCGGGAAGCATTACTGGGAGGCGGAGCTTCACCGCCTGGCCGGCGTGCTCACGCTCCAGGGCGGCGCGCGAGCGAGATCCCAGGGTGGGAACGCCGAGGCCTTCTTCCTTCGGGCCCTCGAGGTCGCTCGCCGGCAAGGCGCGAGGTCGCTGGAGCTGCGCGCGGCGGTGAGTCTCGGACGGCTCTGGTCCGGGCAGGGGAAAGCCGGTGAGGCATACGGGCTGGTCTCGGGTGTCTACGCCCGGTTCACCGAGGGCTTCGACACCGTGGATCTGCGTGAGGCGAAGGCGCTGCTCGAGGCGCTATGAGAGCAGCCCCAGCAGACGCCAGAGCGGGATCGACAGCAGGATGCCGCACAGCGAGAGGATCACGTAGGCCACGCTGAAGGCGCGGACCTGGTGGTGCGCGAACAGGTAGCCGTCCGACGCGGTCCAGAACACGAGATACGACGCGAACTGATAGGGCACGCTCCAGAGATTGGCCGCCGAGAGCACCACGAAGACCACGACCCAGGGATGCAGCCCGACGGTGGGCGCGATCGGGATCAGCGTGGCGGTGAGCAGCGGAACGGCCAGCCACTCGGAGAGCAGGAAGCGCGTGGCGGTGACCAGCGCGAAGAGCAGGGTCAGGGCTCTCACCGACGAGCCCTGCGCCCACGTGAGGAGCGGCGGCAGGACGGCCTCCGCGAGCTGCGCGTCGGCCTCGATGTGGTGGACCATGGCCGGCATGCTGAGGATCACGCCCAGGAAGATGAGGAAGGGCCAGTCGATGGTCGAGCGAAAGTGCTCGCGCGGCAGCACGCCCGCCACGGTCAGGACCATCGCGCCCAGGCAGGCGAACCAGGCGCCGTCGATCTTGAGATACGGCGCGGCGGCGAGGCCGACCAGCATGGCGGCGGCCGCGACGCCCGCCAGCTGCGCCTGAGGCGTCAGCGGTCCGCCGGCCCGGCGTAGCCGTTCGATGTCGTCGCCGCCCAGCCGGCGCTCGCGGGTTGGGCGGTAGGCGAGGAGGATGATGGCGAGCGCGCCGGCCGTCAGCACCAGCAAGGTCGGCGCGCCCGCGACCGCCCATCGCCACCACCCCGGGCGGACATCAGCCGGCAGGAGGCCCCAGGCGAGCAGGTTCAGCGTGGCGCCCGACATGAACACCCGGCTCAGCAGCCCGCAGCCCGTGAAGGCAGCCAGCCCGAGGCCGACCGCCGCGCGGCTCCGCTCGGGATAGCCGAGCGTCTCCGCCACCTGGCGGGCCAGCGGCGCGATCAGCGCGCAGCGCGCGACGGTCAAGGGCAGGATCGGCGTCATCACGAGCCCGCCGATCAGGAGCGCCACCGCCTGGCCCACGAACGTCGCGGGGAATATCGACAAGAGTCCGAGCGCCATGCGCTGGAGGACACCCGAGCGCGCGAGGCCGCCGCCGACCGCGAAGACGCCGACGAGGAGGAACCACGCGGGCGAGGCGAAGCCGGAGAGGCTCGGCGCGCTGGGGCCGATGGCGGCCACGTTCCAGACCACGATCACGCCGAGCGCGACCACGTAGTCCGGGAGGACGTCGAGCGCCCACCAGACCATTGCGCCGATCAGCAGCACGACGCCGCGCGCCTCCGGGTCCGCCCAGAAGTGGACGGCCACCGGCACGCTCGAGAGGGCCAGGAGCAGGCGCGCCGCCAGGGTGACCGGGAGCCGCCCGCCGATCTGCGTGCCCTCAGGACTCCTGGATGAGCTGCCGCGCGACCCAGCGCTCCCGAGCGTCCTGCACCTTCTTCTGCGCCTCCGCGTCCCCCGCCGCCAGCACGGCGGCGACGTAGAGGCACTGCTCGACGACATCGCGGTCGTCGATCCGCGCGAACGCCGCCGCGGAGCGAAGGGCGCCGTCGACCGAGCCGCTCCGGCGGGCCCGGATCAGCGCGGTGAGATACGCCTGCCGGGCATTCATACGCGCGCCGGCCGCGCTGCCGGGGGCGCGGCCGATGATCATGAACGCGTCGCCGACCGCGATCATGCTCTCCCAGCTGCGGCTCTCGAGGGCCGCGCCGTAGGCGTCGTAGAGCATGCGGATGGCCACGTCGCGATGCCCCTGCGCCCGCTCCTTCTCGAAGACATCGAGATACGCGCGCCAGAGGTCGTCGTGGCCGGGCGCGCCGGCGGGCACCTTGCTCTCGAGCCGCTCGATCTCCTCGTGCACCGCCGCGCGGCCGTCGGTGAGGACCAGGCGCTCCGACCGCGGGAGGGTGAGATGGCTCTGGTTGCTCAGCATGTCGCCGGCGACGGCGACGAGACCGAAGATTCCTGCAATCAGGGTGAGACGTCGGGTTGAGGTTCCCATATACGATCAGGCGTACCGCGGCCCGCCACCGGAGTCTTGGGGAAACTCGGGGAATAGTCAGGGAGTAGAATTTCGCCCGGGTCGTCCCCTTCCTTCCACACCTGACGACGAAGGAGCGCGCGCATGCCGACGCCGAACCCGTTGCCGCCCCAGGTCGAGCAGTTCCTCCACGACAACCCCCAGGGCGTCCTGACGTCCTTCCGGCGAAACGGAATGCCGCAGCTCAGCATCGTCACGGTATATCCGCGCGACGGCGGCGTGGGCATCTCCATCACGGAGACGCGGGCGAAGTTCAAGAATCTGCTGCGCGATCCGCGCTGCTCGGTGCTGGTGTCGCACGTCGACTGGTGGTCGGGCTTCATCGTGTTCGAGGGCCGGGCGGAGCTCGTTCACTCCGGCAACACCGATCCAGAGGCGCTCCGCCTGGCCCGTCGCCACATTTTCAGTGCCACCACGCGCCGCCGCAGCGCGGACTGGGAGCAGTACGACCGCATCACCGCCGCCGACAAGCGGGTGGCGATGGTGCTGCGGCCCGAGCACATCTACGGCTCGGCTCTCGCCAAGATGCGCGAGGCCGTCACGAAGTAGCGGCGCCTCAGGGCTTCGCGGCGATCCCCGTGAAGTCGTCGCACGACACCTTGGTGTTCCAGTCGGCGAAGACGCCGCTGGGGTTCGGCCTCCACGCCCACACGTGGAGGGCGTAGAAAGCGGGAATGCCGTACCGGTTGGGGCTTCCGGTGTAGTGCATGAGCTGGCCCCCCAGCGTCGGCGCCGTCTTCGGGTTCTTCGCGTGCCACTTCTCGGCGAAGATGATGTACTCCACGCCGAGCAGCCGGAGCTTGCCGTCCTTGAGCTCGTACATGAGCGCCTCTGGCTTCTGGGGATCCAGCACGTCGTCGTTCACGTAGTCCCCGTTGACGTAGTGAACGCCCATCGCGCCCTCCTGCGGGCCGTTCACGCATCCGAGGAATGCGTCGTAGCCGGCTTTCTCCGCGAGGGCGACGTCGTGGTAGGCGGCGGTAGCCCGGCGGACGTCCTCGGCCAGCTTCGCCTGCGTGTTGGCGGCGCCGAGCTGCACGACCGCGGCGAGTGTGGCGAGCGAGGCCGCGGTGACCACGGCCAGGGTGATGACTCGACTTCTGATCATGGGATCTCCTCCTCGATGCTTGGGATTGGCCCTGTTGTGGGAGGAGCCTAGGTCCGGGGCCACCGCCGCCGCATCGGGAGAGTTCCCCATTTTGCGGGCGCCGCGGGCGGGCGAAACGCGCACCTCGACGTCACGCGCGCTCCGGGCATTCTGCCGTAGGCTCGGACCCGAGACCCGAGCCCGTACTGCGTGCGCGGCGGGCGGCGTCAGCAGTTCCGCGCAGTTCGGGGTCTTGGCATCGCGGTTGCGTTGTGCTGCCCCCGGGTCGCCGCAGGGCGACCGCGCAGTGAAAGGGTAGTGGTGGAAGCCGGCGGGACCACGGAGCCCCGCGTCCTCCACCGGCAAGGAGCGTCAACGATGACGGGTCAAGCGTTCGATGGTCTTCGTTCCCAGATCGCCGGCGACGTGCTCGCGCCCTCGGATACGGCGTATGACGTCGCGCGGCGTGTTCACAACGGCATGATCGACCGCCGCCCCGCGGTGGTCGTGCGCGCCCACGGCACCGCCGACGTCCAGGCGGCCGTGCGCTTCGCCCGCGAGCGCGGCCTCGAGATCTCGGTGCGCGGCGGCGGGCACAACGTGGCGGGCAACGCGGTGAGCGACCGTGGGCTCATGCTCGATCTCTCGCTGATGCGCGGGGTGCACGTGGATCCGCGCATGCGGCGAGCGCGCGTGCAGGGTGGCGCGACGTGGGGCGACTACAATCGCGAGACGCAGCTGCATGGTCTCGCCAGCACCGGCGGCGTGGTGTCCACCACCGGGGTGGGCGGCCTCACCCTCGGCGGGGGGCTCGGGTGGCTGATGGGTAAGTACGGCATGGCGGTGGACAGCCTCCGCGCCGTCGAGATCGTCACCGCAACGGGCGACATCGTGCGGTCGAGCGCCAAGGAGCACCCCGATCTCTTCTGGGCGCTGCGCGGCGGCGGCGGCAACTTCGGCGTGGCGACCTGGCTCGAGTTCGAGCTGTACCCGGTCGGCCCCACGGTGGTCGGTGGGCTGGTCGCGCATCCCTTCACCGCCGCGCGCGATGTGCTCCGCTTCTACCGGGACTTCACCGCGTCGCTGCCCGACGACCTGACGGTCTTCGCGGGCCTGCTGCACGCGCCCGACGGATCGGGAACCAAGCTCGCCGCGATGATGGCGCTTCACGCGGGCGCGCTCGACGCGGGCGCGGGGGCGGTGGCGCCGATCAAGCGCTTCGGCTCGCCCGCCATGGACGTGATCGGGCCGATGCCGTACAGCGCCGCCAACATGATGTTCGACGCGGGCTTCCCCAAGGGGGCGCTGAACTACTGGAAGTCGAATTTCCTCGCGACCCTGTCGGACGCGGCCATCGACACCATGATCGAGCACTTCGCGGCGGCGCCGTCGCCGATGAGCGGGCTACTCCTCGAGCACTTCCACGGCGCGGCCACGCGCGTGGGCCCGACGGAGACGGCCTTCCCCCACCGGAGCATCGGGTACAACTTCCTGGCCGTCGGCGAGTGGCTCGAGCCCGCGGCCACCGCGGCCAACGTGGGGTGGACCCGCGCGGCATACGCGGCAATGCGTCCCCACTTCGCCGAGGGGCGCTACGTCAACTACCTCAACGCGGAGGAGATGCACGAGGCGGGCGCGGTGGAGTCGGCGTTCGGGCCGAACTGGAGGCGGCTGCGCGAGGTGAAGCGCTGCTACGACCCGGACAACGTGTTCCACCTGAATCAGAACATCAAGCCGTAGCGCATCGCGGGCCGGGCCGCGCGCTCGCCGGGTCCTACCGGGCGGCGAGCGCGCGGTTCTCCAGGCGGCTCAGGAGACGCACCGCCGGCCAGAGCACCGCGAAGTAGATCGCCGCCGCCACCACGATCGGCGTCGCATTGTAGGTCAGGCTCTGCGCCTGCCGCGCCTGGTAGAGCAGCTCCGGCACCGCCACCACGCTGCCGAGCGACGTCAGCTTCACGACCTCGAGGGTGTTCGAGAGAAGATCGGGCAGCACGTTCCGCACCGCCTGGGGCAGCACGATGTACGTCATGGCCTGCAGGCGCGAGAGCCCGGTCGAGCGCGCCGCCTCCACCTGGCCGGATGGGACGGACTCGATACCCGCACGCAGGATCTCGCCGTAGTAGGCCCCGGTGTTGAGGAAGAAGGCGATCGCCACGCAGACGAAGCCGCCCAGCTCGAGGCCCGCGAAGGGCAGGCCGGCGAAGAGCAAGATCAGCAGGACGAGGGGCGGAAACGCGCGAAAGAAGTCGACCCACGCCATTAGCGGCCACCGCACCATGGGCGCCTTCGCGCTGGCGAGCAGGGCCAGGATGAGCCCGCCGAGGAGGCCGAGGGGCACCACGAGCAGCGACAGCAGAAGCGTGTTCTTGAGCCCCGCCCGCACGATGGGCCAGGACGCGGCGATGATCTCCGGATTGAAGAAGCTCTGGATCATCGCTTCCATGCGAACCGCGTCTCGACCCAGCGCGCCGCCACCACCACGGGGAAGAACAGCACGAGGTAGGCCGCCGCGCCCATCATGAGCGGCGAGGGATTGTAGGAGTTCGACATCGCCGAGCTCGCTTGGCCGAGGATCTCGGTGACGGCGACGACGGTGCCGAGTGCGGTGCCCTTGGTGATGGCGATGGTGCGGTTGGTAAGGGGCGGGATGGTCAGGCGCAGGGCCTGCGGCAGCACGACGTGGAGCAGGGTCTGGCCGAAGGTGAGCCCGGTGGAGCGGGCGGCTTCCCATTGGCCCCGAGCCACGGAGGTGATGCCCGCCCAGAAGATCTCCTCCGAGAAGGACATCAGGACGAGGGCCAGCGAGAGCCACGTCGAGACGAAGCCCGAGGGCGAGAGCCCGGCGCTGGGCAGGCCGAAGTAGATGAGCACGATCACGACGAGCGGGGGCAGCGAGCGGAAGCAGTCCACGACCAGCACGATCGCCCAGTTGATCGGCCGGATGCCGAGGCTGCGGAGCAGGGCCAGGGCGAGGCCGGCGGCGAGGCCGGTGGCCACCACGAGCAAGGCCAACTCGATCGTGACGATCACACCGGACAGGATGTCCGGCAGGTACTTCCACATGACCTTCCCATTGAGGAAGGTCTCGAGGAAGCGATCCCAGCGACTCAATGCCGCTGGATCTGGCCGATGAAGCTGCGGGTGCGCTCGTGGGCCGGGCGCTCGAAGATCGCGGCGGGCGGCCCCTCCTCCACGATGGCGCCGTGATCCATGAAGAGCACCCGGTCGGCGGCGTTGCGGGCGAAGCCCATCTCGTGGCTGACCACGATCATGGTCATCCCGCTCTCGCGCAGCGCGCGCATGACCTCCAGCACCGAGCCCACCAGCTCGGGATCGAGCGCGCTCGTCGGCTCGTCGAAGAGCATGACGCGGGGCTCCAGCGCGATGGCGCGCGCGATGGCCACGCGCTGCTGCTGGCCGCCCGAGAGCTGGCCGGGCGTGTGTTCGGCACGGTCGGCGAGGCCCACCCGGGCCAATGCCGCGCGGCCGAGCGCCTCGGCCTCGGCGCGCGACTTGCCCGCGACCTTCCGGAGCGCCAGCGTGACATTGCCGAGCGCGGTCATGTGCGGATAGAGGTTGAAGGACTGGAACACCATGCCGATGCGCTGGCGGGC
>Ga0075423_10004505_pt1 | contig 12925 bp, 11 predicted proteins | sample SoiMethybrSBSTD2_FD_80114 | JGI IMG/M metagenome (GOLD analysis project Ga0075423, IMG submission 80114) | Bulk soil microbial communities from a Populus tree surrounding site in Tennessee, USA - Soil MetaG P. TD hybrid SBSTD2 | ecosystem: Environmental > Terrestrial > Soil > Tree plantation...
GCCATTCAGCATTACTATACTTCGGAGAATTCAAACGTTCATCGAGGTGTGCATTATCTGAGCGATCTGGCCACTCGGCGATACGAGGAGGCCCGCAGCAAGGTTCGCCGCTTCATCAACGCGGCTGATGAGCAAGAGATCATTTTTGTTCGAGGAACCACTGAAGCGATAAACCTGGTTGCCAGCACCTACGGACGCAAAAATGTACGTCCGGGAGATGAGATCCTGATCTCTGTCATGGAGCATCATTCTAATATCGTTCCTTGGCAAATGCTTTGCCAGGAAAAGCAGGCGGTTTTGCGCGTGGCACCCATTAATGACGCTGGAGAGCTGTTGCTGGACGAGTACGAAAGGTTGCTCACGCCAAAGACTCGACTAGTTGCGATTGCGCATGTGTCGAATGCCTTGGGCACCATCAATCCAGTGCGCCAAATCATCGACCTGGCCCATCGTCAGGGTGTCCCGGTGCTTCTGGATGGCGCTCAAGCTGCGCCTCACAGCCCCGTCAATGTCAGCGAGCTTGATTGTGACTTCTACGCTTTTTCCGGACACAAAACCTACGGTCCAACCGGTGTGGGAGTCCTTTATGGCAAGGCTCGCCTACTCGAAGAGATGCCTCCGTACCAGGGTGGAGGCGACATGATCAGCTCGGTGAGTTTCGAGAAAACGACCTATAACAAGCTTCCATATAAATTTGAGGCCGGCACCCCGGATATTGCGGGAGTCGTGGGGCTTGGAGCTGCGATTGACTATCTGAGTTCCTTAGGTATGGAAACAGTCAGCACCCACGAACAGGAGTTGTTGGAATACGCCACCAAAGCCATCTCATCAGTTCCGGGAGTGCGTTTGGTAGGGACGGCAAAAAGAAAGGCAGCGGTTGTGTCTTTCCTTCTTGGCGAAGTGCATCCCCATGACGTTGGAACGATTCTGGATCAGGAAGGTATCGCGGTTCGGGCAGGTCACCACTGCGCCCAGCCGGTCATGGATCGATTTGGCATCCCGGCGACTATTAGGGCTTCGCTGGCACTGTACAACACGCGGGAAGAGATCGATCTTCTGGTAAACGGCCTTAAGAAAGTCAGCGAGGTGTTTGGCTAGTGTCCGATCTACGTGATCTGTATCAAGAAGTGATCCTAGACCATACGAAAAAGCCTCGCAATTTTCACAAAATGGAGGCGGCCACAAATTCTGCCAAGGGTCACAATCCTCTATGTGGCGACAGACTGATTGTCTATCTGAAAGTGGAGAACGACACCGTCAAGGATATAAGTTTCGAAGGCTCCGGTTGTGCTATTTCCACGGCCTCCGCCTCCATGATGACGGAGAGTCTAAAAGGCAAGACAAAACAGGAAGCTGAGGCTCTTTTTCACCGTTTCCACCAACTGGTGACAGGCAAGCCAGAGGCTGCCGAGGCGGGACCAGAGCTCGGCAAGCTGGCCGTATTTTCCGGTGTGCGAGAATTTCCTGTGCGGGTAAAGTGCGCTACCTTGTCTTGGCATACCCTCCGAGCCGCATTGGAGAGTCAGCAGAATGCCGTCTCCACTGAATGAATGGGTTGAGCAGGCTTTCCTTTTACAGTGAGCGCGGAAGGCTAATCATAAAGAGAAACAGCTATGGACAGCAATCCCATTGAAAACCCCGAGTCTCAGGCCGCCAGCGAGCTTGAGGAGCGAGTCATTGACGTATTGCGCACTTGTTACGATCCGGAGATTCCAGTCAATATTTACGAGCTGGGTCTGATATACGATATCGACATTGACCCGGAAGCCAATGTAAGCATTCGCATGACTCTCACTTCACCTGGCTGCCCCGTAGCAGGCACCCTTCCTGGAGACGTTCAATACAAGGTTGCAAGCGTCGTCGGTGTCAAGTCCGCCAAGGTGGATCTAGTCTGGGACCCGGCCTGGCGGCCAGACAGAATGTCCGAAGCGGCCAAACTGCAGCTTGGCATGTTCTAGTCCCTGCCGCACCAACCCCTCGATCCAAATTCCCGACGCAGGCCTGGCACTGACCTGCCGGGGAAACATTTGTCAAAACGCAGTCATTGACCGCAAATCTAACTGTCCCTCCCATTTTCAATTTTGTTGTGTTAGATTTGAGTGCTTCTTCTAGAAAAGGGACTCACCTCAGTGACCGCTGGCCAAGCTTCTGCGAATCCTGAACCCATCAAGCGCCTGTTCTTGATTGATGGCATGTCTCACATCTTTCGGTCCTTCTATGCCATTCGCAACTTATCCAATAGTCAAGGATTGCCGACCAACGCTGTGTTCGGATTTGCTTCGATGCTTCGCAAGCTGATCCGTCAATATCGGCCGGATTATGTCGCCGTCGTCTTTGACGGCAGCCAACCTACGTTTCGTCATGAAGCCTTCCAAGCCTACAAGGCCCATCGAACAGAGATGCCCGATGATTTGGCCACCCAGCTTCCCTACATCAGAAGACTTTGTGAAGCCCTCAATGTTCCCATCTTGGAAATGGAGCGGTACGAAGCCGATGACATCATCGGAACCGTTGCCAGGAGAGCCGAGAAGGACAATGTTCAGGCAGTGATTGTCTCGAATGACAAAGATATGTTCCAGCTTGTTACCGACCGAGTTCAGGTGCTGCACCAAGCCAAGGAGGACGTTCTCTTCGATCCGACCAAAGTGAAGGACTTCTTCGGCGTCCCTCCCGAACATGTAGTCGATGTGTTGGGACTGATGGGTGACAGTGTGGATAACATTCCCGGTGCGCCTGGCATCGGTGAAAAGGGAGCTCGTGAGCTCATCAGTCGTTTTGGCTCGTTGGAGCACTTGCTAGCCAATTCTGATCAGGTTGAGCGAAAGATTCATCGCGAATCTCTGGTGCAGAACCGCCAGCAGATTCTCCAAAGTAAGGAACTGGTTACGATTGACACTCAAGTTCCTCTGTCAACCGGTTGGGAATCGCTTCGTGCCCGGGAGCCTGATATCGAGAAATTGAGGTCGCTCTTCACCGAACTCGGCTTCCAATCGATGCTGAAGGAATATGAAGCAGAGGTGCCAAAGCCGGAATCGACGCTCGCCTTCCAAAATGTGGAAAGCTTGCAGGAGGCCAGTCTGTTGGTGAAGGAGCTCAGCGAGCAGGAGAGAGTCTATGCCTATTTGGACCTAGACCATGAGGAGCCCATGCTGGCGAAAGCTCGCCTGTTGGCCCTAACAGGTGACAATCAGGGATGGATCGTTCGGTTCGACGATTCCAAGAATTTAGCGCTCGATGGGCTTCGAGATTTCTGGGAAAACCCAGAAATACCAAAAATTCTTCACAACGCCAAGACGGCGCGCGTGGCACTTGCAAAGGAGGGGATGTCACTCCAGGGGATTCAGTGGGACACAATGTTAATGTCCTATTTGATTCAACCTAATCGGAGCAACCATAACCTTGACGAGATCGGCTTTGCGCGCCTGGAGAGAACTCCCAACTCCTCCCCGGAACAGCGTTGCACAACCACGCGGGATTTGTTTGCCGTTCTGCTTCCTGAACTCACCGAACTGAAGCTCGAAAGAGTTTATCAGGAAATAGAGCTTCCCCTGGTGGAAGTCTTGGCGACCATGGAGTCGAATGGGATTCGCGTCGACTCTGCAGCATTGACGAGAATGTCTGAGGAATTCGAGAAGCAGCTCAGTGTTCTTACTCAGAAAATCTATGCAGTGGCCGGGAGCGAGTTCAATATCAATTCGCCGAGACAGCTGGGCGAGATACTCTTTGAGAAATTAAATCTCCCGGCTCCTAAGAAACTTAAGAAATCAGGCCAATATTCGACATCGGTAGAGATTCTGGAGCAGTTGGCCGGCGAATATGAATTGCCTCGTTTGATGCTGGAGTATCGGCAGCTGGCCAAGCTCAAATCAGGTTACGTAGATGCTCTTCCCAGGCTGGTAAATCCTCATACCGGCAGGGTCCATACGTCCTTCAATCAGACTGTGGCGGCCACGGGGCGACTTTCCAGCAGTAATCCGAATCTTCAGAACATTCCGATCCGGAGTGAACTAGGAATGAAGATTCGGTCTGCTTTCGTTCCGAGCGAAGGATGGGTATTGCTGGCTGCAGATTATTCGCAAATTGAGCTTCGGATCCTGGCTCACCTCTCGGAAGATCCGGTACTAGTCGATTCTTTTCGCAAGGGCGAAGACATCCATACTCGAACGGCGTCGGAAGTTTTTGGAATTCACCAGGGGATGCAGACGGGCGAGACTCGACGCCGCGCCAAAGCCATTAACTTTGGAATTATCTATGGCCAGACCCCATTCGGCCTGGCCAAGGAACTTGGAATCCCTAACGCAGAGGCCAAAAAGTTTATCGAACGCTATTTCGAACACTATCAGGGAGTCAAACGATTTATCGATGAAACAGTGGCCGAGACCCGCAAGATCCAGGTGACACGAACCTTCTTCGGACGCCTCAGACAGATACCGGATATCGCCAGCAAGAATCCAGCGCTTCGGAACTTCGCAGAACGAACGGCTGTGAATTCGCCGATTCAAGGGACCGCAGCAGATCTTATAAAGCTCGCAATGATTCGAATACACAATCAATTGCGAAAGAAAAAGTTGAAGACCAAATTGTTGTTGCAGGTTCACGATGAACTGGTTCTCGATGTCCCAAAGGACGAGGTGGAAACGATTGAAGGCCTCGTAAAGTCAGAAATGGAGAATGTCTGCGAGTTGTGCGTTCCGATCGTCGTTGAGATTGGAACAGGCAAGAATTGGATGGAGACGTGAGAAAGGGCGGCGTCGGCGATTTCCAGCAGTCCGCCAAAACAGAAAACATCGGCCCTTCTCTCGGTTCAAGCGTTGCCGAGGCGGTGGGGTTGCTACTGACAGCTGATCGCTGATAGCTTGTTCTAGAAAATGGTGGACCGCCAAGCTGCTTTTGAACTTCTCCGGCAATACACGAAAGGCGAAAGCCTCATCAAACATGCTCTTGCAGTCGAGGCTTGTATGCGAGCCTATGCTCGGAAGCTCGGAGAAGATATCGAAAAGTGGGGCCTAGTTGGCCTCTTGCATGATTTCGACTACGAGATGTACCCAAATCCTCCAGACCACCCGGAAAAGGGTGCTGTGATACTGAAAGAGCTGGGCTATCCCGAGGAAGTGATTTACGCCATCAAGTCCCATGCCGAGTGGACGAACTGCCCCCGACAAACCGCAATGGACAAGGCGCTCTTCGCTTGCGATGAGCTGGCCGGTTTTATCACTGCAGGCACTGTCGTTTGCCCCGACAAGAAAATTCAAGGGATGGAAGCTCGGTCGGTCAGAAAGAAGATGAAGGACAAAGCTTTTGCTCGATCTGTAAGCCGTGAAGATATTGTGAATGGTGCTCGGGGACTGGGAATCGAACTGGAAGAACATATTACCTTCTGTATTCGGGCTATGGAGGAAATCGCCGGCAGCCTGGGCCTGTAGTTGAGAAAGACACCGAGGTGTGAGAATGGAGGATGGAAGATAGAAGATCGAATCACACGATCCTCGATCCTCTATTCTCCATCTTCTTCATTGTGTGCCTCTGTGGCCATTCCTCTCAGAAGTCTGTCATGAAGAACGCTGCTTCTACAAAAAAGATTTCCGAGAAATGGGTCAGTTACTGGCCGAAGTCTGAGCAGCCACGGGAGCGCTTGATGGCTCAGGGCGCAGACGCCCTAAGCGACGCAGAATTGCTTGCCATTTTCTTGCGGGTCGGCGTAGAGGGAATGAGTGTTATTGACCTCTCACGCATGCTGCTCGATAGATTTGAAGGTCTGCGCGGCCTATTCAAGGCTAGCGATCAGGATCTGCTCAGGATTAAGGGCTTGGGCACCGCCAAGATCGCTACTCTCCGGGCCATTGCCGCCCTGAGCAAACGCCTTCTGGAAGAAGAGATCGATCGGAAGAACTTCATTGAGTGTTCTGACGACGTGCGCAAACTCTTGGCACATAGCCTGCGGGATCTGGACCAGGAAGTATTCAGCGTGATCTTCCTGGACACAAAACATCGTGTCCTTAAGGTGCAGGAAATGTTTCGTGGGACTATTAACACTGCCAGTGTGTTTCCTAGGGAGATTGTCAAGCGAGCCCTGGAGCTGGGAGCGGCAGCGGTAATCGCTGTTCACAACCATCCTTCGGGTAATCCCGAACCCAGCAGCGAGGACCGGCGCGTAACTGAAGACCTGAAGAAGGCCTGTCAACTTATGGATCTTTCGCTCCTGGACCACATCGTGGTAGGGAGTAACACTCACTTCAGTTTTGCGGACAAACGGCTTATCTAATACAAAACGGACTGATCGATGAGCTGGTAGCTAAAGGCTCGGGCCCCTCCTATTTGCGCTGAGCACGTTGAACGAGTTTCGTTCCAAGCCAATCGACCAAGGTGGGCGAAATCGCATTGAGAAGAACGAGAATTCGGGATGGAGGATAGACGTAGACTTCTGGTTTCGGACTCTTGGCACACTTCACAATTGCTCGTGCGACCCGCTGCGCCGATTGCACAATGCCTAGAGGGAGGCTGGGGCGGTCGCTTTTGTTCTTGGCTACAGTAAAGAAGTCAGTGGCAGTGCCGACAGGCAGCACCAGACTTACATCGATTCCGCTTCCTCTCAGCTCAGTTCTTAGCGACTCCGACAATCCATTCATTGCAAATTTGCTGGCACAGTAAGCGCCGGACAAAGGAAAGGCTCGCTTTCCTGCGACTGAGGAAACATTAATGATGTGCCCTGCCTTTTGCCGCTGCATAAGAGGCAGGACCGCTTTGATGGCGTAAAAAGTCCCCGTAAAGTTCGTGGCCAAAATGGCCTGAAGGTCATCGACGGTGGTGTCTTCGATTTTGGCAAATAACCCAAATCCAGCGTTGTTGATGAGGACGTCCAAACGCCCAAAACGCTCGGCGGTCTGTCGAACCAACTGCTCCACTTGCACTTGGTCAGACACATCGGCCTGAATGGAAAGAGCTTCTCCTCCTACTTGCTTCACTTCCTCAGCCAAGGCGTCAAGACGCTCTTTACGTCGTGCTGCCAGCGCCAGACGGCACCCCTCTTTGGCAAAGAGCAATGCTGTCTCACGGCCAATGCCTGCCGAGGCCCCGGTGATAATCACCACACGCTTCTGCAGAATTCGATGACTCACTTTAGTGACTCCCGCCGGGATAGATCCTTACACCTTGGACGACTCTGCTGATGACTCCACGACTGGACGGCTGGTCGGGACGCAGATGGTAGCGCAACGAAGAAAAGACTCCCAGCATCTGAGCAAACAATACATCGAGAGGAGGACGAAACTCGTCCAGCAGTCCGCCACGCCCTGAAGTCTTGAATTCGATCCAATAGTCTGCCAGACCCTTCTGTCTCTCCGGGATGCCCTCGCAAATAACACATTGAGTGGATCCAATCTTCTTGGCTCTAATTTCTTTGAGCAGGTCGAGCTCGTATTTCTGCTTCTGCAAATCTCTGGAGAGAAAGCCCACCAACAGCGTCTCTCGGTCGAGTCCGCTCAGAGGACCATGCCTGAGGCCCAGGAAGCTCTCCGAGAACGTGACTAACCTTCCATCAGTCAATTCACGCAATTTGAGTTGCGCTTCCCACGCGGCGCCTGAGAGATTTCCTGTTCCCAGGAAACAAAAACGCTTAAAGCCGCGTCTGCTCAGCCGACTTGCCAAGTCAGCATACTTCGAAAGGATTCTTTCACCCGCCATTGAAAGCAGTTTTATCTGTTGAAGGAACGCCTTCATTTCATCCAGATACGCCAAGGACAAGCCGGCCACAACCATATTCGAATAAGAGCTCGTCATAGCCAGACCCTTGTCATGAACGGCCTCGCTCAAGGCCAAGACGCGGCTGTCTCTTCTTCCACTGGTGGAGCGAGCCATTCTTCCCTCCTGGTTGCAGGTCACAACCAGGTGAGAGACGGAAGGAAAATGGCGGCGCGCGATTTCAATGGATTCAACACCTTCGGGGCTCTCGCCGGAACGTGAAAACGACACCATCAGGTAGGGTTCTCTGCTGAGAAAAATGTCTGAATAATTAGTCAGTATGTCAGTAGAGGGGATGGCTAAGACTTCTGTACGAAGCCGCCGCCTAAGGAGGTAGAGCACGGACTTCCCTACATAATCGGACGTGCCTGCACCCACCAAAACCACGGTGGCCCGCTTACCAGCTGCAGTTCGGGCGACCATTGCCATCTTCAGAAATCGGGACAAGGCTTCGGCCTGAACTTCAATTTGCCGCGCCGTCTCCAGCCAAGTCCAAGGTTGCTGGAGAATCTCCCGCGGTGTGTGTAAGGTGCCGCGCTGCGCTTTCTTGACTTGAGACTGGCGAATAAGCCGAGTCAGGGCTGTCCCGTGTTGCAACTTTTGGAACAGATAAGTTTCGAGGTCTGTGGTCATCATTGAATATTGCTGCAATGGGAAACCCCGACGTGGGATGAACGTTCGGAAAAGATGAAGGACGCCAAACCCCGGAGGGGACACCCTTCGGGGCACGCCCGCCATCTTTGTGTTCCCCTTCATAGGGAAACCTTCAGTCAGTTAGAGGGATTGCGCTTGCTTTCGAAGGAAACGCTGCAGTTCATCCCAGTCGGCCTGAGTGGCAGTACCCCCCAAGCCTTGGGTCGAGAGGCCACCGCAGGCGTTGGCGATGGTAAGAGACTTCCGCAGGTCAAAATTGTTGAGATGACTAAATAGGTACCCCGCATCGAAAGAGTCCCCCGCACCGGTTGCGTCGACGGGCTTGATTTTGAAAGCGGGAAGCTGGATTACCTGGCCTCGGCTTTTGGCCAGACATCCCTTGGAGCCGAGTTTAATAACAACCGTTGGAACTTTTTGCGCGAAGATTTCCAGAGCGCGGTTCACGCTTTTAGCTTTGGCGATGTTGATCGCTTCCATTTCATTCAGCAGGAGCACATCTACATATTCAAGGACCTTCCAGATTCCGGAATTCCACTGGTTGCGATTGTCGCAATTGGGATCCAATGACGTGGACATTCCCAAGTGCTTCGCGTCCTGAAAAAGCTGGGGAAAAGAACTGAGCAAGCCATCCTGCAGAAAAAAGGAAGAAACATGGAGATGATCGTTCTGGCGAAACACCTTGGGGGGAATGTCCTTGTAATAAAGATGAGGAATAGCCCCAGGATAAGTCACTTGAGCCTTATCTTCGCGAAAGTTCAGAGACACCGTGAGCCCTGTCCTCAGCTTGGCATCACGAATTACGTTCTCAGTTTTGACCTTCTTCGATTCCAACGCATCGATGCAAAACTTGCCGAAGTCGTCTTTCCCAATCTTACTGATAAAAGTGACAGGCATCCCCAGCCGAGCCAGACCACATACAAGAATCGCTGACGAGCTACCAAGGGTGAGAACCATCTCCTGAGCAATGATTTCCCGTCCCAGAACTGGAAAAGTCTGCAGACCCGTTCCGATAAGGTCTACATTCAATTCGCCCACCACCAAAACCTTTTTCTTCTTCTTTCCGTTCAACTCGGCTTTCCCCCTTAGATGTAGGTCCCGCATGCTGCCCAGCCATGTCTCGGTCGCATGAAGCAAACAGGTATCTATATCTCAGTTTCCCTTTATCTGTCAAGGAGTTATTAGACTATTGAGTTTGCAGCGAAATGATAGCGATGGACAGACCCCAAAAACTTCCCGGAAGCGAAGCCTCTTCGTTACGGGTATTCTTACGAGGCTCCACTCTTGTGAGCCAGAGAGTTAGCATTTCAGGAAGCTACGCGCCACATTGCCCTAGGACCGCGGCGGCACGCGCTGGTTCTGAGCGACAATCACGATATTACAGTACTGACTGCGGTGAGAAAATCCTTAGACTTTTTTGGAGAGTCATATTAAGGTTTGCTCGGCGTTGAAGAAAATCACACCGGAGGGAAGAATGGATCGGACGAGAGCGTGAACGGTACAAATCGAAGCGAAAAGGGAAGTGGAGCCCTGGTTTTCCTGGCTGTTTTGCTGCTCTTGCTATTGGTTGGCAGTCTTGTTGTTTCGTGGAAAAGGTGGGAAGGCCAAGCTCCAATCGCTCGATTCGACCACGAGTTCAAATCTCTTGGCCGAAGTCCCATCCTCTCTTTAGTGGTTGAAGACGCCGGGAGTGGTCTCCGCAGCATTTCAGTTGTGCTGAAGCAGAAAGAGCAATCAATTCCGTTGGTCGAGGAGCAGTATCCCGGGCCATCCTCACTTGCTTTCTGGAGAACCGGTAGCCTTAAAAGCGCCAACTTCGAGATCGGGAAACTGATAAAGGAAAAATATCAGGTTCAAGAAGGTCCCGCCAGCCTGAACGTTTCGGTGTCTGACTATGCTCTGAGAAACTTCTTCCGCGGGAACCAAACCCGTTTTCAGCGCGATTTCGTATTCGACATATATCCTCCCAAGCTGGAATTGCTCTCCGGGCAACACTACATCAACCAGGGCGGCTCCGAGTGCGTCGTCTATCGCGTATCGCCTGACGCAGAAGTATCCGGAGTACAGGCTGGGCCTTATTTTTTTCCGGCTTATCCCGCAAACTCGGCGGACCCGAACATCAAATTCTGTCTCTTCGCTTTCGCTTACAATATTCCTACTGACAGCCCCCTTAAGGTTATTGCTCGGGATGAGGCGGGCAACGAAGCTTCTGCCGGTTTCTGGTATAAGTTGTTCCCCAAAAAGTTTCGCAGTAGTGACATGAAACTGGATGACAGTTTCCTTCAGAAAGTGGTGCCCGAGATTATGTCTCACACCCCGGAGATCAAAGATCAAGGGGATCTTGTGAAAACGTACGTTGAGATTAACAGCCGGCTCAGGCAACTCGACCATGCGGCAATTAGGGAGCTCTGTAAAAAGTCAGCTCCCCGTTTTTTGTGGGATGGGGCTTTCCTGCAGCTCAGCAATTCAAAGGTTGAATCGCTCTTCGCGGATCACCGAACCTATTTTTACCAAGGGAAAAAGATCGATCAGCAAGATCACGTTGGCTTCGATCTCTCGGTCGTGCAGCAATACCCCATCGAATCCTCTAATGACGGAGTGGTCGTCTACGCAGATTATTTTGGCATCTATGGCAACTGCGTCATGGTCGATCACGGTTGCGGGCTCTTATCGCTCTATGGCCACCTCAGCTCCATCAACGTCAAAGTGGGGCAGCAAGTAAAGAAGAAGGAGGTATTGGGCCGAAGTGGCGCCACAGGCTTGGCAGGCGGTGATCATCTTCACTTCGGACTGTTTCTCCAGGGCGTCCCCGTGAATCCGACGGAATGGTGGGATGGAAAATGGATCAAAGATCACGTTCTCGATCGGATTAAGGCCGCTTCGGAACAGAAGGCGGGCGCGTAAGTAAAACCCATGGAAGACACTCGAAAGTTTCTGGCGCACCTGGGACTTCCCTCACGAGATGCCTACGACTTACCGGACTCGTCCAAACGCTTCCCGGATGGCGCGCAGTACCGTCTGGAAATTCCCAGTGTTGAAGGGCCCCGCTGTCTGAAGGCGGTAATCGAAGAGGCTCAAAAGTATCGTCTAACTATTCATCGCGTAAGCCAAGGTAGCGGCATCATGTTGATGACCGATGACGAAATCAGAGAGATGTTGCGGATGGCGAAAGATGAGCAGATGGAGGTGAGCCTGTTTGTAGGGCCTCGGGCGACTTTCGACATTGGAGCCCAGCCGCTCACTCCCGCTGGCAGGAACATCGGATTGGGACTGCGGGGGATGGATCAGATCGTCTTTGCTCTTGAGGACATCAGACGGGGCTGCGATCTTGGGCTGAGGGGGGTTCTGGTGGCCGACCTGGGTTTGCTCTGGACCATTAAAGAGATGAAAAAGGCCGGTAAGCTGCCCTCAAATCTGGTGGTCAAGGTCTCGGTTCAGCTCAGCGCCACGAATCCGGTATCGGTGCGTATTCTGGAGAGTTTCGGGGCGGACACGTTTAATGTGTCGTCCGACTTGCCTTTGCCGTTGCTGGCCTCCATTCGCCAGGCATCCTCAATCCCGCTGGATCTGTATGTCGAGACACCGGACAACTTTGGCGGATTCATTCGCCACTTTGAGATTCCGGAATTCATCCGTGCACTCTCGCCTATCTATGTCAAGCTCGGACTCCGCAACGCCCCGGACATCTATCCCAGCGGCAGTCATATCGAACCGACAGCCATTGCTCTCACCAAGGAACGTGTGCGCCGCGCCAAGATTGCTTCCGACATGATTCAGCGCTACTACCCCGAGGCCAGCATGTCAAAGATCGGCGCGGCAGGTCTCGCCATCCCCGAGCTCTAGCCCGGAATTTGCAATCACATTCGGCTTTTTGCCAACCGTTGCTTCTAAAGGTGGGTGTGCCCATTTCTTCCCTGGCGGAGAGGGTACCTGAAGGTCTCCTCCCAAGCTCGTTTCAGCCCTGTAAGGGCGGCGTAGGGTAGCCCAGGGCAAGCGCCTGAGCGCGCCGCCCTGGGTAAGAGTTCCATATCTGTTCATCCCTCTCCCCCGTCTCGAAATCGCGGATGCAGCAAAACGGGCTCCCAGTGCGGGGGAGAGGGGACGGGGAGTGGGGGGTGAGATAAGTATTCGAAAATGTTAAGACCGCCGAACCATGGGCAAAGATTCGTGTCCAGATCAGCGTCAACCCAAGAGGAAATTTGAAACTTGGCGTGAATGCCTGCTACCTTGGCCTGACTGCCCTCGAAATCCGTGGTATGAATTCGGTCCTCATCCCACCGTCTTCCGCAGCAGCTCCGCAAACTTCTCAATGTCCTCTTCCGTCGTGTCAAACGACGTCATCCAACGAACTTCCGACGTGGCTTCATTCCAGATATAAAAGAAGTACTCCTTCAGAAGAATCAGAACACACTCGCGAGGCACAATCGCAAAAACTCCATTCGCATCAACTTTCCGAGTAATCCTGATCGCGGGTATCTTTTCGATCGCCTGGGCCAGGCGCGCCGCCATCTGGTTGGCGTGCTCGGCATTTCGCCGC
>Ga0075423_10004506_pt1 | contig 12925 bp, 7 predicted proteins | sample SoiMethybrSBSTD2_FD_80114 | JGI IMG/M metagenome (GOLD analysis project Ga0075423, IMG submission 80114) | Bulk soil microbial communities from a Populus tree surrounding site in Tennessee, USA - Soil MetaG P. TD hybrid SBSTD2 | ecosystem: Environmental > Terrestrial > Soil > Tree plantation...
ATCGAGTCGGACGGTCTGAAGCAGGTCGCCCTTGGCGACAGCGGCGAGCACGCGCGTGACCACGGTGGTCGGCCAGAGCAGGTCGTCGATGAGCGTGTTGACCGACGATTCCATCTCGCCCCAGGCACCACCGACACGTCCGAACTTGACGCGCTGCCGCGTCTTCCCGCGCTTGCCGACGACGTTGCCGACGCGTTCGAGCTCGTCGGCCATGCGCGCATTGGCCGCGACGATCTCGTTGAAGGTGTCGGCGATCTTTCCTTCGAGGCCGGTCCAGTCACCCGGTAACCGCACGGAGAAGTCGCCATCGCGTACGGCCTGCAGCGCGCCGAGCAGCTCCGAGAGCTCGGCGTGCTGACCGGTCAAGACGTCCGAAGGCACAGAAGTATCAGTCCGTTGCATGGACTCGACTCCAGTCGAACCACCGGCGCGCAGCTCGCGTCGCCGGGCAAGTCACTGTGGTGGAACGCCGCGCGCGCAGTATCGACCACAACGGTAGAGGCGACAATACGGTGTAGTCCCGATATCGGGCTCTACAGCCTTCCGGAATACCCGAGCACTCCTGTCACAACCCTAATCTCTACGGTGATCCCCTTGCGTGCCGCCTGGGAAGCGGGTTTCGTGAGGATGAGGCTGTAAAACGGATGAGTACGGGAATGCTAGGATTTTGCAGTATCACTGCCAGTGCTCTCGCCTTCTATTTCGGGGAAAAACCCTAGATGAGTTCGACGATTGAGTTAGGTCTCGATACGTTCGGCGACGTAACTGTGAATGGCGATGGTACGCCCCTGTCGCAAGCCGCAGTACTGCGCAACGTCCTCGAACAGGGCGTGCTCGCGGATCAACTCGGGCTCGCGTTCATCGGCGTCGGCGAACATCATCGACCCGACTTTGCGATCACGGCTCCGGAAGTCGTGCTCGGTGCGCTCGCGAGCCGCACCACGCGTATCCACCTCGGCACCGCCGTCACCGTGCTCAGCACCGATGATCCGGTTCGCGTCTTCGAGCGGTTCTCGACCATCAACGCACTCTCTCATGGACGCGCGGAGGTGCTGGTTGGCCGAGGCTCCTTTACAGAATCGTTTCCGCTCTTCGGCTACAACCTCGAGCAGTACGAGCCGCTGTTCGAAGAGAAGCTGAATCTCTTCGTCGAGCTGCTGAAAGGGCAGCCCGTCACCTGGAAGGGGCAGTTGCACTCCGTCGCATTCTCGAATCAGAAGATCTACCCGCTGATTGAGAGCGGCACGTTGGCGACGTGGGTCGCGGTGGGAGGGAGCCCGGAGTCGGTCGTCCGCGCGGCGCACTACGGGCTGCCGCTGATGCTCGCAATCATCGGCGGCAATCCGCAGCGGTTCATCGGCTACGCCGACTTGTATCGACAGATGCTGGAGCGGCTTGGCAAACCGATGTTGCCGATCGGCGTGCATTCGCCCGGCCATGTCGCGGCGACCGACGAGCAAGCGAAAGAGGAACTGTGGCCGCACTACGCCGGGCTGATGAATCGCATCGGCGCCGAACGCGGGTGGCAGCCGATCGGCCGCGCCCACTTCGAGCGCGAGGCCGCGGATGGCGCGCTGTTTGTCGGCTCGCCCGAAACCGTCGCCGCGAAGATCGTCAAGACGGTCAAGACGCTGGGCCTGTCGCGTTTCGATCTGAAATACAGCAACGGTACGCTGCCGCACGATAGGTTGATGAAGAGCATCGAGCTGTATGGAACGAAGGTGGTGCCGCTGGTGCGGGAGCAGCTCTCGTGAGGTAACAGAGATTGGCGGAGGGAACGGGGAATTGATCACACGGAGGAAACGGGGGAAACGGGGGCGCCACGCCGGTGGCCGTCCGTTCACCACTTGTTTCGCAGACAAACGGACGGCCGCCGGCGTGGCGATCTCCGTTGTCCCCGTTTCCTCCGTGTGATCATTTCTCCGTTCCCTCCGTCTCCTCCGTTACCATCCACACGCATGTGGCTCTCTTGCCTCCTCGCCTTCATCAGCAGCTTCTGCACCCTCGTCATCGAGCTGATCGCCGGCCGCATCATGGCCCCGTACATCGGCGTCTCGCTCTACACGTGGACCAGCATCATCGGCATCGTGCTGGCGGGGATGTCGGCCGGCAACTTCTTCGGCGGATACGTGGCCGATCGCTATGCGTCTCGCCGCACGCTCGGTCTCATCTTCATCGCCGGGTCCATCGCCACCCTCGGCATTCTCGTCGTCACCAGCGCGATCGAGGGACGGACGTTCGGTCTCTCGTTTCTGCCGCGCATCGTCTTGTCGATCGCGTTGATCTTCTTCGTGCCCAGCTTCATCCTCGGCATGGTGTCGCCGCTGGTCGTGAAGCTTGCGCTCGGCAACCTCGAACAGAGCGGCCATACTGTGGGCACGATCTACGCCGCATCGACGGTGGGATCGATCGTCGGCACGTTCGTCACCGGGTTCTGGCTGATCTCATGGCTCGGCACTCGGACGATCGTCTGGATCGTCGCGGGACTTCTGCTTGCGACCGGCCTGTCGATTGTCGCGTCGGCCGCGACCAGGAAGAGCAGGGCGGCGGCCGCGACGATCGGTCTCGCGGCTCTCGTGCTGCTGCGATTCGAGCTGCGCGGGCGCTACGAAGCGCCGTGTGACATCGAATCGAATTACTACTGCATCAAGGTCCTCGAGAGCTACGAGCGTGGCCATCCGGCGCGCATGCTGATGCTCGATCGCCTCATCCACAGTTACATCGTGCCTGACGATCCCACTGTGCTCGACTACGGCTACGAGCAGGCCTACTCGAATCTGACGCACATGCACGCACGTGGACGTCGGCAACTCGACACGTTGTTCATTGGCGGTGGTGGCTACTCCTTTCCGCGCTACATCGAGGCCGTGTATCCGCAATCGACGGTCGACGTCATCGAGATCGATCCGGCCGTGATCGCGGTCGCCTACCAACGCCTCGGCTTGCCGGCCACGTCGCGCATCCGATCGTTCAACGAAGACGCGCGGGTGTTTCTGAACGAGTGGAACGACCCGAAGCGGTACGACGTGGTGTACGGCGATGCGTTCAACGATCTGTCGGTGCCGTTTCACCTCACGACGGTGGAGTTCAATCGCATCGTCGCCAATCGTCTGAAGCCCGACGGTGTGTACTTGACGAACATCATCGACAAGTTCGATGGCGGCGAGTTTCTGAAAGCGGAAGTCAACGCACTGCGCGCGGTTTTTCCGAATGTCTCTGTCTTCGGCCGCGGCGCCGGGTTTCGTCCGTTCGATCGCAACACCTACGTCGTGATGGCGAGCAAGACGCCGTTCGATCGCGCGGCGTTTGATGCGATCACGTCGGATGACGATCCGTTGTCGCGGACGACGCGGCTCTCGCAAGAGCGTCTGGACGCGTATTTGACTTCGGGCCGCGCGATCACGCTCACGGACGACTTCGTTCCGGTGGATCAGTTGCTGGCGAAGCTGTTCATCGAAAGAGGAAACTGAAGGGGTGAGGGGCCAGGGGCGAGGGCTGTCTCAGGGTAAAGGGGTTCAGGCGGTAGTGGACTCGAGCCCGCGCAGCATGCGGCCGATTTCTTCTGCATCTGCGATCAGTGCCGCCGCCTCATCAACGGTCACGATCTCCACTCTTCGACCGATTTCCAACTGCGTCTGCAGTTCGTTGTTGGACCCGTTGGCGTACCACAGGTGATGGATGTACTCGCCAGTGTGGTGCCGTCCAAACCCTTCGGCGATGTTGGATGGTATCGAGACTCCTGACCGTCGAATCTCATGCCCGAGCGCGAGCTGATCTTCACGCGTGAACCGGCGCGTAATCCGATAGCTGCGCTCGGCTAGGTCCACAGACTTCTGCCACACGAGTAGTTCGCGAAACGAATTGATTTTGGCCATGGCGCTCAGCACAGCAAGCGATCTGCCGAGCAGATTTCGGCCGGTTCAGATGATCGCAGTCGAAAAGATCGCAATTCGTGCAACGTCCCAAGCGCGACAAAGTGGCAAGAACCGCAACCCGTCATCCTTGCCCCTTTCCCCTTACCCCTTCGCCTATTGGTTAGAATGCCGCTACATGTCCCTGACGCCAGGCACGCGGCTCGGTGCCTACGAGATCATCGCCCCCCTCGGCGAGGGTGGCATGGGCGAGGTGTATCGCGCTCGCGATACACGCCTGGATCGCACTGTCGCAATCAAGGTCCTGACTGGCGCCCTTGCGGCCGATGCCGAATCGCGTCAGCGGTTCGAGCAGGAAGCGCGGGCCATCGCCGCGCTCAACGATCCGCATATCTGCACCATTCACGACATCGGCCGTCACGGCGACCAGGACTACATGGTCCTCGAGCACCTCGAGGGTGAAACGCTCGCATCGCGATTGAAGAAGACGCCGGTGCTTCCGCTCGACGAGGCGCTCGCGATCGCCGTGCAGATCGGCGACGCACTCGATCGCGCGCACCGCGCCGGCATCTCGCACCGCGATCTCAAGCCGGGCAACGTGATGCTCGTGCCGCGAGCGGGCGCACCGGGTCCCGATGTGAAGCTGCTCGACTTCGGCCTCGCCTCACGGACCGCGGCCACGCGTCCGGCCGCGCTGAATCAGTCGCTGGCGGCGACGATGGCACCCTCGATGGTCGCGACGCGTCCGCCGACCGCCACCGTGTCGAGCGGCTTCTCGGGCACCGTGCAGTACATGTCGCCCGAGCAGCTCGATGGCAACGAAGGCGATCATCGCGTCGACGTCTTCGCGTTCGGGTGCGTGCTCTACGAAATGCTCGCGGGCCGGAAGGCCTTCGAGGGCGCAACGGCCGTCACGGCAATCGCCGCGATCATGAGCAGCGAGCCGCCGCCGATTTCGGCCCTGCAGGCGATGCCGCACATCGATCACCTGCTGCGGCGCTGTCTCGAGAAGGATCGCGATCGTCGCTGGCAGAGCATCGGCGATGTCGCGGGAGAGCTGCGCTGGGCGATGGAGCATCCAATCGCGCCGTCCGCTGCCGCCGCGGCACAGCAGACGGGACTGGGCCGCGCTGGAAAGATCGCGGTCGGCCTGGTCGCGGTTCTCTCGACGTTGCTTCTGATCGCCGGCTTTCGATTGATGCGGCAGCCGCGCACGGCCAGCGCCGCGCCGTCGTTCCGCCTCGAGCTGACGACACCGCCGACCGATGATCCGACGATGGCGTTGACGTTGGACGGCAAGCAGATCGCGTTCATTGCGAATCAGAACCGCACTCCGATGTTGTGGGTGCGCTCGCTCGATGGCAACGAAAGCCGTGCCCTCCCCGGTACCGAGAACGCGAGCAATCCGTTCTGGTCGCCAGACGGGCGCAGCATCGGGTTCTTTGCCGATAACAAGGTGAAACGGATCGATGTCGATGGCGGCCGGCCGCTCGTCGTCGCCGATGCCGCCAACGGACGCGGCGGTACCTGGAACAGTGACGGCGTGATTCTGTTCTCGCCCGGTGTCAGCAATCCGATCATGCGCGTGTCGATTCGGGGCGGTCCCGCCGAGCGTGCCACCGAACCGAACACAGGTGGATCGGGTCCCGATCACCGATGGCCGCAGTTCTTGCCGGATGGCAAGCGATTCCTCTTTTCGTCGACGCTCGGCGCCGCGGAGACAAGAGGGATCTTTATCGGCTCGCTCGACAAGACGCCGCTGGTTCGCGTGCTCGCCGCGTCTGCGGGGGGCTTCGCGCCGCCGGACAGACTCTTCTCGACGAGACAAGGCGTGTTGGAGGCATACCGCTTCAATCCCGACAGCGGCATGGTGAACGGGGATCCCATCACGATTGCGCAGGGGTTTCTCGGTGGCCCCGCCGCCGTGGCGGCATCGGCCACCGGTGTACTCGCGTATCGCACCGGCAGCGTGCAACGACGCCAGCTGGTGTGGGTCGATCGCAAAGGCAGTGTGCTACGCGCCATCGGCGAACCCGACACAGGGAATAATGGCTCGCCCGAACTGAGCCCCGACGAACAATCGGCTGTCGTGTTCAGTGGGCGCAGCGGCGACAACGACATCTGGATCATCGAGCTCGCACGCGGCTTGTCACGGCGTATCACCGACGGTCCACCCGCCGACGCGCATCCAACGTGGGACCCGGATGGTCAGCACGTGATCTTCAACACCAGCCGATTCCCGGGTCATGGGACACAGGGCCGGCAGTCGATTACGGGCGGGCCTGCCGAGCCGCTCTTCGCCACCGGGGACCCGAGGGGAGTTGTGCTGTCCTGGACGCGCGATCGCAAGTATGCGCTGCTGCGTCGTGAGAGCCCCAAGACCAATGCCGACCTCATCGCCGTCGCGACGTCCGATCTCAAAGAAGTCGTCGTGGTGCAATCGCCGTACGACGAGCTCGAAGGTCAGTTCTCGCCCGATGGCACATGGGTCGCTTTCGTGTCGAACGACAGCGGTCGGCCCGAGGTGTTCGTGCAGTCGTTTCCCGAAGGCCGTGCTCGTACGCAGATCTCCACGGGCGGCGGGACGCAGGTGCGCTGGTCCGCCGATGGCAAAGAGATCTTCTATCTCGCGCCCGACGGCAAGCTGATGGCCGCGGCCGTTGCGCTCGGCGGCGCGACTCCGGATGTGAAGCTTCCAGTCGCGCTATTCCAGACCTACCTCGCAACCGGCACGAACGTGGTCGGCAACAAGCCGCAGTATGCGGTCGCTCGCGACGGACGCTTCCTCCTCAACGCGGCAGTCGAGAGTCCAAGTGCGCCAATCGTCGTCGCATTCAACTGGATGAAGGAATTGAAGTAGTTCTGAACCTGTATAGGATTACTGCGTGCCGTTGGACCAGCTGATCGGGACCAGCACTGCGCTCGCGTCGGTGCGTGAAGAGTTGTCGCGTCTCCTCGCGCGACCGGCAACGGCGACCAAGCGGCTGCCGCCGATTCTGATTACCGGCGAGACCGGCACGGGCAAGGGACTCGTTGCCCATCTGATTCACGAGATGGGCCCGCGCGCGAGCGCGGCATTCGTCGACGTCAACTGCGCCGCAATCCCCGACACGCTGCTCGAGAGCGAGCTGTTCGGCTTCGAGCGCGGCGCGTTCACCGATGCGAAGCAGGCCAAAGCCGGCCTGCTGCAAGTGGCCCATCGCGGAACGATCTTTCTCGACGAGATCGGCCTGATGCCGGATGCGCTGCAGGTGAAGCTGCTCAAGGCGCTCGAAGATCGCGCGGTGAGACGTCTCGGCAGTACCCGCGCCGAGCCTGCCGACGCATGGGTGCTCGCCGCGACCAGCGAAGATCTCGCCGCCGCGATCCGCGTGCGTCGATTCCGCGAGGACCTCTATCATCGTCTCGCCGTGGTGACGGTGCACATGCCGCCGCTGCGCGATCGCGGCGGCGACATTCTCGTGCTGGCGCGCCACTATCTCGATCGCGCCGCACGCGAGTATGGTGTGCCGTTGAAGTCGCTGGCATCCGACGCCGAAGCGGCGCTGCTCTCGTATTCGTGGCCCGGCAACATTCGCGAGCTGGCAAACGTGATGGAGCGCTTGGCGCTGCTGGCGGACGCCGATCGCGTGAGTGCAGACGGGCTGCGACTGCCGCGTGCGCCGCGCCCGAGTGCGGCGCCGCGATCCGGCGAGAGCGTGAACGATCAGATCGCCTCGGTCGAGCGCGCGCGTCTCGAGGAGGCGCTGCGTGCCGAGGCTGGCAATATCTCGCGTGCCGCGGCGCGCCTCGGTATTCCACGCAACACGCTTCGCTACCGCATGGAGCGGCACGGCCTGTTCGAAGGCGAGCTCGCGCCGCCTCGTCGTCGCGGCGACATCGCCGCGCGATCCGAGGATCACGCGCCGCAGTCCAGGCCCGCTGACAGCCCGCCGGCGGTTCGATGGCAGCGCACGCGCATCACGCTCTTCCAGGCACAGGTGACCGATCGCGATCGAGTACTTGCCGAGCACGAACGATCGCGCACTCTCGAACAGGTTGCGGAGAAGGCCACTGCGTTCGGGGGGCGTCTGATCGAGGCGGCGGAGACGTCTGTGCGCGCGGTATTCGGGCTCGATCTCGCCGAGGATGCAGCGCGGCACGCGGCGCACGCGGCGTTCGCCGCGCAGCGGGCGATCGGATCGCGGCTGTCCGAGACGCGGCCCGCCGTCGGTATCGCGCTGCACACCGAAGAGATGCTCGTCGGCCGCCTCGATGATCGCGTCGAGCTCGACGCGGATGCGCGACGCTCGGCGGAGCGCGTGCTGGACGGCCTTCTCGACGCGGCGCCGGACGATCCGATCGTCGTGTCGACAGCGACGCGGCCGTTTCTCGAGCGCCGGTTCGATATCGAGCCGGTGACCGCAGCGTCCCCCGATCGTGGCCCGTGGCGTGTCGTGAGATTGGCCGATGCCGCTCAGCACGCGACGCCATTCGTCTCGCGCGCCCGCGAACTCACGGTCCTTGACGATCTGCTGACCCAGGTCGAGCAGGGTCGAGGGCAGGGTCTGCTCGTCACCGGCGACGCCGGGATCGGCAAGAGCCGCCTGCTCGACGAATTTCGTCGCCGAAGTGGCGGACGCGCCACGTGGCTGCAGGGATCGGCGGTCTCCTTCGGTCGCGCGTTGCCGTTCCATCCGCTGATCGATCTGCTCAAGCAGGCGTTCTCGGTTCAGCCCGGCGAGAGCGACGAGGTCATCGACGCGCGCATCACGCGCGCCACGGCGGCGTTCGGCGATTCGTTTCGAACGTCAACGGCGTTTCTGCGAGCGCTGTTGTCGATCGAATCCGATGCCGCCCTCACGCGGCTCGATCCGCAGCTCCGCCGCGCCGGCATCTTCGAAGCGATCGGCCAGTTCCTCCACGCCTCGTCCGAGGCGCGCCCGCTGATCGTCGTGCTCGAGGATCTGCACTGGATGGATCCCGCCACCGGTGAGTTCCTCGCGGTGATGGCCGAGCGTCTGGTCTCGGGCCGCATCCTGTTGTGCGCGACGCACCGAACGGGTTTCACGTTGTCATCGGCGCAAGGCGCCTTCGGTACGCAGCTCACGATTGCCGGTGTGTCGAGGGCCGACACTGGCGCAATCGGTGGCTCGCTGCTCGGCGCCGCGTCGCTGGCTGACGACCTGCAGCAGCTCGTCGAGCGAAAGGCCGATGGCAATCCGTTCTTCGTCGAAGAGATCCTGCGCTCGCTCAAGGAGCGCGGCCTCATCGAACGCCGCGGCGCTGTCGTCGAGTTGGTGCGTCCGATCGATCGGATCGATGTGCCCGACAGCGTGCGCGACGTGCTGCTCGGACGACTTGGCCGGCTCGATCCGGCATCGCGCGAGCTGCTGCGTGTGGCGGCGGTCATCGGCCGTGAGTTTCCGCGCCGCGTTCTGGAGCGCGTGATCACCGAGGGGGCGCCGTCGATCGAGGATCGGCTTCGATCGCTGCGGGCCGCCGATTTGATTCACAACGCCCGCGTGTGGCCCGAGATGGTCTACGCCTTCAAGCACGCGTTGACGCATGAAGTCGCGTACGAGGCGCAGGACGCCGCCCAACGGCGCGGCGATCATGCGCGCATCGGAGAAGCGGTCGAGCTCTTGTACGCTGATCGGCCGTCGGAGCATTTCGGCGTGCTCGCGCATCACTTCACGCACGCCGAACGATGGGACAAGGCACTCGAGTATCTGCTGGCGGCCGCACAGCAGGCCGAACACACGTTCGCTACCCGTGAAGCGCTGGCGCTGTATGACGAGGCACTCCGAGCGGCAGGCCGTCTCTCCGGCGGCGTCGGCGATCCCGCGACGTTGATCAAGATTCACGAAGCGAAGGCACGTCTCTACTTCGTCACCAGCGACTTCGAACGATCCGCGGCTGAAGGTGAACGAATCCTTCCACTCGCCCGACTCACAGCCGATCGGAAGAAGGAGGCGGAAGCACTCGCGATCGTGGCCTGGGCGTCGACGTGGGGACGCAAGATCGACGCTGCCTTGCGCTATGCCGGAGATGCGATCGCGGTGGCGGAACCGGTGGGCGCGTTGGCCGTGCAAGGCCGCGCCAACTTCGTCATCGGCTTCGTTCGCGGCGTGACCGGCTCGCTGAACGAGAGCGAGACTGCCCTCCACAACGCGATCGCGATGAGCAGCGCCGCCGGCGACGCCGTGCATCGCTCGTTGTCGCTGACGGTTGCCGGGCTGGTGCGAAACTGGAGAGGCGACTTCACCGAGGCGGCACGGCTGCAGGCCGATGGCCTGTCGCTCGCGCGCGAACGCGGGTTGCTCCTCCCGCTGCTCTTCAGCTGTTTCATGCGAGGGCTGACCCTCACCGGCAAGGGCGACTACGACGATGCATTCGCGATGTTCACCGAGGGGCTCTCGCTCGCCGAGCGCATCGGCGACGAGGCGATTCACCATCGCTTGCTGAACTGTCTGGGGTGGCTCTATGCGGACCTCGGCGATCTCGATCACGCCGAAGTGCTGAATGCGAGCAGCGCGCAAATCGGCCGCCGCCGACTCGACCCGGGCACGCAGCCAAACGCCGAACTGAATCTTGCCGAGATCTTCTGCGCCCGCGGCGAACTGGCCCGCGCGCAGGATCAATACGACGAGGTGTTTAGGTACTTCAGCAACCAATCGACGGGCGAGTGGATGCGGTACCGTTACTCGATTCGCATGTTTGCCGGGTTAGGCGCGCTCGCCGTCGCGCGCGGCGATCTGGCAGCGGCGCGCTCGCACAGCGCCGAGTGTCTGGCGCTGGCAACGCGAACGGACTCGCGCAAGAATCTGGTCAAGGCGTGGCGTCTTGCCGGAGAGATCGCGGCGGCGGCCGGCGAACGTGACGTGGCTGAAAGTCACTTCCGCACCTCGCGTCAGTACGCGGTGGCGCTCGGCAATCCCGTTCAGCAGTGGAAAGCGGAGCTCGCCCTCGGCCGCTTCTATCAAGATCTCAGCCGCGCAGACGAAGCGCAGCAGGCATTTCAACGCGCCTTCGACGTGATGCAGACAGTTCGGCACGGCCTGCGTGAAGAAGTGCTGCGCAACGCATTCGACAAGAATCCCGACCTTCGTCTCGTGCAAGGTCTCATGGCACCGCTCTGACGACCGAGGCGAGGCCGCGCGCCTCGCCCCGGCCATCACGGCTACGACAGGATGAGCGACTGTCGCGCACCGGTCGTGCGAATGAAGAACGGAGCGACCTCCAAGGAGCTACTGCGGGTTGAACGAGTCGCACGAGGTATTCGAGTGCCAGTTCACGAACGTACCAGTGGGGCTCTCCTTCCACGCCCAGACGTGCAGCGTGTAGAAGGGAGGAAGTCCGAACCGGTTCGGCGCGTCGAAGCGATGAAGCAGCTGTCCCATGAGCTGCGGCGTCTCGCCTGGATGCGCCGTGTCCCAGGCGTCGGCCAGCACCAGGAAGTCGGCGCCAGTCAGCTTCAGACGACCATTAGGCAGCGCTTCGTAGAGCACGATTTCCGGATGCATGGGATCCAGCTCGCCATCCATCACGAGTGACAGGTTGACGTAGTGAAGACCCATGGCCCCCGAGTCGGGCCCGCTCACGCAGCCAAACAGCAAGTGATAGTCCTCGTTCTCTGCCGCTTCCACGTTCTTGAAGCGTGCGGTGGCGTCGCGAACGACTTGCACGAGCCCGTTCGATTGCGCTCCTCCTCCGTGCTCGTGGCCCTGCGCACGTGCGACGACGGGCAGCACCCACACCAACGCGAGCGCACCCGCGACGGCCATCCCAAAGGGCGCGAAGTCGAGTGATTTCGAAACAATGAGATTGCGAACGAAGCCAACGAGTAGTCTGCTCATCACATCCTCCATTGCTGCGGTGCGCCGCATTCCTCGAGCGGCGCGCGTCTCTGGTCCGCGCAGATGGGCAACCGTCGTTCCGGCACGCCGATCGTTCTAACTTGTGGCGGCGGTTGAAGATCACGGCTGACGATCGCGTCGACACGATCTGTCGGCTGCCGAATTTTGGGCAGTTCGACAGCGTCGACCGCGCCGTCCCTCGACTTCGCTCGGGAGGGCGGGCGAGGGTGGGTCGTCCCGCGGTTTGCGCTCGGGATGACCCCTGAGCGAGGCCCTGGATTTGCCCGTGCCGAATCGAAGGGAAAAGGCCGTAGGCGAACGCGCGAGTCGATCCGACGCATGGCGGCGCTGTCGCGTCGCTGTGACGATTTGGCGTCTTGGACGACGACGGATTCGCCTGCGTCGATCGCCGATGCGAGGTGGAGTGTGGCCAACGCAGAATGCCACTCCTTGGCACAAGACATGCTCCGCGCATGTCGACCGAGTCACGCGCTCGGGGAAGGATGACGATGCGCTATCGGAGTACGGCACTCGCGATCGCCACGGTTGCTCTCATCGCAACCGCGACCGGTCAGGCTCATGACAGCAGACTTCGCATCGAAGTCTGGCCACGCGTCAGCACCGCGCCCGCGACCATTCGCGTGCGTGCCATCGTCACACCCAACGCCGAGAATCGAGCGCTCGAAGTGGCAGCGGATTCGGGCGACTTCTACCGCAGCAGCTATGTGCCGATGTCAGGTATCGACGCCGCACCAATCACCGAGACGACGCTGAAGAACCTGCCGGGCGGGGAGTATCAGATCTCGGTCGTGCTGATGGATGCGCAGGGAGGGCAGATCGTCGAGCGGACCAGCGCCATGGTCGCGTCGGGCGGTGCGGGTCGATAGCGACTACGGCGCGCACGTCAACAGAAGCGCCGTTTGTTCGCCGATGCATTCGCCTGGGCGGTAGAACGTCAGCAGCCGCCCACCGACGATCACACCCATCCACGCGCACAGTGAGATCGCGGCGATCACCTTGGCGTGCGTCGGCGCGTCGAGCGGTGCGTCGGGGCCGAACACGCGGCGATACGACGTGAGATAGAACGTCGCCGCGTTGAGTCCGCCGATCGTCATGAACAGCAGCTTGAAGTGGAACGACGGGTTGTAGATGTATTGATCCGGCTCGGTCAGCAGGAACATCAGGCCGCTGCAGATGTTGATCGCGAAGCCAAGC
>Ga0075423_10004507_pt1 | contig 12925 bp, 13 predicted proteins | sample SoiMethybrSBSTD2_FD_80114 | JGI IMG/M metagenome (GOLD analysis project Ga0075423, IMG submission 80114) | Bulk soil microbial communities from a Populus tree surrounding site in Tennessee, USA - Soil MetaG P. TD hybrid SBSTD2 | ecosystem: Environmental > Terrestrial > Soil > Tree plantation...
CGGCGGAGCAGCCCTGGTCCGATGTCCTCACCGGCGTGAACCGGAACAGTCGTCACGCAGGTGCCACATTGAACGCGGACGTGCGAGCCGCGCTGCCTAGGTTCGACGCAGCCATGAGACCCTAGAATACGCCGCAGGTCCTTGGCCGTCATCCACATTCAGTATAGGAGTAGATGACGCGATATGCCTAATGGACTAGACAGATGTCGCTCAGCGGACCGCCACGCCTCGTGCCATGATGTGCATTGTCTGACGGCTGCCGCGGCAGCAGGCGTTGCCGTTGCGCTTCGACGGTTGCGCAGCTGACTTCAACTGCAATTCGATCGCATGGTGAATCAGGTTGCCGCACAAAGGGACGTACCCGGCTTGGGCCGCAAAGCGACCCGATAGTAGTAGTGCGCGGCCAGACTGGCGTACTGTTCCCACATGTCAGCCCTTAGGGAGAGTCGTCGTGTCTCGCCGATCGGAATTCTCTGTTTTGGAACATGAAGTTGAGATCAGGACAGACTGCGCCTCTCCCTAAGCTTCAGCGAGACACTCCACCGAGGTAGGCACAAAATGGGTACAGTGAACCTGCCCACCAGAGTTCAGTCTCAGAAAACCGTTGTGAATATTGGCTCCTCGGGCTGGACTCGAACCAGCAACCCTCCGGTTAACAGCCGGATGCTCTGCCATTGAGCTACCGAGGAATATTGGCGGGCCGGTCGCGCTGACGCGCGAAAGCGGAACGCACGGCGGCGCGCACCGCGAATAGACGAACCCATCGATCGTAGCCAAAGCCGCCAATCCGCGCAACCATGGCGTCAGAAGTTTAGACTGATGCTATGAAGTTCCGAATCCTCGTTCTCGCCATCATCTTCAGCATCGCCCTCGCGGCGCAGGAACGCAAAGTCCCCAAAGACTCCACCCGCGTGTCGATCCCAGGCTGCTCCAAGGGCAGCGCGTTCGTCGTCACGCGCAGCCCCGAGGCCGAGCGCACCAGCACGGAGATCGCGACTGGCCGCCGCTTTCGGCTCGCCGGATCGAAAGACGTACTCAACGAAATCAAAAAGCGCGAAGGCACGATCATCGAAGTGACCGGCATCGTGAAGAACTCGGATATCAAGGAAGGCGGGATCAGGCTTGGAGGCGGACGCGTTCGCATCGGCGGCGTGAATCCGCAGGATCCGATCTCGAGCGGACCGGGCCACGCACCGGTATCGAGCGTCGCCATCCTCGATGTCGAAGGATGGCGGCCGCTCGGTGATTCGTGCCCGCGTTAGGTCCTCGGCGGGTCTAAAGACCCGCCTCTACGTCAGACTTCTTCGTCCGAGCTACTTGGGATTGTCGATCTTGATCTTGGAGAGCGGCTCCGTCTTGCTCTCGAGCGCCGTGGATCCGCTCGGAAAGGCATCCTTGCTCAAGAGGAAGCTGATGACATCGGCCGCTTGTTCGGGTGTGAGAGATCCAGGCGCGGTAGCGGGCATCGTCGTCGACGTCTTCTCGAAGAGATCGCCAACCGTCTTGCCGGTCCAGTTCGCGAGGAAATCCTTGCCGGCCAGCGGCGGCATCGGTCCCGAACCTTCCAGGTTGTCGCCATGGCAGGCGGAGCAGTTTTCCTTGTACAACGCTTCACCGCGCTTGGCTTGCTCGGCGGTGTAGACACCTTCATTCACCGACCGTGTCGCCTGCGCCGTGACGGTGACGTACGCAGTCGACAACAGGAACGCACCAACGGACAGGATCGAGACCGCTCTTTTCATACCTTTACTTTTCCATGTTTCGAGTCCGTTTTCCACCCCACAACCTGGTAACTCGGCAGGCGGTGAACGCGGGGTCTGACTTGTCCGCCGTAGTCTTGGCGAAGGCGGAAGACCGCGCTCTACGAGTGTGATTTCATGTTTTCGACTCTCTTCCGGCTGCGCCGAACAATCCGCCCTTTCTGGCCGCCGGTCCACCCGAGCTGGGTGGCGGCGCCAATAAGGCTCAAAACGATCCAGGCATACGGGACCCAGCCTTGGCCGGGAGCGGGACTCAACGGATAGAAGACCCAGATGTCCTTGGTGGCGGCCGCCAGCGCGGCGCGATTGCCGAGCGACGCCATGACGCCATGGATCAACAGCCACGATCCGCTGAACGCCGTGCCGACGATGATGAAGTAGCGCTGCACATACATCGACGCAATCGAGCCGACGACCGCGCTCAGCATGATCACGACGAAGCCAGGATCGCTTCCGGTCGCCGACGCGAGCAGATGTGCGGCCAACACACCAAGCCCTGCACCTGCCAGCGCCACACCAACGAAGTAGGCCGCAAACAACAGCCCCGCTCCAATCAACCCGCCAATGGCAGCTGCGCCAAGCATGAAACTCGTATCACTCGCGCCGAACAGCGAGCTGCCCAGCATCGCGCCGAGAATGAATCCCGACAACGCGAGCACGATCCGGAAGAGGCGGAAGCCGAAGAAGCAGGCGATGGTGCCACCGACGATCAGGACGACCGCGGCTGGAAGCTGGTATGAGGCAGGAAGCATCAGAGATCCCGGCGGTTCTCCATCGCTCGTGTCATGGTGACTTCATCGGCGTATTCGAGATCCGATCCCACCGGAATGCCCATCGCGATGCGAGTGACGCGCACGCCGAGCGGCTTCAGTAGCCGCGCCAGATAAAGCGCGGTGGCCTCGCCTTCCACCGTGGGATTGGTCGCCAGAATCACTTCCTCCACCGATCCACTGCCGACCCGCGCGAGCAGGCCCTTGATCTTCAAGTCGTCCGGTCCGACACCTTGGAGCGGTGACAGCGCGCCCATCAGCACGTGATACACGCCGCGAAACTCGCGCGTCTTCTCGACCACGCTCACGTTCTGCGGCTCCTCGACGACGCAGATGATGCGCGGGTCGCGAGTTGAGCTGGTACAGAACGCACACGGATCGGCGTCGGTGATGTTATTGCAATTCGAGCAGTACGTGACGCGTTCTTTGACATCGCGGATCGCCTCGCACAGCCGCTCGGCATCTTCGCGCGGGTTCTTGAGCACGTGAAAGGCCAGGCGCTGGGCGCTCTTGGCGCCGATGCCAGGCAGCTTCTGCAACTGCTCGACGAGACGAATGAGAGGCTCAGGGAGCATCTAGCAACGCAGCGGGCTGATTGCGGAGGGCGTGAATGCGCTCAAGGGAGCTTCAACGATCCGAGAAGGCCGGACATCGACTGACCGAGCTGCTGATCGACCTTGCGGCTCGCATCGTTCACCGCCGCTGCGATCAGATCCTGCAGCATCTCGACGTCCTCGCGCGAGACGATCGTGGGATCGATTCGAATCGATCGGATCTGTTTGGTGCCATCGACGATCACGGTGACCATGCCGCCGCCGGCGGTCGCCTCCACGCGCAGATCGGCCATCTGCTTCTGCAGGCGGTCCTGCATGTCCTTGGCCTGCTGCATCATCGAAAGAATGTTCATGACGTCATTCCAGGTCTTCGATCTCGCGGATTTCCGCAGGAAAGACGTCGAGCATCGCCTGCACGCCAGTCGAGGCCAGCGCTTCGGCCTTCAGATCACGCTTCGGTGCGGCGGCCGCCGGCTCGCTGGTCGACGAAGGCAACGGCGATGCCGTGTCGGACTGCACGGCAGTGACAGGCATGCGCTTGCCAGACAGACGCTCGGCCACCGATTCGAGCCAGGCGCGATTCTGTTCGAGCTGCATGCGGGCGACGTTCTGATTGGCCGCGAACGTGAACGTGATCCGCTCCTCGGTGACGTCGATGCGCTGCGCCTGCGCCACCGCAAGGCTGTAGAGCGTGTTCTTCACCGAACGAATCTCCGCGAGCAATGCATCTTTCAGCGCACTACTTGGGGCCACGACGTTGCGCTCGGGGGCAACGGTGTCACCTGTTGGTGCGATGGTGCTACTCGTCGGAGCGGGCCTGACAGGTGTCGGAGCAGCGGCGCTTCGCGCCGGCGCGGAGGCACTTCGCGCCGGTGCGGAGGCACTTCGCGCCAGTGCGGGGGCGCTTCGCGTCGTGGTAGGCGCTCCGCCTTCGAGCAGGTCGACGAGCGGCACGAGCTTGCGCACGTGCATCCACCGCAGCAGCATCATCTCGAAGTGATAGCGCGGATGTGAAGCGGCGCGAATGTCCTGCTCGGCCTTGGCCAGCAGATCGAAGGCGCGCATCAGATCCTCGCGCGAGCAGCGACGCGCCAACGCGGTGATCCGCTCCGACTCGCCTTCGGCCAGTTCGCCGTCGGCGGCACGCGCCGGATCCACCGACAGAATCATCATGTCGCGCACGACCCGCGTCAGCTCGCGGCAGACGAGACGCAGATCGTGCCCGGCCTCGGTGGCCGTGTCCGCAAGCGCGAACGCGTGCGGACCATCCTCGTCGAACACCGCCTCGACGATGTCGAGCAGCAGATCGCGACCGACGAGTCCCAGTACCGTCGACACATCGTCGACGCCGATCGACGCGCCGGCAAACGCCATCACCTGATCGAGCGCGCTTTGCGCGTCGCGCATACTGCCCTCGGCAGCGCGCGCAATCAGCGCCAGCGCGGCGTCGGACACCTCGACGTTCTCGACCTTGGCGATGCGCTGCAACTGACCAGCGATGGCTTTCGACGAGATCGTCTTGAACTCGAACACCTGCGAGCGCGACAAAATCGTGTCGGGGATCTTGTGTAACTCGGTCGTCGCCATCATGAAGACGACGTGCGCCGGCGGCTCTTCGATCGACTTGAGCAGCGCATTGAACGACGGCACCGAGAGCTGATGCACTTCGTCGATGATGAAGATCTTGTAGCGGTCGCGCACCGGCGAGATCGACAGCCCGGCAATCACCACTTCGCGGATGTTGTCGATGCCGGTGTGACTCGCGGCGTCGATCTCGAGCACGTCGATGTCCCGCCCCTGCGCGATCTCGATGCACGCGTCGCACTCGCCGCATGGATCGGCAGTCGGCCCCTTCTCGCAGTTGAGCGCGCGCGCCAGAATCCGCGCGGTGGTCGTCTTGCCGCAGCCGCGCGAACCGGCGAACACGAACGCATGGGCAAGACGCCCGCTCGTGATCGCGTTGCGCAGCGTGCGCGTCACTGCCTCCTGCCCGACGACATCGTCGAAGCGCTGCGGCCGCCACTTGCGCGCGAGTACTTGATAGGCCATCGAGAGGATGAAGCGAGGAAGGGTGTACTCCACCGCGACCCGGTGCACCTGCGTACACCTCAGGGTCTACTTAGCGCTGCTGCCTTCCGGCCCTGACGCGGTTCGCAGGCTGAAGTTGCACAGGGTCCGGGCCGCGATGCAGCACACCCAGGGGGATACGTGTCCCCGCAAAAAACTAGTGTACTGAACTTTGGAGGAATCAGGAAGCAGGAATCACCCGCCTTCGCCAAAGCGAGGCAGGGGCTGGCGCGTCCAGGCAAGCAGCCGAGCAGCCAGGTCTCGATAGATCTCCACCGCTTGGAGAAGCTCCTCGATGGAAACATGTTCGTCGTCGGTGTGCGCAACATGGATGGAACCGGGACCAATCAGCAGCGGCTTGCCCCAACGCGTCAACCATGGCACATCGGTCGTATACGGAAACACCGCTGACTCGAAGCCCAGCAGGGTCAGCAACCGAACCGCGGGAACGTCGAGGACGTGTTCGATGCTGACGAGACTCTCGACCACCTTCAGCAGCTCGCGCACATGCGAGCCCTCGCCAACGGTGCGAAACATCAACTCGGCCGAGGCGTCGGGCGACACGACATTCGGCGCGACACCGCCTTCGATGAGGCCGACCGTGTAGTGCGTGCGGCCGAGCAGCGGGTCCTCCGGCAGCGCGACGCCGCGGATCACCATCAACGCATCCAGCAGCTTGTCGATCGCGGAGTCGCCGAGCTCGGGAAATGAGGAGTGGGCGGCGCGCCCGCTCGCGTGCAGGCGCACGCGCAGGATGCCACGCGTCGCGGCCCCGAGCCGGTTGTCGGTCGGCTCTCCGTTGATCAGATAGCGAACGCTCTCAGGCGCTTCGGCGTTGGCAACGCGGGCGCCGTCGCTACCACGCTCTTCGCCCGCGACGAACAGCATCGCGACACGCGTCTCCCCCTCCGCCCGCAGCGCCTCGACCGCTGCAACTTGCGCCGCGAGGATGCCCTTCGCATCGCACGAGCCACGGCCAAAGAGCAGCCCGCGCTCGACGCGACTAGGGAAGAACGGCGGCACGCAGTCGATGTGGGTGGAGAAGACCAGCTGCGGCGATGGGTCGAGATGCGCGTAGACATTGAAGCGCCCTGCCTCCGCCGAAGAACGGCTTCGGCGAGGCAGGTCGTCTATCGGCTGTTCCGTGACGTGATATCCGCGATCGCGCAGAAACTGCGAGAGCCACGTCGCGGCGTCGCCCTCGCGGCCGGTAGTGGAATCGATGTCAACTAGACTGCGAGTGAGGCTGATGGGATCGACTGAATCCATCTGCGACACGCCTGCGGCCTGGCCCCGGCGCTGAGGCTCTGGGCCCTGAGGCCTGCACTTTACGCGCGCGCGGCGGCGCCCAGCATCTTCAACTGCTGCAGCACGCTCATGATCTTCTCGCGCGCCGCCGGGCTCGGCGACACCATCGGCAGGCGATAGGTCTCCTCAATCAGTCCCATCGCCGCCATCGCTGCTTTGCAGGGGATCGGATTCGATTCGATGAAGTTCACCTGAATCAGCGGCAGCAGCCAGTGATGGAGCTTGCGCGCAGCGGCGTAGTCGCCTCTTTCGCACAACTCGACGATCTGCGTCATCTCCGCGGGTGCCTCGTTCGAAGCAACCGAGACGACGCCCTTGCCGCCAACTGCCATATGCGCGACCGCCACGGGGTCGTCGCCACTCAGCACGAGGAAGTCTTCGCGAGTCGCAGCGATGATCTCGGAGACCTGCGGCAAGTCGCCAGGTGCCTTGATGCCGACGATGTTCGGAATCTGCGAGAGCCGCACGGTCGTCTTCACATCCATGTTGATGCCGGTGCGACCCGGAACGTTGTAGAGAACGATCGGCAGGCGGGTGCCCTCGGCGATCGCCTTGAAGTGCTGATACAGACCTTCGGGTGTCGGCTTGTTGTAGTACGGCGTCACCGACAGGATGCCGTTTACGCCGACGCGTTCCATGTCGCGCGCCAGCTCGATCACTTCCCTGGTGTCATACCCGCCCGCTCCCGCGAGCACGGGCACGCGTCCGTTGGCCTCCTCGACGACGAGCTCGACGACGCGGAGCTTGTCGCGATGCGTCAGCGTCGGAGCCTCGCCGGTCGTACCGCAGGGAGACAGGAAGTGCACGCCGCCATCGATCTGCCGCTTCGCCAGGCGCTTGACCGCAGACTCGTCGAGAGAGCCGTCCTTCGCGAACGGCGTGATCAACGCGGTGCCTACGCCAGTGAAGGGAGTACGCATGGTCATGCTCCTCGTAAAACGTCCTGCATGGTGTACCAGCCGGTGCGGCCGCGGATCCATTTCGCGGCCAGCAGCGCGCCAGCAGCAAAACCGCGGCGATCGCGTGCCGTGTGCGTGAGCTCGATCGTATCCGATGGACCATCGAATCCGATCGTGTGAACACCTGGAATCGCGCCGGCTCGAGTCGACGACATATCGATAGCACGATCGAAGCCAGCGTTGAGCATCGCGTCGCGAAGCGTCAACGCCGTCCCCGACGGCGCATCGCGCTTGGTGGCGTGATGGGCCTCGTGAATCCATGCGCCGAACTGTGCGTGCGGCTTCATCAACCCCGCGGCCTCCTCCACGATCATCTGAAAAATGTTCACCCCAATGGAGAAGTTCGCAGCCGCTACGACTCCCAATCCCGCTGACGCCGCCGCCGTCTGAAGCGCCGACGACACCTCGCCCAAGCCGGTCGTGCCGATGACGACCGCCATGCGGCGTTCGACGTACTTCTGTAAGTTGCCGGGTACCGCAGCGGCGACGGTGAAATCGACGGCCACGTCGGCGTCGGTCCACTCATTGCGGTCGACATCGACGCGGCCGACGACTTCGAACCCCTGAGCCGCCGCCATTTCATCGACCATCCGGCCCATCTTGCCGTAACCCACGATAAGGAGCTTCGTCACGAGAAGAACTCCTCGTGAAGGCGCTCCATCGCGTGCGGCAAGTCGGCCTGACGCAGCACCACAGTGATGTTTCGCCGAGAGGCCGCCTGCGAAATCATTCGCAGCGGCACTTCTTCGAGCACGCCGATCACTTTCGCGCCGAGCTCCGGAGCATCGCGCAAGACGTCGCCCACGGCGCACAGCAGCGCCATCTCGCGTTCCACCGAGACTTTGCCGAACTCCGACAGCGCCTCCACGATGGCGTCGAGATGACGCTTGTCGTCGACCGTCACCGACACGCTCACCTCGGATGTCGTCACCATGTCGACGGCCGTGCGGAAGCGCTCGAAGACCTCGAACACGCGGCGCAGAAATCCATACGCCATCAGCATGCGGCTCGAGGTGATGTCGACAACGGTGACGTCGCGCTTCGACGCGAGACCGGTGAGTCGGGTTGCCCCGTTCGCGCTGGCGGCAGTGATGAGCGTTCCCGTCCCATCCGGCTTCCACGAGTTGAGGATGCGCACCGGAATGTTGCGTTCGACCGCTGGCAGAATCGTACTGGGGTGCAGCACCTTGGCCCCGAAGTATGCGAGCTCGGCGGCCTCGTCGAACGAGAGCTGCGACACCAGGCGCGGCGATTTCACGACGCGCGGATCGGCACTCAACATGCCGTCGACGTCGGTCCAGATCTGGATCTCCGAGGCGCCGATACCCGCGCCGACGAGCGCGCCGGAATAGTCCGATCCCCCGCGGCCGAGCGTGGACGTATGCCCTTCGATCGTTGCGCCGACGAACCCGCCGATCACCGCCACGCGACCGGCATCGAGAATGGGCGCCACGGTCTTGCGCAGCGCCGCGTTGGTTTCCGCCGTCAGCGGAGCGGCGCGTGTGTGATCGTCGGTGGTCACCACGGCGCTGCGTGCATCCACCCATTCCGCGGCCACACCCGCTGATGTGAGTGCGGCGGCCACGACGCGCGACGACATCAACTCGCCCATGGCCGCCACGACATCGAGCGTCCGCGGCGAGACCTCGCGCAGCACGGCCAACGCACGGGCGATGCCGGTGAGCTGATCGAAATGATCGGCAAGCTGCCCGACAAGCGTCTCGCTCTCGGCTCCTGGCACCAGCTCGCGCACCGCATGGAGATGCCGCTGACGCATGTCTTCGATGCGTGGCAGCGCCTCGGCAAGGCGATCGGATCCGGCGGCGGATGCAATGCCGAGGAGCGAATCGGTGACGCCGCTCATCGCCGAGACGACGACCGCAGGACCGCGGCGATCGCGCGCGCGTGCGGTCCGAACGATCTCGATCAAGCGGCGGATCGCTGGGGGATCGGCGACGGACGTGCCGCCAAACTTCTGAACGACCATGGGGGTCTTCAGCTTACATCAGCGAGCGACGGCGTGTCCCGCGGTCTCCCATGCGGCCATGCCGCCGGCGAGCTCGAGGACGTCGAGGCCGCGCTGCTGCATCAGCCCCGCCGCGATCGACGATCGGTATCCGCCGGCACAGTGCACGAGCACACGGCGATTCGCTGGGAGTTCGTTCAGCCGCTCGCGAAGGTGATTGAGCGGAAGATTCAGGCTGCCTTCGATGCGTCCCTTGGTCAGTTCCTTCGGCGCACGAACGTCGACGATGATGGGAGGATCGGATGACGCGATCGCCGCCGCCGCTTCGGCAGGCGTGATACGCGCGGTACCGGTCATCAGCTCCGGACGCGATTCGAGGGCGGTGATCCCGTTGCGCAGATAACCGACCAGACTGTCGAACCCGATTCGACCGAGGCGCATTGCCGCCTCTTCCTCACGTGCGGGTTCGGCAATCAGGACGATCGGCTTGTCGGTGTCGAGGATTGTTCCGGCCCACGTCGCGTAACTGCCGTTGAGGCCGATGTTGATGCTGCCAACCAGATGCGCCCGCGCGTATTCGGCGGGATCGCGCCCATCGAGCACCTGCGCGCCGGCCTCGCGCAGCGCCAGCACGACATCGACGTCGAGCGGCTTGAGCTGATCCCCCAGCATCGTCGCCAGCGTGCGCCGCTCTTTCGTGTTCAGCACGGCGTCGTAGGTGAAATACGACGGCGCGTCGGGTTGATCGGCAGTGACGAGTGCGATGAATTCCGATTCGTCCATCGGTTGCAGGGCGTAGTTGCTACGCCGCTGCTCGCCGAGCGTCGACACCGTCTCTCGGCTCAACTGCTTTCCGCACAACGAGCCCGCGCCGTGCGCGGGATAGACCAGCGTTTCGTCGGGCAGCGGCAACACCTTATCGTGCAGCGATCGATACAGGTGGCGTCCGAGTTGATCCGCCGACCAGCCGAGCGAGGCGCGCAGATCGGGACGCCCGACGTCGCCGATGAACAGTGTGTCACCGGTGAGAATCGCTTGCGGGCGCGTCGCGTCGCGATCGAGATCGAACACGAGGATCGAGATCGACTCGATGGTGTGGCCCGGAGTTTCGAGCACGGTGAGGCGGACGCGTCCGAACTCGAGACTCTGTCCGTCGGCCATCGAGGTGAACGCGTATTCCGCCCTGGCTTTCGAGCCCAGGTGGATCCGCGCGCCCGTCCGATCGCGCAGCTCCAGATGTCCGGCAACGAAGTCGGCGTGGAAGTGCGTGAGGAAGACGTGACGGATCTCGAAGCCGTGCTCCTCGGCCTCGGCGAGATACCGATCGATGTCGCGCTGCGGATCGACGATCGCTGCGGTGCGTGTGGCCTCGTCGCCGATCAAGTACGAGGCGTGTGCCAGGCAATTGAGGTAGTACTGTTTGAGGATCATTCGCATCTAACGAGTGCCGGGCCTATAGTCCAGGCCCGGCCTACACTGCCCATTGTAGTAGCGATAGTGTAGGCCGGGCCTGGTTTGGAGGCCCGGCGTCGTCCACTCGGAGATAATCCCCACATGCCCGCACGATCGATATTTCTCGCCATCGTGTTCTTCGCCTTCTCCGCGTCGACGACCGCGCAGTGGATCAAGTATCCGACCGCGGGCGTGCCGCGCACGCGCGACGGCAAGCCGAATCTCACTGCGCCGGCGCCGCGCACCGCCGACGGCAAGCCAGATTTTTCCGGCGTCTGGGAGAACGACGGCTACGGCGGCCCAGGTCAGGAGGGAACCGGTCCAACGCCCAAGACTGTGTTCTTCGACCTCTCGAACGGTCTCAACGGCGCGCCGCCCTATCAAGCGTGGGCGGCCAACCTCTATGCGAAGCGAAAGGCCGATCTCGCGAAGGACAATCCCGACGCGCGATGCCTGCCGCTCGGTCCGCTGCAGATGCTGGCGCATCCGCTGCCGAAGAAGATCATCCAGATCCCCGGACTGCTGGTGCTGCTGCACGAGCGCAACATGGAGTTCCGGCAGATCTACACCGACGGCCGGCCGCTGCCCTTCGATCCGAACCCGTCGTGGTACGGCTACTCCTCCGCGAAGTGGGACGGCGACACGCTCGTCGTCGATACCATCGGACTGCGCGATGGTCTGTGGGCCGACTTCTGGGGCAGCCCACTGACCGATCGCGCACACATCACCGAGCGTTTCCGCCGCCCCACCTACGGCACGCTCGACGTGCGCGTCACGGTCGACGACCCGAAGGCCTACACCAAGCCGTGGACCGTGAATGTCAACCAGCACATCGCGATCGACAGCGATCTGCTGGAGTACGCGTGCCTGGAAAACGAAAAGGATGTTCCCAGGTTGGTTGGGAAATGATTCAAGGCGGGTCTTCAGACCCGCCGTCGTTAGTTCGTGCGCTCCTCTTCCATCCACTCATCGACGCCACTGCGAATCGCATCGACCGTGATGCCGCTGTCGCGCAGCATCGAGGCCGCGAGCGATCCGTCATCGCCCAAGATCCCGAGCAGGAGATGCGGCGTGCCGATGTCGTCGTGATGCAGGCGATCGGCTTCGGCCGCGGCGAATCCTATGGCCCGTTTCGTGTCGTCGCTGAACGCCACGATCACCGACATGGACAGTGGGTCACCAGCGCTCCGCCGCTCGCGCACGTTGGCGCGAACGTCGTCGAGTGACAGGTGTGTGTGTGAGAGCGCCGGAGCGGCCGCGCGCATCACGCCGAGCAGCAGGTGCTCGGGATCGATCGCCGCGTGGCCGAACTGACCCGCCTCGAAGCGGGAGAAGAACGTCGCCTGCTTCGCTCGCGTCGTGAACCGTGGAAAGAGACCGGCGGTGGTCTCTGGTGAAGCCTTCGATATCAATCGCGCGACTGAGCTCACTACTTCCTTCAACTGCGACCAGTTGAGAAATCCGTGCTCGCGCGCGACGTCATGCTGCGCGTCGGCAAGCTTCGCCGCAGGATTGCGCCTGCGCAGCTCGCTCAAGCGCTCCTTTGCCAGCTTCTTGAGATATTCGAGACTCGGACGGGGCGGGAGATCTGAAGACATCGCTCCTCCTTCTATGGCCCGATGTCCGCTCGTGGGCAAGAAGAGAGGTGGATGTTCAGAGGCGCAGGTGGGATCGTCCCTTTCCGCGGACGGCGTGGAACCTGGATTGCAGAGGCAATCCTATCACGGAGAGAAACCACGGTCACGACACACAGAGACAAAGAGGCACCGAGGTAATCAAACAGCCTCTATGCCTCGGTGCCTCTGTGTGTCGTCAACACTAGCGGGCCATCGGATCGGGCCGCATCTGGAATTTCACCAGCTTGCCCTTCGTGCCCTTGCCGCCCTCGATATGCCACACGAAGTGCGTGCCGTAATTCGCGTAGAGCGCGCGCCCTTTCCAGCCGCCATTCGGATCGTCGATGCGTCCGTCGAGGCCGCGCGAGTAGAAGCCGAGCGGATACGGCACACGCAGCGTCGTCCACTGCTTCGTTGCCGGATCGAGTACGAGCAGTGAATCGGAATTCGATCCGGTGGCTATCGGTTTGTTC
>Ga0075423_10004508_pt1 | contig 12924 bp, 13 predicted proteins | sample SoiMethybrSBSTD2_FD_80114 | JGI IMG/M metagenome (GOLD analysis project Ga0075423, IMG submission 80114) | Bulk soil microbial communities from a Populus tree surrounding site in Tennessee, USA - Soil MetaG P. TD hybrid SBSTD2 | ecosystem: Environmental > Terrestrial > Soil > Tree plantation...
CGACGATGGTGCGTGAAATCGCCCGCTTTGGCGGTGACGTCAGCAGCTTCGTAAGCGCGCCGGTAGCCGCGCGGCTTGCGGAGAAGTTCGGTGCGCGCGCCCCCGCTCGCAAGGGACGGGTGGGATAGTTGCGATGGCCCTCATCATCACCGACGAATGCATCAATTGCGATGTCTGCGAGCCGGAATGCCCCAACAACGCGATCTCTCAGGGCGCCGAGATTTATGTCATCGACCCGGCGAAATGCACCGAATGCGTCGGCCACTTCGACAAGCCGCAGTGCGTCGAGGTCTGCCCGGTCGACTGCATTCCCGTCGATCCGGACCACGTGGAAACCCGCGAACAACTGCTACGCAAGTATGAAGGGCTGATGAAGTCCCCTGCGTCCGCAGAATCGCAATAACGCGCCTCGAATAAGGGCCAGCTGCCGCGGGTTGCGAGCAGCCTATCAGGCGTTTGCGGCGAGCGGCAGGAGCTCCGTCTGTTCGATCACCGCATCGATCGCTATAACCTCGCGGCCGAGCGCGTCGTTCTGAGCGCGGAGGCCCGCCTCGGTCTGCTCCAGCTCGACGATGCGCTCCTCCAGCTCGTCGCTGGCGCGATGGATGCGCTTGACGCTTTCGAGCCTGCGCCGCAGCTGCATATGGTGCTCGCGCACCTGCGTCTCCAGCGGCGCCATTACCGACCTGAGCCAGCTCTCCAAGTCACGATTCGCGATATCGTAGACGTGCTTGACGCGGATCGCGATCGTCTCGAAGAAACGCTTCATTAGCGTGAACTTCGCTTTGCTCACCATGTTCCACAGAGTGTTGAAGTGCACGTTGTACGCGCGTTCGAGCCGGTCGATCTCCTTCTGATACTTGAGCATCGAAAACGGGGGCGGCGTGAAGGGCTCGAGGCCGTGCTCGTTGGCGAAGCGCGTGTACATCGCCTGCATCATGTCGTGGATCTCGAGGGTCTTTTGCGCGCTCTGCTCGATGTTGCCGCGTATCGTGGCGAAAAAGTCGCTCATCGCGGTTCGCACGCCCTTGGTGAACGGGCTGTCCTCGATGCGCTTGCGCGTTCCGCCGGCGGCTTCGCGCAGCGTCTCGAGTCCGATCGACTCATAGAGCGCATTCGTCTGCTGCGTGAACACCGTCCGCAGCGCGGTATAGCGCTGCATGCCGCGCTCGAACAGATCCTTCTCCTGCTTGATCCGCTCCATCATGTGTTCGACGACATCCTGGTTCTTGCCGCGCAGGCCGCGGAGCTCCGCGAGCTGCTCCTGGATGCCGGCGCTGCGCGCGTCGAGAATCGAGCGCACCGTCGCGGCGAGGGTGCGAATCTCGGTGCGGGTCGCCGTACCCACGATATCGCGCTTCGCCGGGATCAATTCCTCCGAGAGCGCCTGTTCGAGCTGCGGCAGGCGGCTTTTCGCAAGCAGCGCGTCGTCGCCGTTCACCTTGGCGAGCAGCGCCTTCTGCGCGGAAACGGCGAAGACTTGGGCGGGCGGGATCGCGAGCGTCTGCGCGGAGTTCTTCACCTGGCGCGCGATCTCCGCCTCGATCTCGTCGCCGCTCTTGAGCTCGTCCCACAGACCGTCGATCTTGTTCAGGACGACCAGCCGGCCTGCCTTGGTCGCCGGATCGACGCCGACCAAGTGGTTCTGCCACACGTCGATGTCGGTGCGCGTTACCCCGGCATCCGCGGCGAGGATGAAGAGGATCGCGTGCGCGTTGGGCAACAGGTTCAGCGTCAGCTCCGGCTCGGTGCCGATGGCGTTCAGGCCCGGCGTGTCGAGGATGACCAGGCCTTGCTGCAGCAGCGGGTGCGGGAAGTTGATGACTGCGTGGCGCCAACACGGGATATCGACCGCGCCTTGGTCTGCCGCGGAAAGCGGCGCGAGCACATTGCCGCCGTCGTCGTGGAGCCCGTATTTGCGTGCCAGAGCGACCGGGACACGCTTGGTCTGGGACACCTGCGAGAGCACCTGGCTCATCTTGTCGGCAGAGGAAAGGTCGAGCGCCAGAGTGACCCACTCGTCGGCGTAATTCTTGAATTCGGCCACCGAGCCGTCTTTCGCACGCGTTTCGATCGGCAGCAGGCGAATCGACGGGGGCCGCGTCGGGTCGTAGAGGAGCTCGGTGGGGCACATGGTCGTGCGCCCGGCGGACGAGGGCAGGAGACGCTGGCCGAAGTCCGCGAAAAAGATGGCGTTTATCAGTTCCGACTTGCCACGCGAGAACTCGGCGACGAACGCGATGACCAGCTTGTCCTGGTGCAGGCGCTCGAGCAGATGCTGGATCTTGAGGTCGGCCTGGGCATCGGCAAGCTCCTGCTGCGAGAGCCACTCATGCAAGCCGGATATTCCGGCGGACAGCCGGCGCCGCCAGTCGCTGTAGGCTTCGAAGCGTGCGGCAAGCTCTCTGGATTGGACCATTTGTACCAGCTCCCCCGGTCCCGCGTTCATCCGGTTCGCAGCGACTGTAGCATAAATCGCGCCAAAACAAAGGACTAGACGCGGGACTAGACGTGGCGGGGCAGAACATTGCCTCGACATCCTTAGCGCTGGCAGGTCGGGCAATAAGAAGTCGCCCGCCCGCCGAGCCGCACCGACCGGATTGTCGTGCCGCAGATGCGGCAGGGCTCGCGCTCGCGGCCGTAAACATAATAGTCGAGCTGAAAGTAGCCCGGCTCGCCGCGGCTGTCGACGTAATCGCGCAGCGTGCTGCCGCCCTTGGCGATCGCGTCGGTCAGCGTTTCGCGCACGGCGGCGACCAGCCGCGAAATTTGCGTGCGCGACACACGTTTAGCGGCGCGGTTCGGACGAATGCCGGCGCGAAACAGCGACTCGTTGGCGTAGATATTTCCGACGCCTACGACGACGTGGCTGTCCATGAGTGCGAGCTTGATCGCGGCACGGCGGCCTCGGGTTGCGCGGTACAGGTAGTCGCCGTCGAATTCCGGGGCGAAGGGCTCGACCCCCAGCGCTGCAAGCAGGGGGTGCAGAGGCGCTGAACGCGGTGACCATAGCATCGCGCCGAAACGCCTCGGGTCGCGGTAACGCAACACGACGCCGTTACCGAATTCGAGGTCGACGTGATCGTGCGGCTGTTTCGGTGGCAGCGCAGTGAAAACCCGCAGGCTGCCGGTCATGCCCATATGCACGATCAGCGTGTCACCGCCGAGGCGAAACAACAGGTACTTGCTGCGGCGATCGACCCGATCGACGACGCGACCGACCAGCCGCCGAGGCAGATCGCGTGGAACCGGCCAGCGGAGCCGGCGGTCGTATATCCTCACGGCCGTCACTTTCTGCCGTTCTACGTGCGGAGCGACGCCGCGCCGCGTCGTTTCGACCTCGGGAAGCTCGGGCATGGGATGGATGGACGCGCGAAGGCGGCTGCGCCGACTATACTATGATGTTTGCTCCCCCGATGGGCCATACGCCCTGACATCGGACAGCGCAGAAAGCGATTCTTTAAGCGTGCCTCTCCCCAAAGACACTTACCCGCGTGCCGCGATCCTTGCGGCGATTCTGGCCCTAATGTGCGGTGCGCCGGCGGCGTCGGCGCAAACCGCCGCGCCGCCGCCACCGGTCGTTGTCGTGCCGGCTCCCGCGACCGAGCTCAGCGCGGACATCATGTACCGGATCCTCGTGGGCGACCTCGCGCTCCAGCGCGGCGAGCCGGCGCTCGCGGCCCGCGCGTATTACGAGGCCGCACGCGACGCTCAGAATGCGACGCTTGCGCGCAGAGCGACCGAGATCGCCTTGTTCGCGCGGCAACGGAGCCTCGCCATGGACGCCGCGCAGCTGTGGCAGAAGCTCGATCCGAGTTCGGACCGCGCCAAGCAGATGGTCACCATGCTCGGCCAGCCCGGGATGAGCGGAGACCTCAAAGGCGATCTCGAACGGCTGCTCGCCGACGCGGCCGCGAGCGGAAAGACGCTTGGCGACGCGTTCCTGCAACTCAATCGCGCGCTTTCCGCGCAGACGGACAAGATCGTCGTCTACCGGCTCGTCAGCGATCTTGCCAAGCCCTACCCCGGCGTTGCCGAAGCTCAGTTCGCGGTGGCGCTCGCCGGTTACAACACGGGCCTCACCGATCTGGAAATCGCCGCCGCGTCGATGCGTGCGGCCGATCGGGCACTGGAGCTCAAGCCCGGGTGGGAGCGCGCCGCATTGGTCAAGGCGGACATTCTTGCCAAGGGTTCGCCGGAGAACGCGATCCGATATCTCAATGCGTTTCTCGCCGAAGCGCCGGCGTCGCGCGGCGCCGCCAGCGCACTCGCGCAGCTCTACGTCGAACAGAGGCGCTACACCGACGCACGGGCGGTACTTCAACGACTGCTCGACGCTGATCCGTCCGATCGCGAGCTCCAATACGACATCGCGAAGATCTCGCTGCAGATGAAGGATTACTCGACCGCCGAGCGGCTGTTCGAGAACCTGAAAGCGGCGGGCTTCGGCGAGCCGGGAGCCGTCTCCTTGTTCCTGGCCGAGATCGCGGAGGAGACGCGGCGCTATGATGAGGCGATCGCGCGCTATCGCGAAGTAACCGAGGGCGATCGCGCATGGCTTGCCAAGCTTCGCATCGCCGCCATCATGGGCAAGCAGGGGAAGGTCGAGGCGGCGCGGCAGTTCCTCGGCACGCTCGAGTCCGACGATCACGACCAGGAAATCCAGCTCAGGCAAGCCGAGGCGCAGCTGCTGCAGGATGCCCGCGATTACCAGGGCGCGTACATCGTGCTGACCGCTGCGCTTTCGGGCGATCCCGATTCGGCGGAGCTCCTCTACGACGTCGCGATGGTCGCCGAAAAGCTCAACCGGTTGGACGAGGTCGAGTCGAGGCTCAAGCGGGTGATCGAACTCAAACCGGACAACGCACAGGCCTTGAACGCGTTGGGGTACACACTGGTCGACCGCACGCAGCGAGCGGCGGAGGGCCTGCAGCTCATCGAGAAGGCGCACGCACTCGCGCCGGCTGACCCGTTCATCCTCGACAGCATGGGCTGGGCGCATTTCCGCCTCGGCCATCTGGACGAATCCGAGAAATTCCTTCGGCGCGCGCTCGCGGAGCGGCCTGATCCCGAGATCGCCGCACACCTGGGCGAAGTGCTCTGGGCCAAGGGCGAGCGCGACCGCGCGCAGGAAGTCTGGCAATCGCAGCTCAAGGAAACGCCGGACAACCCGCTCTTGCTCGATACAGTTCGCCGTCTGGCGCGCTGACTTCCGGCATCGCAATGCACTGGCTTTGCGAGGCCGCCCGGCAGTCGTTTGTTCGCGCCGCTGCTGCGGGTCAGGCCATCGCGCTGGCTGCGCTCTTCGGCGGGTGCGCTCCCGTCGCGCTCGAGCGCACGAGCGGCCTCGGCGCCCCTCCTGCGCCACAGGCCTCCTTCGATATCGCGGGGCGTTTGAGCGCGCGTCACGGCGACGATGCGCTTACGGCCAATTTCCGCTGGCGCCATGCGAGCGGGCGCGACGAACTCGAGCTCGCCTCGCCGCTTGGGCAGATGGTCGCGTCGCTCTCAGGCGATGCTTCGAATGTCAGGCTTCAGACCGCCGATGGCCGGGTGTCAACGGCGAGCGATTGGTTGGCACTGACCGCGCAAGGCTTGGGTTGGCCGTTGCCCGTCGACGGTCTGGCGTTCTGGATTCAGGGCACGCCGCGCCCAGGCCCGGCTTTCAGCACCGAGACGGGCGACGACGGCCGCGTTGCACTGCTCCGCCAGGATGGCTGGACGATCGTGTATCACGCGTACACGCAGGCCGCCGCGGCGGATTGGCGCCCCACACGCATGACGCTCTCGTACCCCGACGTCGAACTGCGGATCGCGGTCGATCATTGGCGATGAGCCCGCCGAACACGTTGAGGCTGCCGGCGCCGGCCAAGCTCAACTTGTTCCTGCACGTGACGGGCAGGCGCGATGACGGCTATCACACGCTCGAGTCGCTTCTGGTGCCGATCGATCGCGGCGATCATGTCACGTTGACCGAACGCAGCGACTCCGCCGTCGTGCGCGTGCGCGGCGCCGTCGAGGTTGCCGCCAGCGACGACATCGCCGTTCGTGCTGCGCGGCTCGTGCAACGAAACTGCGGCATAGAACGCGGCGTCGGCATCGACATCGACAAGCGAATTCCGGTGGGAGGGGGGCTCGGAGGCGGCAGCTCGGATGCGGCGACGGTGCTCCTCGGGCTCAATCGCATGTGGCAGCTCGGGCTTTCGCGGCGCGCGCTCATGGCGATGGGTCTGGAGCTTGGCGCCGACGTACCGTTCTGCATCTTCGGCGAACCCGCGTTCGCGCGCGGCATCGGTGAGGCGTTGGAAGCGGTGAGCTTGCCGCCGACCTGGTTTCTCGTGCTCGCGCCGCCGGTGCGGGTCGCGACTGCGGCGATTTTCGCCGCACCCGAATTGACACGCAACGGCGCCTCCGCGAAAATGGCGGTCTTTTCCGAAGGGTACGGCCGCAACGATCTGCAGGCGGTTGCAGCTTCGCGGTTTCCGGAGATCGCGGCCTGTCTCGACGCGCTCTCACGCGAGACGGGCGGTGCAGCGCCGATCGGCATGTCGGGATCCGGAAGTTGCGTTTTCGCCGCGTTTTCCACCGAAGCTGCCGCGCTCCAGGCGCTGTCGTTGATGGTGCGGGCGGGCCGCGCCGGGTTCGTGGCGCGTGCGCTTAACCGCCATCCGCTGCGGCGCTTCGCGGCACCCTAAAGATTTCGAAGCGCGACCGGTTCCCTTGGGGAGTCGCCAAGTGGTAAGGCACCGGATTTTGATTCCGGCATTCGTAGGTTCGATCCCTACCTCCCCAGCCAATCACTGCCACGGGCGGGCCGCCGACGAGTTTCGAGCGGGCGGCCTGTCCGATTCATTGTCAAGCAGGCTAGGACCTGGCCATGACCTTTGAACGGATGCGCATCTTTACCGGCAATGCGAACCCGAAGCTTGCCGAAGCCGTTGTCCGCCACATGAACATCAGCCTCGGTCGTTGCATCGTCGGGCGATTTTCCGACGGCGAGGTGATGGTCGAGCTGCTCGAAAACGTCCGTGGCCGCGACGTATTCGTGCTGCAATCGACATGCGTTCCGACCAACGACAATCTGATGGAAATTCTGGTGATGGTCGACGCGTTAAAGCGTTCGTCGGCCGGGAGGATTACCGCGGCGATCCCGTACTTCGGCTACGCGCGCCAGGACCGCCGGCCGCGCTCGGCCCGCGTTCCGATTACCGCGAAAGTCGTGGCCGACATGCTGACCTCGGTCGGCGTCAATCGCGTCATGACGATGGATCTGCACGCCGACCAGATCCAGGGGTTTTTCAACATACCGGTCGACAATATCTACGCGACACCGGTGTTGCTGGGCGATCTGTGGAAGCAGAATTACGACAACCTGCTCGTCGTTTCGCCCGACGTGGGTGGCGTCGTGCGCGCCCGAGCGATCGCCAAGAGGCTCGACTCGGACCTTGCGATCATCGACAAACGGCGTCCCAAGGCGAACGTCGCCGAGGTCGTGAACATCATCGGCGACGTCGAGGGGCGCACCTGCGTGATCATGGACGATATCGTCGATACCGCAAATACGCTGGTCAAGGCCGCGGCTGCGCTCAAGGAGAACGGCGCTCAAAAGGTGCTCGCCTATTGCACGCACCCGGTGCTCTCCGGCGGCGCGGTGGCGCGCATCGCCGAGTCCGAACTCGACGAAATCGTCGTGACCGACACGATCCCGTTGTCCGAGGAAGCGCGCGCATGCAAACGCATCCGCGCTCTTTCCTGCGCGCAATTGCTCGCCGAGACGATGACGCGCATCTCCAATGAGGAGTCGGTCAGCTCGCTGTTCACAGAGTAGCGACGCGAGCCCGCGCTGCCACCGGCGCGAGTCCTCGGCGCAAAGAGGCCGCGGTGCCGAACTAGGTTGCGGCTCGGCACAGTTTCCACATATAATTCAATGCTTTTCCCCGGACGCGGAGCGTGCCGGGATGGGTCGCCACCGCGGACGACCGGCGGGCCTTGAGGCCTGAAGCTTCGGAAGGCCGCAGACAGAGGAGTTGCCCGATGCACTACGAATTCACCGCCTTTCCGAGAGGCGTCGAGGGTCGCGGCGCGAGCCGCAGGCTGCGCCGTTCGGGCCGCGCGCCGGGCGTCGTCTACGGCGGCACCGCGCAGCCGCAGCCGATCGAGCTTGACCACAATGCGCTCATGCACGCTCTCAAGAACGAGGCGTTCCATTCGTCGATCCTGACGATGAAGCTCGGCTCCGAATCGCAGGAGGTACTGCTGCGAGACGTGCAGATGCATCCGTTCCGCAAGCAGGTGCTGCATGTCGATTTCCAGCGGGTCGATGCAAACCGCAGGATCCACATGAAAGTGCCGCTGCACTTCGCCAATGGCGAGAACTCGCCGGTGGTGAAGCTCGCGGGCGCGATCATCAGTCACGTGATGACCGAGCTCGACGTATCCTGTCTGCCGAAGGACCTGCCCGGTTTCATCGAAATCGATCTGTCGGAGCTCGCGCTCAACCAATCGATCCACCTCACGGATCTCAAGCTCCCTGCGGGCGTAACCGCGGTGTCGCGCGGAGGAATGAATCCGGTTGTCGCGACGGCGATCATTCCGAAGATCATCGCCGAGGTCGAGGAAGTCGCGCCGGAAGCCGAAGCGGAAGCCGGAACGCCCGAAGCGGAAGCGGCAGCTGCAGGGGCGGAGAAAGTCGACGAAAAGGGCGCAGAGAAAGGCGTGGAGAAAGGCGCGGAAAAGGGCGCGGAGCGAGGCGCGGAGAGAAGTGGCGACAAGGGGGCCGGGAAGGGCTCCGAGAAAGCCTCCGGCAGGAAAGACGAAAAGAAATAGGCCAACGCCTGCGCGAGAAGGCCCGCCGGGCGCATTCCGGCGGGCTTTTTTGTTATCCCTATCGGTATGCCACTTCCTTTGCGCCTGATCGTTGGACTGGGCAATCCCGGCCGGCAGTACGCTCCCACCCGCCACAATGCGGGAGCGTGGTTCGTCGAGCGGCTTGCGGGCGTGCTGGGACTCCCCTTTCAATCGGAAACGCGCTTCCACAGCCTGATCGCGCGCGGACGCGCCGGCGACGGCGGCGACGTTCGCCTCGTGCTGCCGCAGAGTTACATGAACGAGAGCGGATTCCCGGTCGCCGCGCTTGCGCGTTTCTACCGCGTCTCACCGCTCGAGATCCTGATTGCGCACGACGAGCTCGACATGAAGCCCGGGAGCGTGAAGCTCAAGCTCGGCGGCGGGAGCGCCGGGCACAACGGCCTCAAGGACGTCGTCGCGCAACTCGGTGGCGGCGAGTTCTGGCGCCTGCGGCTCGGTATCGGGCATCCGCGCGACGTCGAACTCTCACAGCAGGAGGTCGTCGATTACGTGCTGCATCCTCCGCGCGCGGACGAAAGAGCGCTGATCGACGATGCCATCGTGCGGGCACTGGCAATCTGGCCGAGGCTCGCCGCCGGGGAGATCGAACGCGCGATGCACGAGCTGCACACGCGACCGGCAAGCTCACACCCGCAGGGGGCGAGAGCTGCCGGCGACAACGGAAAGCCGAGCCCGTGAGCCTAAGGTGCGGCATCGTCGGCCTGCCGAACGTCGGCAAGTCGACATTGTTCAACGCTCTCACCAAGGCCGGCGTTGCGGCGGAAAACTATCCCTTCTGCACTGTCGAGCCCAACGTGGGTATCGTCGAGGTTCCCGATCCGCGACTCGCCGCGCTGGCCGCGATCGAGCGGCCGGAGCGCACAATTCCGGCAACGGTGGAGTTCGTCGACATCGCGGGCCTCGTGGCCGGCGCGTCGAAAGGCGAGGGACTCGGCAATCAATTCCTGGCGAATATCCGCGAGACCGATGCGATCGCGCACGTCGTCCGCTGCTTTGCCGACGACAACGTCGTGCATGTCGCTGGCGCACTCGATCCGGTTTCGGATATCGAAACCGTCAACACCGAGCTTGCGCTCGCCGACCTCGCCAGCGTGGACAAGCAGTTCGCCAAGCGCGCCAAGGCCGCCCGCGCGGGCGGCGACAAGGAAGCGCAACGCCTCGTCGCCACGCTCGAAAAGGTCGCCGCGGCTTTGAACGATGCCAAGCCTGCCCGCTCGGTCGACCTGTATCCCGAAGAGCGCGCGCTCCTGCAACCGCTGTTCCTGCTCACGATGAAGCCGGTGATGTACATCGCCAACGTCGCCGAGCACGGCTTCGCCGACAACCCCATGCTCGCAGCGTTCGAAGTCCTGGCGAAGCGCGAGGGCGCGCCCGTCGTCGCCATCTGCGCCGCGCTCGAGGAACAGATCGCCGACCTCGAACCCCAGGACAAGCAGGTGTTCCTGGCCGACATGGGCTTGACGGAAGCGGGGCTCGAGCGGGTAATCCACGCCGGCTACAAGCTTCTCGGGCTCGACACGTTTCTCACCGCGGGCCCGAAGGAAGTGCGCGCGTGGACCGTCCGCCATGGGAGTACCGCCGCGCAAGCGGCCGGCGTGATCCATACCGACTTTGAAAAGGGCTTTATCCGCGCCGAGGTGATCACCTATACGGATTACATCGCATGCAAGGGCGAGCAGGGCGCGAAGGAAGCCGGTAAGAGGCGACTCGAAGGGCGCGAGTACGTAGTGAGGGATGGCGACGTCATGCACTTTCGCTTTAACGTCTAAGCTTGCCGCGATGCCCGGGTCATGCAAGCGCAGCGGTGGCGTCGCGATAAGCCGTCGGTTGCGCAACCTCGCCGTCCCGTCGTTGCTCGTGCTCTTCCTCGGGGCTGCATGCACGTCGATCTCGACGAAGCTGGATCCGCCGGTGGCGACGCTCGAGACGGTGCGCATCCTGAGTGTCGCCGACGCGCGGGCCAACCTTGTGCTGGTTCTGCGGCTTAGCAATCCCAACCGCTTCGATCTCGTCGTCGATGCAATCGATTACGAAGTCACGCTCGATGGCCGGCCGACTGCGACCGGCCGCAGCGTCCACATCGACCCGCTGCCGGCGGGCGGTGACGCCAAGGTCGAGCTCGCAGGGCGTGTGGACGTCGCTGCCGTGGCGACCGCGCTGATGACCCTGGGATCACAGCTGCCCGTCGCGTACACCTTCAAGGGCAGCGTGACGTTGCGCGACGGCAGCGTTCTCGCCTTCTCCCGCAAGGGAGAGATACCCGTTGCGCGGTTCGATCGCCTACTGGGCTCGCGCCCGCAATGACCCGGCGCCTGCGCTTCACCAAGATGCAGGGCCTGGGCAACGATTTCGTGGTGTTCGACGGAGTCCGCGAGAAGATCGACCTCGAGCCCACGGAGATTCGCCGGCTGGCAGACCGCCATTTCGGCGTCGGCTGCGACCAGATACTGCTTGTCGAGAAGCCGACGCGGGCCGACGTCGACTTTCGTTATCGAATCTTCAACGCCGACGGCGAAGAGGTCGAACAATGCGGCAACGGCGCGCGCTGTTTCGTGCATTTCGTGCGCGCGCGCGGATTGACCGACAAGCGCGCGATTCGCGTCGAGACGGCGGGCGGAATCATCGAGCCCGTGCTGGCGCCGGATGGCGAGGTCTCGGTGGACATGGGCGCACCGCAGTTTCGCGCGGCCGATATTCCGTTTGTCGGCGGAACCGGGGAAGCCGTCGAGCCGCTGGATGTCGACGGCGCGACCGTCATGATATCGGCGCTGTCGCTCGGCAACCCGCATGCCGTCCAGGTGGTCGGCGACGCGAGCAAGGCGCCCGTCGCGACACAGGGTCCGCGCATCGAGACGCATCCGCGCTTTCCCCGACGGGTCAACGCCGGTTACATGCAGGTCGTCGATCGCGCTAACATTCGCCTGCGAGTCTGGGAGCGCGGCGCGGGAGAGACACTCTCGTGCGGCACGGGCGCCTGCGCGGCCGTAGTCGCGGGCATTCGCCGCGGGCTGATCGATTCGCCTGTTCGCGTGGCGACTCGCGGTGGCGTGTTGACGATCGCATGGGGAGGCGACGCTCGCCCCGTGCTGATGACCGGCCCGGCGGAAGCCGTTTTCGAAGGGGAATGGAGCGTCGCGGAGCGATGACGACGATGGACAGGGATGAAGCGATGGACGCGAGCGCGGTCGCCGATTATTTGAAACAGAACCCGGCATTCTTCGAGCAGTACGCTGATGTGCTCGCCGAGATCTTCGTGCCGCATCCGCACGGCGGGCGCGCGATCCCCATCGCCGAGCGCCAGATCGTCACGCTGCGCGAGAAGAATGCGCAACTCGAGACCAAGCTCGAGGAATTGATCCAATTCGGGACCGAGAACGACGCGATCAGCGATAAGCTGCACCGTTCCACGCTCGCGCTGTTCGCCGCTCCGGACCTCGAAACGACGCTCGGCGTGCTCTATCACAGCCTGCTCGACGATTTCCGCGTGCCGCAGGTCGCGCTACGGCTATGGGGCAAGGTCCCTGAGCAGTCGTATCTGCCCGAGCTCGCGGCGACGAGCCAGGAGTTGCGCGAGTACGCTGCTGCGCTCGACGAGCCTTACTGCGGAACGCAGGCGCCGTTCGAATCGCGCGACTGGTTCGACGCGAAGGCGACGCTCAAGTCGTTCGCGTTTCTGCCGCTGCGGACGCATCACACTTTCGGTCTGCTCGGTCTGGGCAGCGAGATCCCCGGGCGCTTCTACGCCGGGCTGGGCACGACCTATCTCACGCGACTCGCCGAGCTCGCCAGCATGGCGACGGCGAGGTTCCTGCCTCAATCCTGAATCAGCGATGAATGCCGCGCTTTAGCGAGGTCGCTATGACAAGCTCGGGCGCGAACGAGGCGCTGCTCGCCGCCTACGCGCAGCACCTCGCGACGCAGCCGGCGCGCACGCGCGAGGCCTACCTGCGCGATGTCGGCGTGCTCAAGGCGCTTGCCGGTGAAGCCGCGCTGACTGCGCTGCCGCCTGCGATGCTGCGCCGATTCCTAGCCGCACTGCACGCGCGCGGCCTGTCC
>Ga0075423_10004513_pt1 | contig 12920 bp, 12 predicted proteins | sample SoiMethybrSBSTD2_FD_80114 | JGI IMG/M metagenome (GOLD analysis project Ga0075423, IMG submission 80114) | Bulk soil microbial communities from a Populus tree surrounding site in Tennessee, USA - Soil MetaG P. TD hybrid SBSTD2 | ecosystem: Environmental > Terrestrial > Soil > Tree plantation...
GGGACTTCTGCAGACGATTCCGGGGATCGCGCTGCTCGCGTTCATGATTCCTTTGCTCGGCATCGGCGTCGCCCCGGCGCTCGTGGCGTTGTTCGTGTACTCGCTCTATCCGATCGTGCGCAACACGTATTCGGGCGTTCGCGATGCGGATCCGGCGGCGGTGAACGCGGCGACCGCGCTGGGGATGACTCCAGATCAAGTCTTGCGCTACGTGCGCCTGCCGCTCGCTGCGCCGACGATCATGGCAGGCGTTCGAACCGCGGCGGTGATCAACGTCGGGACGGCGACGCTGGCAGCGTTCATCGGAGCCGGAGGACTCGGCGAGCCAATCGTGACGGGGCTCGCGCTATCGGACACGGGAATGATTTTGAGCGGAGCCGTGCCCGCGGCGTTATTGGCGTTGCTCGTCGATTTCGCGCTCGGGGTTTGCGAGCGGGCCGTCAGGCCAAAAGGGCTTGGTTGAATGTGTCCGCCCTAACCTAGCAACGTACCAGCGCCCATATTGCGTCGGTTCGGAGCCGCCCGCGCGGTGGCACAGTCGTCTTTCATTCCGGCGCGGACATCAAATGAAGCGATCAACAACTCAGCGGCGAGCGCCGTTTCCGACGCTCGAACCTGCGGAACCGCCGAAACAACTCTCGGCACTCGAGACACCCATCCCGGTCGTCGATCTCGATCGGCTGGCACAGAACCTCGATCGGATGGCGTCGTATTGCATCCTCCATGGGCTGTCGCTCCGGCCGCACGTGAAGACGCACAAGTCGCCGCGCATCGCTGCCGATCAGATCCGCCTTGGTGCGGTGGGACTCACGTGCGCGACGCCACGCGAGCTCGAAGTCATGGGCGACGTGTCGCACGACCTGTTGCTCGCGTACCCGCTCGTCGGTGCGACGAAGCTCGCGCGCGTCATGTACATCCCGCATCAGGTGAAGCTCACCGTCGCGCTCGACTCGGCTGCTGCGCTTGGTCAGCTCGCGGCCGCCACGCGAGTGTCGCAGCGTGAGGTCAACGTATACGTGGAAATCGACCTCGGCATGCATCGAGTCGGCGTGCAAACTCCGGCCGACGCCGTGGCGCTCGCGCGCCAGATCCTGCAGCATCCGCCGCTCAATTACGCCGGGATCGCGTTCTACCCGGGTCACGTTCGCCAGCACGTGAACCAGCAGGACGAAAATCTCGATCGGTTGCGCGCGGACCTCGCGACCTACATCGCGGAGCTCGATCGAGCCGGCGTGCATCCGCGGGTGGTGAGTGGCGGCTCGACGCCGACCGCGTGGCGCATGCACGAGGTGCCCGGCGTAACGGAAGTGCGTCCCGGTACCTACGTGTACAACGACCGCACGACGGCCGAGCTGGGCGCGTGCGCCTGGGAAGACTGCGCACTGACGGTGCTCGCGACGGTCGTGAGCCGCGCGGTGCCAGGTCAGGCAGTGATCGACGCGGGGTCCAAAGCGTTAGGCAGAGAGCCGATGCGCGGCGTCGCCGACGAGGGATTCGGTGTGGTGATGGACCACCCCGACGTGGTCGTCTCGCGCATGTCCGAGGAGCACGGCATCCTCGATCTCGGGAGCTCGGACTGGAATCCGCAAGTTGGCGATCAGGTGCGGATCATCCCGAATCACGTCTGCGTCGTCGTGCATCTCAATGACGTCATCTACGGAGTCAGAGACGCCATCGTCGAGACCAGCTGGGTTGTGGCGGCCAGAGGACGGACTGAGGCTGAGGCGGCAATCGAGAGTTGAACGACAAGACGAGGTTTGCGTACTGCTTAAGCAGTAAGGAGTGTCCTGGACTTCGTTAGAGGGTCACTCGAATCGAGATCCGCACTTCGTCTCCGATGACCACGAACAGTGGATCGAGTCGCCTGAGGCCACGCGGAACCCCAACGTCGTAGACACGGCGATTCAGCGTCACGTCGGCGATCAGCTCGCGGCGACCGTCGGAGTCGTTCATCGCGCAGCGCAGCTCTTCTGTCCGCGTGATCCCGCGGATCGTGAGCGATCCCGGAACCGCGATCTGCGTCGGCAGACGCATCACGTCGCCGCCGCCGCGGAACGTGATCGTCGGGTGATGCGCCGCGTCGAGGAACAGCGGGCCACGCAGGTGACGATCGCGAAGCGAGATGCCCGTGCGCACGCTGTCGGCGCGGATCTCGGCCGTGACGGCGAGCGTGTCGTCGTCATCGGCGGGCAGGTGAATGACGCCGCGGACGTCGCTGAACCGACCGCGGACGATCAGTCCACCGAGCCAGCGCACCGACATCGCCGCGACGACGTTGTCCGGCGTTAGGCGAATCGGCGCCGACCCGAGCGCGGCGAGCCAGGCCCAGCGGCCTTCGGCGCCGACCGCCGTGCCGTCGCGCGCTCCCGATCGGCGCCTGCCGGCGCGCGCGGGGCCTGTCGCCGGCCTGCTGTTGCTTCCAGGCATGTGTCCGGGTTCCATCAGTTCCGCAACGCCCCCTGTTCGATCCAGCGCACGATCGTCGCGATCTGGTTCGCGGTGAGCGGGTGAGTAGCGAGTGGCATACGACTGAAGCCCTGCCGTGCCCCATCATCTGCGCTGATCATCGTCACGAGCCACGATTGATCAGGCTGCGAAGGCGACACGCGCAACACAGAAGGTCGAAGGGCCGACGACACGCCGACGAGCGCGTCGTAGGCGTTGGCAGGGGCCAGCGTCAGACCGGCTTGATGCGTGGCGATCGAATGGCAGCCGCCAGTGGCGCAACGCTTCTCGAAGATCGGTGCGACGTTCGCCGCGAACGACGGGGAGGCCACGAGGACGTCCGGCGCACCTCCGCTCGGATCGACCAGCGTCTCGAAATCTGCACAGCCTAACGTCGGCGTCATGGCCCCCACCACCGCGATCCAACGCACAGCCTGCCGCGTCGTCTGAGCCCACATCACCATAGGTGGACTCCGGCGAGTGCTCGCGCCGTGAGCGCACTTCCAGGTGCGTAATAGAGCTCGGCCGCAAGCCGCGTTCGTCGAAGACCGAGCCACGAGGCCCCCGCGGTCCCGAACGGGCGGGTAGTCTTCACCTCGAGCACCGGCTGGTCGGGGTCGCGCGTTCCGTCGCGACGAATGACGCCGATATCGAATCGAGTCCGCTCGAGGCGCGCGCCCGCCGACACGTAGGGCTGCCAGCGTCCCGAGATCGATCCACGAGCAACGAGCAATTCGGCCGAGAGATGGTTCGGCTCGAAGTAGTCCTGGCTGTTGTTGCCGTAACAGACGAACGAGAAATACGTCGCCAGTGCCGCTCCACCTTCGCTCGCTGTTTCGCGATTGCACGTGATCGGACCTTCCACTTCCCCGGTGAGAAACGATGCGCGCGGCACGAACCGGACACGCGACGCGACGTCGAATGATCGCGAGATCGCACCACCGAACAGGTTCGCCTTGACGTCGAACGTCCGAATCGGCGGGATCCAGCTCACCTCGAGCCCAAATCCACCCGGGAGCCGCGCGCCAAGCCTTGGGCGTGCGAAGACAGGCGCCAGGTTCGTCGCCTCCGGCTTGTCTGATCCGGTGGTGCGTTGCTCGAGGGTCAGTGGTGGCAGGTAGGAGACTTCGACTCCCACCTCCAGACGCGGCGACGCTCGCGCGGTCGTCGCTGCCATCGCTGACGGACGGTCCGAGCCTAACGGGACTCCCACAGGCGAGAACGCAATGGTCGACGAGTAGTACAGCATCAGCTTCGCCTCGGGATCTCCCGGGCTGTAGCGCTTGAGCTCACGAGGTTGCGCCGCGGCATGATCCGCCGCGGCGAGCAACCCTAACGCGATGGCGAGACCTACGTTGGCCCGTTCCCTCCGCAGGCACGCGACCGGCATCACTGCACCACGACGGCCCCATTCATCCCGGGATGGATCGTACAGTGATAGTTGAACGTCCCGGCGGTCGGAAACGTTCGTGAAACCGAGCCCGAAGCCGTGTCGTTGATATTGGTCGGCCCGCCCGACCCATCGAAGATCACGTTATGCAGGGTGGCGAAGTTCCATGTCACCGTGCCATTCCGCGTAATGAATGCGGTCGCCGGATTGAACGTGTTCTGGACTGTCGCATCGACGGACGCACTCGGGCTCGGCGCCGCGACCGTCACGCTCACCGTTGCTGTCTTCGTCACCGATCCAACAGTTCCGCTCGCCGTGATCGACGTCGCGCCAACGGCGACACCCGTCACGACGCCCGCTGCTGTCACTGTGGCGACGGCCTGGTTGCCCGACGTGTATTGCACGGCGAGCCCGCTCATCGAGCCACCGTTCTGATCTTTCGCGGTTGCCGTGAGCGTCTGCGTCCCATTGACGAGCAACCCGACCGTCGCCGGCGTCACGCTCAGCGACGTGAATACCGCTGGTCCTGTCCCTCCTCCTCCGTCGCCTCCCCCTCCACCGCAGCCTGCTACGGTCGCCAGAGCCGCCACCACCAAAACACGCGCCTTGTACATACAACCTCCTCAATGGGTCACGATCGACAGTCCTTCACGTCGCTCGGGGGTGTCTCGAGAGTGCGAGCGGCGCGTGCGAAAGATACGCGACGGACGTCGCCCACCGGCCAACGTTTGCCGCGCTGAGGACCGGGTACAACGTGGTCGCGGTGAGCGCACCCTCATACTCGGTGAAGGGACCGCAGGAGTGGGCGAAAGCTGCCCGCTCGTCTCAGGTCAATCGCTCGATGTACTCACGCACCTTCGACCGATAACTCTTGCCGGAATGGAGCCGGGTGCCGTCGTTGAGGATGAGCACCCAGTCGCCCTGAAACCACGGCTGGATCTCTCGAATGCGATCGACGTTGACGAGCGTCGATCGATGCACGCGCAGGAACTTCGACGCCGGAAGTCGTTCCTCGAGATGCGTCAGCGTGCTGCGGTGCGCATGCACCGCCTTGCCCGTGTGAATACGAACGAGATCATCGTCGGCCTCGATCCAGTCGATCTCGCCAACGCGAATGAACACCACTCGGCCGTCGGCCTTCACCGCAATGCGGTCGAGCGCCGAGCGCTCGCTGCGCATCGCCTCGATCAACGCAGCGAGGGGCCGTTCGGTCCCAGGCGTTTCGGCTCGAATGAGCCCCACGACGCGATCAATGGCGTGCGTGAATCGCGGTCGACTCACCGGTTTGAGAATGTAGTCGAACGCATGAACCTCGAAGGCTGCCAACGCATGCTCATCGTAGGCAGTGACGAAAACGACCGCCGGCATCTTCGCTGGTCCGACTTCACGAATCACCTCGAGTCCGTCCAGCTCCGGCATCTGGATGTCGAGCAGCACGAGATCGGGCGTGAGCCGACGAATCTGGTCGATTGCCGAGCGGCCATCGCCGCACTCGCCTATGACGTCCACGTCACCGCGCTCGCGGAGCAGAGAGCGCAGGTGTGCGCGCGCGAGCGGCTCATCGTCGACGATCAGCACGCGAACCACGCTCGCGGCGTCCGATTCTGTCATACGAGCGCCTCGCGTCCCGATTCGGGTCGAGCCGATTCCTTTGGCGTAGCGTCCGTCCGGTACGGTATCTCGATGCGGACGGCGAACCCGCCGCCCGGTGAGCCACCGGCCTCGAACCGATGATCGCTGGCGTAGAGTGACAGCAAACGCGCGCGCGTGTTGCCGAGTCCGACGCCGTCCCGGTGATCGGCACGCGGATTCTCGCCGACGCCGTCGTCGACCACGCTCAACTCCAGCCGACTTCCCCGCCGCATGGCGGCCACCACGACGTTCCCCGGCGCAGCCCGCGGTGCGATGCCATGACGAATCGCGTTCTCGACGAGCGGTTGCAGCATGAGATTCGGCACGAGTGCATAACGAGCGTCGGGATCGATCCGGAAATCGACGGTGAGTCGATCATGGAACCGGATCTGTTGAATCTCAATGTAGTGCGCGAGCAGCTCCAGCTCCTTCGCGAGCGAGACCTCCTGCTCGCTCGCACTGCTGAGTGACATACGCAATAGCTCGCTCAATCCGGATATCACGCGTTCGGCGGCACGACGGTCAGTGCTGATCAGCGCGTTGATCGTGTTCAACGTGTTGAACAGGAAGTGCGGGTGAAGCTGAAGCCGAAGGCTCTGAAGCTGTGCGCGAGCGAGTCGTGCCTCGAGCTGTTCGCGCTCCTCGGTCGCGCGTGAGAAGCTCGTCGCGAGACGCTCCTGCCAGTTGGTGGCGTAGGTGGCGATGGTGCCGGCGACAGCGAGTAGCAAGAGCTTTGCGCCTTCGTCGAGTGGCGACACGCGCGCTGCCTCGCTCGCGGCAACCGGATTCAGCACGGTGGGAAGCCGGCCCGCGGCGAAGAAGAAGAACACGAGCGCACCATAGCCGCCGAACGCCATGCAGGCGACTGCAGCGGCCTTGCGCGTCGAAGCGGCGATCGGCAGCGCCGCGAGGATGACGAAATACATGAGGAAGATCGGCGTCTTGAGCGCCAGCGTCGCCGATTGCGCGAACGCATAACCGCCGATGATGGCGGTGACAGCGGTGACGTCGGCGACGGGGTTCACGACACCGATCCACGCGGGAAGACGTGGCCGTCGGTAGAACAGCTCACCTTGCAGCAGCGTCCAACCGAGGATCGGGACGAGCACGGAGACGTTGACCCAGTTCAGCGCGGGCGTGAGACTCGGCGCGTACGCGAGCGCAGCGATGCCGAGCAGCACGAGCACGATGAGCCGCGCGCGATTGAGCATGCGCTCGGCGCGGTCGCGCTGTCGGTCGAGCACGACCCTCGCCGAGTCGACCGGCTCGGTGAGGGCACGCGCAGGATAGTCGCCGGAGACCGAATCCATGGCTCTTATATAGTCGCGGGCCCAAGGTTTGGCGAACTACGTATTGCTTCCTGCAGTACCAGTGAGGAGCAAGCAGTGTTCACTCTCCACCGAGGGCGGTTTAACGGCGAACCGCCGTCATCTCGAGTAACGCTTTCCGTACCGTGTCGGCCTTGCCCGCGCGCTCGAGCGCGGCCCAGAGCCGAGCGACTGTGTCCTCGTCGACGAGTCCAGGCGGCGAGCCTAACGCCGGAAGCGACAGCTTCTCGGCAGCGCGAAAGGCGTCCACAGCCGCGACCGTCTCCGGCGTGTAGATGAGCGCGTCGGGGGCGTTGCGCTCGAGCGCGGAGTCGTTAGGCCTGAAGTGTCCGAGCGCGTTGAGCATCACCTTGAGCTGCCAGATGTCGTTGCCGGTAAACTGCTCCAGCTGCCGGAAGCCGAGGGTTTGCGAGATGGTGTTGTAAATGCGGCGCAGCTCCGCGACGGGGTCCGGGTTTTCGCAGACGTTGATGTTGACGGTGATCCCATCGGGACGACGGGAGCGGCCAGGTCGCGAATCGGCGACGATCACGGCGGCGGACTGGGTTCGTCCCTTTCGAGCATCACCACCCGTGGCATGACCTGCTGCAATCGCATCAATGAGTCGGTCGGCGAGATGACGCGGTGTGCCGTCGCTCGCTTCGAATGACGCAGCGACGGCGTCGAGGACCTGAGGACCGACGAGCAGGTTGCCTTGCGTCACGTAGTTCTTCCCGGCGCGATTCCCTGCCCACTCGCTGTTGCTCTTGCCGGTGTGCTGGGCGCTCTTGCCTGTGATGGCGATGACACCGATTTGGCGAGAGAGCGCTTGTGAGTCGGCGGCGAGCGCGCGCACGAGCGCGTGCGCTGGCTCCTCACCCTTCGCAAGGGCGTCGAGCAGGATCTGCCCGTATTCGGTTCGTGTGTTGGCCTGGGTCGCGACCGCGCCGACGCCGGCGCGAACCCACGGGACCCCGTTGCCAACGCATGGCACCCGCGTCGTTACCGCAACACCGACCTCACCAGTACGCGGGTCGATGGCGGCTATCGAAAAGGTGTGGAATTGCAGGGGATCCTTTCCGCCAATTCCCCATGCTGCCGGCTCTTGGGCCACTGCCGGGATCGAGACTGGCCCACTCAACAGTAGGACCGTGACAGCGACCGACGCGAATTGCGTGACGCCCATATCGTAGCCTCAGCAGTTGGCGAATCGCGAACGATGATGGCCGGCGGAAGTTGCCGCCGGTAGGGCGTGTCGGTCAGGACGACCGAAAGTCCGGGATGAAAAGCGTGATTTTGGCGCTGGACCGTTCGGTCGCCGGGACATAACGTAGCTAGCCGCCTAACTGGGCGGATCGTCGCGCCGTCTCACCTGGAGGAGAATCATGCGAATGTACGCGGTCCTGGGTGCCGTGCTGCTTGCGGCTGTCGCATGCCAGGACTCCACATCACCGAGCCCGATCGTGGCGACGCCGGCTCGGATCGCCGCAGCGCAGAACGCGGCACCTAACGATTACATCGTCGTGTTCCGAGACGACGAATCCGACCCCGACGGCCAGGCGAACGCGCTGGTGAGAGCACATGGCGGATCGCTCAGGTTCGTCTATCGTGCCGCGCTGAAAGGCTTCGCGGTCGCGAACCTTCCCGATGCAGCAGTCGAAGCGCTGCAACGCAATCCTCGCATTGCGTTCGTCGAGCGCGATGGGATTGTGACGGCAGACGATGCGGGTTCTCAGACCAGCGCCACGTGGGGCATCGATCGCATCGATCAGCGAGATCTCCCGCTCAGCACGACGTACGCGTGGGACTCCGACGGTACTGGCGTCACGGTCTACATCATCGATACCGGCATCCTGACGACGCACACCCAGTTCGGTGGACGAGCGAGTGGCGGGTTCACCTCCATCAACGACGGCAACGGCACCAGCGATTGCCACGGCCACGGCACTCACGTCTCTGGTACGGTAGGCGGATCGACCTATGGAGTGGCGAAGAACGTGAACCTGGTAGCGGTCCGCGTCCTCAATTGCAGTGGCAGCGGATCGGACGCCGGCGTCATCGCCGGTATCGACTGGGTTACGCAGAACCATGCATCCAGCGCGGTCGCGAACATGAGCCTCGGTGGCGGACCATCGGCGGCGCTCGATCAGGCGCTGACGAACTCGGTCAACGCCGGCGTGACGTACGCAGTCGCAGCGGGCAACAGCAGCGCGAACGCGTGCAACTACTCTCCGTCGCGTGCACCGGCGGCACTGACGGTTGGCGCAACGACGTCTACCGATGCGAGATCCTCGTTCTCCAATTGGGGCACGTGCGTCGACATCATGGCGCCGGGATCCGGGATCACGTCTGCCTGGAACACGAGCACCACGGCAACGAACACGATCAGCGGAACGTCAATGGCGTCGCCACACGTGGCGGGCGCCGCAGCGCTGTACCTCTCGAATGGTCATCTCAACGCGACTCCGGCCGACGTTGAGGCCGCGCTGGAGTCGAGCGCGACCAGCGGTAAGGTCACCGGACTGACCGGCACGGGCACGCCGAACCTGCTGCTCTACACGCACTTCGGAACCGCGCCGCCACCACCGCCAGGCGGATCGCCGCCGGTCGCGAGCCTCACCAAGTCGTGCAACGGGTTCACGTGCACCTTTACGAACACCTCGACGGGCGCGACGAACCCGGCGACGTGGGACTTCAACGGCAAAACGGCAGTTCAGACGGGACCCGAACAGTATGCCGTGACCTATGGGCCCCGGCAAAGCAGCTCCGTCACGGTTACGGTGAGTAATGGCGACGGAAACGACAGCGCAACGCAGAACGTGGTCTGCAACCCGAGGAAGTGCCAATAGCGCTCTAGCAAGCTTTCACGGCATTGCAACGACCTCGGCGCCTAACGGTGCCGAGGTCGTTTCGCTAGAACCGCCCCATTCGGAACATGGTCAGGTCGAAGCGCGGCGTTGCTCCCGCCAGCAAGTCCGCGACAATCTCGCCGATCGCCGGCGCGAACTTGAAGCCATGCCCCGAGCACGCGCTCACCACGACGACCCGTTCGGGATGCGCCGGATGAACGTCGATCACGAAGTGCAGATCCGGCGTGTTCGTGTAGAGACAGACCTGTGACTCTCTCAGCCGACCCTTCGCGTGAGGCATGAAGCGCCGCACGAGCTCCGCTACCTGCGCATCCTCGTCCGGCGATGTCTTGCGATCCACCCGGTCGGGGTCGACCGGCTGGCCCTCGTAGTGCACCGCCGCTTTGAGACCGTCGCCAAAATCGGGCAGCGTGTAAAAGACACGATCCGGTGCGTACTCCCAGAGCGTCACAGGACATCGAGCGGCCGCGTACTCCTCCGGATGTGAGGCGGGCACGAACCAGTGGATCGGCTGCCTAACGACGGACAGCACACGCGCCAGCTCCGGAACGAGGCGTGGCGTCCACGCCCCGCTCGCGATCACGAGCTGACCCGCCCGATACTCGCCGGCCGTCGTGCGAACGCGCACTCCGTCGCCGGAGGCCTCCCATGCCACGACCGCTTCATCCCGCCGAAGGTGTGCGCCGCCCTGCTCCGCGCTCGCCAGCATTGCCGCGATGCAGTGCTCGGGGAACAGTACGCCGGCCCGATCCTCGAGGACACCGACCATTCCGTCGAGCGGTTGCAGCCCAGGGAGCTCTCGGCGCACATCTGCCGCCGACAGCACGCGATGCGGCACGTCGAACGCCGCAACGCTCGCGAGCGCGCCCCGCACGAGCATCCCGGCCTCGGAACCGATCGTGATGCCTCGCGTCTTCGTGTACAGCGGACTGCCGACACGGCGCTCGAGCTCGCGCCACAGATCGAACGCCCGGCGAACGATCGGCACGTACGCGGGGTGCTCGAAGTAGGCCTCGCGGATGATGCGCGTCCGGCCATGCGAGGAGCCCAGTGCGTGCGGCGGAGAGAACCGGTCGATGCCTAACACGCGGTGCGGCCGCGGCCGCTCGCGCGTGAGTGCGTACACGGATGCACTGCCCATCGCGCCAAGCCCGGCGACGATGACGTCGTAATCGCTTTCGGTTGCCAGCGGCGCCATTACAGCGTGAAGTGAATACCAGCGCCGTAGTAGCGGACGTCTCGCCGGAAGAACTGGCCGTATGGCGACGGCCCATCGTACGCCTCGAACAGGAGTCCCCAGCGGCGGCCTGGCGGGTCAGTGTCGCGTGGCCGGTCGAACTCGAACCCGGTCCTCACGCTTATCGCGGGCTTCCAGTCCTGTTCCTGCGATGCTTTCAGGTCGCCTGCGGCGACGAACCGCACGCCAGCGACCGTTCCGAACCGCAAGAGGCGTTTCGCGGGTCGAAGCTCGAGCCCACCGTGAGCGACATAGCGTTCGAGATCGCTCGGCTCTCGGCGAAGGAGGTACTCACCACCACCATACAGACGGAACGCGCCGCCGTCGACCGAGATGAGCATCTCCGCCGACTCGAACGAGATGTTCTCGCGCACGAACGTCGGGTTCTCCTCGCGCAGCAGGAACTCATCGCCCAGGTGCGAGCTCTGATGATAGAGACGCAGGCGTGCCGAGAACGCGTTGTGGCGGAACGTCATCGGCAGGCCGACGAGGTAATCGGCATTGATCAGATCGTAGCTCGCCGCGTCGAGATCGAACTGGGCGAACACGCTGCCCTGGGCCGTGATCTGGAAGCCGTTGCCGGGCTTCGATCCGCCGACCCGCAAGAGCCCGAACGTGTCGCCGATGCCGACGGAGCCGACGTCCATGTCGCCGTCATCACTGGTTTCGCGGAGGTAGCTGAGGAACGAACGCTGACCCTTCGGGTCCGCGAGGAGCGGACAGAAGACATCCCCACGCGGGAGCGGTACGTAGCCCGACGCCTCGCTTTGCGGGATGCCAACGGCACACCGCGAGGGCGCTGGCAGCTGGGCGCGCAGCGTGCCGGATCCGCCGGCCATCGCAATCGCCATGGCGATCCAGCAGGCCGCCCGGTAACGAACGTTCATCCGTGCTCCTGTCGTTAGGTCGTCGAGCGTCTCGCAAGGATCACGCGCGGGGGCCGCCGGACGAGGCATTTGGCGCGTTGCCGTCGCGGCCGACGCGCTTCCGCGCCACCCAGATCGCGACGGCAAGTCCGACCCCCATGAGACCGAAGAGCGTGACGAGGCCGACGCCAACGCCCATTCGGCCGCTCTGAATCATCTGAAAGGCAATGTAGAGGTAGTACAGGCCGAACATCAGCGCGAACGCGGCAAGGAGCGGCAGAAGCAAAAGCGACAGTCGGCGCATTACGTGTCGGGTTGATCGGAGAGTAGAAACTGATGACCGACGGTCATCGGTCATCGGTTTGTGAGTTCCTCAAACGTAGCAAATGGGTCCTCCCTCGGGTACGCGCTGTCAGGCCACGTCGTCGGTCGAGACCTCGGGATCGACTACGACCGTCGGTGTCGGCTTCGCGTCCACACCCGGAGCGCTCGCTTTCGTGCCCGTGATTCCCTCGTCATCACGCTTCTCGCCACTTATCTCCGCAAGCGCGTCGGACGGGATCCAGCCGTGCAAGGCAGCATGCCGCGCGGCGGCAAGCGTATCATCGGCCAGGACGAGCGTCGACCCACCGTCTGCCACTTCGCGGGCCAGTGCCTGGATCCGCTCCGTTCGGTCCGCGTGTCCCGTCACATTGCGGATGTATACGGCCTTCACGCGACCAGGCCGCTCCCGGACGAGCTCCGTGTAGATCTCGGGGTCTTCCTGCCCGCTGTCGCCGATGAGCAGAAACGGCAGCTCCGGATAGGTGTCGAAGATCTCGCGAATCACCGTGCCCTTGTGGCCCGCGTGGCGCTCGGTGAGACGCCCGAAGTCCCAGTCGCGAAGCAGGAGCGGTCCGGTTGGAATGTGCTGCGCTTCGAGAAACCCATCGATCACGTCGTACAGGTTCCACGGACTGCTCGAGACATAGAAGATCGGGTTCGCCTCCGCGCCGGTCGCGCCGCGATCCAGAGCACGATAGAACGCAGCAACGCCGGGGAACGGGAGACGCGTCAAGGCGTTCTCGAGCAGCACCCTGCGGGCGGCGCGGAGAAAGCTGGTCACCTCTGACTGCAGCACTGTGTCGTCCATGTCGCTGACGACGCCGAAGGTCGCGGTCACCGCCGGCGTCA
>Ga0075423_10004517_pt1 | contig 12916 bp, 11 predicted proteins | sample SoiMethybrSBSTD2_FD_80114 | JGI IMG/M metagenome (GOLD analysis project Ga0075423, IMG submission 80114) | Bulk soil microbial communities from a Populus tree surrounding site in Tennessee, USA - Soil MetaG P. TD hybrid SBSTD2 | ecosystem: Environmental > Terrestrial > Soil > Tree plantation...
ACCACGATCGAGCGCGCGCCGCGCGCCTGCGTGGCGAGCGGATAGACCGCGAAGGCGTGCTGCGACATGACGGCGGCGCGGCCCGGACCGAGAAACGCCGCTGCCACCAGCTCGAGGACGTCGTTCGAGCCGTTGCCGAGCACGATCGACGACTGGTCGACGCCGTAGCGCTGGGACAGCGCCTGCTTCAGCTCGAAGCCGCTGCCGTCGGGATAGCGCGCCACCTCGGCCAGCGCCGCGTCGATCGCGGCGCGCGTGCGCGGGCCGGTGCCGAGCGGGTTCTCGTTCGAGGCGAGCTTGATGATGTTTTCTTCCTTGAGGCCGAGCTCGCGCGCGACTTCGGAGATGGGCTTGCCGGGCTGGTACGGCGCGATCGAGCGCACGTAGGAGGGCGAAAGCTCACACGGATCGATCAGCATGGCCTTTTGCTCACAATTCAGGAAACGGCCACCGGATACGAGCCCAGGATCTTGAGGTAGGGCGCGTTGGCGCGCAGCGCGGCCAGTGCCTGCGCGACGCGCTCGTCCTTCTGGTGGCCTTCGACATCGATAAAAAAGAGGTACTCCCAGAGCGCGGTGCGCGCGCGCGCCGGGCGCGACTCGATGCGGCTCATGCTCACGCCGTGCGCCGCGAGCGGGGTGAGCAGCGCGTGCACGGCGCCGGGCTTGTTTTCGGCCGACATGACGAGCGAGGTGCGGTCGCGGCCGCTCGGCGCCGGGTCGACGTTGCCGAGCACGAGAAAGCGCGTGGTGTTGTTCGCGTCGTCCTCGATCGAGCGCGCGAGCGCCGGGACACCGTAGCGCTCGCCCGCGGCGAGGCCTGCGATCGCCGCGACGCCGGGCTCCCGCGCGGCGCGCTGCGCGGCCTCGGCGTTCGACGCCACCGGCACGCGCTCGGCGCCCGGCAGGTTCTGCGCGAGCCAGCCGTTGCACTGCGCAAGCGATTGGGAATGCGAGTACACCCTGCGGACCGACGCCAGCCCAGATTCCCTGGTCAGCAGGTTTTGTTGAACCCTAAGCTCGATCTCGCCGCAGATGCGAAGCGGCGTGATGACCAGCAGATCGAGCGTGCGCCCCACCACGCCCTCGGTCGAGTTCTCGGCCGGCACCACCGTGAACTGGGCGGCGCCGGACTCGCAGCGCCGGAACGCCTCGTCGACCGACGCGACCGGCACGGCGTCGACCGCGGCGCCGAAATGCTTGCGCACCGCCTGCTCGCTGAAGGTGCCTTCGGGCCCGAGGTAGGAAATGCGGATCGCCTCCTCCAGCCCGCGGCAGGCCGAGATGATCTCGCGGAACACCGCGCTCATCTTTTCTCCGCCGAGGAGGCCGTTTCTCTTCGAAACCCGCTGCAGGATCTGGCTCTCGCGCTCCGGGCGGTAAGCCCCGGCGCCGGCCTTGAGCTCGCCGATCTTCTTCGCCTGCGCGGCGCGGCGCTCGATCAGCGCGGCGAGCTCGTCGTCGAGGCGGTCGATTTCCTTCCGGATCTTTTCGAGCTCGTCAGACATCTACGGGAAGATAGCGCACCGCGAGCACGCCGTTCAGAGCGGCGAGCTCCTTGATCACGTCGGAGGGCACGGGACTGTCGGCATCGACCAGCGTGTACGCCATCTCTCCCTTCGACTTGTTCAGCATGTTGTGGATGTTGATCTTGCGGCGGCCGAGCGTGTGCGAGATGCTGCTCAGCATGTCGGGCACGTTGGCGTTGGCGATGGCGAGCCGGAAAGGCGCCTCGCGCGGCATCGCGGCGTCGGGAAAGTTGACCGCGTTCTGCAGGTTGCCCTGCTCGAGGTAGTCGCGCACCTGGTCGACCACCATGATGGCGCAGTTGTCCTCGGCCTCGCGCGTCGAGGCGCCCAGGTGCGGGAGAGCGATGACGCCCGGGTGCCCGAGCAGCGCGCCGGTGGGGAAGTCGGTCACGTACCACTTGAGCCCGTGGCTCTTCAGCCCCTTCGCCACGGCGTCCTCGGCCACGATGCCTTCGCGCGAAAAGTTGAGCAGCACCGCGCCGTGGCGGAATTGCTCGATGTTCCTGCCGTTGATGAGGTGGCGCGTTTTTTCGCCGAGCGGCACGTGGAGGGTAACGAAGTGGCTCGTCTTGATCAGCTCGTCGATCGACGCGGCGCGCTTCACCTGCGAAGGCAGGCTCCACGCCGCCTCGACCGTGATGTGCGGATCGTAGCCCTGCACGCTCATGCCGAGGCGGATGGCGGCGTCGGCGACGAGGCTCCCGATCTTGCCCAGGCCGATCACGCCCAGGGTGTGGCCTGGCAGCTCGAGGCCGGCGAACTGCTTCTTGCCGTCCTCGACCCGCGATTCCAGATCTTCGTCTTTCAACTGACGTACGAAATCGAGCGCCGGCGCCAGGTTTCTCGCCGCGATCAGCATGCCCGCGAGGACCAGCTCTTTCACCGCGTTGGCGTTGGCCCCGGGCGCGTTGAACACCGGGATGCCGCGCTTGGAGAGCGCCGCCACCGGGATGTTGTTCACGCCGGCACCGGCGCGGCCGACCGCGCGCAGCGACGGCCCGAACTCGTAGCGGTGCAGATCCTGCGAGCGCACCACGATCGCGTCGGGATCGTTCCCCTCCTTCACCACCGTGTACTGCTCGGGCGGAAAACGCCGCAGCCCGATCAGCGCGACGTTGTTGATGACGAGGATTTCGGATTTTCTCGGGCGGGCCTTAGGCATGCCGCGCCTCAAAGTCCCTCATGTATTCGACCAGGCGCTGAACGCCCTCCACTGGCATGGCGTTGTAGATCGACGCGCGCATGCCGCCGACCGAGCGGTGGCCCTTGAGCTGCACCATGCCGCGCTCCTCGGCGCCTTTCAGGAACGCGCCATCGAGCGCCGCATCCTTCAGGGTGAAAGGCACGTTCATGCGCGAGCGGTCTTCCTTCGCCACCGGGTTCCTGAAGAAGCGGCTCGAATCGAGGAAATCGTAGAGGAGCTTCGCCTTCTCGATGTTCTTCTGCTCGAGCGCGGCGAGCCCGCCCTGCTGCTTGATCCACTTGAACACCAGCCCGGCGATGTACATCGCGTAGGCCGCCGGCGTGTTGAGCATCGAATCGGCATCGGCCTGCAGCTTGTAGTCCATCACCGTGGGCGTGCCCTTCGCCGCCGCGCCGATCAGATCCTCGCGCACGATGACGAAGGTGAGTCCGGCGGGGCCCGCGTTTTTCTGTGCTCCGGCATAGATCAACCCGTGTTTCGCCACCTCCAGGGGGCGCGACAGGAAATGGGAGGAAGCGTCGGCAACCAAAGGAATTTCTACTGTCGGAATTTCATTAAATTCCACGCCACCGATGGTCTCGTTCGAGCAGTAATGGACGTACGCCGCGTCGGGCCGCACTTTCCACTGCTTGGGCGCGTAGGTGAAATTGCGGTCCTCCGAGCTCGCCGCGATGGCGACGTCGCAGTAGTTCTTCGCCTCCTTGATCGCCTTCTTCGACCACTCGCCGGTGAGGACGTAGTCGGCCTTTCCCTTGCCGCGCAGCAGGTTCATCGGAATCTGCGCGAACTGCAGCGTGGCGCCGCCCTGCAGGAAGAGCACCTTGTAGTCCTGCGGGATTGCGGCGAGGCTGCGCAGGTCGGCCTCGGCCTCCGCGGCGATCGAGATGAATTCGGGGCCGCGGTGGCTCATCTCCATCACCGACATGCCGCTGCCGCGCCAGTCGAGCATCTCGTCGCCTGCGCGCGCGAGCACCTCGGCCGGAAGCATGGCGGGACCCGCGCTGAAGTTGAAAATCCTCGACATAGGCTTAGTGAACCGTCGGTCCCGGAGTGGGCGCGTCCGGTTCGATATCGCCGCCAGCGTCGCCTCCGGCGCCGCCGTTGCCGCCCTCGGGACCGTGCCCGTTGCCGTTGCCGTTCCCGGCAACGTCGCGCTCCTCGATGCGCTCGAGGCCGGCGAGCTTCTCGCCTTCGCCTAGCGAGATCAGGGTCACGCCCTGCGTGGAACGGCCCATCTCGCGGATCTGCGCCACCGCGGTGCGGATCAGCACGCCTCCGGTCGAGATCAGCATCACCTCGTCGTCCTCCTCGACCAGCACGGCGCCGATGACGGCGCCGTTCCGCTCCGAGGTCTGGATCGCGATCACGCCTTGCCCGCCGCGGCCGTGCCGCGGGTACTCGGAGATCAGCGTGCGCTTGCCGTAGCCCTTCTCCGTGGCGGTCAGCACCGAGCGCGACTCGTCTTTCGCGGCCAGCATGCACACCACGCGCTGTTCCGCGGCGAGGCGCATGCCTCGCACCCCGGTCGCCTGGCGGCCCATCGGTCGCACGTCGCCCTCCTCGAAGCGCACGCTCTTGCCGTCCGAGGAGAACAGCATCACGTCGTACTTGCCGTCGGTGAGCGCCGCGCCCACGAGGTAGTCGCCCTCCTCCAGCCCCACGGCGATGATGCCGCTCGGGCGCGGGCGGGAGAACTCGTCGAGCGCGGTCTTCTTGACCGTGCCCTTGGCGGTGGCCATGAAGACATAGTGGTTCTCGTCGAACTCCTTCACCGGCACGACCGCCGTGATCTTCTCGTTCTCCTCGAGCGGGAACATGTTGACGATCGGCTTGCCGCGCGCCGAGCGGCTGCCCGCGGGCACCTCGTAGACCTTGAGCCAGTAGAGGCGGCCGCGATTGGAGAAGCACAACAGGTAGTCGTGCGAATGCGCCACGAAGAGCCGCTCGATGAAGTCGTCCTCCTTCATCGTGGTGGCCATCTTGCCGCGGCCGCCTCGTCTCTGCGCCCGGTAATCGGCGAGCGGCTGGGACTTCACGTAGCCGCCGTGCGAGAAGGTGACCACCATGTCCTGCGGTGCGATCAGGTCCTCGACCGAGATGTCCTCCGCCACGGTGACGATCTCGCTCTTCCTCTTGTCGCCGAAGGCCTCCTTCAGGGCGGTGAGCTCGTCGACGATGATCTTCACGATGCGCGCCGGCTTGGCGAGGATGTCCAGCAGGTCGCGGATGATCTCGATGACCTCGCGGTATTCGTCGCGGATCTTGTCCTGCTCGAGGCCCGTCAGCCGGCGCAGCTGCAGGTCGATGATCGCCTGCGCCTGATCGTCGGACAGGTGGTAGCCGTCGTCCTTCAGGCCGAAGTGCGCCGCCAGCCCCTCGGGACGGAACTGGTTTGCGTTTCCGTCCCCGATCATGTTTTTCACCAGATCGGAAGACCAGGGCCGCGCCATCAGGCGGCTCTTCGCCTCGGCGGGGCTGGCCGCCTTCTTGACCAGCTCGATCACCTCGTCGACGTTCGACAGCGCCACCGCGAGGCCCTCGAGCACGTGTCCACGCTCGCGCGCCTTGCGCAGCTCGAACACGGTGCGCCGCGTGACCACCTCGCGCCGGTGCGAGATGAACGCCTCGATCAGGTCCTTCAGGTTGAGCACGCGCGGCTGGCCGTCGACCAGCGCCACCATGTTCATGTGGAAGGTGTCCTGGAGCTGCGTCATCTTGTACAGGTTGTTCAGCACCACCTCCGGCAGCTCGCCGCGCTTGAGCTCGATCACCATGCGCATGCCGGACTTGTCCGACTCGTCGCGCAGGTCCGAGATGCCTTCGAGGCGCTTCTCGGTGACCAGCTCGGCGATTTTCTCGAGCAGCGCCTTCTTGTTCACCTGGTAGGGCAGCTCGTCGACGATGATCGCCGTGCGGTCACCCTTGCCGAACTCTTCGAAGTGCGTGCGCGCCCGCATCACCGCGCGTCCGCGCCCGGTGCGATAGCCCTCGTGCACCCCGGACAGGCCGTAGATGATGCCCGCGGTGGGAAAGTCGGGCGCAGGCATGCGCTTGATGAGGTCCTCGACCGCGCAGTGCGGCGTGGCGAGGAGGTGCAGGCAGGCGTCGACCACCTCGCCGAGGTTGTGCGGCGGGATGTTGGTGGCCATGCCCACCGCGATGCCCGAGGAGCCGTTGACGAGGAGGTTCGGCGCCCGCGTCGGGAGCACCGAGGGCTCGAGCTCCTTGCCGTCGTAGTTGGGCACGAAGTCGACGGTTTCCTTGTCGATATCGGCGAGCAGCTCCGAGGCGAGCTTCTCCAGGCGGCACTCGGTGTAGCGGTAGGCCGCGGCGGCGTCGCCGTCGACCGAGCCGAAGTTGCCCTGGCCGTCGATCAGCGTATAGCGCATGGAGAAGTCCTGCGCCATGCGCACCAGCGCCTCGTAGGTGGCCGAGTCGCCGTGCGGGTGGTACTTGCCGAGCACGTCGCCGACGATGCGCGCGCACTTCACGTACGGCCGGTTCCAGACGTTGTTCGCCTCGTGCATCGCGAAGAGCACGCGGCGGTGCACCGGCTTCAGCCCGTCGCGCACGTCGGGGAGGGCCCGCCCCACGATCACGCTCATGGCGTAATCGAGGTACGAGCGCCGCATCTCCTCCTCGAGCGAGATCGGGAGCGTTTCCTTGGCGAAATTTTCCATCGGCGAGAAGCTCGAATTTTATCATGCAAGCATCGGTTTTCCCTCTGAAAAACGCTTGTATTCAGGGCGCCCGCTGTGATTAAATCCGGAGCCACGCCGGGGCCCAAAAAAGAAAGGGAGGAGCCACGTGAAAACTGCAATCGCACTGCTGGCGACATTCGGCCTTCTGCTTGCCGGTTGCGCCAGCGAACCCGAAAAGCCCGCACCGGCTCCCGAGCCCGCAGCCAAGCCCGCGCCGCCGCCGGCGCCGGTCGCTACGCCCACGCCTGCGCCGACGCCCAAGCCCGTCGCCAAGCCCGAGCCGCCGAAGAAGCCGGCGGTGATCTCGGTCACCTCCACGGGGCTGTTCGAATTCAACAAAGCCGCGCTCACGGCAGATGCGCGCGCGAAGCTCGACCAGGAGGTCGTCGCCCGCGCCAAGGACTTCGCCTCGATCGCGCTGGTGCACATCGACGGCCACGCCGACCGCCTCGGCTCGGCGCAGTACAACCAGAGGCTCTCGGAGAAGCGCGCCGACGCGGTCCAGGCCTACCTCGTCTCGAAAGGCTTCGACGCGTCGAAGATCGAAACCCTGGGTTCGGGCAAGACCAACCAGGTCAAGCACTGCCCCGACAAGGTAGGAGGCAAGGCAGACCGGAAAGCGCTCATCGAATGCCTGGCGCCCAACCGGCGCGTCGTGGTCGAGCTGAAAGGGACGCCGAGATAAGGCCGAGCTTTACACGTAGACTCGGAGCATCGACTCGAACCGTCTCCTGATTCGGCCGCGCTGGGTCGTTCCGGTCGAGCCGGCGGCCGCGGTCCTCGAAGGGCACGCGGTCGCGGTGCGCGACGGGCGCATCGAGGCGCTCCTTCCGCAAGCAGAGGCCGCAGGGCGCTTCCCTTCCTATACGGCGGTCGATCTGCCCGATCACGTGCTCATCCCCGGGCTCGTGAACGCGCATACCCACGCCGCCATGTCGCTGATGCGCGGCCTCTCCGACGACCTGCCGCTCATGCGCTGGCTCGAGGACCACATCTGGCCGGCCGAGGCGAAGCACGTTTCTCCCGCCATGGTGCGCGACGGCACCCTCCTCGCGTGCGCCGAAATGTTGCGCGGGGGGATCACCTGCTTCAACGACATGTATTTCTTCCCCGAGGCCTCGCTCGAGGCGGCGCGCGGCGCCGGCATGCGGGTCTCGCTGGGCATCATCGTGTTCGAGTTCCCCTCGGCCTACGCCGCCGACGCCGGCGACTACCTGCGCAAGGGCCTCGCGCTGCGCGACCGCGAGGGCGAGGACCCGCTGGTCTCGTTCTGCCTCGCCCCCCACGCTCCGTACACCGTGTCCGACGCGAGCTTTCGCCAGGTGGCGAAGCTCGCGGCCGAGCTCGACCTGCCGGTCCACGTGCACCTCGCCGAAACCGAGGACGAGAACCGGCGCTCGAACGCCGAGCACGGCGTGCGGCCGGTGGAGCGGCTGCGGCGCCTGGGCCTGCTTGGACCCGGTCTCATCGCCGTGCACGCGGTGCACCTCGAGCAGCAGGAAATCGACCTTCTCGGCAGCCACGCCGCGTCGATCGCACATTGCCCTTCGTCGAACCTGAAGCTCGCGAGCGGCTTCGCGCCCATCGAGGCCCTGCGCCGCGCGGGCGCCAATCTTTGCCTCGGCACCGACGGCGCGGCGAGCAACAACCGGCTCGACCTGTTCCAGGAGATGCGCACCGCCGCGCTGCTCGCCAAGGCGGTCGCGGGCAATGCGCAAGCCTTGCCCGCGCACGCGGCGCTCCGCGCCGCGACGCTGGGGGGCGCGCAGGCGCTCGGCATCGACGGCACCGCCGGCTCGATCGTCCCGGGAAAGGCCGCCGACCTCGCGGCGGTGGCGCTGCGCGCGCCCGAGCTCGCGCCCTGCTACGACCCGGTGTCGCACCTCGTCTATGCCGCGGGCCGCGAACACGTCACGCACGTCTGGGTGAGCGGTGAAGCGCGCGTGACCGAGGGACGCTTGCTGCCAAGCGCCTTCTCCGGTTTGAAAAAGCTCGCGCACTTGTGGCAGAATGCCCTCAAGGGTCACGCAGACTCTTGATTTTCTGAAATAAAGAACTATCCAAAGAACCACGAAGACAGGCGGGGAGCGAATGACCAAGAACCTACTCGCAGTGTTCGTCGCAGTCGCCTTCGCAGCGGGCTGCGCCACCTCCGAACCGACGCCCGAAGCCAAGCCCGAGCCCGTTCCGGCGCCGGCGCCCGCACCCAAACCCGAGCCCAAGCCCGCGCCTCCGCCTGCGCCGCCGAAGCCCGCGGAAAAACCCAAGCCGGTCGCCGAGAAGATCACCTTCGCCGCGGACGTGCTCTTCGACTTCGACAAGTCGGTGATCAAGCCCGAGGGCCGCTCGAAGCTCGACGACCTCGCCGGCAAGGCGAAAGGCGTCAACCTCGAGGTCATCATCGCCATCGGCCACGCCGACTCCATCGGCTCCGACGAGTACAACCAGCGCCTGTCGGTGCGCCGCGCCGAATCGGTGAAGGCTTACCTGGTCTCGAAGGGCATCGAGGCCAACCGGGTCTACACCGAGGGCAAGGGCGAAAAGCAGCCGGTGGCGAGCAACAAGACCGCCGAAGGCCGCGCGAAGAACCGCCGCACCGAGATCGAGGTCATCGGCACGCGCAGGAACTGACGCTTCTTTTTCTCTCCATCAAAGAACCCCGCTCTTGCGGGGTTTTTTGTTTCTATCGGCGAAAATCGGGGTCAGAGCCGAATCTTTTAAAGCAAAATCCGGGTCTGACCCCAATGAACGCCGACCCCGCCGAGCTCGAGAAATTCTCTAGGCTCGCGCACCGCTGGTGGGACCCGCAGGGCGAGTTCCGGCCGCTGCACGAGATCAACCCGCTGCGCCTGGAATGGATCGACGGAGCCGCCGGCCTCGCCGGCAAGAAGGTGCTCGACGTCGGCTGCGGCGGCGGCATCCTCGCCGAGGCGATGGCGCGCCGCGGCGCCGAGGTGACGGGAATCGACCTCGGCGAGAAGGGCCTGCGCGTTGCGGAGCTGCATCTCGCCGAATCGAAATTGCCGGTGAAATATGAAATGGTGTCGGCTGAAGACCATGCCGCGCGCCACGCGGGCGAATTCGACGTGGTCACCTGCATGGAGCTCCTCGAGCACGTGCCCGAGCCGGCCGGAATGGTCGCCGCCTGCGCGCGGCTCGCGCGCCCCGGCGGGTTCGTGTTCTTCTCCACCATCAACCGCAATCCGAAGTCGTACCTCTTCGCCGTGATCGGCGCGGAGTACGTGCTCAAGCTTCTCCCGAAGGGCACCCATGACTACCTGCGCTTCATCAAGCCCTCGGAGCTTTCACGCTGGAGCCGGACGAGCGGCCTCGCGCCCGAGGAGCTCATCGGGATGACCTACAACCCATTCACGCAGCGCTACAGCCTCGGGCGCGACTGCGACGTCAACTACCTGCTGCGCTGCAGGCGCGATGCCTAGCCGCGCGGCGCTGTTCGACTTCGACGGCACGCTCGCCGACACCGCGCCCGACCTCGCGGCGGCGGTGAACCGCATGCGCGTCGAGCAGGGCCAGGCAGCGCTGCCGATCGAGCGGCTGCGTCCCTTCGCCTCGGCGGGCGCGCGCGGGCTCGTGCACGCGGCCTTCGGCGTGAAGCCCGGCGATCCGGACTATGCGGCGCTGCGCGAGACCTTTCTCGAGTACTACGGCGAGCGCGTGTGCGCCGAGACCCGCCTCTTTCCCGGCATCGCCGAGCTCATCGCGGCGCTGCGCCAGCGCGCGATCGCCTGGGGCATCGTCACCAACAAGGCCACGCGCTTCACCGAGCGCATCGTCGCGCAGCTCGGGCTCGATCCCGACTGCGTGGCCTGCGGCGACACCACGCCGCACCTCAAGCCGCACCCGGCTTCGCTTTTTCACGCAGCGAAACAGCTCAACCTCCAGCCTGGGGCGTGCTGCTATTTGGGCGACGACCTGCGCGATATGAAAGCCGCCCACGCCGCCGGAATGCGTCCCATCGCGGTCGAGTGGGGCTACCATCACCCCGAAAGCGGCGGCCCCGACACCTGGCAAGCCGCCGCCATCATCCGCCACCCGCTGGAGCTCATCGAGCACCTATGAAAGCCATCGTCCACACGTTTCAGGATATCGAGCAGCCGAAGCCTGCGCCCACCGGCCGCGATCTGCTGGTGAAGGTCGAAGCCATCTCGGTCAACCCGGTCGACACCAAGCAACGGAAAGTCGATTCGGCGGCGCCGCGCGTGCTCGGCTGGGACGCCGCCGGCACCGTGGAGGCCGCCGGCCCCGAAGTCACGCTCTTCAAGCGCGGCGACGAGGTCTACTACGCCGGCGACGTCACGCGCCCGGGCGCGAACAGCGAGTTCCACCTCGTCGACGAGCGCATCGTCGGGCGCAAGCCGAAGCGCCTCGACTTCGCGCAGGCCGCCGCCATCCCGCTCACCGCGATCACCGCGTGGGAAGCTTTCTTCGACCGCATGAAGATCGACCGCGGCGGCAAGGACGCGGGAAAGACGATGCTCATCATCGGCGGCGCGGGCGGCGTCGGCTCGATCGGCATCCAGCTCGCCAGGCTCGCCGGCCTCAAGGTCATCGCCACCGCCTCGCGCCCGGAGAGCATCGCGTGGGTAAAGGAGCTCGGCGCCGACGAAGTCGTCGACCACCGCAAGGACCTGGCGTCCCAGGTGAAGAAGCCGGTCGAGTACATCGCGAACTTCAACGACCTCGACACGCACTGGGCGGCGATGGGGCAGCTCGTCGCCCCGCAGGGCGCGCTGGTCGCGATCGTCGGCAACCAGAAGCCGCTGCCGATGGACCTGGTGCGCTCGAAGAGCGCGACCCTGTGCTGGGAGCTCATGTTCACGCGGCCGCGCTTCAAGACGCCCGACATGATCGAGCAGCATCGCCTGCTCAACCAGGTCGCCGACTGGCTCGACGCCGGAAAGCTGCGCGGCACGCTGAAGGAGACGCTCTCGCCCATCAACGCGGCCAATCTGCGCAAGGCGCACGAGAAGCTCGAGTCGGGAACCATGATCGGCAAGCTGGTTCTCCGGGGCTGGACGTAAGCCCGGCTTGAAGAAGCTGCCGGTCGCGCTCTGGTCGCTCGCCGTCCCGGCGCTCGCCTGCGTCATCCTGGCCGGAGCGTGGAACCGGCCGCTCGGCGCGGCCGCGCTGGCGCTCGTCGCAGCGGCGCTCGTCGCGGCGGTCTTCGCCGCCGTGCATCACGCCGAGGTGGTCGCGCACCGCGTCGGCGAGCCATTCGGGACGCTGGTCCTCGCGCTCGCCGTCACGGTGATCGAGGTCGCGCTCGTGGTCTCGATGATGCTCTCGGGAGGGCCCGAAGCGAGCGAGCTCGCGCGCGACACGGTGTTCGCCACCGTCATGATCGTGTGCAACGGCGTGGTGGGCCTGTGCCTGGTGGCCGGCGCCTTGCGCCACCGCGAGCTCGAATTCCGCGTCGAGGGGACCGGACCCGCGCTCGCGGTCCTGATCGCGCTCACCGCCCTGACACTGGTGCTGCCAAGCTACACGCTGACGACGCCCGGACCGTCGTATTCGCCGGCGCAGCTCGTCTTCGCGGGCGCGATGTCGCTCATCCTCTGGTCGGTGTTCGTGCTGGCCCAGACCGGGCGGTACCGAGAGTATTTCCTGCCGACCGGTGCGGCCCACGAAGAACAGGCAGCGCCTCCCTCGGGCGCGGCCACGCTGGCAAGCGTAGTGCTGCTCGTCTTCTCCCTGGTCGCCGTCATCGGGCTGGCGAAGATCCTGTCGCCCTCCATCCGCACCCTGGTCGAGGCGGCCTCCGCACCGCCGGCGGTGGTCGGAATCGCGATCGCACTCATCGTGCTGCTGCCGGAAACCGTCGCCGCGATACGCGCCGCGGCGCGCAACCGCATGCAGACGAGCCTCAACCTCGCGCTCGGCTCGGCGCTCGCCACGATCGGCCTCACGATCCCGGCCGTCGCCGTGGTCGCCATCGTCGCGGACCTGCCCCTCGCGCTCGGGCTGCCGCCGAAGGAGGCGGTGCTCGCCCTCGTCACCTTCGTGATAGCCTCGATCACCCTCGCGACCGGCCGGGCCAGCGTAATGCAGGGCGCAGTGCACCTGACCGTCTTCGCGGCATTTCTCTTCCTGGCGGTCATCCCGTGAATGGCCGCGCTTGATAAAATAGCAGTTGGCTCCACATAGGAGCCGAGCTTCGAGATCGGGGGCGACCTGGTTTCGACGTGGGCATCGAAGCAGCGCAGGGCATGCCGAGGACCAGATCACCTCGTAAATCCATTCTGGAAACACTACAAACGCCAACGACGAGCGTTTCGCTCTAGCCGCCTAACACCGGCTGGACGCTGCACTAGCTTGCTGATGGGCTAGGCCGGGAAGGACGGGGCAACCCGTAACGACCGGTGCAGCGTCATTCACATCAGCCTCTCTTCCGGGTGTGGCCGCTTCGCCCGGGAGATCCGTCGAAGCGGCTAGCCGAGCGTCAGCCTGCCGGTTGGCGGGCGC
>Ga0075423_10004519_pt1 | contig 12915 bp, 11 predicted proteins | sample SoiMethybrSBSTD2_FD_80114 | JGI IMG/M metagenome (GOLD analysis project Ga0075423, IMG submission 80114) | Bulk soil microbial communities from a Populus tree surrounding site in Tennessee, USA - Soil MetaG P. TD hybrid SBSTD2 | ecosystem: Environmental > Terrestrial > Soil > Tree plantation...
CACTGGGAAAGTGGTTCCGTGAAGATTTGAAGGATTTTGTTGACGAGGTGCTAAGCCAGCAAAGCGTGAACGCCTTAGGCTTTCTAAACTGGGAGTTTGTTGATAAATTGAAGCAGGAGCACTTTTCAGGTAGTCGAAATCACGATTATAGATTGTGGGGACTGATGAATTTGGTGCGATGGTATCAGCAGTTCTACTGTTGAGCTAGGGTAAGTACTCGATTGATGGTGTGCACATGAAGCCGAAACTCTTAGACTATCTCTGTTGTCCGTCTTGCCGGGAGGATCTAGTGGCAGATGTTCGATGCCTCGAAGATGAAGAGGTTGAAACCGGCTCGCTGGCCTGCCAAAAGTGTAGTCGCAGCTTTGAGATAAAGGGTGGAATTCCCAGGTTCATTCCGCCGAAGCTTTCGGAACAGGTGAGGCGCAATGTCGGCAGTTTTGGCTATGAATGGAATTGGTTATCCTCTTTGTCAGAAAAAATGAGACGGAGTTCGTTAGCTATTTAGGCAAAATCTCCCCCGACTTGCTTAAATCGAGGGTCGTACTCGACGCAGGATGCGGTATGGGTAAATTCCTTTACCTCTCGGGGAAATATGGCGCCAAGGATGTCATTGGAGTTGATTTGGCAGATCGGAGTGTAGAGGCGGCCTATAGCAACACCAGACATATGGAAAACGTCCACGTAGTTCAAGCGGACTTGTTTCATCTTCCCCTGAAGCCCTGCTTTGATTTTATTTATTCGATCGGGGTTTTGCATCATTTATCCTTTCCGCAGGAGGGCTTCCAGGCACTAGTTGAACACTTGAAAGATGGCGGCGCCATTCTCGCCTGGGTTTATGGATACGAAGGGAATGAGATTTACATCAAATATCTTGATCCGGCTCGCAAAATCACCTGCCTGATGCCTCCTTGGCTAAACAAGGGCTTGGCAGCTATCCTAGCGTTCGCCTTATGGATTCCCATAGTGACCGTTTATATCCCGTTGGAAAAAATGAGAATCAAGCGTCTCCCGTTTCACGACTACTTTGTCTATTTTCACACGTTGGGCTTTCGTTTCTTCTGGGGAACGGTCTTTGATAAACTGATCCCTCAGATTTCTAACTATTATCGAAATGAAGAGTTCACGTCCTGGTTCTCACAGGCGAAACTCCGGGATATTTCCATCACGCAACGCAATGCCAACAGCTGGTGCGGCCATGGAGTCAAGCCTTGAACCTAATCAACTATGACAAAGGGTGGGGAGCCTGGGGTGACATGATCGACTTCTCGCCAGCTCCCTTTCATCGCCGCAGATTGATTTTGAAAACCGCCGCGTCATTGGAATTCAAAAGCGTGCTGGATGTGGGGTGCGGTAATGGCACCCTGTTAAGTGAGTTGGAGAAAAGATCGTTGCTACTGCTCGTGGGCATCGACTTGTCTGAGTACGTGATTAAGGAAAACGACAAAAGGCACTCGCGCTTTCGTTTCCATGCATTGGACGTTTCCGAGAAAGCATTAGAGGATAAATTTGACCTGGTGATCTGCTCGGAGGTTCTGGAGCATATTGACAACCTGGCCGCTGCGCTCGCCAATCTGCGACGGATGTGCCGTCGCTACTTAATTATTACAGTTCCTACAGGCAAAGTTTTTCCTATCGACCAGAAGATGGGCCATGTACGACATTTCAGCGCGGCAGAAGTTAGAGACTTTCTGAAGCCGCACGGTCTAAGAGTCTTGCTTTTGAAGAAGTGGGGATTTCCATTTCATACGATTTACAAGCATTTGATCAACCTTAGACCTGATGCCTGCCTCGACCACTTTGCCGATGCAAAGTATGGTCGATTCCAAATATTCATTTCGAGGGTATTGCGTATTCTTTTCTATCTGAATATCGGGAGGGGCGGGTTGCAGATTCTCTGTCTTGCTGAAGTTGAGAGTCGTTGAATTGTCGTCCAAACTAAAACTCCTACTTTTCGCGGCGTACATCGTTCTTGCAGTAACTTGGTTATATGGGCTGGAGCCGCGAACCTGGGTTTTTCTGATTGCCTCAGTTCTTTTCGCCATACCGACTTTCCTTTTCGGAAAAGGATCACCGGACAATCGTGCTGTTTCCCCGTCAGCGAACCTAGCAAAAAACCATGCGAGTTGGCTGCTTAAGAACAGGTTTCTCTCTGTATTGGCGCTCTGGATCATAGCCTTCAGCCTCTATTGGGCCCTGGGCTTTTGGGGAGGACGCGACTTCACGCCTACGGTGCACGATGAGTATGCCTACCTCTTTCAAGCCAAAACTTTTGCGAGCTGGAGACTATGTTATCCTGCCCCTCAGTTCCCTCAATTCTTTGACGCTTTTCATATCTTGACAGAGAAGGTCTACGCCTCCAAGTATCCGCCCGGACATGCTTTGTGCCTTGTACCTGGAGTTTGGCTGGGCGTTCCAATGCTGATGCCGTTGCTACTCAGCACTGGATCTTTGGTGATTTTCTACTATCTCGTAAGGCAGATCCAGGATGAGACCGTTGCGTTGTGTACTGTCTCTCTGGTTGCTGTTTCCCCATTTCAACTCGAGATAGCCACCACGTACCAATCTCATAGCACGACGCTCTTCTTTCTGTTGTTGTTTGTTTATTCCCTGGTCAATTCATTCCCTCCGAAGGGCCTCGTTCGTCCATTGATTGCCGGGTTAGCCATTGGTTTGGCCTTTGCGGCTCGCCCCCTGACAGCGCTTGCAGCTGGCGCTCCCTTTACTCTCTATTACTTGTTCATCGCGATCAAGAATGCTAAAAAGAGGCGCTTCCAGGAGTTCAAGTCTTTGATGGTGGTTGGTATCGCCTTTTCTTCTATCGTGGTGATGATGCTCGAGTACAACCATGTATTGATGGGAAGTCCTTTTAAATTCCCTTGGATAGAGTACACGCAAAGATACATGCCTGCAGATAAGCCGGGTTTTAGCTTGACTGATGAACTCCTGCCCGAAGGGATTTCCCCTCGTAAGGCTGCTTTTTATCGGTCGTACGTCTTGTGGCTAAAGAAAAGCTACGACCTAGGGGGTGCGATAAAACAGTTTTTCGGCTGCCGACTGCGCGATTCAATCCGAATGGCCGAGTACTCCATTGGATTTGTCTTTTTTCTACCCTTGGCCTTCGTTGTGCCGATGTCCACATTCGAGAAATTAATGGCAGGATCTATCGTTTCGTTATTCCTGGCTTACTTTTTTTATTATGGTGGATTGCCCCGCTATCATTTTGAGGTACTTCCGTTCGTCGTTTATTTCATTGTTAAGGGTGTATTGGTCCTCCTAAAGATCATTGAAGAAAACAAAATGGATTTGATGCGTTCCTTTCTCGTCTGGCATCTATGGTGGGGGATTGGTTTCCTAGTGGCCTTCAAGATCCCACAGGATTTCTTTTTCAAACGAAGATTTACCCACTATCACTCGTCTTTCAAAAACCTGGTGTCAACAGCAGGACCTGACAAGAAAGTAGTTCTCGTAAGATATAAACCAGACCATAACTTTCATCTTGACTTGATCAACAACGAACCCGACATGAATGCAAGCAGGAATATATTTGCCCTTGATCTGGGCGAGGAGAATCGGAAGCTTATTGAATATTGGCGGGATAGATCCTTTTTTCTTTTCGAAGAAAAAACATGGAGCCTTGAGAGACTTAGCCGAAGTGCCCCTAGAGTGACACATCTAGATCCTTAAGACAGCGTCAATTTCGATAAAATCATTTGTGAAAAAAATTTTCTTGGCGATCCGGAAATACGTCGATAAGGGACAGAGCAAAGACACACTGGTCGTCTTCGCATTTCGTTTGAAGTTGGAAAACTCTCGTTCTCGTCTGTACCTTGGCCGTGTTCACTGGAATTTGAGTCTTGAGGCCCTTTGAACGTCGTTGGGCAACAGGCTCGAGCTAGCATAAGAAAGAAGCTCTTTTTCCGAAGAGTGTAAAAGGCAGCACGGCTCGTTGATTTAGGGGTTTTATTTTCAAAAGACTTCACTTCAAAAACAAGACCATTGGAATAGCCCTCTCTTATCTTCGTATCTGGTAAACTGAGTTTGAACTCGTCCTATCGTGCGTTAATCCCACAGTCAAAACCCTATCCTGGGTATCGACGTGTAACCTCTGCAAAAATGTCTGTCTTCGTGTTGTTAGTAATCCTCGTTCATCTGATTATTTCATTTCTTCTGTCGAATCCTTTTGGACTGGAACTTTTTTCTGACGCCGGTGACTACGTAACGCTGGCGAAGTCTCTCGCCACGACCGGAGAATACAAATTAATATCCTTACCGGGGGAGCCTTATCATACGAAGTATCCGATCCTCTTTCCTTGGATTCTCTCGTTAGTATGGCGCGTTGCACCGAATTTCCCCTCGAATGTTGCCTACATGCATTGGGTCATCATCGTCTTTAGCACGGGCTTCCTATTTTTGCTGATTTTTCTGTTGCCGAAACTGTCGATTTTAGACCCCCCAAGACAACTGTTAGTCATTGGGCTTTGTGGTTTGAATCCAGCGTTGATTTATGCTTCAACAACCATCATGTCAGAGGCTCCCTATCTTTTCTTCTCTTACCTTGCACTCGTGATGCTGGTTGAACTCGATCATAGGCCTGGAAGTCACATCTTTTTGTTCTTGTCGGCCGTCTGTCTGGCTTCTACATTCTTGGTCAGGGTCGTGGGTATAACCCTGCTAGGCGCCTCTATGCTTCATCTGGCTTCGAAAAGAAGATGGATGGATGCCTGCAAGTTGCTTGCGCTGACAATGACTATGCTCTTGCCTTGGTTTTACTGGTGTCAGATTCATAATGAAACAGGCAGATTCCCTGAGTATGTTTTCAACACCAATTATCTTTCGGATTTCAGGCAACTACTGGAAGCGCGAGGCCTCGGAGACTTTCTGAGCAAAAACATAATTGTGATTCTGATTGGAATTCCTAAATTGCTCTTTTATCCTTTCCAGAGCGATTTACGGATCCTTACCTACTTAACGGCCTGGGCTGGGCTTCCAATCCTTGCCCTTTTGCTTTTGGGCTTTCTGCGCTGCTTTAGAGGAGGAGTCAATCACATAATACATTGGTATAGCCTTTCCTATTTGGCAATGCTCCTGGTCTGGCCATATCCATCTGGTGAGCGTTTGCTTGTGCCACTACTCCCGTTCTTCTATTTGTTCGTTTCCACCGAAGTTCTTGAAATAACTAGGCGTGCCAGAATTTATTTCAACCGTGAGTCCCCTGTCTCTGGGCGATGGAATCCTGGCGCTCTGCTCTTGATTCCCCTGGTTCTGCTGACTATAGCGAGCGTGATCAGTTTAGGTTTGCACACGGTCAAGTTTGGTTTCAGCACGGCGGAAACCGTAAAGTCATATGAAGCTCAGAACAAAGAACTGATGGCAAGCATTCAGTGGCTTAAAGAGCAGACTCAGCCCTCTGACTCGGTAATGGCCTATTTCTATCCGATCTATTTCCTCCAAACTGGACGAAAGACTGCACCGATAAGTTTTGATCCGAAAAGAAAGCTCCTGGAGCCTCTTTTTCTTGATGCACCGATCCAGAAGCACCACATTAAATATTTGGTCGTCGGAGATTCCGATTTTGGTGTTTATACCCCAGATGTCGTGCGAGCCATGCGTCAAGAACTTCGCCGAGTGATTACATCCCCCAAAGGGCTAGTGTTCGAACGGGTTTTCAAAGGGGAGCAAGGAAAGTATGAAATCTATAGAATTAGAAATGAAACACTGGGTCTGTAAGGTCTGGCTCCGGGGCATTCTCAGTACTTTCGCAATGAGTCCTATTATCCTTCTTTTGAAGTCATCGTGTCCGATCGTGAGTCGGGTGAACTAGTAGTGGTCGTCGAGTATGACGCTGCTCTATCCGCGCATGGCAATCTAGCGCTCGATATTTCCTGGCTCTCATTATCAGACATACCTTGCCTCCTCACAATGAACCCGGTCGCCATTGATTCACTGAGGCCTCGCACATTGCGATAGTCAGTCTCCCGGGTGAACTCTAACTGATATGGCCCCCCCTTTTTTCCGGCTTCTTCTAAAAAGGGAACGTTCCACCAATTCGATCTTTGTGCTTTGGTGTTGCGACAATGAGCCAACTGTTTCCAAAAGGAAAGAGCACGCGACTAAATTCACCCGATCTCGTATCAATCTATGCTTAGCTCACCTGTTGAAGTTTGTTGAGCTGCCGGTTCAGGCGTGACCGTAAACCCCGGCGTCGCTTTGCACTGGTATTGATGAACCATGATCGCAACAAATGAAACCACAGCACCTCCAGCCAAATCCACAACATAATGCCATTGCAAAAGTACAATTGAGAAGAGCATCAGAAAATCGTATACACCGAGAACCCAGACAATTTTTTTCATCGATCTTAAGAACCAGAGCACAATCAATGGCTGGGCGATATGCATACAGGGAAAAGCGATGTAAAAATCCAATCCGATCGAGCCCTTGTTCCCAGTGTGCCATAGCGATTGGAGTTTCTGCACCAACTCGGCTTGAATTTGCGTCGTCACTAACACCGGAGGCAAGCCCGCCGACACCGGATTAGAAAGATAAAACGGGCCCAAGCTTGGGAAGCAAAAATAGATGAGCGTTGCCAACTGATAGGCAAGTGCGATAGTCCCCACAAACCGCATCGCCCTCCTTCCTTCACTCTGAACCGAGAGCAGAATAATAGCAGCGCCAATTTGAGGGAACATGAAAAAGTAGCTCTTTTCGAGCAACACAAAAATTGAGGGGGAAGCCTTTTCCGCGAGAATGCGGGAAACTTGAGGGACGCTCCAGCCGAACATTAGGATCTTATCAATGGAATTGAACAGTTGGTCATATGAGGCGAAGTAACGATATGAACCTATCAAAACGTTGTAAGAAGAGATAAGAACAAACCCCGCAGAGAAATAGAAGGCTGGGACCAAAATCCGAAGTGACGCTCGTATAAAGGACTTAGGTTGGTTTCTGAGATTAATGCTAAACAGAACAACGGCCCACAGGTCCACAAATGTCACGAGTGTCTTCCAAAAACCGAGTAACCAAAGCGATTCAATTACTAAGACAAGGAGAATCAGCATCGTTCTTTTTCGTTCGATTATCGGCTGGAGAGCAATTTGAGAAGCGCGCCGGATGCCAATTTGGATAACGTGAAGAATGACTGCCGCAAATACTGAGTAGATGGAGATGCTGATCCAATAAGGTATGAAAAACCCCGTCCAGTCATAGTTCAGAGGAATTTTGCGGACCGCAAAGAGAAAGGGCATCAGCACAAATAGAAGTAAAGTGGTGAGATAGTCTAAGGGGAATTCTCTAAGTCGTTTCATGAAAACTGCAGTTCGGTATAAGCGTCGCTGAAGATCTCGAGTCTGTGCAAATTGACCAGGAGGCGGTCCCGGCCCAGGATGCTGCAAAGTCGTTGATGTGCGGCCACCTGGCGGCAGGCCAAGTAAAGCATCGAACGAAAAGAGCTCAACATTAGCAGAAAAAGTTTGATGGATCGGGGGAACCTCTAAGAATTGTGACTACCCGTCGCGAGTTTAGCTTGCTCGTCAGAAATGTTGCGGCTCGACCGCGCAGATCCGACACATCCGAAAGCCCAAAACTAGCCGCAGTGGGCAGCACTGTCGGCTCGGTCCGCGGCGTCCGGAAGGAGTACCCTGAAGCGCTGATGGGCAGTCCGGTTGGCGGCACCCGGCGATCGAACTGATCTCCGAGGCTCATTGGAATCTCGCCACGGCGCTTACCGACGATGCGGAATAGCATAAAGGGGACGCGGTCACAAAGGGTGCTACAACGAAGGAGCCGCTAAGTTGACGAACGGTCTGTTCAAAACAGAGGCGTCGGTTTCCACGGCCACAGCTGGACAAGCCGCGCAGAGCATAGCAGCGGGATATTCGCTGCGACTTGGAGATCCTCGATGGAGCCTCGAACAAGAGCTCTCTGAGCTCATCCTACCAAATCCCCTCCCGTACCAAGTTCCTTCGCTCAAGAATGTCTAACAAAAAGCGAGAGGGGCTCCGATAAAGAGGTGGGGGTTCTGGGAGTCCTTACCATGGCCAAGAATACCGGCAACACCACCAGGATCAAGGAAAAATCGAAACTTCTCGTCAAGTATGCCGATGCCAACTGGGAAACCTCTTCAGAGCAAACCGAGACTCACGATATTAGCGAAACGGGCATCTCCTTTTACCTCAGCAAGCCTGTCTGGATAGACACTCATCTGACCATCAAAATTGCCTCTAGCGAAATCTTTGGGCGCCTGCGTACTCTTACCGCCAAAGTAGTTCGTGTTCAAGTCGACGCCTCTGGCAAACAGTTCGTGGCTGCTCGCTTTGATGAATGAGAGCTTGCTTCTCGCATGATCTCGCCTTATCACCGTTGAAAGCGCCACGACGGGTTGTTGCTTGTCTCAACGAAACAATAGAACTACGAAAACGGCTTTTTTCAGGGGTTGCACCCGGCCCTCTGAGTCCGATAGACCAGAAACGTCTCGCTTGGTCCACGACTAAACCCAAAAGGCAAGAATGTTGGGTGGTTACAACCGTAAGTCCTGCTGGCATAGAAATTGGCACCGTCCTGGCAGTCTATAGTTCTAACAAACCAGTTCGGATTGAAGCGAATCGCCGTGTTGCAAATCTTTTCGCCCTCCGCAGCCCGGGGTTGAAGAACATCCGGCCAAGCCGTCTTAGCAACAATCATCAGATCGCCGGTTTCCAAGATAGGGGGGTTCGCCTCATCTACCGACTCTCCTCCCATCCGTTCCGAGTAGTATTGAAGACCCCAATGGCCCGAGAAATAGAATCTGCCTTTCTGACCAGTCCGCCACAGGTGAACTTGCTGAGCGACGATTTCCCTGTAACCTTCTGCAAGCCGAGAGTCTCCTACGGCGACGATCACAGTCAGGAGGAGATTTACTCCAACCAAGACACCAAGAGTCCTCTTTCGTGGAAACTTCGAGGACTGACCTAGCACGAGCAGTATCGCCGGAGGGCCGATGAACAATACATATCGGACCGAACTGAAAAGCAGCCTTGACTGGAACGCAAGTCCGCAAAGGATCCACGCGACTAAGACTAGCCCAGTAAAATGCCTCTTCCTGCAAAATCCCCATCCAAAAAAAAGGGCCAGGGCAACCAACTGTAATGCCAGCCAAACACTAATAGCGAGAAGAAAGGACGAAGATCTGCCATATCCCGTCGACATCCCATATCCCCAAACTAATGGCAGAATAGCTGCGGCACTTCCCCAGAGTGCTTTGTTCCATTTCGGAATCCTTCTGATGAATTCCAAGAGGCAAACCGGCAGAACACCCAGACCTGTCGCTGCGACTGTCCCGATAAGAATTTCCCAAAGAGGTGCTCTTGCAGTCGGATTCTGCTCGAAGGCGGCCATCGCGAGAAAATGGTTCTGCCCATACTTGAACCAGGTGAAGCAACTCCACAACACCAAAGCGAGGACTGGAGCACAAACAATGGCGAGAAGACCCCGTTTTCTGTTTCCGGCCAGAACCAGACCGAGTAATACAGGCACTAACACCAAACCGTTGTATTTTGCCAACGGACAACAGAAAGCCGCCAGAAAGGAGACGACTAGGGGAACGGACCTTCCTTGGCTTTCATACAGGGTCGCACTACTCACAGCCAGCAAAAACAACGAGAGCATGGGGACATCCTGCATGACGACTTGACTTCCCAAGAAGAATGCGGGTGAGCAACAGAGTAACGCCTGTGCGGTTACTGGTTCCACCTGGAAATTCCGGGCAAGCGAGCCGAAGGCAAACAGAGCAACCAGAGAGAAAGGAAGCACTGCCAAGTGGAACGAAACTTCACTCCAAGGGAACAGGCGGTGCCAGGCGGCGAGATAGGCTGGGACTAGAGGAGGGTTGGCCAAAGTCTTGAATGCCCATTCCGGTGTTCCATCCCAGTTAATTTGAAAACCGTAAGGATCCAGTGGGTGCGAATAGATTTGGCGGGTCACAGCAAGAAAATAGGGATCGTCAATTCGAAAGGCTGAAGTCAAAAAAGGAAGCTGAATCGCGATCCAGAGGATCCCAGCGAGCAACTGGAGACGGTCTATAGGGACCAGACGGCTCATGATGAAACGGTCGCGCTGTAGGCAGGTGACCCCCCATCGATTGTCACCATCTGTCCTATCCGCGGGGGATCACGTTAGACTCCAGCCGATCCGCCGAGATTCCTGTGCCTCAAGACACAGCCAGACGACAGCGCCAGCCACTGTCTTATACCTCAAAAGTCTTTGGGGCTCCAGCAGTTCATGCGAGAGATGCGACAAGATTTCCGGTTCTTGCCAGAAACATAGTAGCGTAGGGACACTCTGGAAAGTATGCAAGACTGTATCCTGCGCAGACAGGGTTTTTGGAACAGAATCGCTCGCAAGTAACCTTTTTCAGAATCCCTCCAGCAATTCCAATTCAGTCACAGATGCCCTCGTTGACTTCAGGAAGTCGTTTAGACCCCTCATTGGCCGACTTCTAGCACCCATGGTATTCATCAGTTCCAAATGCGTGTCGTTGACGATGATATAGTTGCCTGGTGAAGCAAACGACGAATAGAGTTTTGGTTCTCTCTGTACGCGTTCTCCCATGTGTAAGGAATCAAGCAGCTGTAAGCCTCTTTTCTCTTTCTGTGTATTCTTGAATCATATTGATGACAGGCTCAGAAACCGAGTCTGGTTTGGCAAGGACTGCTGGTACACAAATTGATAATATCTAGGCAAGCAAGTTCTTGATCGGCTCAATTAGTCAGGCGATCTTGAGAATGTCAGACGCTTCAAACAGTGTTGTCAGGCGATTCGGCGGCATTAGTCCAGATGACTAACTCCGCAACTTCCCAGCCAGCCGATGCGAAGTTCCCTCGGCACTCCCACCGCAGAATGGAGCGTGGTGCTCTAATTTTCTTGATGATCTTCTTCTGGATATTTGGTCTCCCTTTCAGCATCAGCGTGTTTCATGATCAGTCCTATCTTCGTCTCAACCTTCCCTGGAATTTGAAGCTGTTGGTAACAGCGATCTTTCTTACAACCGCGTCTTTACTCACATTTGTTCTCATTTGGCTGGGAAGCCGCAGCTCGATCGGGCGACTCCTTTCGACACTCTGTTTTTTCTGCCTGATTGTTCAAGCTATGTTCTCGACCCTTTACGTCGGGTCTACGGGGAAGCGCCTCTCGATGAGCGAACTACTGTTATTAAAGCGAGATTCTGGATTTATGTTTTGGTACTTTGTGCAGAATGAGACACACGTGCTTGCGGGACTGCTTTTGATTTGTATCGCCGCCGGGTGGCTTGCGCGCTTAACGTGCAAATTCATAGAAACGCAAGCAGGGAGAACCTGGATTCCGCTGGGGATAAAGAGTTCCGTGGCCGGCCTTGGATTATCTCTAGCAATGCTGGGACTGGCCTGTTGGCAGAACCACGAAGCGATCTCTCCAACTCGGTTTTACGAAGGGGCCTCGTTTGCCGAATGGTCTTGGAGGGCGCTCAAGGGCCTCGCGCCTTCCCTGGAATGGACAGAATATGCAATTCCGCCCTCTTGGGTGAACCCTTTGATGCCAAGCTATCACGGTGAGCCCCTTGTGAGCCCAGAATTGTATCGTCGCAAGGAGGCGAAGCACGTTCCGCCGGCCCTGCGTTCGATTGTTGTGGTCCAGCTCGAGTCTGTTCGCTTCGATGTCATTCATAAGACCATCGGCGGCGTCCCCATAGCACCGTTTCTTAGTGCCCTTGCGAACCAAGGACTGTATTTTACTCGAGCCTATGCCAACAGCTCTCACACGAACTATGCTGCCTTATGTGCACCTTTGGGAACTTATCCGTTGCGGTCTCGCTTCCCTTTCCTCTATCGGAAAGAAGACCCTCAACCACATGTGATGCTCCATGAATTGTTGAAAAAATTCGGATATCGGACTCTCTTTCTTTCTTCTCAATACGAGGAGTGGGGCGGGATGGATGCGTATTGGAAGACGGATTCCATGGACCACTTTCTAGACTCCAGCGATTTCGCACGGACTGAAGCAGGTGGGTGGCTCGATTTCTTCCGGATGCGCCGTCGCTTTGCCGGCAATGTCGACGATTCGATCACAGTCGGGAAGTTTCTAGGCTTTCTGAAAACCAGCCGATTGAACGATGAGCCCTTCCTTGCCTTCGTGTTCCTCGAGAACGGCCACTTCCCCTATCCACTTCCAGGCGACTACAAAGGGCCTTTCCAGCCGGCTACGTTTGATTTTCCGGCTTCGTACCTGGACTTTCCGAGAGAGAAAGCCTCAATTCTTAGGAACGCCTATTGGAATGCCGTTTCCTATATGGACTGCCAAATGCGGCGGCTCTACCAAGGATTGAATGACTCTGGCATCGCGGAGGACACGATTCTGGTGGTCCTGGGAGATCACGGGGAAGATCTGTTCGATTCCGGCTTTCCGACTCATGGACGCAACCTTGCAGATTCGGTCTTGCATATTCCACTGATCATTCAAGACAAGAAGCGTTCAGCCACTACTATCAATGTTCCTACTTCTCAGGTCGATGTAGCTCCCACATTGCTCGGAATGCTGGGGCTGAACTCCTTTCCTGGACACCAGGGGCTCAATGTACTAGACGACTCTAGCGATTTGCTCTCGAACCGACCCATTTTCTTTCACTCAAACGGATTTGGCCAACACGATGCGATCCTTCTGTGGCCATGGAAACTTTCAATGGACGTGGAAACTGGAGAGACTCATTTGTATCAGTTGGAATGGGGTGAACTGCAGGGGGGCGAGCAACGGCAAAACTATCCAGCGATTGTCGATCGGCTCACAAGGTGCCTTCTCCAATTCCGCAAAGGCCAGCTTTCTTACTATTCTCATGAGGAACTCTACAAGAGTTACTTCCCTCCCCGTCCCACTCTCGTGGACAGGTTGCTCATGCCCATCATGTAA